>ERZ1106978.157-NODE-157-length-53383-cov-12.067038_pt1 | contig 53383 bp, 31 predicted proteins | sample MGYA00403689_ERZ1106978 | MGnify/ENA primary metagenome ERZ1106978 (study PRJEB35170, sample SAMEA104062434) | human gut metagenome | biome: human gut; feature: human-associated habitat; material: faeces | place: Denmark | collected 2012-08-02 ...
TGTCGTTTTAATTTGGTTGTCTAGGAGCTGTTGCACTTAGATTGTAAATCCATCACTCAAATTCAATATTTCAATCCACGCTCCTCATGCGAGGAGCGACTAGCAGGATTCCTACTGACGGCCATAAGGTGCGTATTTCAATCCACGCTCCTCATGCGAGGAGCGACTATCATCAACGCATTGCGCGCCAATGAGTACGTTATTTCAATCCACGCTCCTCATGCGAGGAGCGACCAGAGAGCAGCCTTTCTCGCACGGCCGCAGGAGATTTCAATCCACGCTCCTCATGCGAGGAGCGACTGAAGGAAATCATCTGCCGCACAGGCAGCTTAGAATTTCAATCCACGCTCCTCATGCGAGGAGCGACCCTCGCCCATCGCCTTGTTGAGCATTTCGACCTATTTCAATCCACGCTCCTCATGCGAGGAGCGACAGTAAGCTGCCTCACCAAAGCTGTTGTTGTCCATATTTCAATCCACGCTCCTCATGCGAGGAGCGACCGAAACATGCCGCTGCGGCGCATCGAGCCGTCATATTTCAATCCACGCTCCTCATGCGAGGAGCGACTCCATTTTTGATTTTTTTGCTTGAGTCACCGTATTTCAATCCACGCTCCTCATGCGAGGAGCGACGGGCAACTTGTGGAAGCATTGTGACAAGCGTCGTAACATTTCAATCCACGCTCCTCATGCGAGGAGCGACCAATGAAATTCCAATAAGATTGCAATGTAGACAATATTTCAATCCACGCTCCTCATGCGAGGAGCGACCCGATATAGCGGTCGAGCGCGTCGCGATGCAGGTATTTCAATCCACGCTCCTCATGCGAGGAGCGACACCCCTTGTAGACTCTAGCTATCAATTACAGGTAGAATTTCAATCCACGCTCCTCATGCGAGGAGCGACGCCGGTGGCCTACCGCATCGGCTTGAAGCCACAAATTTCAATCCACGCTCCTCATGCGAGGAGCGACAGGAGTGATAATATATGTCGTTGAAACATAAATTATTTCAATCCACGCTCCTCATGCGAGGAGCGACGGAGATCAAGGATAAGCTCATCTGTGGCAGGAAATTTCAATCCACGCTCCTCATGCGAGGAGCGACGACATCCTCATCGGCATTGCAATGGGGCTTCTTATTTCAATCCACGCTCCTCATGCGAGGAGCGACGGCGTGCAGACGAGCCAGCGATGCGACGATGAGGCTATTTCAATCCACGCTCCTCATGCGAGGAGCGACGCTTTCGAGAGCCGAGCATAAGCCTTCGCCGGGTATTTCAATCCACGCTCCTCATGCGAGGAGCGACGATTGCGGCCTTTGCGGCCTGCCAGCGTGTCGATATTTCAATCCACGCTCCTCATGCGAGGAGCGACGAGGGCGCGTACTACAAGAAGGATTGATTCTCATATTTCAATCCACGCTCCTCATGCGAGGAGCGACGGCCATTGACGCCATGCTTGACGACGGGCACGTGATTTCAATCCACGCTCCTCATGCGAGGAGCGACCTGTCGACGAGAAGAGTGGCGACTACATCCAGAGATTTCAATCCACGCTCCTCATGCGAGGAGCGACCATCCATCACGACAGCGTTGTACTGCCGCTCGAAATTTCAATCCACGCTCCTCATGCGAGGAGCGACTTCATAAGATCATTAGACGTGGCATGTAAATATATTTCAATCCACGCTCCTCATGCGAGGAGCGACGCGGCCTGCTCGGTAAACATATCCGGCGTGACCTCATTTCAATCCACGCTCCTCATGCGAGGAGCGACTCCCGGAAGGCGGCAGGGCAGGACGCTTTGATGATTTCAATCCACGCTCCTCATGCGAGGAGCGACGTATATCTAGCCATAGTCGTTCTCCTTCTTACATATTTCAATCCACGCTCCTCATGCGAGGAGCGACGCTACACGGGCAAGGCGCGGGCCGCGTCCTTTCAGATTTCAATCCACGCTCCTCATGCGAGGAGCGACGCGATGGGTCCACGATAAAGTCGTCGACATTCTTATTTCAATCCACGCTCCTCATGCGAGGAGCGACCTATCGCACTCCCACGAGCCGTCAGGTAGGTCAGGATTTCAATCCACGCTCCTCATGCGAGGAGCGACATGGCGTGGGTGCTTTTCATTGTACCAATTTGGATTTCAATCCACGCTCCTCATGCGAGGAGCGACGGCAGGAGGTCGTGGTCTGTGACTCAGCGGAGCCATTTCAATCCACGCTCCTCATGCGAGGAGCGACAATACCTCCTAAAAATCAAACGTCTTTAATAAGGATTTCAATCCACGCTCCTCATGCGAGGAGCGACTGCCGTTCTTGTCGTTGCCAACGAGATGGATAGTATTTCAATCCACGCTCCTCATGCGAGGAGCGACAACTTCGATGCCTTTCCATCGTTATCCGGTACAAATTTCAATCCACGCTCCTCATGCGAGGAGCGACTCTGATTGACGCGCGTTCTATACCACTTATATATATTTCAATCCACGCTCCTCATGCGAGGAGCGACTATAGTATGTAATAGGGGATGTATAGTATGTCATTATTTCAATCCACGCTCCTCATGCGAGGAGCGACCAAATTCGGGCATCTGGATGAGGACGTGGATGAATTTCAATCCACGCTCCTCATGCGAGGAGCGACGCTGTAGACCTTCTGGTCCACATCCGTCAAGAGATTTCAATCCACGCTCCTCATGCGAGGAGCGACATCTGCATGGTAATCGCTGTTGCTCCGGTAACACAATTTCAATCCACGCTCCTCATGCGAGGAGCGACGTCGGCATGTTCTTCTCTGTACCACTCTTGATGAGATTTCAATCCACGCTCCTCATGCGAGGAGCGACCTACAAGTTAACCATAGGAAGGGGTTATCAAAATATTTCAATCCACGCTCCTCATGCGAGGAGCGACATCAGCGCATCCTTTGCCCAGCGGTAGAACTTCATATTTCAATCCACGCTCCTCATGCGAGGAGCGACTAGATATGCCAATCACCGCAAACACATCCTCATATTTCAATCCACGCTCCTCATGCGAGGAGCGACGGTTACTCTAATAGAGTAGCAGGCGAATCCACTAATTTCAATCCACGCTCCTCATGCGAGGAGCGACACGTTCACGGCGCTCGACAAGCTCGTCGGCGCGAAATTTCAATCCACGCTCCTCATGCGAGGAGCGACGACATTATTAGACATAATGCGCGCGTACAATGAATTTCAATCCACGCTCCTCATGCGAGGAGCGACACGATGATTTGTGATGTATACAATGATATTACAATATTTCAATCCACGCTCCTCATGCGAGGAGCGACTGTGTCAATTTTAGGCATTGATTTGCCTGACTTCATCATATATTTTTCGCGAACCTATCCCTTCTCTCCGAAAATGCCAACTTCTAGGCATTTATCTTGCAAACTCCATTTTCTGTGTGATGGCACTTCGCACTTTGGCGACCTATAGACCTATAGAATCATAGGTGCTTCTGCATCATAAGACGGTTTCGCTCCTATATGATCTATTTTGCTCTTATAGTTCTTGCCGAGGTTGTAGAAGCGTAGACTGTCCGTATCTGTGTCAATGACTTTTTCTAGCGCATGGCGAAAGGCTGCGTACTGTGCGGTGTCAAGATTGCATTCAAATACGGAATTCTGGACACGTTGTCCGTGGCGCACGCAGATCTTGGCTACATGGCGCAGTCGCTTGCGCCCTTCTGCGGTGGTCGTATTGACATCATAGGTAACCAATAACAGCATATCTTCACCCTCTTCCAGTTCGGCTCTATCCTCACGTCATTCCGTTCCGGCCATCTTCTAGAGCAAAGTGAATCCTTCCCTTACAAAAAGCAGATCATTTCCATAGGAATGCAGGGTATTCCGCCAAATCGCCGCGCAGCGTGCGTGCTAGCAGGAGTGACTGAACATAGGGAACCAGCCCCCAAGGTATCTTTTCTTCCAGGAATGGATGTGTGATGGTTACCTGCTTCTTTGTTTGCCAAGCATTCAAGAACTTCTGTCTGCCGATTTTCTTGAGATAGGTTCCCCCATCCTCTTTCTCCTCAAAATCTGTACCTTTCATGACACGGTTATTGATAAGTGTTATCACAAAACGGTCGACGAAAAGGGCACGCAGTTCTTCCATGAGATCCAGCGCGAGCGACTGTCGTCCGGAACGGGGCCGATGCAGGAACCCCACATAGGCATCCAAGCCAACACTTTCGAGTGCCGCTGCACAGTCGTGTGCTAAAAGGGTATATCCGAAAGAAAGCATTGCATTCACACGCCCAACAGGTGGTCGTTTCACACGGCCAATAAAAGGAAAGGCCCTTCTCTGCTGCAAGATGAGCTGTCCAAACAACTGAAAATATTGGCGTGCAGCATCTCCCTCCAAGCCGCGCAATTGATCATCATCTGCCGCAAGATGTGCCAAGCGCATATTAGAAGCCATAGACGCGCTGCACTCTTCTATAGCATTTACATCGACACTATCTGCATGATCACGCCGTGCGCGCTCCAGTACGGATCTTGCATTGCATATTTTAGCTGTGATGAAGTCCCGTGCGATGATCAGTCTGGCTGCTTCATCATCGGCCACACGATACTGCTGCTGCCTCAGCAGGACATTCCCTGGATTCTCCCCACTGACTCGCGCAAGGAATTTCCCATTCGCTGTCAGAAATGAAAATCCTATCGCGTGACTTGCACAGGCACCCAGCAAAGCAGGGCTTGCACCACGCCAGCTAAAATCGACAATGCTCTCCAAGGTCAAGAGTGGAACACGCCCCAGCACCTTTTCTCCCTGTCTCACGACAACATTCTCATTCTCGAGAGCAAGATATGCATCTTCCGTCAAGACAAACAGTGTATTGAGCAAACGGCGCATTCACCTTTCCCTCCCCAAAGCATCATCATAATACGCACTGACATCATGATGTTTCATGAGACGCGGCAGACATATCGGCTTCAGCGAGCAGGCTTGGCACGCTTTGCTCGGCTTTACACGCGGTGTATGGCCGCGCGCCATATCCTGATGCATTTCCGAAAAAATCTGGCGCACGCGCTCGCGCAGGCATGAATCAAATGTCACTTCCTCCCGCCGATGCGATGCAGCATAGAACAGTGCACCTTTAGGCACATCTGTACAATACATCTCTTCGAGGCACATGGCCTGCGCGCAAAGCTGGAGCCTGTCAGCATCCAGAGACTTTCCCTCACCATGTTTGTACTCAACAGGATACGGGACCCAGAATCCCGGATGCTTATGGAGGACTGCCCCCTCCTCCGCCTCATGGAATTCAACCACATCACAGACTCCCGACACGCCCATCGTGCGGGAAAATACGCGCAAACCTCTACTGATGAGCAAGCTGCCTCGTTTTTCCTTCTGACATGCATCATGGCATTTTTCATGCAGTATCCTGCCTTCTGCCGTGCGCAGGTTCTCTTGCCAGATCTGCTCGATGTGGATCAGAGCCCATTGACGACGGCAGAAGGCAAAATGCTGGATGCCTGAGATCATGAGGTATTCGTCTTCAGGATATTCCATACGCTGCCTCAAATCATCTGGATGCAGGTGACACCTGTGGGGAGATCTGTATCGTCGACCGTCACAGTATAGTCGCTATAGGCGCGTGCTGGTTTCTCTGCTTCTTTCTTCTCGACTTTGATGCGCTCAAAGAGCTGATAAGCCGGTGCATTGCCGAGCTCACTCTCATGCTTGAATACGATGAGCTTGCGCACAGCCATCGTGCCACGCGTTGCCGAGTGGTCATTCTCAAACATATTGATGATGGCCTGCCAGAGGAGCGCCAAGTCCTCCTCCGAGAAGCCCGTCACCTTGCGTGCAAGATTGGCAGAGATGTAGCCGTGCGCAATATAAAGACCATAGGGAACGATGAACTTGTGGCCCAGCATCATATGCTTGCCATCTTCCTGCTCTTTCTCTGAAGCGACTGTCACGCGGGAAATGCCGATTTCCTGGGCAAGGATGGGCTCGACACTGCGTGCAAAGTCAAGCTGGACAGGGCCTCGAACTTGACCACAGTTGAGTTTTGCATTGACAAATGTAGTCATGACCGCGCCGAAGGCGCGGATATCATAGAAGTTCTCGCACATGAAATCGCGGATCTTGAGGTCAATATCTGCATCTTTCTTCTTTGCCTCCTTGATCTTTTTCTCATCGACACCGAGGTATTTATAGGCCTCACGGTTATTGCGCTCCAAGGGGACATGGTCTTTGACATAGATGCGGTAGCCCGGAGTGTCTTCCTTGGCAGCCTCGATGTAATTGCGGATCTTGCGCTTGAGGCAGACATCCGTCACCAGGCCGAGGCCCGTTTCCTGATCGATGCGAGGCATATTGCCTGCATCCGGGTCACCATTGGGATTGCCGTTCTCCACATCAAAAATGATCTCAAAATCGTAACGGTTCTTGATTGGCTCTGTCATGATTCAGTCCTCCTTTTCTGCAGCAATCTCTGCTGCTTCCGCTACCTTCAATTCCTTTTTCTCATAACGTGCCTGCGTCTGCTGATAATAGCCGAGGATGAACATGCCTTGTTCCTCTGCATTCAGGACTTTCGGTATACCTTTAGATGCATCCAGCATCCCCATCAGGTGCGTCATCTGTTTTTCATAATATGTTTTCAGTTTTGGACTTTTCCCTGCGAGTTTCTTGAGATGATGATTTGTCAAACGCTCCAAGATGGGGAACACTCTCGACGGCGTCGTGCTCGCCACATCAAAATAACGGTCTTTGACGGTCGCATTCAGGCTAGGATTCGCTGCCTTTTGGATTCCCTCACGCAGGGAGAAAATCCGTCCCAAAACATATGCAGGATCTGTGATTTCTTCATTGAGTTTCATGCGCAGTTCTCCTCTCTTCTTGTTTTTCATGAGATAAGCCTTGATGATTGAGGCGCGTTCTCCTGTAATCTTATAATGTGGCGGCTTTGCCTCCGTGTCATCGACCTCCCCATGAATGCGCAGCAATACCTGTTCATAGAGGCTAGCCGGATACATCGCATCCTTCAGGATTGCAGTAGCCGTACTTCCTGCCAGGATAGGCAAAGGGCGCTTATTGGAAGCGTTCGGCGAAACAGTCGCCTGCAACCATGCCCAGAGCGGTGGAGCATTCCAGGGCTTGCGCGGCGGCATCACGATAGCCGCCCTTTGGCGATGTGCCTTCACATGCTGAAGGAAATCGCCAAAGGCACCTCTCAGGAAGAATCGCACCGAAAGACGCGCCGCATTCGGTGCGATTCCCAAGATGTAGAATGGATTCGAATAGGGAATCTCTGTTGCCTCAAAGCAAATTGGCTGTCCCTTGACAAGATTCTGAAAAAGTCCATTGAGAGCCTCTTCCGTCAACTGCTTCTTGTCGCTCGTCCCGCCGAACATCGACATGGATAGGAGATCCTGTGAGGCTTCGTTCTCCATCTCCGCCCAGTAAACGACTGCGGTGTCACCAATGATCTGCCGATGGTCACTGTCCGCCAGCAACGCATTGAGTGCCATGCCATAGGCAAACGACGCCTCTTCGGAAACAGGAGCATTGGCTCCCTGCTCATGGCCAAAGGAATTGCTGGATTCCATATTGAACGAGACGAGATTGGCACCAGATACCTGCGCGCCAGGAACGCCCTTGATTTTCGGATGAAGGCGAGCGATCGGGCCCTTTCTCCCTGTAACTAAGCAGATTCCCTGAACATCGTCCTCCTGCGCCGTCATGATGCAATCCCACTGAGCCGCAATCTCTGGATACTCCTGCACAAAGTGTCCCTGAAACCGGAAAGCGAGGTTCCCGCCCGCCGCCATTTCCGAAAAGAAATCCTCCAGCGCTGGATGTTCCCGTGCCTTTTCAGGCTGCCATTGGCGGAAAAATGACAACACAGTATGTGCTGCAGGAAAATCCATATCTTGAAGGATTTTCTCGTGCAGCGCCTTGGCCGATGTGAAGCGTTGCAGTGCATCCCGTCTCTTTTTCTCTGCTTTTGACGGATCTTCATCATCTTCCGCAATCCCCAAGAAATAGGTCGCGGTATCACAGAGGAAATAAGCCGTTGGCTGCCGCCCCGACCGAGGCGGATGATCCGGTACAATCATCCGCCGTGGACGGACGGCCGTCTTTTTGCCCTGACTCTGTTCTTCTCGCAGGTCATAGACGCGCAGGAGCTCTCCATTCTCCGCGAGGTCCAGAGCAAATGATACACCCACAGGACACCAGCCACGCCGCGGCGCATCACCGTGCTCTGCCATTGTCTGATAGCGTTTTGCGAGTGCTTGAAGAATCATTGGTACACCTCCACTCCACGCAAATCCAGTACGCCGTCCCGGAGCACTGCGCGGAAAAACTGTGGACGGATATGCATTGCATCTGAGTAATCCATATCGTAGAGCATGAAACCCAAGTCCTTCTTTCCCCGCAGTTCCTCCGGAACCTTCAAAGACACATCATCTGCACAGGGACGCAGCTGCGCAGGGAACTCTCGGCAGCCCAGGTAGGGCTGATGATAGTTCTGTCCCTTCGCCAAGCGCCGGCGAAACATCTCTGAGAATTTCCCGGGATTGTCACTCACTGCTGCCTGCGGTGTCATCTCAAAATGCGCCGTTATGATATAGTGGACATCGGTGAGCAGAAGCGACGCTCGCTGCATGATTTCCCTTGATGTCGCGATATAAGGAGGCCGCTCCCCATTTGCCATCGCCTGCCACATGACTCGCGCCTTTGCCTTCACCCCCACCTCATTGCGCCGTACTGTCGTGAACTTGATGGGGTTCAGAACACGGATCTCATCGATGATCCATTTCAGGCCGGGATGCCAGAAAACGGCTTCCAAGACGCCGCGCGCGGCAGACGGCGTTATCAGATCGTAACTTACTCGCTCTGACTTCATCTCAGGTCGCGTGAATAACGCAAAGTCACCGCGCACATCTACTCTGACGCCATATCCCATAAGATCACTCCTTTCTTTCATTTATATTTTATTCACAATCTTTACACCTATTATCATACTCTTATGATTTCGTCTTGCCAATTCTTATTTCCTCCTGTTATAATGTTTTTGTCGTATCGAGGATGCGCGATACGGGGATTGAAATACTTACATTTTTTTCGCAGCAAAAAGGGCAGGGAAATAACTCCCTGCCCTTTTGCTGTAAGCAACAGCCTGTATGAAGTCCTGCGCCCACTTCAGAAGACAACGGCCTGACCATCGGGGATATCCAGTTTCAGCCCCAACGCATCTTCATCGTACCAGCTCATATCCACAAGGACAAAGAGCGCTGTACTCTTCTCCCAAAGTGGAACAACAACCCCCGCATCAAAAAGACGCTGGAATGGCGAGGGCCTCCCCTCATGCGAGACATTCTGCACACCCACGGTATAGACGCCTGCACGGCGCAGCAAAGTACGTCCATCATCGCCTTGATACTCCTTGAGTTGTTGCAAGATGTCTCTCGACTCTTCATCGAAGGGAATGAATACCGGCACGGATCGATCATCAATCAGCTGAAACTTCTGGTCGATCTCCTTCAACGGTGGCATTTTCTGGCGACAGAGCTTGAGTATCTCCTTCCTGTCCAATGCCATTTCCCCTGAAATGTCGTAGAGTTCTCTGAAATACGCCTCGACCGCGTCAGGATGCGAGAGGCGCGCTGCATATCGGTCAAAGATGCTGTCTGCCACCTTGCCCCGCCGGTCGAGCTCAAATGGCATCTTGTTTCCCTCCAATCGGAAGACTGTGACGATGCTGTCCTCCCGCGGCCTCTTTCCCTCGCGGTTGCAGCGCCCTGCCGCCTGAAGGATGCTGTCGAGTCCCGTAAGTTCTCGATAGACCAGCGGAAAATCAAGATCAACGCCCGCCTCTATCAGGCTGGTCGAAATGACGCGACAAGGCTTCTTATCCTTCAGTCGAGCGCGAATCTCATGAAGCACGCGAGTGCGGTGCATTGGACAAAGGTTTGTCGAGAGATGGAATGTCCCCTCCTGTTCTGGCATTGCTTCATAGAGCTGGCGTGCCATTCTCTTGCTGTTCACGACAACAAGCACTTGCATCTTGCCAGCGACCTCCTCGGCCAGGGCTTCTGGCGCATATCGGTCCAGACAAACATCGAAGGTCACTCGCGAAAAGAAGCGGAACTGCTCCTCACCATGCGGACAGAGTTCTTTCATGCTGCCGCCGAAGAACGGTCCAAGAGCTGGCTGCGTGGCCGTGCAGAGAACCGCTGTGCATCCATAGTACTCAACGAGCGTCCGGATTGCTGTCACGCATGGCTTGAGGAAATTGAGAGGAATCATCTGTGCTTCGTCGAAGATGATGAGGCTGTGCACTATATTATGCAGTTTCCGGCATTGAGACGTCCGGCTTGCATAAAGTGAGGAAAAGAACTGCACATTCGTCGTCACGATGATTGGCGCATCCCAGTTCTCCGTCGCGAGCCTCTGCCGCCGTCCATCTTCCCGTTCATCATCATACGATGCATTCGCGTAGTGGACGACAACATTCTTCTCACCGAGAAAATCCTGGAATACCCGCGCATTCTGCTCAATGATGCTCGTATACGGGATGACGTAGATGATGCGCTGTACCTCACTGTCCATCCTGACGGCCCGATGTAGGGCAAAACCAAGAGAAGCAACGGTCTTGCCTCCGCCCGTCGGCACGGTCAGGCGATAAAGATGCTCCGCCCCTTCATCGCCTTCACGCAGGCATGCACGAAGGATCTCGCGTCGATGTACATTGATAGGCTCATGGTAGCGCTCGCCGCGTTCATCAAAGAAGCGCGTGCTGACCATTTCGTCCAATCGACGTTTCAGCTCTTCCAATGTGTCGAAACCATGACGCGACTTCGCCCCTGCTGTCTGCTCCGCCTCTGGCAGGCAAGATTGGTAGAAGGCTTCTGTATCAAGAAAATCAGCATCAACGAGACAAGAAAAGAGCATCCGTGTAAAAAATTGCAATTGATAGATATCCGACGACTTCAAGCAGGCTGGCACATGACTCAATGCAATTGACATATGCTCATCTTCTTGCCATGCAGAAAAATCCGGCAACGGCTTCCTCATGCGGCCACAAAACGTCGCACTGCCCTCTCCATCAAACGCTCCACCGAAGTCCGGCAGTCCGCCATGATGCCCGGCAATGGCCCATGCCGCCAAACAGAGCAATAGCTGTCTCTTTTGATAAAGAAGCTGCGCCCCTCCTGTCGAATGGTCACCGCCGGAGCTTCTCACCCCTCGCAGATACTCTTGGAATCGGGCTGAATACTTGCCAACATCATGATAGCGGCCCGCTATCTCGCCCAGTTCTTCCGCATCGAACGATGCTGCAAACTGCGCAGCCAGCGATGCAACATGGTCCAAGTGCTCTTTCAACAGCTGCTTCGCACCAGTTCCTGCATCGTAGTGTCCCAAGTATTCCATCATCCAGCACCTCCTATATAATCCAGGCATCTGATAAATTGGTACATCAAGAAATCCGCAGGCTCGTGCCGTCGTGCAGCAGGAAGAGGATGCTCTCTTTGACGGGCTTGCCGAGGATGGATTCGACGGCTTCGCGGTAGAGCTCGATCTGCTTGGCGTAGCGGCGGCGGATCTTGTCGGGGGCGGTGTCGCGGTCGGTCTTGTAGTCGAGCAGGACGAGGCTGCCGTCGTTTTCTTCAAAGAGGACATCGATGACGCCTTGGATGAAGATTTTCTCCGCGCTCTCGCTGTAGGCGGGATTGACTTCGCCGACAGGGATCATGCGGCTGAAGGGCAGTTCGCGCCAGACGCGCGCAGCGCTTTTCATGCGCTTGCCGATGGCGGATGAGCAGAAGCGCTCGATGCTCGTGTAGTTGACGGCCGACTCGTGACCCGCGGCAATCAGGCCCTTTTCCTCCATCAAGGCGACCTGAGCGCGCAGGCCCTCGCGCGTCAGGTCGCCTTGCAGCTCGAGGTTCTGCATGATGCTGTGCATGAGCGTGCCGCGCTCGGCGCCTGACAGGCGTCCTTTCTGCTGCAGGAACTGCGGGCGACGCCAGATGGTGGGCTCAGCGGGCTGTACAGCAGGAAGAACGACAGGTTCGTCTTCGCGCTGTGCCTCGGCAAAGCGCTGCTTGATCTCGGAGACGGTCATCTTGGCCGTGATGCCCGGCAATGCTTCTGCACCGTAATGCCAGCCGAGGCGGTGCTCGACCGTCTCGCGCTCTGGCGATGCGGGCAACTCCTTTCCAGCGCGCACGGCCTGCAGGAGCGCGTCGAGCTCTTCTTCCTCTTCATGCGGCTGGATCTTGTCGGCAACGAGCAGATGGACGGCAAAGTGGGCATCGGGCTCGACAGCGTCGAGCATCTCGCCCCAGTCTGCCCCTGCGGCCTCGCGTATCGCCGCACCATCTGTATGGCGCGCCACGGCAGGCGCAATCCAGTCGAGATAGCTGCCTGCCCCGCGTATCATGTCATTGGGCAGGGCGAGCTCGCGGCTGCTGAGGCTGCGCGCATAGCGCTCGGCCTGCTTCTCCCACTTCACGGCGGCCATCGTGCCCGTCAGGATGAGCTTTTCGCGCGCGCGCGTCATGGCGACGTAGAGCACGCGCATCTCCTCGGCCTTCGTCTCTGCGACGATGCGCGCGGCGATGGCCTGGTACGGCAGCGTGTCGTACATCTGCCGCCCAACGTCGGAGCGCTCGACGAGACGCGGACCGATGCCGAGCTCCTTGTGCATCAGGAAGGTTCCCCTGGCATCGAGCTGGTTGAACCCCTTGGCGATATCGGCGACGATGACGACGGGGAACTCGAGTCCCTTGCTCTTGTGGATGCTCATGATGCGCACGACGTCCTCGCTCGCGCCGAGCGTGCGCGCGACGGAGAGGTCGGTGTCGCGCTTGCGCAGGTCCTCGAGGAAGCGCAGGAAGCGGAAGAGGCCGCGGTAATTCGTCTTCTCATACTCTGCCGCGCGGTCGGCGAGCATACGCAGATTGGCCTGGCGCAACAGGCCGCCCTTGAGGCCGCCCACGTAGTCGTAGTAGCCCGTCTCACGGTAGAGCGTCCAGATGAGCTCCGGCACGCTGTGGCTCACGGCATAGCTGCGCCAGCGGTTGAGCGCGGCACAGAAGTCGGCCGCGCGGTCGGCTAGATCTTCCTCGAGCGGCGTCTCCGGTGAGTGGCTGCGCAGCAGGGCGCCGAAGAGGTCTTCGTCGGGGACGGACATGCGCAGTCGCGCGAGTTCCTCCATCGTGAAGCCGCCAATCGGCGAGACGAGCACGGCTGCCAGCGGGATCTCCTGGCGCGCGTTGTCGATGGTCTTCAAGAGGGCGAGCACGAGCCGCACCTCATTGGCCTCAAAGTAGCCGCCGTCGACGTCGGCGTAGGCGGGGATGCTGTTCTTGCGCAGCAGTTCGAGCAGCGTGTTGGCCTTGCCCTTGACGGCGCGCAGCAGCACAGCGATGTCGCGGTACGCCAAGGGGCGGTATCCACCGGCATCCTTGTCGAAGACGCGAACGCCCGACTCCATGAGCGCTGCGATGCGGTCGGCGATGTGCTGCGCCTCGAGTTCAAAGCCCTCGAGCCCGCTGCCATCTGATGCATCATCGGCCGTCTGGCTGAGGCTCGCGACGGGCTGCTCCGGCTCACCGCGCAGGATGATGTCAATCTCCATCGGCCCCTTGAGTGTATGCTCGGCCTCAGGATACGAGGCCCCCGGGTAGAGGCGGCTTTTCTCGTCGTACTCGATTTCCATGGCCTCGCGCGTCATGACCTGGTCGAAGATGAAGTTGATCGGCGCAAGGACTTCAGCGCGGCTGCGGAAGTTCTGCTTCATCGTGATGAGCTGTTCCATGTCATCGGGTCCCGGCTTCTCGGGATAGGCATCGTACTTCTCCTGGAACAGGTACGGGTCAGCGAGGCGGAAGCGGTAGATGCTCTGCTTGACGTCGCCGACGGTGAAGCGGTTGTCATCGCGCGCGATGAGGTTCAGGATGGCCTCCTGGACACCGTTCGTATCCTGGTACTCGTCGACCATGATGACAGCATACTTCTCGCGCAGGTCCTCCGCCGCATCCGTGCGCAGCGTCCTGCCCTTCTCACCGTGGAAATCTGCTTCTTCCACTCCAGCAAGTGCCGCAGGATCGCGGCAGAGCACGGCGAGCGCGAAATGCTCAAGGTCGTTGAAGTCGAGGACATTGCGCTCTTTCTTGGCCGCCTGCAGTGCATCGATGAAAGCGGCCGTCAGGTCTGCATAGCGCCGCACCGTCGCGCTGCACGCTCGGATGTCCCCCAGTACATCCTCCTCGGTCTGCGCCATGTAGCGGTCCCTGGCATCCGTGAAGATCTTCTTGGCCTCGTCGCGGTTCTTCTCGAACGACTTGCGGACCTCAGGGAACGCCGTGCGTAGCGCATCGTATTTCTTGCCGCGCAGCACTGGCTGCTTCCACTGCCTGGCCGCAGCGCAGAAATTGTCCCAGCCGCCCGCCTTCTTCTCGGCCAGGGCCGCTCGATAAGCGGACTGCACCTCTTCCAGCTTCTCGACGCAGCCCTGCAGATATTCGGCATAGGGCTGCCAAGCCGCGAGCAAGGCTGCCTCCGCTTCCTCAGAACGGCCGCCCGTGCGGACAAGCGCACACACCTCTTCATAGGCGCGGACGCTGCGCTCAATCTCGCGGCCCACGGCCGAGACAATCGTATCCGTCCAGGGCGTCTGCCAGAAGTCCGCAGACTCCGCTTCATAGCGCTCCTTCTGCTGGCGCAGCCACACCTTTGGGAAGGGTTGGCTCTGGCAGAAGCTGTAGAGCTTCAGCACGGCATTGTAGACAGCCTCATCGCCGTGGTCGTCGCCGTAGTCGTCGACGAACTCGAGAAAATCCTGCCACCTGGCCCTCCCATCCTCATCCTCTGGCATCTTGTAGGAGGTCTCGAGCAATTCCTCCAGGACATCGCGGCGCATCAGGACCATCTCCTGGTCGCTGGCCAGACGAAACTGCGGGTCCACATCGATGGCGTCGATGTTCTGGCGGATGACCTTCTGGCAGAAGGCGTGGAACGTGCAGATCGAGGCGCCGGACAACAGGACAATCTGGCGCTCGAGCCATTCGGCTGTCGCACGGTCATCCGTCTCTAAGAGCTTCTGCTGCAGAGCTTTGTCGATGCGCTCACGCATCTCTGTCGCCGCTGCATTCGTGAACGTCACGACGAGCATCTCGTCGACACTGCACTCGCGCGCGAGAAGCTGCGCGATGATGCGGTCGACGAGCACGCGCGTCTTGCCCGAGCCTGCTGCCGCTGCGACAAGGATGTTGCGGTGGCGCGCCTCAATCGCTTTCTTCTGATCCTCTGTGTATTGCATCGAGCAAATCTTCCTTTCCTGTGCACTCGGCCATCTTCTCCTCCAGCACATCATCGTCCTCCGGGCCGATGTCGCGGTACGCGTAGCCTTCGATGTCGGGGTCGAAACCGCAGACGTCGCGGTATTCGCAGTACGTGCAGGCCGTCTGTTCTTTCTTTGCCTTGAGGCGGTACGGGCTCGCACTGATGTCGCCGCCGAGGATGGCCCGCCCCGTATCGCGCAGGATGTAGTCGACATACGCGAGCATGAGCTCGAATTCCTCCGGCTTGCGGATGTAGCCGTACTTCCTGCTATTAGCGTCAAAGTCCATGACGGGCTCGCCGTCCGGGCCGATGATATCCTTCTTCTTCTCGTCTTTGACCTTGCTTAGTCCCGGCTTGATGAAGCCGAAGCTCGCATCGATTGCCTTGGCGACGTCGAGATCAGCCAGCACCCAGCCCGGCATGCGCAGCTCGGCATTGACGCGCTTCTCGAGCTCTGCCTGCGTGTACTTCTTGCGCGTCTGCAACAGTGGATTCTGCAGGAAGGCGTAGAGGATGCCCGCGGGCAGGCGCTTCTCGCCCTTCTCTCTGAGCAGCTCGCGCCCGACCATCATGTAGACGAGCAGCTGCAGCCTGAGGCCGTAGTAGACCTCGAAGAGGTTGATGGCGACATGGCCCGTCTTGTAGTCGAGGATCAGATAGTACGGCGCGCACTCGTGCAGGTCAAGACGGTCAATCTGGCCTTTGAACGAGAGCGCGTAGCCGTCGCCGAGCGGCAGTGGCCTCAGGTGGACTTCGTCGTCTGAATGGCCGAATGCCTCCTCGAAAAAGGCTGGCTGGAAGGCCGAGACGGCCGCCCAGGCTGACAGGTGGCCGACGGCCTGCTCCGCCGTCTTCTCGATGCGCTTCTTGAGGTGGCGGTAGTTGTCGCGGCTCAGCAGGATCTCACTCTGCAGGCGCGGAGCGAGCGTGTTGACGAGCTCCTCGCAGAGCTCGGCGCGCTTCTCCTCCGGCACATCCTGCCAACGGTTCGCGTAGTCGCGCTTGACAATGCCGCCGTATTCCTTGAGCACGGCGTGCAATAGCTGACCGAGGTCCATCGAGCGGAACTGGTACTCCCTGCGCTCCTGGAGCTTCAAGCCGTAGGCCGCGAAGTGCGCGAACGGGCACTGTCGGAATTTCTCGAACTGCGTCACGCTGCCGCGCAGGACCGTGCCTTTGGCGAAGATCTGCTCCGCCAGCTCCTTCGGTATCCTGCCATCGCCCGCATGTGCAAAAAGGCCCGAGAGTGCGAGACGAAGCGGCCGCTGCCATTCCTTCTGCCGCATGGCCCAGTTGTAGACATCACGCCAGCAGGGCTGCATCTCCTGATGCTCGCGCTCGCCGCGCAGGGCATTGGCGAGGCCCGAGAGAGCCGGGCGCGGCGCCGCTAGCAACAGATCGTCGTTGCGCCGCACCGTCTCCAGCGGAATGGAAAGGAACGCCGCCTTCGGGAAGAGCTCGCGCATTTTCTTGACGAGTGGCGACGGCTGCAGGCCATTGCCCTCCGCATCGGCCAGCGCATAGGAAATCCAGAGGTACTCGCGCGCCTCTGTAAAGCCGCGGTAGAGCAAGAACTTCTCGCCGAAGCTCTTCTCGTGGCCGCCGCGCGAGATCGTGTGCTCCTCTTCGCCCTCTTTCTGGCAGGCAGCCAGCGTCTCCGCGATGTGCAGGCGGTCGGCATCGGAGAAGATGCCCTGCTCGCGCACGCGGCGCGGCATTGTCGCGGCGTCGGCGCCTAAGATGTAGAGACCGCGCATGTTGTCGAGGCTGTTCTGATCAAACGAGGCCAGCGTCACATAGTCGAGCCCCGGCGGGATCAGGGAGATCTGCAGCGCATCGAGGCCGTCGCTCAGGACAGCCTCATAGTCTGATAGCGTCATCTTCTCCGCACCGCTGACTTCAACGAGCTGGTCAAAGAGCGCCATGCTATCGTCCCAGAGCTGGCGGTGCTCGGCTGCATCGGCCAGGCGTCCCTCGCGCTCAGCGATCTCCGCCCACTCCTGCAAGCGCACGGGCACCTCGAGGCGCACGAGGAAGTCGTAGAGCGCCTTCGTGTAGCCGCGGACGTCATCGGCCGCGCGCAGGTCGCGCTCCAGCTCGGTCAACGCCTCGACAGACTGGCGGCGCAGGGAGTCGATGAGCGCCAGCGTCGAAGCTGTGTCCTCGTCGACCTGCTCGCCGTCCTCTAAGCTGTAGCGGCGATGCCAGTCCCATGGCTTTTCCTGTTGCCAGCGCTTGCGGCCGCGGATGCCGAACTCGAGCACATAGTTCTCGAGCCGGTCGATGTCCTCGCGCACCGGCGGGAAAAAGCCCGTGCGCAAGCAGCGGAAGACCGTCTCATAGCGCCAGTCACGCGAGACGACCTCGATGGCCGAGCGCATGAGCTCCGCGAGCGGATGGTGGATGCTCGGCCGCTTCGAGTCCTCGAAGAACGGGATGCCGTAATCCTCGAAGACGAGGCGCGCGAGGTCGCCGTACGCTTCGCTATCGCGCACGAGGATGCCGAGCTCGCGGTAATGCCAGCCCTCGTCGCGCACGAGGCGCAGGATGTCCGCAGCCGCACTCTCGACCTCGAGTCTCCTGTTGGCCGCCTCGACGAGCTGCATGCCCTCATCCTCTGGCCGGGCCGAGCCGCCGTAACGGAAGAGATCCTGCTCCATCCCACGCAGGATACTTGCCGACGCGAAGCGATGCTGCTCCATCCCGCGCAGGATACTTGCCGACGCGAAGCGATGCTGCTCCGCGAGCAGGTGGATGGGGATTGCACCGCGATAGCCGAGTTCTTCGCGTGCCATGCAGCAGATGGCCTGCAACGTCCGGTACGACCGATTGAAGAGCGCTGTCTCCTGCAGATTCTCGGGCAGGTCGAGACGCACGCGCTCCTCTCCCTCTGATATGCCTGCCATCGGCAGGGCGACGTGCACCTTGGCTGCCGTCATGAGCAGAGCCCGCAGCACGGCCATCTCTTGCGGATTGAAGAAGATGAAACCGTCGAGCCAGACCTCTGCCCCGGTGAGCAGCGGCGCTTCGAGGATGGCCTCAGCAAGCTGGTTCATCATGTCCTCGGCATCGTTGGCCTTGCCCTGCATCTCCGCCGCGAATTCATCCGTCAAGAGCGCCATCTCCTGCAGCTTGCCCGCAAGGCGCTCGTTGCCCTTGGCGAGCTCTTCGGCAGCTTCGCGCAGCACATCCGTCGTCAGGCGGTAACTCTTGAATTCCTGGATGGCGTCTGAGAGGCTCTCCGTGAAGCCGCGCTGGCGCACGGCGCGCGCAAAGACCTCGAGGTCTTTTCCCTTCTGATGCTTCACGAGGATCTTGCGCAGGAGCAGGCGGCGGCCGACGTCGCTGATGCGCGGCACCTTCATATGGCCCGTCTCCAAGAGCACGTGGCGCGCGAAGCGGCGGAAGCCGAAGACGTAGCTGCGCAGGAAGCCACTGCCCTTCGGGATGCTCGCGGCGAGCGCGCGCTCCACCTTGAACGTCATGTGTTCCGGCAGGAGCAGGATGAGCGCGGGGCCCATCGGTGCTTCTGCCATGCGCTGCCGCATGGCATCAAGACAGGCATGCGTCTTGCCTGTCCCCGCTCTGCCTATGATGAAATCGAGTGTTGCTGTCATATCGTCCTCAACTTTCTGCCGTGCCGAGCTCAAAGTGAGCCGTGCTGCCGCCGCTCTTCGTCTTCGTGACCTCGAGCCTTGCCGGGATGCGGCTCCGGAGCTCCTCGACATGCGAGATGATGCCGATGAGCCGGCCGCTCTTCTGCAATTCAAACAGGGCCTTGAGCGCGACGTCGAGCGTCTCGCTGTCGAGCGTGCCGAAGCCCTCATCGATGAACATCGTGTCGAGCCGCACACCACCCGCACAAGCCTGCACGACATCAGCGAGGCCGAGCGCCAGCGAAAGTGACGCGAGGAACGACTCACCGCCCGACAGCGTCGCCAGGGGGCGCGCATACCCAGAATAATGGTCGAAGATCTCCATATCGAGGCCGCCCTGCTGATTGGCCCTCTGGCGCTGCCCGGCGTGCAGCTCATACTGGCCGCGGCTCATGATGAGCAGGCGCTGGTTGGCCATCTCCATGACATCGTCCAAGAGAGAGTGCAGCACGTACGTCTGGAAGGAGACGCGGCTGCCCGTCTTGCCGCCCGCGAGCTCCGAAAGGCCCGTGATGCGCGCGTATGCCTCTGTGAGCGCGCCGCTCTGCTCGCGCAGGGCAGCGAGTTCCTTCTTGCGCTTCTGCCACGAGCGCAGCACCGTCTCAGCCGCAGACGACTCGCGCAGAGCCCTCTGCCAGGCCTGCTGCGACGCACGCGCATCATCTTCAGCCGCCGCGAGGTCCGGCTTCTTCAAGTTCTCGATCGTCTTCTGGCAGGCAGAAAAATTCGTCTGCGCCGTGTGCAAGGCCTGCTCGTGCGCAAGGAGTTCTTGGCGCACCTCGTCGCGGTAGCGGGCATCGCGCCAGCTGCCCTGCAGTGCCTCCTCATAAGCCGCCTCATCCGCAAAGCCCGCCTGCGCCAGGCGCTCAGCAAAGCCCTGCTGCAGGTCTGCGGCCTGCGCCTGACTGCGCAGGAGTTCTTCGCGCTTCGTCTTCCACGCCGACTGCGCCGCATGGTAGCGCGTGTCGAGGTCGTGATAGTCCCGTTCAGCCGCCGCTGCCGCCTCTTCTGCGGCCTGCCATGCCTTCTCGTGCTGCTGGTACTGACGCATGAGCACCTGAGGCTCTGCTGGCAGTTCCCTGCCCGCAAGCTGCTCCTGCTTATCTTGCACGAGCGCTGCGGCAGCCGCGGCAGCGGCAGCGCTGTCGGCAGCCTTCCGCTCGAGCTCAGCGCTCTTTCCCTTCAGCAGGGCCTCGCTCTGCTGCCCACGCTCGATTGACTTCAGCAGGCTGTCATGCGCCCGAGCGGCCTCTTGCGCATCCCGCAGGGCGGCTCGGACCTTGGCCAGTTCTTCAGCCAGCCCGGCTGGGTCTTCCCCATCGAGCTGCTTCATCAAGGCTTCTGCCTTGGCCTCGGCAGCGGCGAGCTGGCCGGCCTTCTCCTGCGCTTTGGCCGCAGCAGCCTGATACTGCTGCTCCAGTATGCTGACGTCTCTTTCCTTCTCCTCGAGCATCCCATCCGTGACAACTTCAGTCACGGATTTTGCAAGATCTGGATGGTGCGTCGCGCCGCAGACTGGGCAGGGCTCGCCCTCCTCGAGGTTCTCGGCCAGCAGCACGGCACGCGCCTCCCTGGCCAGTTCGCGCAGGTGCGCGAGTTCAGCGCGGGCTGCCTGCCAGGATTTCTCTGCTGTCTCAGCCGCTCTCGCTGCCTGTCCATGGCTGACCGCGGCTTCCCGGACGAGTGATTTGCTCGTTGCGGCGGCGGCAGCTTTTGCCTGCTCGGCCAGGAGATTCTGCTCCCTGAGCTTCAGCGAGTCGATGGCCAGCGCCTCTTTCTGCAAGGCTTCAGCCTGCTGCTCCTGTGCCTTGAGCTGCTGCTCCATCTCCACGAGCCTCTGCTTGGCCGCGGCGGCTTCCTGCTTTCCCTTTTCGCCCGCGGCCTGTTTGGCAGCAGCGTCTCTCTTCGCTTCTTCGAGCTCCTTGGCGACCTCCAGCAATCCCTGCAATACGATGAGCGTTTCGCGCTCGGCATCATGGGCCGGTTTCTGTTGCTGGACCGTGTCAAAGCGTTCCTTCGCCCTGCTGCGTGAAGCTGCGAGCTTCATCCCCTGCTGCCTGAGCGCTTCGAGGTCCTGCCCGCGCGTTGCAGCATCCTGTCTGGCCGCCTGCAGCTGCTTGGCGAGGTCTAAAAGCGCCGCGGCGCGGTCCGCCCTGTCGAGCAGAGCCTTCGCCTCCGCATCCTTTGGCACAGTATCCTCCCATCTCTTGAGCTCATCTGCCGCCCTGTCGGCCTGCGTGAACTTCGCCATCGTCTCGCGCGCCGCATCGCGCTCTTTCTCGCTCGCCTCCTTGCGGGACTGCAGAGCCGCCGTCCGGTCGGCAAGAATTGACGCCTGCTGCTCTCGTTCTTTGAGCAAGGCCGTGAACTCGGCCTCATCCTTGGCATCAGCCTCGGCGAGGTACAATCTCTGCTTCTCGGCGATGCCTTCGTATGACTTGCTGACTTCCGCCGCCTTCGCCTTGAGCTTGTCCTCGAGCTTCTGGTAGATCTCCGTGTTGAACAGGACCTTCATGATCTCCTTGCGTGCGCTCGTGTCGGCCATGAGGAAGCGGCGGAACTCGCCCTGCGGCAGCAGGACGACCTGGCGGAACTGCTTGCACTGGAAGCCGAGCAGGCGCACGATGCGCGCCTGCACCTCGCCATCGCGCGTCCACGACTCCGCCGCGCGTCCATTCTCCAGGCGCTCTAAAAGGACCTCCGGCGCCTGCCGCGCCAGTCCCTTGCCGCGCTTCGCCTTGCGCATGTACTCCGGATTGCGCCGGATATGCCAGTGCGTGTCACGCACACAGAAGGTCAGGTCGACGTAGGTGTCATCCTCCGGCCCCGCTTCGCGGTTGCGCAGCATGCGAGGCGTCCGCGCCTCCGTCGCTGCCTCACCGTAGAGCGCATAGCAGATGGCATCAAAGATGCTCGTCTTGCCCGCCCCCGTCGCGCCGTGGATCAGAAAGAACGGCTGCTCAGAAAGAACGGAGAAGTCGAGGCAGACTTTCTTCTGGTACGGCCCGAAGGCACAGATGGTCAGGACTTCTGGCTTCATTTTTCATCCCTCTCTTCCCGGTAGATCTCCTGCAGGCAGCTGTGCACGATTGCCTGCTGCTCTTCTGCGAGCGGCTCTCCCGTCATATCCTCGTAATACTGGGAGAACAAGGTCTCCTCCGTGATCTTCAGCACGGCCTGCCCCTCCTGCTCGCGCATCGTACCCTCGCGCTGCAAGTTCGGGTAGAGCACGTGCATGAGGTTTGGGTAAATGGCCTTGAGCTTGTTGAACACATCGAGGATGATGCCGCGGTCCAAGAGCTCAACCTCGATGTAATCGTCCGACTGCGGATACGCCGCGCGGTCACCCTCGATGTCCGCGAAAAGACCGCGCACGCGCCGGACATCGTGCGGCGGCACGAGCGGCACAAACTGCTGGGTTGCCCGGCCCGTGCCATCGAGGTCCACGAGGATACAGCCCTTTTTCTGCTCGGCTTCATCAAACGAGTACTTCATGAGCGAGCCGCTGTAGCGGATGTGGTCGGCCCCGGCCCGCTGCGGATTGTGCAGGTGGCCGAGCGCCGTGTAGCAGAATGGCCGGAAGATACTAGGACGCACATTTGACGAGCCGCCGACAGCGAGCTGGCGCTCCGAATCCGAGCTCAGGCCGCCCGCCAGGAAAGCGTGTGCCACGGCGATCGAGCGCATATTCCCCGCCCGCTTCGCCAGGCTCCTTTCAATCACCAGCTCATGTGCCTGCTCAAAGTCCAGGGACTTCTCCACGCCAAGAGCCGCTCGCACCGAAGCCGGCTCCATATACGGATAGAGGTAGACGGCAACCGGGCCGAAGTCATCTTCGACGACAACCGGCGCCATCTCATCATCCAGGCGCCCGCGCGCAAAGATCCCCGATGCCCGCATGAGCTGGCTGCCGAAGTTCAGGCGCGACTCACTGTCGTGATTGCCAGCGATGTAGAAGACCTTGATGTGCATCTCTGCCATCTTCATGAGGAATTCGTCAAAGAGGTCGACCGCCTCAACAGGCGGCACGCCGCGGTCGTAGATATCCCCCGCAATGACGACAGCATCCACCTTTTCCTCCTGCACGAGCGGCACCAGCTGCCCCATGATGATCTCCCGCTGATCCGCCGTCAGGTGCATCCCATGGAAATACCGCCCGAGATGCCAGTCAGCCGTGTGAATAAAGCGCACATGAATCCCTCCTGCTCTATGATTGATTCTCTATCCTCTTGCCGGCGCTGTGCCTCACATATTCTTGTGCATGACGTACTTGTCCGTCGCTGTGTCGAGCATCTCCTGCCACGATGAGAATTTCGTGGCCTTGCGGACCCATGCGTCCATCTTCTCCTCCGGCAGCGCCTCAAAGTCTCTCTGGTTCTCGATCTTGAAGCGGCTGCCCTGCAAGAATTTCTCGAAAGTTCGGAAGCGCGTGTACTTGCGCATGAACGAAGTGTCGAACACCTCATTGAAGTCGACGAGCTCCGGCATCGTCTGATGCGGCAGCTGATAGAACCCAGTGATCTTGATGGCCATATGAACTCCTCCTGATTATCCTGTACGTAGCATTGACTCCATTGTACCAGAAACATCACTGAGAAAAAAGTTTCGGCAAGGGCTGCAAAAATCTGCAAAAAAATGCTTGACAGATATATGCAGCGTCTATTATAATAATATTTGTCATTAGCGGTAACGCGAAGACGGGGGCATAGCTCAGCTGGGAGAGCGCTTGCATGGCATGCAAGAGGTCAGGAGTTCGATCCTCCTTGTCTCCACCATTCAGAAGTCAGAGGTCAGCAGGAATCTAAATGATTCGGCTGGCCTTTTTTGTATCTACAGGTTTATCGATATACAAGAAGAAGGCCGAGCAAATGAACCTCTCTGTCCATTTGCTCGGCCTTCTTTCTGCTTTAAACGGATGACTATCTTGTGTTGCACCCATCCGCATCAGATCTTGGCATACTCCAGGATGGCGCGCTTGTCGTACATACGCTCGTAATAGGTCTGATAGTCGCCGCTGATGATGCCCATCCACCAGTCACGGTGCTCGAGGTACCACTTGACGGTCTTCTTGATGCCGTCCTCGAATTTCGTCTCCGGCTCCCAGCCGAGCTCTGTGTGGATCTTCGTCGGGTCGATGGCGTAGCGGCGGTCGTGGCCCTTGCGGTCGGTGACATGCTCGATGAGGTCTTCGGGCTTGCCGAGTTCCTTGAGGATGGTCTTAACGACGTCGATGTTGGCGCGCTCATTGTGGCCGCCGATGTTGTAGACCTCGCCGACGCGGCCCTTCTGCAGGATGAGGTCGATGGCACGGCAGTGATCCTCGACATAGAGCCAGTCGCGGACGTTCTTGCCGTCGCCGTAGACTGGCAGCTTCTTGTCGGACAGCGCGTTGATGATCATCAGCGGGATGAGCTTCTCCGGGAAGTGATACGGGCCGTAGTTGTTCGAGCAGCGCGAGATCGTCGTCGGGATCTTGTAGGTGCGGTGATACGCCATGACCAAGAGGTCCGCACCGGCTTTCGAAGCCGAATACGGGCTCGACGTCTTGAGGTTCGTCTCCTCCGTGAAGAACAGGTCCGGACGGTCGAGCGGCAGGTCGCCGTAGACCTCATCCGTCGAGACCTGATGGTAGCGGTCGATGCCGTACTTGCGGCAGGCGTCGAGCAGCACGCTCGTGCCGATGACATTCGTCTGCAGGAAGATCTCCGGATTCTCGATGGAGCGGTCGACATGCGACTCCGCCGCAAAGTTGACGACAATGTCCGGCTTCTCCTGCTCAAAGATGCGGTAGACAGCCTGGCGGTCCGCGATGTCCGCGCGGATGAACTTGAAGTTCTTCTTCTCCATCGCCGCCTCGAGCGTCTCAAGATTGCCCGCATACGTCAGCTTGTCGACGCAGATGATGCGGTCAGCCGGATGCTTCTTGAGCATGTAGTAGATGAAGTTCGAACCAATGAAGCCGGCACCGCCGGTCACGATGATATTCATATATAGTCCCCCTGTATTTCAATTTATGTTATGGCAGAACAAAAGCCCCGCACTCCTTTTATTATACCGTAAATCCTAAAAGTGCGCGGGGTTTTTTGTTTCTTTTTATCGATTTTTCGTTTATTGTGTCACTTGAACTCGACAAACTCATCGATGCGGGCGCCGCCCTTGATCATGGGTTCGACGAAGCTGCGCCAGACGTTGAGGACGATGACGCGCGGATGGTCGCGGTCTTCGAGGGCTTTCTTGAGGGCTTCGGCAAATTCATCCTGTGTGGAAACGGACTCCGCCTGGATGCCGAAACACTCGGCGTACTTGACGTAATCCATCGGGTAGTCGAGCTCGCAGGCAATGTAGCGCTCTTTGTACATGACCTTCTGGAGCTGGCGGATCATGCCGAGACTCCTGTTGTTGACGATCAGGGAGACGACGGGCAGATTCAGGCGAGCGATTGTGTAGAACTCATTGCCCGTCATCTTGATGCCGCCGTCACCGGCTACATGGATGACACGCCTGTCTTTGCCGTAGTAGAGCTGAGCGCCCATCGCGGCCGGCAGGCCGAATCCCATCGTGCCGAGGCCGCCGGAGGTCAGCCACGTCCGCGGCTCTTCGATGCGCAGGTGGAGCGCAGCCCACATCTGATGCTGACCGACATCCGTCACAAAGGCGTACGGCTTGCCCTTCGTGCGCTGCATGACCTGATGCATCGCCCAAGGGACAGTCAGGCGGTTCTGGTGATAGTCGTAGGCATAGGAATCCTCCCACTTCTCGATCTGCTGCCACCAGTCCGTCAGGGCGGAATTCGGCTCATGCCGCATGAGCAGGGCAAGTATGGTCTTCATATCGCCGGCGAGGCCGAGCGAGTTGCCGACGTTCTTGTCGATCTCGGCCGGGTCGATGTCGATGTGGATGAACTTCGTGTTCTCCGTGTACTTGTCGAGATTGCCCGTCTGGCGGTCGCCGAAGCGGCTGCCGATGGCGATGACAAGGTCCGCCGCGGCAATCGCGTGATTGGCGGCCTTCTCGCCGTGCATGCCGGCAAAACCGAGTGACTGCGGGTGCGAGCGCGGTATCGCGCCGAGGCCCATGAGCGTGTGCACGACGGGCAGATGATACTTCTCGACAAAGGCGATGACTTCTTTCGTCGCTCCGGCAGAGATGACGCCGCCGCCGACGATGGCCACGGGTTTCTCTGCCCGGACGATCTCGTCGGCCGCCTCTGCCGCACAGATCAGGAAGTCGGCATCTGGCTTGCCGTGATGCTCGGGCTCCACGCCCTGCGGCACGTAGTCGACGTCCATCTGGAAGAGATTCCGCGGCACGTCGACGAGCACGGGGCCGGGGCGGCCGTGGCGCGCGAGCGCGAATGCCTTGCGCACCGTCGGCACGAGTTGGTCGGCTTTCTTGACCTTGAAGTTGTGTTTCGTGATGGGCATCGTGACGTCGAGAATGTCCGTCTCCTGGAATGCATCGCGCCCCAAGAGGGATGTGTCTACCTGCCCTGTGATGGCGACGACCGGGACAGAGTCCATGAAGGCCGTCGCGAGACCCGTGACGAGATTCGTCGCGCCAGGGCCCGACGTCGCGATGCAGACGCCGACCTTGCCCGATGCGCGCGCGTAGCCGTCGGCCGCATGCGCGGCATTCTGCTCGTGTGTCACGAGGATTTCCCGGATGTCCGGGTTCTCATAGAATGCGTCGTAAAGCGGCAGGATCATGCCGCCCGGATAACCGAAAACCGTGTCGACTCCCTGCTCCTTGAGACAGAGAGCGACAGCCTGTGCTCCCTTCATCTGCCTTCCCCCTTCTGCCAGTGAGACTCCCTTTGCGGTAAGCGTCAGATGCACTCGCAGATGACCTTCGTGATCTCTTCCGTATTGGCCTTCTTGAAGCCTTCCTTCCAGAGGTCTGGCGTGCGGTAGCCATCAGCGAGAGCCTTGTCGACAGCTGCCTCGATGGCCTTGGCTGCCTCTTCTTCGTGCAGCGAGTAGCGCAGCAGCATGGCGGCCGAGAGGATCGTGCCCATCGGGTTGGCAATGCCCTTGCCTGCGATGTCCGGTGCGCTGCCGTGGATTGGCTCATAGAGACTCGTGCTCGTGCCAATGGAGGCCGACGGCATCATGCCGATTGAGCCGCCGACGACGGCCGCCTCATCGGAGAGGATGTCGCCGAAGAGGTTGCCCGTGACGATGACATCGAACTGCGTCGGACGGATGGCCAGCTGCATCGCGCAGTTGTCGACGTAGAGGTTGTTGAGCTCGACATCGGGGTACGACTCGGCGAGCTTGGCCACCGTGCGGCGCCAGAGGCGCGACGTCGCGAGGACATTGGCCTTGTCGACTGACGTGACCTTGCCGCGGCGCAGCTTGGCCGTCTCGAAGGCGAGCTTCGCGATGCGGTCGACCTCGGGGACCGAGTAGTTCTCAAGGTCCCAGGCGCGCTCTGCACCATTGTGCTGCTCAGACTCGCATTTATCGCCAAAGTAGATGCCGCCGATGAGCTCGCGCACGATGACGAGGTCGACGCCCTTGACGAGTTCCGGCTTCAGCGGAGAGTACTCGACGAGCGCATCGGCCACCTTGACTGGGCGCAGGTTGGCATAGAGGCCGAGGTTCTTGCGCAGGCCGAGGATGGCCTTCTCGGGGCGCAGGGCCGGGTCGACATTGTCCCACTTGTCGCCGCCGACAGCACCGAAGAGAACGCCGTCCGACGCCTTGCACGCCTCGATTGTATCCTCCGGCAGCGGCGTGCCGAACTTGTCGTAGGCCGTGCCGCCGGCATCCTTATAGGTGTAGGAAAGCCCAAGGCCGAACTTCTCGTCGACCTTCTTGAGGACTTCTACCGCAGAATCCGTGATTTCCTTGCCGATACCATCGCCCGGTATCACTGTGATCTTGTATGACATATGCTATTCCCTCTCTGCTCTATCCAAACGTCGTTGACTCTGTGCTCAGTCCTTCTGCCCCTTGATGTAGTTGATGAGGCCGCCGGCCTGGGCAATGTCCTGCACGAAGCCCGGAAGCGGGTGCGCATGGAAGACGTCGCCCGTCGTCAGGTCCTCGATCGTGCCGGTCGCCGTGTCGACGCGCAGCTGATCGCCGGCCTTGATCTTCTCGACGTCCTCGCCGATCTCCAGGAGCGGCAGGCCGATGTTGATGCCATTGCGGTAAAAGATGCGCGCGAAGCTCGCGGCGATGACGACCGGGACGCCCGATGCCTTGATGGCAACCGGCGCATGCTCGCGCGAGGAGCCGCAGCCAAAGTTGCGGCCGCCGACCATGATGTCGCCTTCCTTGACATTCGGTGCGAAGCTCTCATCGATGTCGACCATACAGTGCTTGGCGAGCTCTTTCGGGTCAAACGTGTTGAGGTAACGGGCCGGGATGATGACATCCGTATCGATATTGTCGCCGTAGCGCCATACTTTTCCTTCTAATTTCATATCACTTGACCTCCTCCGGTGTCGCGATGCGTCCTAAGATTGCACTCGCGGCTGCGACTTGCGGGCCAGCGAGGTAGACTTCACTGTCGACATGGCCCATGCGGCCACGGAAATTGCGGTTCGTCGTCGAGACGCAGCGCTCGCCGGCAGCCATGATGCCCATGTAGCCGCCGAGGCACGGGCCACAGGTCGGCGTCGAGACGGCACAGCCGGCATCGATGAAGGCATCGATGTAGCCGCGCTTCATCGACTCCTTGTAGATGGCAGGGCTGCCTGGGATGACGATGCAGCGCACGCGGTCTGCGACCTTGCGGCCCTTGAGGACGGACGCTGCGATCTCCATGTCCTCGAGGCGGCCGTTCGTGCAGGAACCGATGATGACCTGGTCGATCTCGATGGGCTCCTCGATGTCCTCGACGCGCTTCGTATTGCCCGGCAGGTGCGGGAAGGCAACGACCGGCTTGAGCTCGGAGAGGTTGATGTCGACTTCGCGGCAGTACTCGGCATCCTCATCGGCTGCAACCGGCTCATACGGCTTCGTGACGCGGTCGTCGACATAGGTCTTCGTGATCTCGTCGAACGGGAAGATGCCGGCCTTGCCGCCTGCCTCGATGGCCATGTTGGAGATAGTCAGGCGGTCCGTCATCGTCAGCGCCTTGACGCCCGGGCCGGCGAATTCCAGGGACTTGTAGAGCGCGCCGTCAACGCCGATCATGCCGATAAGCGTCAGGATGACGTCCTTGCCGGTGATGTCAGCCGGCTTCTCGCCCATCAGGTTGACCTTGATGGCCTCCGGCACCTTGAACCATGCCTTGCCCGTCGCCATGGCCGCGCCGAGGTCGGTCGAGCCGACGCCCGTCGAGAAGCCGTTGACAGCACCGTACGTGCACGTATGCGAGTCGGCGCCAATTGTCAGCATGCCCGGTGCGACGATGCCCTTCTCCGGCAGGATGACGTGCTCGATGCCCACGCGGCCCTGCTCGAAGTAATTGACGATCTTGTACTTGCGCGCAAAGTCACGGACGATCTTCGCGAGCTCTGCCGACTTAATGTCCTTGGCCGGCTGGAAGTGATCCGGCACGAGCGCGATTTTCGTGTTATCGAAGACAGGGCGGCCAATCTCCTCAAACTTGGCGATGGACGGCGGTGCCGTGATGTCGTTAGCCAGTACCATATCGAGCTCGCAGGTCACGAGCTGACCGGCTTTTACAGAATCGAGGCCGGCGTGTTTCGCGAGGATCTTCTCGCTCATAGTCATACCCATAGTATGCCCTCCTAATCTCTTACTATGCATAACGAGTATAGTCCTGTTATTTGGAAAAAACTTCCCCGACGCATGATTCGCCGGGGAAGCGTTAAATTCCTGTTCAGTTAACGGAGTGATCAGTCCTTAGAGAGATCTGCACCGTCTTTGAGCCACGGCATCATAGCACGCAGTTCCTTGCCGACCTTCTCGATCGGATGCTCAGCATGCAGGCGGCGCTCCATGAGGAAGTTGACGCGGCCAGCAGCCTTGTTCTCAAGCAGCCAGTTGCGAGCGAACGTGCCGTCCTGGATCTCTTTGAGGACTTTCTTCATTTCCTTCTTCGTGTCTTCCGTGATGATGCGCGGGCCTACCATGTAGTCGCCGTACTCAGCCGTATCGGAGCAGGACTGACGCATCTTCGTGAAGCCGCCCTCGTAGCAGAGGTCAACGATGAGCTTCATCTCATGGAAGCACTCGAAGTATGCCATCTCTGGCGGATAACCTGCCTCGACGAGGACTTCAAAGCCCGTCTGCATCAGCTGGCAAACGCCGCCCATGAGGACAGCCTGCTCGCCGAAGAGGTCTTCCTCAGTCTCATCGCGGAACGTCGTCTGCAGTGCGCCGGCACGCAGAGCGCCGAGGCCCTTTGCATAAGCAAGAGCGAGGTCGAAGCACTTGCCCGTTGCATCCTGATGAACAGCGAAGACAACCGGTACGCCGGAACCTTCCGTGTACGTACGGCGAACGAGATGGCCCGGGCCTTTCGGAGCGACCATGAAGACATCAACATCTGCCGGCGGGACAATCTGCTGGTAATGGATGTTGAAGCCATGTGCGAAGACGAGAGCGCTACCCGGCTTGAGGTTCGGTGCGATTTCCGTCTTGTAGACGTCGGCCTGCTTCTCATCCGGAATCAGGACCGTCGTGATGTCAGCCTGCTTGACTGCTTCAGCGACCGTGTAGACCTTCAGGCCGTGCTCTTCAGCGACCTTCTTGGACTTGGAACCCTCATAGAGGCCGACGATGACGTTTGCACCGCTGTCCTTGAGGTTCAGGGCATGAGCATGGCCCTGGCTGCCATAGCCGATAATGGCAATCGTCTTGCCGTTCATGAGTTCCCAATTTGCATCCTGATCATAGTAAGTTTTTGCCATAATACTCTCTCTCCTCACAATGTTCATAGATTGTATGCTCTCCGCGCTCTAGCGCGATGAGGCCGGTGCGTATGACTTCCGCGATCCCATAAGACTTCACGAGTCTCAGGAAAGCCGTGACTTTGTCGTCACTGCCCGTGAGCTCGAAGACCAGCGTGTTGGATTCGACATCCACCACATGAGCCCGGAAGAGCTCTGCCATCTTCAAGACATCGAGCCGGTTGTCGTCATCCGCCTTGACCTTTATCAGCGTCATCCCGCGGCACACAGCATTCTTCTCGTCCAGGCGCTGCACCGCACGGACTACCGGCATCTTCTCGAGCTGCTTGATCATCTGCTCGATGAGGTTCTCATCACCGTGCACGACGACTGTGATGCGCGAGAAATCCGGTGTTTCCGTGACGCCCACCGACAGGCTGTCGATGTTGAACTCGCGTCTGGAAAACATGCTCACAACACGCACGAGGACACCAGTCTGATTCTCGACGAATACCGACAAGACGTGTTTCATGGACCCATCTCCTCTTAGAATTGCTGATACCATGCATATTATACCACGGCGCTCCAACAGATTCAAACTGTAATGCTGTAAACATGTATACATTATTACTCGATGTACACGATTTGTCAACACGTTCCTGTAACTTTTTTTCATTTCACTGAGATTTTTTTATATGATAATCCCCTTACAGCAGACATATTTCTGGTTTTATATTGTTCGATAATTATTTATGTCCATTCTAAACGGATTTTCAATAAAAACATGAAGCAAAGGTCGGACAATCCAGCAGGAATGTCCACGTTCCTGTTGCAGACTGGTAGGGCATAGCCCTCTCTGTCAGTCTATGCTACAATGAAATGCACCAGGAATTAGCCCACCAGAAAGGACAGATGCCACGATGAGAAAACAACACACGCCGCTCCAGCTGCCGCACACCGATATCCTGCCCGAGATTGTCGAGCCGCTGCTGACCTGGTATCGCGGCCAGTCCACGCTGCGTTGCCTGCCATGGCGCGAAGAGGTCACGCCGTACCACACCTGGATCTCCGAGATCATGCTGCAGCAGACGCGCGCCTCGGCCGTCATCCCGTACTACACGCGCTTCCTCGAAGCGCTGCCCGACATCGCGAGCCTCGCGCGCTGCGACGACGAGCTCCTCATGAAACTCTGGCAAGGGCTCGGCTACTACAACCGCGCGCGCAATCTCAAGAAGGCTGCCTGCCAGATTGTTGAAGACTTCGGCGGACAGATGCCTGCCGACTTTGCAGCGCTCCTGGCGCTGCCGGGCATCGGGCGCTATACCGCCAGCGCCATCGGCTCGATTGCCTTCGGCCTGCCTCTGCCGGCCGTCGACGGCAACATACTGCGCGTCACCATGCGCATCCTGCAGTGCGGTGAGAATATCGCACTGCTGCCCGTCCGCCGCGCCGTCGAGGATGCGCTCGCCCCACATTATCCAAGCGGAGAGGATGCCGGCGCCCTCAATCAGGCCTTCATGGACCTCGGCGCGACCGTCTGCCTGCCGCACGGGGCTCCGCACTGCGCCCACTGCCCTCTCGGCCGCCTCTGCCTCGCACACGCGGCAGGCTCGGCGGAGCAGCTGCCCGTCAAGGTCAAGAAATCGAAGCGACGCGTCGAGCAAAAGACTGTACTTGTCCTGCGCCAGGGCAGAGCGCTAGCCCTCATGAAACGCCCGGAGAAGGGGCTGCTTGCCGGCCTCTGGGAGCTGCCGAACCTTGCGGGGCACCTCACAGGAGAAGAGCTGCGCGAGTGGCTAGCGGCGCATGGGCTATGCGCCTGCACGATCACGCGCCTGCCCGACGCCCGCCACATCTTCTCCCATGTCGAATGGCAGATGCAGGGCTGGGAAGTCGAGCTCGGCTCCCCGGAAGCCGTTGTCGCAGAAGATGACAGCCCGCTCGTCTGGGCCTCTCCCGAAGAGCTCGCCGACACCTACAGCATCCCGTCTGCCTTCCAGTATTTCCTGCACCAGAAGTCCTGAATCACAAAAAAGACGCCCGGAAAGGCGTCTTTTTTATTGGCATATCGTGCTTCGAGATCACGGCAAGATCTGCAGTGCAATGAAGATGAGAAGGCCGATACCCGAGCCGACGATGGAACCGTTCATGCGTATCCAGAGCAGGTCAGGCTCTACCTTATCGTAGACGAGGTGGTTGAGCTGCTCGTCCGTCAGGCGCTCGAGGACACTCTCGACGACGACGCCGACGAGCGTCTGCGCGTGGAGCGCCGAGCGCGCGATGAGATCGTAGAGGAAGCGGCCGACGATATGGCGCAGCTCATCGTCCTGCTGCAGCAGTTGAAGGCCGCGGTCGTACTCTTCCTCGATGATGGTGGCCAGACGGCTGCGCAAGAGCGGCAGATGCTCTTCAACGGCATCCACCTGGCGCGCTGCATCGGCGTCGAGGTGCTCGCGCATGTGCGCTGCTGCCCGGCGCACGACCTCCTCGATGGGAAGGTCTGCCACCAGGCTGTCGCGCAGCTCATGGACGAGCTGATGGAACCCCGGTTCCGCGTTGAGCACGGCTGCCTTCTCGTAGAAGAGCTCCAGCATATCCCGTTGCAGCTGTGAGTCGCGCGTGCCGAGCTCACGGAGCATCGCCACGAGCTGCTTCTGCATGATGTTCGCCGCTTCCTCCAGATTGACGAGGTCCATGGCCTCGGCCAGCCCTGTGAGGAAGAGCGCCAGCGTGCCCTTAGCCTTCTCCTTCTCGTACTGCTCGAGCATCGCTTCGATGGCCCGGGCCGTCTCCGCGCGCTCAGCGCGCACGCACAAGTAGGCGGAGATGTGCTCGAGTAAGTCCTTGTCGCGACCGCTCTGCTGCAGCCAGCGCCCGATGCTCATGAAGAGCTCCTCCGGCTCCATCGTGCTCAGGTGCGTGCGGATGCGCCGCGCAAACTCAGCGGCCTTCTGCTCGCTGTCCTTCTTGAGCAGGAAGCCGCGCGCATAGTGGTAGAGATGGTGCGAGATCTTCGCGCGCGTGTCTGCCTCGCCGAGCCACTTCATGAGCATCGGCATGAGGTGCAGGCGCTCTAAGTGGCGGAATACCTTGCGCCGCGAGAAGAACTCTTTCTGGACCATCGTGACCGATGCCTTGATGAAGGACTGGCGGCGGCGCGGCAGGATGGCCGTGTGGTACGGGAAACCGAGCGGCTTGCGGAAGAGCGCTGTGACGGCAAACCAGTCCGCGATGCCGCCGACAAGCGCTGCTTCCGCGCAGAAGAGGAAGCCCTCGGCGAACACCGAATGCGGCAGCTGCAGGTGCACAAATAAGGCGAGCAGGAATACGAGAAACGCGAGGAAGAGCACGCGGTCTGCCTTGTTCCATGTCTTCATAAGCCCCACATCCTTTCTGCTGCCCAGACGAGGAGATAGAGCCCCATGCCGACGAGCGAGCCGACAATCGAACCGTTGATGCGAATCATCTGCAGGTCGTCCTGGACTTTCTCTTCCATGAAGGCGACGAGCGCATCGTCGCTGAACTCATCGAGGCGCTCGTGGATGAGTCCCGGGATGAGCTCATGATGCTTTGTGAGCTCGCTCTCGATGAGGTCCTTGAGCATCTTGTCGAAGCGGCGCTGCCAGGCTTCCGAATGCACGAAATCATCGATGCGCTGCTCGACAAAGGCGTTCAGGTGCGGCAGCCAGAAGGGCTCCTCCCCCTTGAGCACATTCTCGATCCAGGAGGCGATCATGCCCTCGATGTCCATCTGCGCGAGCCAGCGCTCTTTCCACTCCCCGAGCGCATGGCGCAACGATGCGTCGTTGCTGAAAGAGAGGACCATGCCTTCAAAGCCGGCCTTGAGGCGCGCATACCCCTCCGTCTGCTCGCTCAAGAGATCTTCGAGTCCCTTCTGCGCCTTCTCGTTGAAGATTGCGAGGAGCTCCTTGTCGTCGAGGCCGAGGGCCGACAGCACGAAAGCGCGCCCGGCTGACTCGCCTTCGTATTCCTTGCGCAGCACCTTGATGTTGTCGAACAGGACCTGCTGCATGGCCGGCGATCGCAGGACCTGCTCGCCGATGGTCAAGACGCTGTGCAGGATGCGCTTGGAATGCTGCTCTTCGCCGAGCATGCGCACGAGCTCCAGCAGGATGTTCTCGAGAGCAAGCCCCCGCAGGCCCTCGCGCACAGCGGGAGCCAATTCCCTCGCCAGGCTCTCGCTGTCGAGGTCGTTGACGACCTTGAGGACGACGATATCGACGACCTCGATGACGCCCTCGCGGCCGCCGCGGTGCTCGAGGTAGTCGACGAGCAGCCCCGCCGTGTCCTGTGCACGGATGACGCGCATGATGTTCTCGGTGCTCAAGAGGTCATCGCTCGCGAACGTCACGATAGCGTCCATGATGCGCTTCCTGTTGCGGCGCAGGACATCCGTGCGGTACGAGATACCCAGCGGCTTGCGGAAGAGCGCCGTGACGGCAAACCAGTCCGCCAGCCCGCCGATCGTCGCAGCCAGGAAGCCATGATGGAAGAGCCCCATCACAAAGCCGGAGCTACCCGCTGCCATCGTACCGAGGAAACCGGCCGCGCTGATGCCGAGTGCCAGATTCGCCTTATTTTTCTTCTGCAACCTTCACACCTCAGATTCTCGCGACGAGATCCTTGAGATACTTCTTGAACGGCGCGCCGAGGTCTTCGCGGCGCAATGCGAATTCCACCGTCGCCTTGAGGAAACCGAGCTTGTCGCCGAGGTCGTAGCGCTCGCCCTCAAAATCATAAGCGTAGACGGCCTGCTGGCGCGCCAGTTCCTTCAGTGCATCCGTGAGCTGGATCTCGCCGCCCTTGCCGGGTGCCGTATGCTCCAGGATGCCAAAGATTTCCGGACGGATGATGTAGCGGCCGAGGACGGCCATGCGGCTCGGCGCCTCCTCGAGGCTCGGCTTCTCGATCATGTCGCGCACGCGCATGAGGCGAGGGTCCTCTGTCGCATCGCCCGCGACGATGCCGTAGGACGAGACTTTGTCGTCGGGCACCATCTGGCAGCCGAGCACGGAGCCGCCCGTCTCGTCGTAGACATCGATGAGCTGGCGCAGTGCCGGCTTCTTCGGATTGTAGACGACGTCGTCGCCTAAGAGCACGGCAAACGGCTCGTCGCCCATGAATGCCTTGGCACAGAGGATAGCGTCGCCGAGGCCGCGCATGTAGCGCTGGCGGATGTAGTGGATGCGGATGTTAGCCGTGTCCTGCACCATCTTCAAGAGGTCGAGCTTGCCCTTCTTCTTGAGCTCCGCCTCAAGCGTTGGCGCCGAGTCGAAGTGATCCTCGATGGCGCGCTTGCCGTGGCCGCTGACGATGAGGATCTCCTCGATGCCGCTCGCGAGCGCCTCTTCGACGATGTACTGGATGGTCGGCTTATCGACGATTGGCAGCATCTCCTTCGGCGTCGCCTTCGTCGCCGGCAGGAAGCGCGTACCGTAGCCGGCCGCCGGAATGACTGCTTTTCTGATTTTCTGCATGTTAAATTCCCCTAACATCTTGATTTTGTTTTCAGATGTGGCAGTTCCCCCGCTGCCACTCATACGATAACAATGATATTATTATACACGATGCACGCCTTTTCCTGCTACAAAAAAAGCTGCCACGGCAATGTGGCAGCTTTTCTCTGCAAAAACGCATCGTTTTGACAGTTCTTCTTATTTCCTGTGGAACACCCACATGTAGGCGGCAAAGTCCGTGTCGATCTTCGGCACCTCGATGCCGCTGTACATGAGTTCATCGCCGTAGAAGGATTTGCCTGCAAGGCTCAGGCTCTTGCTGCCCGCACCGTCATGCGACAGTCCCTGAGCCGGGTAGTAAGCGGCGACATCATACTCTGCGGCCGCATCGAGTGCCTGGAGCTTCAGCGTGCGCAGTTCTGTTGCCGGCGTCGCGAGCGTCTTGAAGTAGAGGAGCACGACCTCCTGACCGTCTCTCGATACAAACTCCCAAGCCGTCTCGTTGCCCTTGCCCGCAAACGGCGTGAGCAGGCGGTAGAAACGGCCGAGCTGCATCGTCGGGCGGATCTTCTTGTAGAGCGCGATGTGGCTGCGGACCTCTGCCTTCTCCGCCTCGCTCATGCGCGTGATGTCCATCTCGTAGCCGTAGCAGCCCATCATCGCGGCGAAGGCGCGCGTCTGCATCGGCGTCACGCGGCCAACCTGATGGTTCGGCGTCACGGAGACATGGGCACCCATCGTGATGGGCGGGAAGACCATGCTCGTGCCACTCTGGATGGAGAGTCGGCAGATGGCATCTGTGTCATCGCTCGTCCAGGTCTGCGGCATGTAGTACAGGATGCCTGCATCGAAGCGGCCGCCGCCGCCCGAGCAGCTCTCGAACAGGATGTCCGGATGCGTCTGCGTGATGCGCTCGAGAATGTCGTAGAGGCCGAGCACGAAACGCGTGCGCACCTCACCCTGGCGCTCTGGCGGCAACTTTGCCGAAAAGGCGTCCGTCAGATGGCGGTTGAAGTCCCACTTGACGTAGTCAATCGGTGCCGTATCGAGGATCTTGCAGACGGAGTCGACGAGGTAGTCGCGCACATCGGCGCGCGAGAGGTCGAGCACGAGCTGATGGCGGCCGAAGCTCACCGGATACGACGGCGCCCTGAGCACCCAGTCAGGATGCGAGCGGTAGAGGTCAGAGTCGACCGACACCATCTCCGGTTCAAACCAGAGACCGAACTTGAGGCCGCGCTTGTGCGCGCTCTCCGCGACGCCCTGCAGGCCGCCCTTTAGTTTCTCCATGTTGACAACCCAGTCGCCGAGCGAGCTGTTGTCGTCCTCGCGCTTGCCGAACCAGCCGTCATCGAGCACCATGAGCTCGATGCCGAGGTCCTTGGCGCAGGCGGCGAGGTTGTCCATCTTTGCATCGTCGAAATCGAAGTACGTCGCCTCCCAGTTATTGACAAGGATTGGACGCACGGCGTCGCGGTACTTGCCGCGCACGATGTGATGGCGCACGATCTCGTGGAAGGACTGGCTCATGCCATTGAGTCCTTCTGTGCTGTAGACGAGGATGGCCTCCGGCGTCTGGAAGGATTCCCCCGGCTCCAGGTGCCAGCGGAACTCGAACGGGTTGATGCCGCCGACGACGCGCGTCGTGCCGAACTGCTCGACCTCTGTCTTGAGCGAGAACTCACCACTCCATATGAGGCTGAAGCCGTAGACCTCGCCGCTCTCCTCGCCCGCGTCCTTGCGCACGAGCGCGAGGAATGGCGATGCCTGATGCGAGCTCGCACCGCGGCGGCTCGCACTCTCCTCGATGCCGTGCATCAGTGGCACGCGCTCTGCCGTGCGCTCGGATGCATGGCCGCCCCAGAGGTTCATGCGCTCAAAGTCGTGATCCGGGAAGTCGAGCGCAAAGCTCGCCGCATTGAGCAGGTCCAGAGACTCCTCGCCGCTATTCTTCAGGCGCACGCTGCGCGCGATGGCGTCCGCGCCCGCAAATACCGTGTAGAGGAGCTCTGCCTCGAGATTGCCCTGCGAGTCCGCCAGCGTGATCTTGAGTGTCTCCGCCTCATCTTCTGCGGCATACGAAGCCGGAAGGCCTGGAAGTGCCGGCTTGCCCTTCACGATCTCATAGCCCTTGTAGAAAAGCTCCGTCGTCGTCGTGCCGTCCTGGAGACGCACCTCGTAGGCTGGGATGCGGTAGTCGACGTGGCCGTAGCTCGGATATTCCTGCGGCAGCACATCGAGCGAGAACGTGCGCTCATTCTCATAGGCAGCCGGCTGCGGCGAGAACGCGCGGTCGATCTCCTGGAACGGGCGGCTGTCGCGGAAAGTCCGCAGCTTCCTGCCCCAGTAGCGATGCATGAGGTAGCGGCCGCGGACGACCTGCATGACATAGCTCATCTTCGCATTGCTCAGATGGAAGATGCCTGTCTTTTCATCAAACTGGATCATTGCTCATCCTATCCTTTCACTCAGATACCCTTGAAGTAGCAGGCAAAGTGCTTTGCTGTGTTCTTGACGGTGTATTCCGGCAGGACCGGAGCACCCCAGGTGTTGTCGCCGCCGACGCCGCACTGGCCGAGCGATGCGCGCAGGAAGGTGTGATGGACCTCCGGCAGATCGTAGGCATGGCGCGCGTTCTCGAGCTCGTGGGCGCTGTACGGCAGAGCCGATGCTTCAAAAGGCTCCTCGTCCATGGCAAGGCGCACGCCGCGGCCGCGGTGATCCGTGACCTCAATCCAGCGGACGCCGCAGTGGTTGCCCGTCTCCTGTGGCAGCAGGTACGGCTCGACCTCATCCTTGGCCTGCGTCTCGAAGATGCCGAGCTTTGCGCCGCGCTGGCGGTCTGCGTAGTTGTCGAGCGGACCGTAACCGTAGAAGCGCACCTGGCCGTAGTCAGCAGGCATCGTGAAGATCATCGCGAAATCCGGGATTTCCGGCAGGCCCTCGACTGCGTCGTAGTCGAGCTCGACCTTGATAGAACCATCCGGGACGACCGTGTACGTCATGCGGCAGGACGAGAGCGGCTGTGTGGCCAGCTCATACGTGAAGCGGACGGAGATAGAGCTTGCCTCGTACTCCTTCTGGCCGAGCTGGCCGAACCAGTCGAACTCCTGCCAGTTGCCCGCATCATCGAGCAGCTCTTTCTTGACGCAGCGGCGGTAGAGGCTCGCGAGCTTCCACTGAGCCGTCATGAAGTCGCGGCGGCTGCCGTAGTCGTTGTCGACCGGCGCGCGCCAGAACGACGGCTTCGGTGCCTCCTCGATGAGCTCCACGCCGTTGCACTTGTAGGACGTGAGGTTGCCCGAAGCGCCCGAGAACATGATCTCGAAGCCCGTGCCGCGCACGCCGAGGTCGATGTCGCCGTGGACGATGTGCAGCGGTTTCTCTGGCTTCGTCTCAAGCTCCATGTTCGGCGTGTAGTGGAAGCAGCGCGCGCTCTTTACAAAGTCCGTCGCGCAGACAGCTTCCTGCGGCTCCGGCACCTCGACCTCATCGACATGCCACGTGCCCTGGCCGAAGGCAATCTCAAAGCCCCTCTTGGCCCAGAGCGTGTCTTCCTTGAGGCACAGCGACGCCGTGACCGTCTCCTCACCCGCATTCGTCAGAGGCAGGTTCTCAAGAGAGACGGTGCCTGACTCGCCCGGCAGGATGTGCGGCGCGTCCGCAGTCGTCTCCCAGATGGTCTTGCCGTCGAGCATGAGCTCCAGGTGCAGCTCATATGACGCCGTATCGGTGAACAGGCTCTTGTTGTGGATGGTGACCTGCTCAGCTGTGACATCGAGGTCGAAGTTCTGGTAGTTGAACTTGACATCCTGCATCTTCGTCGTCAGCTTGCGGTCAGCGAACAGGATGCCGTCGCCGCTGAAGTTGCCGTCATTCGGGCGGTCGCCGAAGTCACCGCCGTACGCGAGCGCATCCTTGCCATAGCGGTCCTTGTGCCAGATGGCCTGATCGACAAAGTCCCAGATGAAGCCGCCCTGGTAAAGCGGTTCCTCATCCGTGAGGTCCGTGTACTTGTGCATGCCGCCGATGCTGTTGCCCATCGCATGCGTGTACTCACAGCAGATGAACGGCTTGTCGCGGTGCTCGGTGAGGAACTTCTTGATGTCCGCGACCGTCGGGTACATCTGGCTCTCCATGTCGCTCGTGCCGTTATAGCGGCGGTCCCAGAAGATGTTCTCGTAGTGGACGAGGCGCGTCGGGTCAGCCTGGCGGAAGTACTCGCTCATCACGTAGAGGTCCTTGCCGCCGCAGGACTCGTTGCCGCAGGACCAGATCAGAATGGCAGCGTGGTTCTTGTCGCGCTCAAGCATGGATTTCGCGCGGTCGAGGATGATATCCTGCCACTCCTCGTGGTCATTCGGCAGCGTCTCCTCGACGATGTCGCACTTGCCGTTGCGCATCCAGGAGCCGTGCGTCTCGAGGTTCGTCTCATCGATGACGTAGAGGCCGTAGCGGTCGCAGAGCTCGTAGATGTAGCTCGAGTTCGGGTAATGCGAGCAGCGCAGCGCATTGATGTTGTGCTGCTTCATGATGATGATGTCCTTCTCGATCTCCGCAGGATCTGCCGCGCGGCCGCTGTAGCAGTCAAACTCGTGGCGGTTCGTGCCCTTGAAGACGATGCGCTTGCCGTTGAGCTTCATGAGCCCATCGTCCATGCGGAACTCGCGGAAGCCGATGTTCTGCGGGATGATCTCGAGCAGATGGCCCGCTTCATCCTCGACTGAGATGACGGCGCGGTAGAGATTCGGAGCTTCTGCGCTCCAGAGCTTGACGCCCGTGAGCTCCGCCTCGAAAGAGGACGTGAGTCCCTCGGCCTGCTGTTCTTCCTTGAGGCAGCACTCACCCGTCTCAGCATCGAAGAGCTCGATCTGCACCTTGTGTGCCTCGCCGCTGTTCCACTTCATGTCGAGGTGGAGCTTGCCGTCCTGGTAGCCATGAATTGGCGCTGCCGTGACGCGCAGGTCATCGAGGTGGATGGCCGGCTTCGTATAGAGGATGACCTCGCGGAAGATGCCCGAGAAGCGCCAGAAATCCTGGTCCTCGATCCAGCTGCCCGAGCTGAAGCGGAAGACCTGCAGCGCCAGGCGGTTCACGCCAGCCTTGAGATACGGCGTGAGGTCGAAGTCGGACGGCGTGAAGGAATCCTCACTGTAGCCGACGTACTGGCCGTTGAGGTAAACAGCGACAGCCGACTCGACGCCCCGCAGTGAGAGCACGGCATTGTCCCAGCCTTCCGGCAGGACGAAGTCCTTGACGTAGGAGCCGACAGGGTTGTCGCGCTGCGGCACCTGGCCCGGATGGACGACTTCATGGCCGTCCCACGGATACGTCTGGTTCGTGTACTGCGGCACGCCGTGGCCTTCCATCTGCCAGTGTGCCGGCACACGGATGGTCTCCCAGCCGCTGACATCGTAATCCGGCTGCTCGAAGCCCTGCGGACGCGCGGCGAGGTTGCGCGCATAGTGGAACGACCAGATGCCGTTTAGGCTGCGGCGCAGCGAGGAGACGCCTTCCGCCATCTCCATCGCATCGGCGAAGGCCACGTGGTCACTGTGGGCCGGCAGGCGATTCTCCTCAAAGAACGTTGGATCTGCAAGACGATCGATTGTAAACATCAGTGATTTCCTCCTTTTATCCTGTCGATACATCTATCATTTCTCTTCATCGATATGCGCAAGCCATAGAACAATAAACGAGGGCCGCTGTATCCATATGGTACAACGGCCCCCCTCCTTAGGGTCACATGTCAAGCGATGACATCGATGACTCTGTTCATTTTTAACACATTATTTGCTGAGGTCTTCCCATTTCTCCTCGAGCTCGCGGACGATGCGCGCATGCTCTGCCTCCGTCAACGTTACCTTTGCACGATAGATGAAGGAAGCGATGACCATGAGGACGATTGGAGCTGCGAACATGACGATCTGGAAATGGAAGAGTGCGTCCGGCTTGATGTCAGCAGCGGAAGCACCGCCCGTCATGCCGACCCAGACAGCGACGAGGCCGATGATGCCGCTCGAGACAGCACCAGCGAATTTATCGACGAGAGGACGTACGCAGAGGCAGACAGCTTCATCGCGATGGCCGATCTTGAGCTGGCCATACTCGACGGAGTCCGTAATCGTCATGAGGACAACGAGGAAGACGAGCGGCTGCGGCAGAGCGAAGAGGCCTGCGCCGATGAGTGCCATCGTGACATTCGTGCCGGAACCAGCATAGATGAGGAGCGCAACGAGCATGATGGCAATGGAAGCGAAGAAGAGCTTGCGGCGGCTGAACTTAGCCGTCAGAGCCGGGAACAGGGCAACGGCGATCAGGCCGATGATCGTGTTGATGACACCGAGGATGGAGAACTTCGTAGCATCGCCAATGACATAGATGAAGTAGTAGAGGTTGAAGTTGTTGACGATGTTGATGCCGATACCGTAGACGAGGTAAGCGATAGCCGTCCACATGAGCTGGTCGTTCTGCGTCAGGACCTTGAAGACGTCTTTTGCGGAAGTCTCCGTCTTGTTCTCACGCAGTGCAGATTCCTGCTCGTGCGTGCCGAGGCCGAGGATGATAGCACCGAGCGTTGCGATACCGCCGCCGACGCAGGCGAATGCGAACCAACCAGTCGGGTCACCAGCACCGCCGTTCTGGTTCAGCGAGAAGTAGAGGACGACCGGCATGACGATGACCGTAACGAGGTTGGCACCGAAGACGGAACCGATACGGGCGATCGTAGCCGTGATATCACGTTCATGAGAATCAAACGAAAGAGCCGGGATCATGGACCAGATAGCGACATCCTTAGCGCTGTAGAAGATATCCATGATGAAGTAGACGATGGCGAACAGGATCAGGTAGAGCGTCGGATTCGTGACCGTCAGGCCGCCGAAGTCCGTGAACAGTAATGCCAGCGTGATGGCTGCGACGAACGCACCGACGATGACCCATGGTTTAAAACGGCCCCAACGCGTCTTCGTCTTATCGATCAGGTTGCCGATGAACGGATCGACGAAGAGCTCGAGGATACGGAGCACGAGGATGATCGTCGTGACGATACCGATCATGTAAGCATCGTGGCTCGGGTTGTCCGAGTGGAACAGGTTACTCGTGACGAAAATCATGAAGTACGTGCCGATCATGGCGTAGAACACGTCATGACCAAACGTGCCGCACGCATAGCAGATGCGCTGCAGTAATTTGCTATTCATTATGAATGCCTCCCCAAATAAAACCCCATTTTCTATCAGTCCAGCTTATGCCTTGACCTTGTTGATGTACGCGATGATGCCATCCGCAATCGTGTCGAGCGAAGCGCCCTTGCTCGTGTTGACGACGAGGTCATAGTTCGCGCCGTCGCCCCACGTGCGGCCCGTGTAGTAGTTGTAGTAGCGGGCACGCTTCTCGTTCTCGCGGTTGAGCTCTTTGAGGCTCTTGCCTTCGTAGACCGTCTGGCCGCGCTTCTCGCGATACTCATCGTCAGCGCAGACGAAGATGTCGAAGTGGTTGTCATTGTTGCGCAGTGCGTAGTCCGCGCAGCGGCCGAGGAAGATGCACGAACCATCTTCTGCGATCTTGCGGATGACAGCCGACTCGCTCATGAACATGCCCTGGCTCGATTCGCCCATGTGCGTGCCGAACGAATGGAACGGGATGAAGCTCATCGAAAGCGGCTTGACCGTGTTCTCCATCTCGAGCAGTTCATCTTCGCTGAGATCGTGGATGCCGAGCTTGGCCGCAGCCAGATGGACGAGCTGGCGATCATAGAGCTTGACGCCGAGCTTCTCGGCGAGGATACCGGCCAGCTCACGTCCGCCCGCACCATACTGACGGCTGATCGTGATGACGAGATTCTCTTTCATAGTAGATTTCCCCTTTCAAAGTGTAAACGTTTTCTCTTTCGATAAGACAGCTTTTCCCAACAAGGCAGGATCCGAAATGATTGAGATGAGTTCTCTTGGTAACCTTGTTGTTTTTTCTTTCGTAAGTAGCAAACGTTTTCTTTTGTTTACAGTTAGTATTATACGCTATTAAATAATAAAAAGCAAGAGGATTTTCAGGGATTTTTACTTTTTTATCTGTTTTCTAAATTGTAGTTGCAATTCGTCGTTTTGGGGGCAAAAAAGGAGAGATAGGGGAAACGTATACCCTATCTCTCCTATCAAGAATGACAATTTATTTTGCCATGAGTTTGGCCACTTTATTGGCAAAATCGACCGGATTTTCCGGCAGAATGCCCTCGATCAGCAAGGCCTGCGTGTAGAGGAGATCGCAGTAATCCTTGAAGTCCTGGCTGTCCTTGCCTGCCTCGTGGATCTCCTTGAGGCGGCTGAAGAGCTCGTGATGCGGGTTGATCTCAAGGATGCGCTGTGCCTTGAACATCGGGTTCTTCATCTGAGAGAACGCCTGCTCCATCGCGAGCGACGGACCCGCTTCGTCAGCGACGAGGCAGACAGCGCTGGACTTGAGCCTCGAGGATACCTTGACATCCTCGACCTTGTCGCCGAGCGCTTCCTTGATATCCTTCATGAGGTCGCTGTTGTCCTTCTGGATCTCCTCCGTCTCCTTCTTGACCTCCTGGCTCTCCGCATCGTCGAGGCCAAGGTCACCGCGGCTGATGGAGTGGAACGGCTTCTCCTCGTACTGGTGGATCGTCTCGATGGCAAATTCATCGACCGGGTCGAGCAGGTAGAGCACCTCGATGCCCTTGTCGCGCAGCGTCTCCATCTGCGGCAGCTGCTCGATTGTCTCCTTGTCCTTGGCCGTCGCGTAGTAGATCTTCTTCTGGCTCTCCGGCATGCGCTCGACGTATTCCTTGAGCGTGACGAGCTTGCCCTCCTTCGAGCTCAGGAAGAGGATGAGGTCCTTGAGCTTGTCGACCGTATCCGAGCCGCTGTAGATGCTGTTGTAGATGCCAATCTTGAGCGACTTGCCGTACTCGTTCCAGAATTTCTCGTACCACTCGCGGTCATTCTTGAGCTTGCGCGACAGCGTCTTGAGGATGTTCTTCTCCAGAGCACGGCCGATGGCCTTGAGCTCGCGGCTCTGCTGCAGGAGCTCACGCGAGATGTTCAGCGAGAGATCCGGCGAGTCGACAAGGCCCTTCATGAAGCGCAGGTAGTCCGGCAGCAGGTCCTTGCACTTGTCCATGATGAAGACATGGCGGCTGTAGAGCTGCAGGCCCGGCTCGTAGTCCGTCTGGTAAAGGTTGAACGGCGCATGCGCCGGGATGGCCAAGAGTGCCGTATACTCGACCGTTCCCTCTGCCTTCGTATGGAAGACCTCCATCGGGTCTTCCCACTCGTGGAACTGGTGCTTGAAGAACTCGTTGTACTCTTCCTTCTTGATCTCCGACTTGTTCTTCGTCCAGAGCGGCTGCATGGAGTTCAGCGTGCGCGTCTCGACCTTCTTGATCTTGTCGGCACCCTCGATCTCCTTGCCGTCCTTGTCCTTCGGTGTCTCCTCGAAGGTGAAGTCCATCTTGATCGGGTAGCGGACGTAGTCGCTGTACTTCTTGACGAGGCGCTCGAGCTCGTAGTTGTCCGTGAAGTCCTGCTCGGCTTCCTTGCCGCAGAACGCATCCTTGAGGTGCAGCGTGATGGCCGTGCCGCGCTCCGCCTTCTCGCACTCCTCAATGGTGTAGGAGCCGTCTGCATTCGACTCCCACTTCCAGGCCTGCTTCTCGCCTGCCTTGCGCGTCACGATCGTCACATGGTCCGCGACCATGAAGGCCGAGTAGAAGCCGACGCCGAACTGGCCGATCATCTCTTTGTCCGTCAGGTCCTTGTTCTCCTCTTTCGCCTTCTTGAGCTGCTCAAGGAAAGCCTTCGTGCCGGACTTCGCAATCGTGCCGATGTTCTCGATGAGCTCATCACGGTTCATGCCGATGCCGTTGTCAGCGATCGTCAGCGTGTGCTGCTCTGCATCCGGCGTCAGGAAGATCTGGAAGGCCTCATCGCCTTCGAGCAGGCTGCGGTCTGTCAGGCTCTCGAAATGCGCTTTATCGATTGCATCCGATGCATTGGAGATGAGCTCGCGCAGGAAGATCTCGTGATTCGTGTAGATGGAATGAATCATGAGGTCGAGCAGCTGCTTTGTCTCCGCTTGGAATTCATGTGTTTCTTTTGCCATGGAAATCTGCCTCTCTTTATCTAGGATTGTTATATGCACAGATAGGTGTTAGCACTCATAGTCTCCGAGTGCTAACGTACAGGTATTAATATACACCATAAACAACAAAAAGTCAAAGATATTCCATAAAAAAAGAGCCACTGCTCTCGCAATGACTCCTGACAATCCACTCAACAGGCAGCTGCCATCTTTGCACGATTGGCCTGGCGCATCCTCTGCACAAAGGAATCCGTCAAGTGGACTTCAAAGTCTTCCTTGACCTTGGCGAGTGCTGCATAATCGCTTTCCTGCATCTCCTGCTCCTCCCCGTCTGCCGTGAAGGCCTTGAACGAGGGAATCTCCTCGCTGCCCGTGAAGACGAGAACGCGGTCAGCACCGACGCCGAAGCGGCGATGTGCGAGCAGCCGGATGGCTGCTGCTCCCGGCATGAATCCCGTCGTGCCATCCATTACCATATATTCCTGTTTCTCTACCTGATAGATTCGAACGATCATCATACCGGTCACCCTTTCTTTCTTGCTTGCGATGGCTCTATTATAGCAGTCATCGATATGCAAGAAAATCACAAAATATGCTTTATATATTGCAAAAAGTGTCCTATGATAGAAGCAGGAGGTGTTTTGATGCAGACGTATCCCAAAAAGGGCTATCTGAGCAGCGACTTCCGCGTCTTCCACCTGCACGACAGGAAGCTGCGCGATATCCCCTTCCACTACCACGATTTCCATAAGATCATCCTGTTCCTCGGCGGCCATGTCGACTACATCATCGAGGGCAAGACATATCACCTGCGGCCAAACGACATCGTCTTTGTCACGGCTGGCGAGATCCATCGGCCGGTCTTCCTCGACGATGAAGCGGCATACGAGCGCATCGTCATCTACATCGCGCCGGACTTCCTGCGGCGCCTCGACACACGCGCGAAGCTCTCCCAGTGCTTCACTGAGGCCAGGGAACACGGCAGCGTCATGCATCAGCTGCCGAACCGCAGCCATGACCTGCTCTTCCACATGGACAAGCTCGAAAAAACAGCCCATGGCGAGGGTTTCGCCAATGGGCTGTACACAGAGATCCTCTTTATTGAATTCTTGATCCTGCTCAACCGCAGCCTCGGGGACCACGAGCTCAAGACCTTGGACGCCGTCTCATACGACCCCAAGATCCAGGAAGTGCTCACCTATATCAACGAGCATCTTGCAGACGACCTCTCGATCGCGGTGCTCGCGGGCCACGTCTTCCTGAGCCGCTATTACCTCATGAAGAAGTTCAAAGCCGATACAGGTTACAGCTTGCATGCCTACATCCGCAACAAGCGTCTGCTCTTCGCGCGCGACCAGCTCCGCACAGGAAAGTCCGTCACCGAGATCAGCCATCTTGCAGGCTTCCGCGATTACTCGACATTCTCACGAGCCTTCCATGCGCTCTTCCACTGCTCGCCCAAGGAATGGCGTGACCGCCATGAGCATCACTTGGATGCCTTCTCCTCGCGGTCAAGCAGCTTCTGAACGGCGTCTTGCATGTGCGTGTCGGCGACCGTCTCGATCTGGCCAGCATCACACTTAGCGGCGAGCTGCGGCTCGATGGGGATGCGCGCGAGCACATCGAGGCCGTACGACTTCGCGATCTCTTCGATGTGGCTGTGGCCGAAAATCTCGTGGCGCTTGCCGCAGTCGGGGCACTCGAAGTAGCTCATGTTCTCGACGAGGCCGAGAATTGGCACCTTCATGCCCTCGGCCATCTTGACGGCCTTCTCGACGATCATCGAGACGAGCTCCTGCGGGCTCGTGACGATGATGATGCCATCGAGCTTGATGGACTGCATGACTGTCAGCGGCACATCGCCCGTTCCCGGCGGCATGTCGACAAACAGGTAATCGATGTCCTCCCAGATGAAGTCGTGCCAGAACTGCTTGACGACACCACTGATGATCGGGCCGCGCCAGACGACGGGGTCCGTCGAGTTCTCGAGCAGGAGATTCATGCTGACGACCTCGATGCCGCCGGCCGTGCGCACCGGATAGGCACCAGCCTGGTTGCCGCGCACTTCGCCCTTCGTGCCGAACATCTTCGGGATGGACGGGCCCGTGATATCGGCATCGAGGATGCCCGTGTGCTTGCCCTTGCGGCTCATGGCCACCGACATCAGCCCTGTGACGAGCGATTTGCCGACGCCGCCCTTGCCGCTGACGACAGCGATGACGTGGCGGATTGTGCTGAGCTCATTCGGCGCTTCGTGGAAGTCCTTCTTGCGTGTGTCCTGGCCACAGGTTGTCCCGCAGGAGCCGCAGTCATGGTTGCATGTTTCTGACATAGTGATACCTCCAGACTATATCGCTTAGTATTTCTCAATCCTATCATTGATAATGCAAAAACCCTCCCCGCAAGAGCGGGGAAGGTTTTATTTTTGTTGTTGGGGTTCTTGGATTATGCGCCCGTGTTTTCCGTCGTAGCTTCCGTCTCAACCGTCTCAACTGTCTCAGCTGATTCAGCGGACTCTTCTGGAGCAGCGACAGGAGCTTCTTCCACCGGCTTCGGGTCGTTATCGATGACCTTGAGGTTGCGATAACGGCTCATGCCCGTACCAGCCGGGATGAGCTTGCCGATGATGACGTTCTCCTTGAGGCCAATGAGCGGATCGACCTTGCCCTTGATGGCAGCATCCGTCAGGACACGCGTCGTCTCCTGGAACGATGCAGCCGAGAGGAAGGAATCCGTGGCCAGAGAAGCCTTCGTGATGCCGAGCAGGATCGGCTTGGCGACAGCCGGCTCGCCGTCTTCCTCGATGGCCTTGGTATTGGCCGTCTCGAAGGCATTGATGTCGATGTACTCGCCCGGCAGGAAATCCGTCGTACCGGACTCCTCGATCTTCACCTTGTGGAGCATCTGGCGGACCATGACCTCGATGTGCTTGTCGTTGATCTCAACACCCTGGGATTTGTATACCTTCTGTACTTCGTACACGAGGTAGCGCTGCGTAGCCTGCAGGCCGCAGACGCGCAGGATGTCGTGCGGGTTGACCGAACCCTCAGTGAGCTTGTCACCCGGCATGAGGTGCATGCCCTGCTTGACGTGCATGCGTGCGCCGTACGGGATGGCATACTCGCGCGCCTGGCCCTCGCTCGGATGGATCGTGACCTTGCGCATGCCCTTGCCCGTATCCTCGACCTCGGCATCGCCTTCAATCTCTGCGATGATGGCGTGATGCTTCGGCTTGCGTGCCTCGAAGAGCTCTTCGACACGCGGAAGACCCTGGGTGATATCGTCACCAGCGACACCGCCGGAATGGAACGTACGCATCGTGAGCTGGGTGCCCGGTTCCCCGATGGCCTGGGCGGCAATGGTCCCGACAGCTTCGCCGATTTCGACCTTGCGGGCCGTGGCGAGGTTGCGTCCATAGCACTTGCGGCAGACGCCAAAGTGGGATTTGCAGGTAAGAACGCTGCGGATCTTGACTTTTTCACGGAGGCTGGCGATGACATCAGCCATATCTTCCGTAATGTAGTCATTGATGTGATAAAGGACGTGACCGTCCTTGTCTTCGATTTCTTCGGCAAGGGTTCTGCCCACGAGGCGGTCGCGGAGGGATTCCAGGACCGTGCTCTTGTTCTTGCCGGCCGTAATGGCTTCAACGTAGATACCGTCAACTTCGTTGTTGCGGATACTCAGTTCCTTAACCGTGCCATTATCAAGAATGGTTTCAATGAGCTCTGCCGTGAAATGATCTCCCTTATGGGCAAGGACGGTTCCTTCCCCATCAAGGATATCTTCCGCCACTTCCTTATCGAGGAAGTGATGGGTCATGTGTTCACGGAAAGCCGTCTTGACCTTATCTTCGCTGACATTGATGGCAAGGGTCTCGGCGTCTTCGCCATTTTCTTCATCAAGAGGATACAGACGGATTTCCAGGACCTTGGCAGCAAGGAGACGGTCAAAGACGTCTTCCGTAACCACCGTATCGGCTTCGGCAATGATGGAATCATCGTCAGCAAGGACGCTGGAAGCAAGGGTACGGCCCACGGCGTATTCCTTCAGCTTGCGCTGGCTGGAGCCGAGGACGTTCTTGCAGAAACGAGCCCGTTCGCGGACGAGATTCATGGTCGTTACGTCGCAGTCATCTTCACGTACAATGACATCTTGGGCAACATCAACAAGGCGGCGCGTCAGATACCCAGAGTCAGCCGTTCTAAGGGCCGTATCGGCAAGACCTTTACGGGCACCGTGCGTGGAAATAAAGTATTCCAATACGGTCAGCCCTTCACGGAAGTTTGATTTAATCGGACGGTCGATGATACGGCCCGACGGGTCAGCCATCAATCCACGCATACCAGCGAGCTGACGGATCTGCTGTACGTTACCGCGGGCACCGGAATTGGCCATCATGAAGAGCGGGTTGAACTGATCCATGGTGTTCTTCATCAGGGCATCAGCAACATCTTCCGTAGCTTTGTTCCAAATATCAATGACCTTGCGGTAGCGTTCGTCTTCACTCATCAACCCACGGCTGAAGAGGCGTTCGACCTTATCGACTTCTTTTTCAGCAGCAGCAAGGATTTCGCCCTTTTCCTTCGGAATTTCGATATCCGACGCGGCAATGGACAGACCGGACAGACAAGCGTTGTCATAACCGAGTTTCTTGACCGTATCAAGGACGCGGGCCGTGCCGAAGTTCCCGTAAAGCTTATGGGCCTTGGCGACAAGACGGCCCAGTTCCTTCTTATCAATGAGCTTGCCAAGAAGCCAGGTTCCATCTTCCTGCTTGGAATAATAGCGCATTTCAAGCGGCAGTTCGCAGTTGTAGATGATATTGCCCATGCTCGTCGTGACAAGGCTCTCACCCACATCGGACGGTTCAGGATAGATTTCGGAGTTGGGGACACGAACCTTGATCTTGGCCTGGAGGGCGATGTCCTTATTGAAGTATGCCAGTCTTGCTTCGTCAAAACTGATGAAGCGACGGCCTTCTCCTTTGGCCCCTTCGCGGAAAATGGTGAGATAATACGCGCCCAATACCATATCCTGCGTCGGAACGGTGATTGGTTTCCCATCTTTTGGAGCCAGGATATTATTGACACTCATCATGAGCACACGGGCTTCAGCCTGGGCTTCAGCAGACAGCGGCAGGTGAACAGCCATCTGGTCACCGTCGAAGTCGGCGTTGAAAGGCGTGCAGACGAGCGGATGAAGTTTAATGGCGCGGCCTTCGGACAGAATCGGCTCAAAAGCCTGGATGCCCAGACGGTGCAGCGTCGGGGCACGGTTCAGCATGACAGGGTGTTCCTTGATGACTTCTTCCAGGACATCCCAAACGGCATCCGTCGCGCGTTCGACCATTCTCTTTGCGCTCTTGATGTTCGTTGCCGTACCGTTTTCGACAAGGCGTTTCATGATGAACGGTTTGAAGAGTTCAAGGGCCATTTCTTTCGGCAGGCCGCACTGATGCATCTTCATTTCAGGACCAACGACAATAACGCTTCGACCGGAGTAGTCGACACGTTTACCCAAAAGGTTCTGACGGAAACGGCCCTGCTTCCCTTTGAGCATATCAGAAAGGCTCTTTAAGGGGCGCGTGCCAGGGCCCGTTACGGCGCGGCCGCGGCGGCCGTTATCGATAAGGGCATCGACAGCTTCCTGGAGCATCCGTTTTTCGTTCCGGACGATGATGTCCGGAGCCTGCAGTTCTTGAAGGCGTTTCAAACGATTGTTACGGTTGATGACACGGCGATAGAGGTCGTTCAGGTCGCTTGTAGCAAAACGGCCGCCATCGAGCTGAACCATCGGACGCAAATCCGGCGGAATGACCGGAATGACATCCATGATCATCCATTCTGGCTTGTTGCCGCTCTTGAGGAAGGCTTCACAGACATCGAGACGGCGCACGATGTTGCGTTTTTTCTGGAGGCTCGTCTCCGTCTTGAGTGCTGCCCGCAGTTCCTTCGTCAGTTCTTCCACATTGATTTCGTGGAGCAGTTCCTTGATGGCTTCGGCACCAATGCCGACGCGGAAAGTATCCCCGAATTCATCCAGTTTTTCCTGGTATTCGGCTTCTGTGAGGAGCTGCTTTTTTGTCAGGTTCGTATCGCCCGGATCAAGGACGATGTAGCTTGCAAAATAGAGGACCTTTTCAAGGGCGCGCTGACCAATGTCAAGGATGGCGCCCATGCGGCAGGGAATCCCCTTGAAATACCAGATGTGGGAGACAGGAGCAGCAAGCTCAATGGAGCCCATGCGGTCACGACGGACTTTTGCCCGCGTGACTTCGACGCCGCACTTGTCGCAGACCACACCTTTATAGCGGATGCGTTTGTACTTACCGCAGTGGCATTCCCAGTCCTTGGTCGGGCCAAAGATGCGTTCGCAGAAAAGGCCGTCCCGTTCTGGTTTCAGCGTTCTATAGTTAATCGTTTCCGGCTTCGTGACTTCGCCGTGGGACCAGGAACGGATCTTTTCCGGGGAAGCCAGGCCGATTCTCATAGAATGAAATTTATTTACGTCCAACAAGAGCACTCACTCCTTCCTACTCTTCATCAGAGCCGTTGTCATCGCCTTGGGAATCATCCATTCCCATGTTGCCGATATCGGCAATGACATCAAAATCGCTGTCTTCCGTCTGGTCTTCATCGGGGCTCACTTCTTCGTCGCTATTGGCGCGGTTTTGGGCTTGTTCCCCGGTGTTGGCAGCCGTGGAGACCTTGCCGGACATATCCATGTCAAGCTCGCGGGCAATATCGCCCATTCCAATATCTTCATCCTCATCATCAAGATCGATTTCCTCATCATCTTCATCGAGGACGCTTACATCAAGACCGATTGCCTGCATTTCCTTGACAAGGACCTTGAAAGATTCAGGGACACCCGGTTCAGGGATATTTTCACCCTTGACGATGGATTCATAAGCCTTTACACGTCCGACAACATCGTCAGACTTCACGGTCAGGATTTCCTGGAGGGTATAGGCAGCGCCATAAGCCTCGAGG
>ERZ1106978.158-NODE-158-length-53129-cov-8.952613_pt1 | contig 53129 bp, 50 predicted proteins | sample MGYA00403689_ERZ1106978 | MGnify/ENA primary metagenome ERZ1106978 (study PRJEB35170, sample SAMEA104062434) | human gut metagenome | biome: human gut; feature: human-associated habitat; material: faeces | place: Denmark | collected 2012-08-02 ...
CCAAAGTCACCAGCCCAATGAAATCATTGGGTAAGGGGACCATACCCAATATACACAAAAATCATGAAAAATGGAACCTTTAAATCAAATATTTCGATAGAAACTAAAATTTATAAAGGATGAGCAAATAAACTTTTATCCATAAAGAGATGTGTTAGTTCAATTAAATTAAAACACCAATGTTATACTTCAATTGGTGTTTTTATATCAACATTGGTGTTTTAATTTTCTAATGTATTATAATTGCATTTACCATTTATATTTATAGTACATTGTATATAATGTTTTTCTTGCGAATTCTTTTCTGATGAGACTACAGACAAGAGAGGAGCAGTACCTATAGAGTCATGGGACATAGGTTTCCTAAGAAGTAACCATAGTTAAAGCCGTGGAACTTAAAAAGGTGGTAACAAAGAGTCCGATTTGAACAATGGCATATAGAAATGTCGAAATAAGAAATCAGATGATTCATCACGAAAGTGATTGAGTTCATAAAGTTGGTCGCCGTGACCGAAAAAGGCTGAAAAAGCCCGAAAATATGGCATTTGTTCCCATAGTTAAATGGATATAACAAGCGCCTGCTAAGCACTAGTTGTGGGTTCGATTCTTGCTGAGAACATTTTTTGCAACAATGATTGAAAAAATTCATTGTCGCTTTTTTATTTTATGGTGCCAAACAGGGGCTGCTAGATGTGGTCTTCAACAGTCTGCGTCATACCAGCGTTAATGAAGAAAAAATCAAAAGCTCTTGACTTGGAGTTAACTTCAAGTAGTATGCTAATCGAAACAGGAGGTAAAAAGATGAAGAAATTATTGATTATATATTATTCATGGTCAAATGGAAACACGGAAAGAATTGCAAAAATGCTGCAGAGTGAGACTGATAGCGATATTCTAAAAATAGATACCGTAGTTCCATATTCTGGCAGTTATGATGATGTGGTAAATCAGGGACAGAATGAAGTGCAGCGCGGATACGAACCTGAAATTAAACCGCTGGATATCAATATTGCAGATTATGATGTCATCGCAGTTGGGACACCTACATGGTGGTACACAATGGCTCCGGCTGTAAAAACATTTCTGCACCAACAGGATTTTACCGGAAAGACAGTAGTACCTTTTATGACAAATGGTGGCTGGCCAGGGCATGTAATAAAGGATATGAAAGCAGCCTGCAAAGGCGCAAATGTGGTTTGCGATATGCAGATACAGTTTGATTCTACAGGTGGAAGTAATCTGGAGACACCTCAGGAACAAATTAATGAATGGATACAGAGTGTGAAAAATCTTCTTTAAATTGTGGAGGAAGAATATGACAATAAAAGAAGTGTCAGAAAAATATGGTATTTCACAGGATACCCTCCGTTATTATGAGAGGGTTAATGTGATTCCTAAAGTTACAAGAACATCCGGAGGAATTCGGGATTACCAGGAAGAAGATCTTAGATGGGTTGAGCTTGCAGTATGTATGAGAAATGCAGGACTTCCCATAGAAAGTCTGATTGAATATCAAAGGCTATTTAGGGCGGGAGATTCTACAATACCGGCGAGACTTGAGTTGTTGAATGAGCAGATGGATATTCTTCAGAAGCAAAAAGAGCAGATAGAGGAAACTATGGACAGGCTTTCTTATAAGATATCACGGTATGAAGAAGCAGTGAAAACAGGAAAACTGGTATGGACAAAGGAGGAATAGTACAAATGGCAAAGCTGGTAGCATTTTATTCAAGAGCAGATGAAAATTATTTTGGCGGTTCCATGAAATATATTCAGATTGGCAATACTGAGAAAGCTGCAAAAATGATAGCTGATATGACAGGAGCAGACCTTTTCAAGATCGAGCAAAAGATTCCCTATGCCGCTGATTATAATACCTGCATTGCACAGGCAAAAGAGGATAAACAGACAGGAAAACGACCAGAGATACTAAATCTGCCACAGGACATAGATCAATATGACGAGATTTATCTTGGATACCCGAATTACTGGGGAACCATGCCAATGGCTGTATATACTTTTCTGGAAAGTTATGATTTTACAGGAAAGAAAATTCATCCATTCTGTACGCATGAAGGAAGCGGATTGTCAAATACGGAGAGTGATATTAAAAAAAGTGCAAAAGGTGCAGTGATTGAGAAAGGCATTGCGATACATGGAAGCAGCGTAGATCAAGCGAAAGATGTACTTGAAAGATGGATACAGAAATAGAGGTTAGAAAAATGGAATGCAAGGAAATACGTGTTGATGTAAGAACTGCGTCAATAAAAGAAAGTACAGAAGGGCAACGTCAGACAAAAATATTATTTCAGATTAATCATACAATGCCTTTTACTGATGAATATAATCATTTATTAAAGGAATTGTTTGGAAATAACCTAGGAGATGGGAGTATGATATCACCACCGCTTAATGGAGCATGTGTTGGAAGCGTAAAGATTGGCAGGAATGTATTTATCAATTCTAATCTTCTTGCAATGGCAAGAGGTGGAATAACGATTGAAGACAATGCTATGATTGCTGCAAATGTACAGCTTATTTCCAATAATCATGATCCATATGATTTGTGTACTCTGACTTGTAAGCCTGTTCTGATAAGAGAATATGCCTGGGTAGGAGCTGGAGCTACGATACTTCCGGGAGTAAGTATCGGAAGACACGCAATTGTGGGAGCTGGATCTGTAGTGACAAAGGATGTACCGGATTATGCAGTAGCAGTTGGAAATCCGGCAAAAGTAATAAAAATGCTTGATAAAGAAAAATTTCAGGAGGACTAAAAAGATGGAAAATATGAAGTTGAATAACAATTTGGAATGTCCAATGCTTGGACTAGGAACTTTTATGTTATCACCAGAGGATGCCTACACAAGTACATTAGAGGCATTAAAAATGGGATATTCCCTAATTGATACAGCAAATGCTTATGTAAATGAGCGTGCAGTTGGAAGAGCAATCAAGGATAGTGGAATTGACAGAAAAAATATATTTCTATCAACAAAAATATGGGCTAGTGAATATGAAAATGAGAATACTGTAGAAGAAACTCTAGAAAGACTTGGTGTTGATTATGTGGATTTACTTTATATACACCAGCCTGCAGGCAACTGGCTTGCCGGATACAGAATGCTTGAAAAAGCGTATAGAGAGGGCAAAGCAAAATCCATTGGTATCTCGAATTTTGAAGGAAAATATATGGAAGAGTTGGAAACAAAGTGGGAAATTGTACCTCAGTTTATTCAGGTGGAAGCACATCCATATTTCACACAGAAAGAACTTCGTGTAACTTTAGACAAATATGGAATTAAGCTTATGAGCTGGTATCCGCTGGGACATGGAGATACAGCATTAATGAATGAGTTGGTATTTGCAGGACTTGGCAAAAAATATGGAAAAACACCTGCACAGGTTATTCTCCGTTGGCATACTCAGATGGGATTTGTTGTAATTCCTGGAAGTAAAAATGCAGAACACATTAAGGACAATATGGATATCTTTGATTTTGCATTAACAGATGAAGAAATGGAACAGATTGCAAAGCTGGACAAGAATGAAAGATATTATCACCGCACGGATGAACAGCTTGTACAGTTTGCAAACTGGAAACCGGAGTTTGAAAAATAATATGAAGAAAATAGTACAGATAGCAGGAAGAAATCAGTTGGGCGAGTTTGCTCCACAATTTGCCCATTTTAATGATGATGTTTTGTTCGGAGATAATTGGAACAATCAGGATATTGATGTGAAGACAAGAAGTATTATTACCGTGGTGGCACTCATGTCATCAGGAATTACAGATTCATCCCTTAAATATCATTTGCAGAATGCAAAAGCACATGGTGTTACGCAGAAGGAAATCGCTGCCATTATAACGCATGTTGCATTTTATGCAGGTTGGCCTAAGGGATGGGCGGTATTTAATCTGGCAAAAGAGGTATGGGAAGTGAATGAAGGAGACTTGCCATACGAAGATGAAGCTATGAGATCACACGCAAAAGAAATGGTATTTCCGATTGGTACACCAAATGATGGTTTTGCACAGTACTTTAGTGGAAAGAGTTTCCTTGCACCTGTATCAACCGATCAGATTGGGATATTCAATGTAACATTTGAACCTGGATGCAGAAATAACTGGCATATTCATCACGCAGACAAAGGTGGCGGACAGATTCTTGTCTGTGTGGCAGGAAGAGGATATTATCAGGAAGAGGGAAAAGAAGCAGTAGAAATGAAACCTGGTGATTGCATTAATATTCCGGCTGGAGTTAAGCACTGGCATGGAGCAGCACCGGATAGCTGGTTTTCTCATCTCGCTATTGAGGTGCCTGGTGAAAATGTCTCTAATGAATGGTTGGAATCAGTCAGCGGGGCCGATTATGAAAAATTGAAATAGAGGTGTACGACCTTTGCCTAACTCTTTGCTGGAGTAGGTGATGAGTATGTTACCTTGTCCGAATTAGATAAACACTATACACTGTATGAAAGGTATAGTCATAGATGCTCTAGATGTAATGGTCATACATCAGTAGTTCCTGGCTTTTCAGAGCATATGAATAAAAACATAGACAGACATGTTAAATGTCACAAATGTGGTTCAATTATGGAGATAGCTTTTGCAGGAGTGTGGGATTGACCAAAGGGTAATTTCCAGTTTATTGAAAAAAGAAAGAAGTGATAGCATTGACAAGAATACGTTGTCCTCATTGTGGTCATGAAATGGTAAAAATTGTTTATAGAATTCCAACAATGACTACTCAACTTCAAAAAGATATAGATGATCATAAAATTTATTTGGTACGTGGTAAAACGATGCCACCTTCAAGTCGATATTGTTTTCATTGTCATAAAGATGGTTGTTATTCATTTTTACCTATTGATGAAACTTCTACTACTTCAGTTGAATCTGAAATGGGTGGTTTTTATGAAGGATATCAAAAGATTGTTGTAAAAAAAGATTAAAGATCGGTTTGTTGATTCTTATTCAGATTCTATTGGTACTTTAGAATGCGAAACAAGTATTGATTTAACTGAAAAGGAATATAAGAAGTTTATCCATAATATATATCCTACATTAAAGAATGGAATGAAAACTATGATGATTTAGATATTTGTGATGAAACAACCTGGTCTATCATTATAAAAGCAATTAACAGTTTAGGTTTACCTGAGCTTCGATAAGCATTAGCACTTCAGCTAGTGCTTTTCTTTAATCAAGTGAGCAACATGATGTTCACACTATTAGAAATTAAAAGGATTATTCTATTACCGAAAAATGAATATTTACCAAAAATCGGGAATAGAATAATGACAGAACCCACTAATTGTGTTAAATTATGCTTGTGATAGTTATTACCGAAAATTTAATAATTTTTAAAAAGTGGGAATAGGAGAGAATGTTATGCAACTTATTGTTAGAAAAAAATATTTAGATGAGTTGATTGAATTATATGGTACACCCGATATAAAGGTTATTACTGGAATCCGGCGTAGTGGGAAATCAGTATTACTTCAGGAATTTATCACATATTTAAAATCATTAAATGAACAAATCAATATTGTGATGATTAATCTTCAAGAGTTGGAATTTGATCATTTGTTAGAATATCATGCCTTGCATAAATATATTATGAATCAATACAAAGAAGAAATGACAAATGTACTGCTAATTGATGAGGTACAGATGTGTCCTCAGTTTGAACTTGCAATTAATAGCATTTATGCAAAAGGAATCTATGATATTTATATTACAGGTTCTAATGCGTTTTTACTCAGTTCAGATTTGGCAACACTGTTTACTGGAAGAACAATGGAAATAAAAGTATACCCATTTTCATTTAAGGAATATCTAACTTATTATAAAATCACAGATAGATATGATGATGCTTTTGATCAATACGTCAAAATTGGAGGCATGCCTGGTGCTTATGTTTATAAAACGGAAAATCGACAATATGACTATGTACGAGATGTTTATTCAACTATTATTATTCGAGATTTAGTTGAAAAGTATAAGATAAGAAATAAACTAGAATTTACGAATATATCCGAATTTATGATGGATAACATTGGAAACTTGCTTTCTCCAAATAATATCTGTGAGACTTTAAAGAATAATCAAAGTGAAATAACAAGAAAGACTGTTTCAAAATACATTGGTTATTTAGAAAATGCTTTTCTATTTTATGAAGCAAAACGATATGATTTAAAAGGAAAAAAATACCTAACCAACAATAGTAAGTATTATCTTTGTGACTCTTCTTTTCGTTATGCAGTAAATGGTACACGAAATATGGACTATGGAAGAGTATACGAAAACATTGTTTATTTAGAGCTACGTAGAAGAGGTTATGAAGTATATGTTGGCAAACTGTATAAGAAAGAAATCGACTTTGTTGCCAAGAAACGTGATACACAAATATATATTCAAGTAAGTGATAATATTTCGGATGAAAAAACATTTGAAAGAGAATACACACCATTACTTGCGATAAAAGATGCATACCCTAAGTTGATTATTGCAAGAACACGTCATGAAACATATGATTATCAAGGTATTCAAGTTATTGATCTTTGCAGATGGCTTAGAGAAGAATAACGATTCGTTTTCAAAAGCATAATGGGTGCTGTCCAGACAATGTCTGGATGACTTTATTGTATGAGTTAAATCTACAGTGTTACTTAACTGAAAATAATTAGATGCCTAAAAATCAGTATAGAGCATTACCACTTTGGTAGTGCTTTTCTTTTTGCCTGATTTAGAAAGGATGGTGATGTTATGGCAGAATTTAAATCTCAAGATGAGAAAACTAAACAGGCTTTTTCAATGATTGAGCAAGGAGTAAAGGATGTTTATTCTTCTGAATCTTTTAAACAGTATCTATCCTGTTTAAGTAAGTTTCATAGTTATTCCTTGAATAACACATTATTAATATTGTCGCAGAAGCCGGAGGCTAGTTTAGTAGCTGGTTATCGTGCTTGGCAGACAAATTTTAATCGTCATGTAAATAAGGGCGAAAAAGGATTGATGATTCTAGCTCCGGTAACAACAAAAGAAGATAGATTAATGAATAAACATGATGAGAATGGGAATGTGATTTTAGACGAGTCTGGAAATCCAGTCCAGGAAATGTGTGCAATTAATCTGACTCATTTTAAGACAACGACAGTCTTTGATATTTCACAAACTTCAGGAGATCCTCTTCCATCTTTAGTGCATGATTTGACAGGTTCTAGTAATGAAGTGAAAGCAATTATTCAAACTATTCAGTCTGTATGTACAATACCGATTGAATTTAAAACAGAAACTGAAAATTTTAGTTTTATGACTGGAGCTAAAGGATATTATTCACCAAGAAAAGATAAGATTGTTTACACTTTTGGCTTTAGCCAGTTGAGTACGAAGTACGAAACAACAAAACCACCTGCTATGCGGGTGGTATCAAAAAAATGTTATACAAAATAATCACCATACTTTCTATAATGAAGGTGTTCAAGCTATCAAAATAAGAAAGAATGGTGATTATAATGGCTAATAAAGCAAATTCTTTAGCACATACAAAATGGATGTGTAAGTATCACACCATTTTCACTCCAAAGTATAGACGAAAAGTGATATACAATCAATATCGAAAAGATTTGGGTGAAATATTGAGAGAATTATGTAGATATAAGCATGTAGAAATAATAGAAGGACATTTGATGAGGGACCATGTACATATGCTAGTTATGATACCTCCATCATTATCTGTATCTGCATTTATGGGATAACTGAAAGGGAAGTCAGCATTAATGATGTTTGACAGACATGCAAATCTGAAATATAAGTTCGGGAACAGACATTTTTAGAGTGAAGGATATTATGTAAGTACTGTAGGGTTGAATGATGCAACAGTTGCAAAATATATTCGTGAGCAGGAAATGCATGATATCGCAATGGATAAAATGAGTGTAAAAGAGTACGCAAATCCATTCTCAGAAGCAGAGCAACAGGCGTATAAACAAGAAAAAGCAAAAAGAAAGAAATAGAAAAAAATAAAGCCCTTTGAGGGCTGGCGAGAGTCAAAAGCGATAGCTTGAACGAAGTGAAAGCAGCGCCTTGAGACGCGAGCTGGCAGTAAAGGCTTATAGTCACAGAGAAAACCACGCCTTTTTAAGCGTGGCTTTTATTCATGTCTTAAAGCTTCAATTGGATCAAGATTTGCAGCTTTATAGCTAGGAAGTAATCCAAAAATTATACCGATTGCCATAGAGAATAATACGGATAATATCATGGCAGGAATACTAATGGATACAGGAGTACCATTGAATATCGATATTAATTTAGCTAAACCAATACCTGTTAATACACCTACAATACCTCCAATCGAAGTAAGTACGACAGCTTCAGTCAAGAATTGGAATAGAATAGCTTTTTTTCTAGCACCAATAGCTTTTTTAAGACCAATTTCTTTCGTTCTTTCGGTTACCGTTACAAGCATGATGTTCATAACACCAATACCACCGACTAGTAAGGAAATACCGGCAATCCAGATCAACATCGCATTTGTGGATTTAGAAAGATTTTGGATATCTTTAGCCTGCTTTAATAAATCTTGTGCTTTATATTGAACACTGGAAGAAGAAACATTTGTATTTAAGATTTGAGCTGCTTCTTTTCCAACACGAGTCATATTCGAAGTGGCATCCACCTTTAGTAATGCATTTTGCGGTTCATCAAACTGATAGAAGATTGGCCAAGATTCACTTGGAACATAGACTTTAGAACCCGTAGACTGATTATATGTATGATAATCATCAATGCTTTCCATTGTAGGCTCAAAAGTTTCTTTATCTGCACAAACACCAACGATTGTGAATGGTGTTGAAGAAATCTCAATCGTTTTACCAATCGGATTTTCTTCACCAAATAAAAGTTTTGCGCTTGTTTCATCTAATACGGCAAATTGCCTAAATTTCTTGTTGTCATCTTCTGTAATGCCTCTTCCTTGTTTGATGGTGAGTCCAGCAATTGAGAAGTAGTCTTGATTCACACCCATGATGTATCCACCATCTAAAGAAGTGTTATTACGAAATATAGCTTGATAACTTTGTCTTGAACGATAAAGCGTAGCACCTTGGACATGCTCGATATTTTTTAAAGATTCAAGTGTATCTTTTGAAACGGTAGGTACACCATTTGGAATGCCTGCATCGAAAGAATATTCCAAATCTTCTTGATATAAAGCTACTTTTACCGTGTTATTTCCGGAACCAATTAGATTCTTTTCAATTTGATCATTTGTTCCCTTAATTGTAGAAACAATCGCAATAATGGAGGCAATGCCAATGATGATTCCAAGCATTGTTAAGAAGGATCGCATTTTGTGGGCAAAAATGCCTCGAAAGGATAATCTTATATTTTCAATCATGATGCATCCTCCGACATATTCTTTGTCTTAACGCCTTCTTTGGCATTTTTACTATACGCAAACGCAATAGAATCCGTGTCTGCAAGACCTTCTTTAATTTCGACTGTATCCCCCCAGACAATCTTTCCAACCGTTACATATTGCTTCTTCAATCTTCCATGATTTTCTTTAAGAACATAATATTTATTTCCTTCTTGTTTGACATAAGCTTTTGAAAGCCAAATTGAACTCGTTGTATCTGTATTTGAATGGAAGGTTAATTCTAAATATTCACCAACCGCAACATTTGAGGCATCTTTGGCGATTGCTTCAAAACCATAATAACTCACATTTGGATTACCTGAACCATTATAGTTACTATTTGAAGAAGGAACTGTATCAATACTTTGGATTTTGGCATCAAACGTTTCTCCACTTGTCCAGCAATAAGCTGAAATGGTATCGCCAACCTTAACTTGGTTTAACATCAATTCACTAATGTTTCCTTTAATATAAGTTCCTTGGCCGGTGGCCACTTCTAAAAAGACACTGCCATCTTGAATAGGATTTGATAGATCTTTTATATTACGCACAATACCACTGCGCTTTGCACGAACGATGCCGTCATTTAATAAAGCTTTATTTTCACTTAAGGAAAGCTTTGCCTTTCTTAAATCTAAATCTAACGTCTTCAATTCTTGCTTCTTATCACGAATGGCTTTCGCAAGTTCTATTTCTGTATAACCCGATGTATTATCTGGACTTTGATTTTGTTCGGTCTCTATATACTTTTGTTCTTCTTTCGTATGTGAAATCACCGAATACATATCGCCTTCATTCATAGATTGTTTAGTGGCAAACTTGTCACAACGAACAAGCCATGAAGAACTGATTTCACCATCATTTGTATACACATCAAATCGAAAATAAGAATTCAGATTCTTGTTGTCTAAAAATAGTTTTCCATACACAAATCCCTGGTCTTCACTTAACTTAAACACATAAGGATTCTTTTTGGTTCCAACTGTAGAAATGTCTTCATAAGGAACCTTTTGTTTGTCACTATAATACTCTACAACATCCTTTGAATCATACGCATTGTTTGAACCATCTGTATATGTATATTCAATCCAATACCAACATGTATTATCCGATGTTTTTTTTATTCTTTCTTCTTTCCATGCATTTACATCTTCTTTAGGTCCTTTTTCAGGGGCTTCACTTTCTGTATTTGTATAATAAATCTTATAGTCTGTAAAATTCTTTTCGGCTTGGGATAAAGAAAGAATATATGGATATAAGCCATTTCCATTTTTTGTAGGAACACTAGGCAACGGTGCAGGTGTAGGATCTGGTACATCTGGCTCAGGCGTTACATCTGGAACAGGCGTTGTATTTAATAATTTCTTTAATTCATGATTGGCAAGTGTAATCGCATTTTGTGCTTTTTCCACTTCCAATTGACTTGTATCCACTGCACTTTGAAGTGTAGTTAAGTCATAAGATAACAATGGATCGCCTACACTTACTTGTTGCCCTTCTTTGACAAAGACTTGTGTGATTGTTTTAGAAGAATCATATAGTACGGATTGCGTATCACTATTAGATACAAGACCTGTTGAAGTAGCTGGATTATCCCAATAGCCGGTATTTAAGCTAGATACAGAATGAACCTCAACCGTATTAGATGAGTTTAAGTAAAACTTAATTCCAACTAAAGTAAATGCACATACAGAAGTAATAATAATTCCTTTTTTTATAGAAGGCTTCATGCTGCACCTCCTTGTTTATTTTCAATGATTTCTCCATCAATGATATGAAGGATTTTTTTGGCATGACTTGCTACACTTGCATCATGCGTAATCATAATGATTGTCACACCTTCATCATTTAAAGCTTTAAACAATTCCATAACTTGTTTACCACTCGCCTGATCAAGTGCTCCTGTAGGCTCATCCGCAAGTAGAATTCTAGGATGATTGATAAGGGCGCGGGCAATCGCAACACGTTGTTTTTGTCCACCGGACAATTGGCTTGGTTTAAAAGTTGTACGATCTTGTAAACCAACTTTACTTAAGGCAACATCAGCCCTATGATTTCTTTCTTCTTTATGGATTCTTGCATAAATTAAGGGTAAAGCTACATTTTCTTGAGCGGTTTCCGAACTTAGAAGATTGAAGTTTTGAAAGACAAAACCGATTTTATTTAATCTTAAATCACTTAATGCATCATCATTCATTTCAGAAATATCTTCATCTTCAAATAGGTATGTACCCGTACTTGCTCGATCTAAACATCCAATGATATTCATAAGTGTTGTTTTACCAGAACCACTTGGTCCCATAATCGCAACATAGTCGCCTTGTTCGACTTCTAGACTCACATCTTTTAAAACAGGAACGATCAATGGTTCTTTTCCATAATTTTTATAAATGTTTTTAAGATTAAGAAGCATTCGCATCACCATCCGTTTCCGTTTGATATTCCGTCGTTGTCTTCATACCTTCCTTATATGTATTATCAGCCCATGCGATATAGTCATCCTCGCTTAGTCCTGACTTGATTTTTGTGGTAGATGTTTCTTCATCCGTTTTACCAAGTTCTACTTTTCTTTTCTTTAATTTACCTTTTTCAGAAACCCATACATATGAATTTCCATTGTCATCCGAAACAATAAAACTCGCATCTAACCAAATTCCTTTTTTCTTTGTGGATTGTCCATTATCCACTTCAATATAGACGTGTTGTCCAAGTTTTAAGCCTTTATTATTGTCTAAAGTGACATAGAAAGGATATTTGGATGCAGATTCATTTGAATCATTTCCATAAACGTTATTGTTAGAATTGGATTGAGGTTCTGTTTCCACTTTGGTAACTGTACCTTTATAAATTTGATCTTCATTTATACGACTTCTTACAATAACATTTGTTCCTTCAGAAATAGATCCCATTTCACTAATAGAGCCTTTTACTCTAAAATCAGAAGTTTGTGTAATCGACACCAATGGCTTTTGGTTTCCATTTTCATCCGTTCCACCATCTCTATTGACTTCTTTAATGATTCCATCAATTGTCGAAAGAACGGTCGAATTTTCGATTTGTTTGTTCAATTGATCAATTTCAGTCTGTGTGGCCTTGATTGTATTTTGAGCCTGGCGAATCGCGAAACTAGCATCGTTGATTCGAGCTTGAATCTCAACTTTATCTGCACCTTTATTAAGCTCAGCCTTATAATCTTCAATTGTATTATTTTGAGCAGCGATTTCATTGTTCTGTGCTTCCATATCCAATTTCTTTTGGGCGATGGAATTGGATGCTTCAGTCGTATCATAAGAAAATAATTTATCGCCTTTTCTTACTTTTTGGCCAGTTTCAACATACATTTCAGTAATGGATTTATTTCCATCAGAATTGATATCTACAGTTTCTGAGGATTCTACTACACCTGAATATCGGTTTTCCGTATAAGAAGAACCAATGATTGTAGATACTTTTTGAACATAGATGTTTTGGGTGTTGCTTCCTTTTGGAAATAAGAAATAGATGCCTATAATGGCAATTAAAATGCATAGTGAGATTAAAATTATAATTTTAGTCTTTTTGTTCATAGTGTTCTCCTGATTTATTATCGTTATACATTCAGTATATCAAATAGTATTATAGAAATATCCTTAAAAATCCTTAAATTATGGTATACTTTAAAGGTTGTTAAAAAGAGAGGGATATTAACAAATGAATTCACTAAAACCGATGTTACTTTCATCGCTGAAAAGCTATGATAAGTCTCAGTTTGTCAAAGATGTAACAGCTGGAATTATTGTCGCTATTATCGCATTACCATTATCAATCGCCTTGGCACTTGCTTCAGGTGTGGGACCGGAAGCCGGAATATTTACTGCAATCGTAGCTGGTTTTGTCATTTCAGCACTAGGCGGAAGCAGTGTACAAATTGCAGGACCGACCGCTGCATTTGCGACGATTGTTGCTGGAATTGTAGCCCATGATGGAATGGATGGACTTATTGTTGCCACGATTCTTGCGGGTATCTTTTTGATTTTGATGGGACTTTGTCATTTTGGAAGTCTAATCAAGTTTATTCCATTTACCATTACGACAGGTTTTACTTCGGGTATTGCCGTTACGATTGTGATTGGACAATTAAAAGATTTCTTTGGATTAACCTATCCAAATGGAGTAAAGCCTATTGAGACGGTTGAAAAATTTGAAGCTGTGATTAACAATTTTTCTACAATCAATATGGATGCCGTCATAGTAGGTGGAGTATCTTTAGCTATCTTGATTATTGCTCCATATATCTTTAAAAGAATTCCAGGCTCACTTTTAGCCGTTATTGCAGGAATTTTGATGGTTCAATTCTTGCCTTTAAAGGTAAATACAATTGGAAATCTTTATACAATCAGTAATGCATTACCATCTTTGCGTTTTCCAAGTTTATCATTAAATATCATTCAAAATGCACTGCCTAATGCACTAACCATAGCCGTGTTGGCTGCCATTGAATCATTACTTTCTTGTGTTGTTGCCGATGGCATGATTAACGGTAAACATCGCTCGGATATGGAACTTGTTGCGCAGGGTGCTGGAAATATCGCATCCGCTTTATTTGGAGGAATTCCTGCAACAGGTGCTATCGCAAGAACGGCTGCCAATATTAAAAATGGAGGAAAAACACCAATTGCCGGTATGGTGCACTCTATCACATTGGTCATTGTATTAGTTGTTTTGATGCCATATGCCGGAAGGATTCCGATGCCTACCATTGCAGCTATTTTATTTATTGTCGCATACAATATGTGCCAATGGCGTACCTTTGTGAACTTAGTTAAAACAGCACCTAAGAGTGATGTTATTGTTTTAGTCACTTCATTTGTGCTAACTGTCATCTTTGATTTGGTTGTAGCCATTGAAGTGGGTATGGTACTTGCTTGTTTATTATTCATTAAACGTATGAGTGAAGAAACAAAAGTCAATGGCTGGACATATGTAGATGAGGATACACCCGATGTTGATGAACATCTTCAAAAGCTTCCGCTTCAGATTCGTGTCTATGAGATTTCAGGACCTTTATTTTTTGGGGCTGCTGGTGTAATTGAAGAAATTGCCGTCAAAGATTTTACAACATGTCTAGTTCTTCGTATGCGCAGTGTTCCTGCATTAGATAGTACGGCACTAAACGCATTAAAAGATTTAGTTCAGGTTTGCAAGTCCAAAGGCATTACGATTGTGTTCTCACATGTGAATGATCAACCAATGAAAGTCATGGAAAAGGCAGGCTTTATTGAGCTTGTAGGAGAAGAAAACTTCCAGCATAGTATCAGTGCTGCACTTGATCGTGCTGAAGAAATTATCCATAAATAAACAAAAAAACGCGTTTGCGTTTTTTATTTTACTTCAAACAATTTCATCGCTTCGGATATAAACTCATTATCATCGATCTTTTGTTCAATATTCTTGTTGAGTGGGCAATGTTCTCGTGTAATTGTATAGCTGCTTCCACTAAAATTAAATGTGATGTATTCAAGATTATCGATCAATTTGAATAGAGATACAGAATTGTACACTAGAGCTTTATGTATATATAAGTTTTCATTGTTGTACCAATCTGTACAATTATAGTTTATTGTAAGTCCATAGTTTTCAGAATCAATTTCAAATACATAGCCATATTCCGATAGGGGTAAAGCATTTAGTAAATGGGAAGTATTACTGTTGTCTCCAATATATTTACTTTTATATTTTTTTAGTTGTTCAAATGAACTTTTATCCACATTAAAAGGACTTGTTGGAACGGTATCAATGGTATACTGTTTCTTGTTGTCAATTAAGTAATATTCATTGGGTGTATCGGCATTGATGCGAAATACATTGTAGAATGGATTTTGGTATTCAATCATTTTATTGCCATCATCACTAAATACAGTAGTTGTAGTCAGTCGATAGATGGGTGGTTGTTTAAATTGGCTTACACTGGCATAGTCGAAAATAAAGAAAATGCCTAAAAGTAAAATGAATAAAATTGTTGAAATCAATCCTTTCTTAAGTAGGGAAGTGATCTTTAATTCTCTAAATATTCCAACTACAAATAAAAACAATCCAATCATAGAATAGATACTGCCCCAGCTGCTTTCAGAAGGGAAAACAGTAAATGCACAAAGGGATGTGAAAATACCTATACCAATAATGAATAATGATATTTTCTTATGCTCATTCTTGATTTTTTTGTCTGTATAATCAATTGTTTGGATTAGGTTTTGTTCAGAATACTCCATAGCCTCTTCTTTAACGATTTCTTCTCCAGCTAAAAGTTCATTTAATGTGATATCTAATTCTTTACTCAAAGGTTCAAGTAAAGATAAGTCTGGCATGTAATGCCCATTTTCCCATCGCGAAATGGTTTTGTTTGTCACTCCTAATTTTTCAGCTAACTGCTCTTGTGTATATCCTTTTTTCTTGCGATTCATTGCGATAAAGGCTCCTATCTTTTTAGTGTCCATAATGGGCCTCCTTTCATCTAAAACATTACTATTTTTAGTATAGATTGAACATACCACAAATGGCGAATTAGCTGATTCTTCTTGACTTAAATGATCATGTTCCATACAATAGATTGGTGCATTAAAAATAACGTTCACTCTTCACCGGATGAGTGGTTAAAGCGTCTAGGATCAAATCGTAGGTGCAGTGATTTCACTGTAAGATTTGGTCTTAGACGCTTCTTTTTTTGGGGGGGTATTTATGAATAAGACAAAAGAATTATTGGTACAAATGATGTGGGAATTAGTTGGCAGTATCTTTGTTGCGATTGGAATTTATAATTTTGCCGTACAAGCTAAGTTTCCTATGACAGGATTTTCGGGAATTTCAATTATCTTTTATCGACTCTTTCATATTCCTATTGGTTTTTCAACCATTCTATTGAATATACCTGTTGCGATACTTTGTTACAAATTATTAGGAAAGAAGTTTTTTATCCGTTCCATTCGCTGTATGATTGTATCTTCATTGATTATCGACTATGTGGCACCATTATTTCCAGTTTACCAAGGAGATCGATTATTAGCTGCCCTATGTACGGGAGTTTTTGGTGGAATTGGCTATGCGATGATTTATACAAGAAATTCATCTACAGGAGGATCTGATTTTATCATCATGGCTGTAAAGGCATTAAGACCACATTTATCTTTAGGAAATATCGCCTTTTTATCGGATGTGGGCATTATTTTAGTGGGTGGTATTCTATTTAAAGATGTAGATGGAATGATTTATGGAATGATTGTAAATTTATTATTTGCGGTTGTAGTCGATAAAATGATTTATGGTATGAACTCAGGTAAAGTTGCTTTTATTGTCACAAAACAGGGAAAAAGAATTTGTCAGGTGATTGATGAAACAAGTCAAAGGGGAAGTACGATTTTAAATGCACAAGGTGGATATAAACAAGATGATATGCAAGTGGTAATGTGTGCATGTAACAGTAAAGAAATGTATCAAGTTCGAAAGGCGGTACAAGAAGAGGATCCAGAATCTTTCTTTGTGGTTGTCGAATCGCATGAAGTGCATGGAGAGGGTTTTAAAATGACAAATATTGGAGAAGCACAAAGCTAAATTCATGTCCATGATGAAAACGCTTGCGTAATGGATAGTTCTTTGTTATGATTTGAATATCATATGACTGACGGAAGTGGAGTTACCACATGAAGTATGATGTTATAGGCCGACCGTCTGGGCAAGTTTACTTTGTCTTTTCGGTGGGTCTTTTTAATTGACTACTCGAAGAAATCATAGTAAACTTTAATCAATTGTTAGTTAAAACTAACTGTCATTTGAAGGAGGCAATCATGAAAGAACAATGGCAAGGATTTAAAGGCAGTAAATGGCAAGACGAAGTAGATGTTCGTGACTTTATTCAAAACAACTACAAGCCTTATGATGGGGATGAAAGCTTTTTAGAAGGTCCAACAGAATCGACAAATACTTTGTGGGAAAAACTTCAAAAACTACAAAAAGAAGAGCGTGCCAAAGGTGGCGTATTGGATATGGAAACAGAAGTGGTTTCAAGTCTTACAGCTTATGGCCCTGGATATTTAGATAAAGATTTAGAGAAGGTAGTTGGTTTACAAACAGATAAACCATTAAAACGTGCATTTATGCCTTATGGCGGTATTCGTATGAGTGAAGAGGCATGCGAAACTTATGGATATAAACCAAGTGAAAAATTACATGAAATATTCACAAAATATCATAAAACTCACAATGATGCTGTATTTAGTGCATACACACCAGAAATGCGTTTAGCACGTCGCAACAAGATTGTGACTGGTTTACCAGATACATATGGTCGTGGACGTATCGTTGGTGATTATCGTCGTGTTGCACTTTATGGTATTGATTACTTAATTGAGCAGAAACAAAAAGATTTCGCATATTGTGGCGATGGAACAATGAGCGATGATGTGATTCGTCAGCGTGAAGAATTGGCGGAACAAATCAAGGCGTTAAAAGAAATGAAAGTCATGGCAGCAAGCTATGGATATGATATTTCTCAACCTGCTAAAAACTCTTTAGAAGCTGTACAATGGCTATATTTTGGATATTTAGCAGCTATTAAAACACAAAATGGTGCGGCTATGTCCGTAGGTCGTATTTCGACTTTCTTAGATATTTATTTTGAAAGAGATTTAGAAAATGGTGTCTTTACCGAAAGTGAAATCCAAGAAATCGTTGACCATATAACTATGAAATTTAGAATGGTTAAATTTGCCAGAATTCCAAGCTACAACCAATTATTCTCAGGAGATCCAGTTTGGGCAACACTTGATGTTGGTGGTTTAGGCATGGATGGAAGAAGCATGGTTACTAAAACATGTTTCCGTTTCTTGCATACACTTGAAAATATGGGACCAAGTCCAGAACCAAACTTGACTGTACTATATTCTTCAAATTTACCAGAACCATTCAAGAAATATGCTTCAAAAGTAAGTATTGATACAAGTAGTGTTCAATATGAAAATGATGATGTAATGCGTCCTGTATGGGGTGATGATTATGCGGTTTGTTGCTGTGTAAGTGCAACGCAAACGGGTAAAGAAATGCAGTTCTTTGGGGCTCGTGCAAACTTAGCTAAATGTTTATTATATGCGATCAATGGTGGTATAGATGAAAAGACAAAAGTTCAAGTGGGTCCAGAATATAAACCAATCACAAGTGAATATTTGGATTATGATGAAGTTATGCATAAGTACGATATCATGATGGATTGGTTATCAGGTTTATATGTAAATATTTTGAATTTAATTCAGTATATGCATGATAAATATTATTATGAAGCAAGTCAAATGGCTTTAATTGATACAGATGTTCGTAGAACTTTCGCAACAGGTATTGCCGGATTCTCTCATGTAGTGGATTCATTGAGTGCCATTAAATATGCAAAGGTTAAGACAATTCGTGATGAAGATGGATTGGTTGTTGATTATGAAATTGAAGGAGATTTCCCTCGCTACGGAAATGATGATGATCGTGCGGATGAAATTGCCGTATGGTTATTAAAGACATTTATGCGTAAGATTGAAAAGCACCACACATATCGTGATAGTGAACCAACAACTTCAATTCTTACAATTACTTCAAATGTTGTATATGGTAAAGCTACTGGTGCTTTGCCTGATGGAAGAAAAGCTGGGGAGCCATTATCACCAGGTGCTAACCCTGCTTATGGTGCAGAACAAAATGGATTGCTTGCTTCATTAAATTCTGTCGCAAAACTTCCTTATGAATATGCATTAGACGGAATTAGTAATACGCAAACAATCAATCCGGATGCGTTGGGTCATAGTGAAGAGGAAAGAGTGAATAACTTAGTCAATGTATTAGATGGATACTTTGATCAGGGTGCTCACCACTTGAATGTGAATGTATTTGGTGTAGAAAAATTAAAAGATGCGATGGAACATCCAGAAAAAGAGGAATATGCTAACTTTACAATTCGTGTTTCTGGTTATGCTGTTAAATTTATTGATTTAACTCGTGAACAACAATTAGATGTTATTAGTCGTACATGTCATAAGAGCCTTTAATAAGGCTCTTTCTAGTTAGGAGGACAGGATGTTAGGAGCTATTCATTCAATTGAAACATTTGGCCTTGTAGATGGGCCAGGCGTAAGATATGTCATTTTTATGCAAGGGTGTCATATGCGTTGTAAGTTTTGTCACAATGCGGATACTTGGAAAGTAAAAGAACCCGATCAAAGTGCTGAGGCTGTTTTAAAGAAAGCTTTGCGATATCGTCCTTACTGGAAAGAAAATGGAGGTATTACTGTCAGTGGTGGAGAACCACTTCTTCAAATTGATTTTTTGATTGAGCTTTTTACACAGGCCAAAAAAGAAGGGGTCCATACAACTTTAGATACTTGTGGACAGCCCTTTACTTTTGAAGAACCTTTCTTTTCTAAATTTAAACAACTTATGAAAGTTACAGATTTAGTTCTCTTAGATATTAAGCATATTGATGAAAAGGCGCATAAAGAATTAACTGGGCATACCAATCAAAATATTTTAGAATTCGCTAAATATTTATCAGACATTCAAAAACCTGTATGGATTCGTCATGTGTTAGTGCCAACTATTAATACGGATGAAGTATATTTAAAAAGATTACATCAATTTGTTGCACAATTAAAAAATGTAGAAAGAGTGGAAGTCCTTCCATACCATACGTTAGGAGCTTACAAATGGAAAGAATTAGGTTTAGAATATCCTTTAGAAGGAATACCAACGCCAAGTGATCAACAACTTCAAATTGCGAATACGATACTTGAAACAGGGAAATGATTATCCCTGTTTTTTTGTATACAAAAAAAAGTGCTCAATTGAGCACTTTTACTAAAGTCTATCAAATATGTTATATAAATTTCTTCGATCATACCAGACATATCCTGTTGGATTTTCAGGATCTGGTGTTGGTGTTGGTTCAGGATCTGGTGTTGGTTCAGGATCTGGTGTAGTTGGATATGTACAAGCACTTCCATCCCAAGTACCACCATTATTTACACATGTTGTTTCTGCATCGTTGGTTTCTGTATCTTCTTTTTTACAAGTAGTTCCATCCCAAGTTCCGCCATCGGCAACACATGCTTCTTTTTCTTCATCGTCAGCTTTCTTACAAGTTCCAGCTTCTTCATCCCATTCACCACCATCGGCAACACATGCTTCTTGTGCGTCTGTGCTTTCAGAAGCTGTATCACCTTTTGATTTAAACTCATCTTTGATATATCCGTTCTTATAATCGGAAATACCACTTGGTCTTTCAATAGCTGAATATGTCGCATATTTTTGCATGTAATCTAACATATAGTGAGAAATATGGAATGCAGTCGCAACATTTAAATCATAGATTGTAATGTAGTAGCCTTGTTGAATATATTCTGTTGTATATCCACTCCAGCAAGCAATCGTATATTTGTTTGTATAACCTAAAGACCATTCATCTTTTGCGGTACCAGCAGGAATACCATATTGAGCACCTTCATTTTGCCAATCGGAAGTTCCTGATTTACCATAAACTGTATAATTACTCATTAAGATGTTGTTGTAGTTGTTGTAGCCACCACTAACAACTTTTTCAAGCAATTGCGACATCATCCAAGCGGCTTGTTCACTAATTAATTCATGTGTTTGAGCTTTTGTTTCAAATTCTTTTTTATCAGATCTACGAATAACTTTACGAATTCTATGGGCATCTACACGTTTACCACCATTGGCAAGCATAGAGTAGGCACTTGCTTGTTGGACAGTGCTCGCATACATTCCAGAACCACCAATCGCATATTGTTCATTGAATGCATTAGCTACATCTTCATCATAACCAAGCTTCTTACAGAAATCGATCCAGTAATCATAGCCTTTGGCTGTTACTAAATCAATCATAGCTTGCGCGGCTGTTGTATTTTTTGATACGCCTAATGCGTCTTGCAAACTCATTTTACCATTGTATTTACCATCTGAGTTTACTGGTGCATAAGAACCATTCTTCCAATAATCCTTTTTCTTATCGTTTACCTGGTGAACTGTAGACCAGCCAAGAATATCAAATGTACTTGAATAGGCAAGCAATGGTTTCATTGTTGAACCAGGTTGTTTTGAATCTGTTGAGTTATCAATTTTAACAGAGTCAGAGTGGTAACGGCGTCCAGGTCCTACCGCAATGATTTCTCCTGTATCATTTTCAATCATTGAGAAACCTACATCAAATGCTTCATCTGGATATTGTACGATATTACCATTACAGATTTCATCGGCTTGTTTTTGAGCATCTTGATTTAATGCGGTATAGATATCCATTGGAATAATGGCAGGATCTTGTCCGGTCAATTCCATAACTTCACTAAGTGTTTGGGTAATATAAGCTTGGTTTGGATCATCACTTGTTCTTTCAATATATTGTAAAGAGAAAGATATGTCTTGATTTGAAGCAAGATTATATTCTTCTTCTGTAATATATCCATGTTGCATCATTAATTCCAAAGTCACATTACGTCGATTTTGAGCTGCTTTCAAGTGATCTGTTGTCGTATTGGCTTCGTTTAAATTGTTTAATGGGTTATATGTGTCTGGCGCATTGATACAACCAGCTAAGAATGCAGCTTCACCTAAGTTTAATTGGGATACGTCTTTATTAAAGAAGTATTGTGCTGCTTTTTGAATACCACGCGTATTGTTTCCGGAACCAAACCAAATTCGGTTTACGTAATATTCAAATATTTGTTCTTTGTTGATACTTTGTTCAGCAATTAAAGATAAGTAGATTTCTTGTACTTTTAATTTTAACTTTTGAACTGTTGAAACAGAGCCTTGTTCCGTTTCAATCTTTTTTTCTTGGTTTTTCGTAAATGCATTATCAATCATCTGCATAGTTAGGGTTGAACCACCTTGTGAAAAACTACCAGATTTTAAGTTTGCCATTGCGGATTTTAAGAATCGTGGCAAGTCAAATCCGTTGTGATCAAAGAAACGTGAATCTTCAATAGAAAGGAAGGCATCCACTACCGATTGTGGAATCTGTGAATATGTAACGTCTTCACGGATTTCATCACCGAGTTCATAGAATAAATTTCCTGAAGAGTCATATAATCTTGAATTGGACAATGTTGTTAAGCCGTCTTGTGAAAAACGCATGCCGTCTGGATCATTAATAATATTCACAAGTACAAAGAATACAGATATACATCCAACTAAGAATATAGATAGGATGCTTACGGCAAGTTTATTCCATATATCTAATTTTCTTCTGTTTGTCTTTGGTGCTGTTGGCTTTTTTTGTTCATTTTGTGGTTGGGCCATTTACTTATCCTCCTTAAAATAGAGTTCATCTAAAACTTTTAAATACGCTAACCTAGGATATAATCCTTCTTGAATAAGAGTTCCATGATTTTGAAACCAAGTATAAGGTATGGAACTTTTATCTATATTTTCGATTTTATCTATGAGCATCTTTGAATCTACAAGATAGGTTTCATTATGGTAATTGAATCGAATGATAAAAAAACCAATACCTCCATGAAATACAACTTTTTTTAGGTGTTTGATTTGGTGAGGATGAATCATAAAGAGTGGGAAACTCGTTTTGTTTTTGGTTTCCTTTGCTTCAAAATCAATATATTTACCTCGATATACACCATTATAATCGGTTGTAGATGGCGTTTTATAATAAGCCTCAGTAATTTTTGCACGTTGCCTTTTCGGATAATCAACATGAACAACTTGAACCGGCGTAGGCTTTTTATAAATCAAAGCTTTATCAAGCTCCCGATAATATTTATTGGAGTCATTTATATCATTCTCAAGGCGCATACCTCTTGAACTATAACTCTTTGATTGCATTGTATTTATGGTCGAAATTCCATTCGGATATTTAATAGTGCTCATCAGGAACATTATATATGAAAAAGAGTGAACATTCAATGAAACTCAAAACTCAGAGTTGATTTTTTCTGTTAAAACCTTCATAATATCTAAGTAGATATAGGGGGACTATATATATGGCAACAGATATGAATTTGACAGCGCAAGAAATTTATGAAAAAGAATTTCATGTAGACTTGAAGGGATATGCCCCTGCTGAAGTAGATGAATTTCTAGATATGGTCATTGAAGACTATCAGAAATACGATGAAAAAGTAGAAGAATTAGGTGCTGCAGTGACTCGTTATGAAGAAAAAATTAAAGAGTTGCAGCAACAATTGTTTGCACTACAAAGTGAGAATGAAAACTTGAATGAAAAAGTAAATTCTGATTTTGTGAATGGAAGTAGCAACACAGTGGATATCTTAAAACGTATTGCACGTTTGGAAAAAGCTGTATTCAATCAAAGTGAAGAATAGGTATTAAATCGACAGTCGCTGGCTACTTAGATAGTTAGAGGAAAGTCCATGCTCGCACAATCTGTGATGATTGTAGTGTTTGTGCTAGATGAATAAATAAGTCTAGGCAAGTTTTTACTTGACGGCTGTTTTGTTTGCTAAGGGAAACTATGTAAACAAACTTTAAAAGTGCCACAGAGACGAATCTATATGGAAACGTATAGGGTGGAACGGGTAAACCCCACAAGCGAGAAACCCAAATTTGGTAGGGGAACCGGCTGGAATGAAACGAAAGGAAAGCTGGATAGCATTGCTATAGATAAATGACTGTCACCACGTAAGTGGAACAGAACATGGCTTATGATTTAAGAAACCATAAAGAGCAAAAAAATTGCTCTTTTTTTTTATCTAAAACAAGTGTATACTTAATTTGCATAAATTAAATCTTCAGGGTTGGGTGAAATTCCCTATCGGCGGTAAACCCCGCGAGCATTTTGCAGGAACTGGTGAAATTCCAGTGGCGACAGTATAGTCTGGATGGAAGAAGATGTTTTTATATATTCTTTTGTATATTTAAACGCGCCTAGAGGATTTTCTTTAGGCACGTTTTTTAGTTGATATATGAAGGGATTGATGATTTATGAGTTCAACAAAGAAACTAACAACCATTGCAATCTTAAGTGCGATGGCAATGGTTTTAAATTTATTGATACAATTTCCAATTGTACCAGCCGTATCTTTTCTAAGCTACGATCCAAAAGATATCATTATTGTGATTGCAGGCTTTATCTATGGTCCTATGACATCCTTTATTATGAGTCTATTGTGTTCATTTTTAGAAATTGTATTCCGTGGAGGAAACTTATTAGATGTTTTGATGAATGTGATTTCTACTTGTACATTCGCTTGTGTGGCTGCCTGCATCTACAAATATAAACATTCTAAAAAAGGAGCCATTGCAGGTTTGGTATTAGGAACTGTATGTTGCACATTGAGTATGACTTTATGGAACTATATTATTACTCCAATTTATTATCAAATGCCAAGAAGTGCAGTCGTTGGTATGTTACTTCCAGGTATTGTTCCATTCAATATTATTAAGTGTACATTAAATGCTGCATGTGCAATGTTGATCTACAAACCACTTGTAAACGCATTGAGAAATACACAGTTTGTTCCTCAATCGAACACGAATGAAACTCTTACAAAAGATGTTGGAATTGTGAGTGCATTTATTATTGTGTCAATTGTTGTTTTAATATTAGTAATGAAAGGTTAAAAGAAAAATGGAACTTTTAGAAGCAAAAAAAATTATGGATGAAAAATTAGGAGATTATAAAATCATGGCTTTGGCAAGCTGTGTAGATGATTATCCTATGGTAAGAAATGTAAGTTGTGTTTTCTACAATGATAAAATTTATTTTAAGACAGATAAAAACTTTAGAAAAACACAACAATTATTCAAAAATGATAGAGTAGCTATGTGCTTTAATGGCGTGCAAGTAGAAGGTACAGCTAAAAATTTAGGATTGGTTATTGATGAACCTGGTCGTATTTTTGAAAAGAAATACAAAGAATTCTTGTGGCAAAGCTACAATGCATATTCACATGTAGATACAGAAATTCTAATTGAAGTTACACCTAAGTTTGTTGAAATCTGGGATGAAGACAAAGATCGTAATGCATTCCAATTGTTTATTGATTTTGACAAAGAAACAGTGGAATACAAACCTTATGACTAGTTTTTGCTAGTCTTTTTTTGTGAAAATTTACAAGAAATTGACATGAATATGATACAATATTCTTTAGTAGAAAGTAGGTGGAAACATGTCTCCAGACCCGAGTTATTTTAATAATAAAAATGTATATATGTTCGGAGACATGGGATTTGTCTTCGTTTAAGATATGAGGAGGACAAATTGTGTTAGAATTTTATAAAACATTTGAAGATGGAACACGCAAAATTCAAGAACCAGAACCAGGCTGTTGGATCAATGCGATTGCACCTACAGAAGAAGAAAGAAATTATTTGATTGAACAAATTGGTGTTTTACCTGAATTTGTCAAATCTTCACTGGATGAAGAAGAAAGCTCGCATATGGACTATGACGATGATTTTAGACAGTTGTTGATTATTTTTGACTATCCAAGTGCGGAAAATGAAGATGATGATTCGATTGATTCAACTTATTCCACATTGCCAATTGGTATTGTGATTTTAAAAGGATATGTAGTCACAATTAGTTTGTATGAAAACTGGAGTATTTTAGAAATGTCACAAGGAAGAATTAAAGGTATGGATACGCGTTTAAAAACGAGGTTCTTCTTACTTTTAGCTTTGCGTATTTCACAAAGATTTTTGATTTGTCTACGCCAAATTGATCGTTTGTCAAGTCGTGCTGAGACGCGTTTACATCAATCGGTAGAAAATGATGAGTTGATTGAAATGTTAGGTTTAGAAAAATCATTGGTTTATTTTTCGACTTCGTTAAAATCGGATGAAGTAACATTAAATAAAATTATGCGTGGAAAACAAATTCAATTGTATGAAGAAGATGAGGATTTGTTAGAGGACGTCATGATTGAAATTCATCAGGCCATTGAAATGTGTAATATTTATTCAAATACAATGGCAGGAACTATGGATACATTCGCAAGTATTATTTCTAACAATATGAATATTGTTATGAACAAATTAACTGTAATCACAATTGTAATGGCCATCCCAAATATTATTTTCGGTTTCTACGGAATGAATGTGCAGTTGCCATTTCCATTTGTATGGTTCCCAAGCTTTGTAGCTATTTTGGCCTGTGTGGTTGCGACCGTATACTTTTTTAGACATAATATGTTTAAGTAGGGTTTGATTTTTTTTCAAACCTTTTTCTTTTAGACAAAAGAAAAAAAGCACTACTTAAAATAGTGCTCCAAGTGCTCCAAATAAGCCCATACTTGCTAAAGCCATAATAATACCTGCAAGAATGACGCCTAACATAACAGCGAGTACGCTTGATTTAAAATCCATATCTAAAATACTTGCGGCAAGTGTTCCAGTCCAAGCACCTGTTCCAGGTAATGGAATACCTACAAATAATAGTAGGGCAACAAATAACCCTTTTCCGGCAGTTTCTTGTAGTTTTTTTCCACCTTTTTCACCCTTTTCTAAACACCAAGTAAAAAAGTTTCCAATAACAGGCTTGTCAGCTCCCCAAACAAGAATCTTTCTGGCAAAGAAATAGATAAATGGAACAGGAATCATATTTCCAATAATCGCAATAATATAATATTGTACAAATGGCAATCCCATTCCAGCGGCAATAGGAATGGCTCCACGAAGTTCAATGAGTGGTACCATTGATACCAAAAACACAATTAAGTATTTTTTTAACATACAAGTCTCCTTTTTTCGACAAGTAAAAGTGTATCATTGATGACATAAATTTACAATATTAGACAGATATTGTAATATGTCTAGCACTGTTATGTTGAAAGTGCTAAAAATGGTGATATACTGAAGTCATAAAGGAGATGTTACATATGAAATGGTTCGATTCTGATTATGATTATATTGATGAATTCACAACACAATGGAATGAAAGGTATAAAAAGATTAAAAGAATAGGTATAATATTAAGTGTGGTTTTGATTTTAATTGGTATTTTATGTTTTGCATTTCCAGAAAAAGTATTCACAACGATTCAAATTATTGCAGCTATTGGATTGATTGTTTGGGGTGCTTGTGAAATCTATTCGTATATCACAACAACTTTCTTCTTTAGAGATGCGATGTGGTTGGCTAGTGGAATCTTAAACATCTTGTTAGGTTGTTTATTATGTACGATGCCAGTCACGATTACAGTAAGTACTTTGACGTTCTTGTTTGCGTTTGTTTTATTGGTGAATGGAATTCAAAAAATCACTTGGGGTTCTCGGTTAAGTTTTTTTAGAGTGATCAATACCAATTATTTAAGTTTAACAGGTTGGGTCAATTTGCTATTGGGTATTATCTTTATGGTAATGCCTTTCCAAAGTGCTTTAGTCATCAATTATATTTTAGCTACCTATCTCATTGTGGCAGGTATTAGCTTGTTGATTGAAGTTGTTTCAATGGAAAGAATTTAAGGGGTAATTATGGAAAATTTTAAGTTTTATGCACCTACAAAAGTGTATTTTGGTAAAGATGAAGAAAAAAGGGTTGGAAAGATTTTAAAGGAATTTCATCCAAAGAAAGTGTTGATTCATTATGGTGGACAAAGTGCTATTAAATCTGGTCTTTTGGATCGAGTAAAAAAGGCGTTGGATGAAGAAAATATTGCGTATTGTTTATGTGGTGGTGTAGTTGCCAATCCATTACTTTCAAAGGTAAATGAAGGCATTCAAATTTGTAAAGAAGAAGGTGTTGACTTCATTTTAGCTGTTGGTGGTGGAAGTGTATTAGATTCAAGTAAGGGCATTGCGTATGGTGTTTATAATGAAGGTAATGTCTGGGATTATTATGCAAGAAAGAAAAAGGTAAAGGGTGCTTTACCAATGGGATGCATATTAACGCTTGCGGCTACGGGTAGTGAAATGAGTAATTCGAGTGTCATCACAAATGAGGATGGAAATCTAAAACGTGGATTGAGTAGTGAATATGGATATTTTAAATTTTCTATTTTAAATCCAGAATTAACATATACAGTATCTAAGTATCAAACAATGTGTGGATGTACAGATATTATTATGCATACGTTTGAAAGATATTTTACGCCTTATGATACTTTAGATTTAGTGGATCAAATGGCAGAAAGTGTTGTTCGTACAGTTATTAAAAACGCAAAGATTCTTTTAGAAGATCCTACAAATGAAAAGGCTCGAGCTGAAATTATGTGGGCAGGCAGTGTATCGCATAATGATATGACAGGAGATCGTTCTTTAGGAGATTGGGCTTGTCATCAATTGGAACATGAATTGAGTGGTATGTTTAATGTGGCACATGGAGCAGGGCTTGCTGCAATTTGGGATAGTTGGGCAAACCATGTATATATGGAAAATCCAACACGATTTGCCAAACTTGGACATCGTGTGTTTGACTTGGATGATTCAGATACTTTGTCTTGTGCTTTGAATACAATTGAAAAGATGGAAGAGTTCTTTAAATTGATTGGCATGCCTACAAGTATTCAGGAATTATTAAAACGTAAATGTACGGAACAAGAATTGTACGAATTAACATATAAGTGTAGTTTTGAGCATACGCGTACAATCGGAAAATTTAAAGAATTAGATGAAACAGATATGCTTGAAATTTATCGTATGGCAAATGAAAAGGAAGTCGCTTAAGACTTCCTTGTTTTAGTTAAACAGACTTTTGATAAAGTTGATGATTTTATCGAACCAACCTTCAGATTGTGCTTTGTTGATAAGTCCAGATAATTGATTTTTTAAATTACCAGACAATTTGTTTAATTGTTCCAATACTTCTTGTGAATCGATGGCTGAAGTATTTTGGTATTTCTTGGCAAACGCAATTAATTTATCAATATCATCTTGTGAGATGATGTCACTTAAATTAAATTTCTTTAAAGCGTCTGTTACAACTTGTTCGACTTGTTCAGCTGTTGCAGCACTTCCTTGATTTTTTTTGATTTCGGCAAGTTCTTGTTTGATTTCAACCATAGCTTGATCTAAGCGTCCAGAATCAAAATTTGAATTATCTGCATTATTTTCGGCAATTTCATTTGTCGTTTCAAGTTCATCTTGGGCAACTTGAGTACGGTCTAAATCTAATGTTTCGCCATTGGCTTCTAAAGCTTTATAAACACCAGTTAATGCAGATTCACCCGTTACTTTGGAAACAGAAGCTACATCAATTTCAACATCGCTAACACCAGCTGTGATGGCGGCATTGGCATATTGGTTTGAAGTGATTTTTGTGATGTTATCTTCTGTGATGATTTTAACTTTGACGCCTTTTCCAGCATCTTGTTTTTGTACCATAACACTTGAAATCAAGCTAGATGTATCACCACCTGCAATTCCTAGATAGTTGTATAAGTCATTGGCATCAACGCTTGTTTCATATACGTTATTTGTATCTTCGATATCGAATAGATCACGTGTACTTTGAATTTGATCATTCGTTAAACCACCACCATATACAACGGTTGGCTTACCCCACTTTTCATCAATGACAGATGTATCGATTGCGAATACATTTGTGGCACAAGCTGAAACACCCATTACAACTGCAAGGGATGCGCCTAATAATTTATTACATTTAAACATATTTTGTTCTCCTTTTATTTTCTAATACGTTATAAGTGTATATTAACTTTAATTTTTGTGCAAAAGTTTTGAATCTTATGTGAAATTTTGTTATACTTTTATGGTAAGTTTAAGCTAACCGGAGGGATAGAAATGCAACTAACACAATCTCAGGAAGATTATTTAGAAACAATATATGTATTAAAGTCTCAACAAGACCATGTTCGTGCTATTGATGTAGCTGCGGCTTTAGGTTTTTCTAAACCGAGTGTTTCACATGCTTTAAAGGACTTGAAAGAAAAAGAATTGATTTATACAGATAAAACGGGATATATCTTTTTTACAGAACAAGGTCAACTACAGGCAACTCAAGTGTATGAAAGACATGTTTATTTTAAAAATCAATTGCTGCATGCGGGTGTAGAACCGATTCTTGCAGAAGAAGAAGCTTGTCGAATGGAACATACAATTAGTGAAGAAAGCTTCAAAAAATTAAAGGGTAATAAATGCGTTCGATCTTGCATTGATTGTAAAGGCGATGGCTGTAAATAAAAAGGCGTGAAAATCACGCTTTTTTAGTCTTTTGTTTGAGGAATGAATGGGGTCAATGCATCGGCAAGTGAATGAAGGTTACGAGATTGAATGTATACTTTTCCGTTGCCGTGGAATACATTGACTAAACCTTCACCAGTAGTAAATCCAAATGTTCCAGAAGCAATCTTGATTTCATAATCTAAAGAATCATCCCATGCGACAACATGTTCATTGTCGATTGTGATTGGATGTGCGTCATCCACATTGATTTCCATGATATCTCCATATGCATTGATTAAAAGGTCTCCTTGACCAAATGTATGCATAACGAAGAATCCGCCAGTTCCACCAAATAAGGCTTTTCCTACACTTTGTGTTTTCATTTCGTAGCTTACGCTATTATCGCAGGCTAGAAAAGCTCCATTGTTTAAATAGTAGTGATTTTGTGAATTGACTTCTAAACATACAATTTTTCCTGGAATGGAAGGTGCAATACCAAGCAAACCATCATGACTTGTACCAGTGGCTTCTGTGATAAACATGCTTTCACCACTTGTAAGACTTCGTCCGATGGCTCCTAATACACCGCCTAGACCTTTCTTGTTGCTGTTCATTTTACCTTCGATTGTAACATTCGACATGTAGGCCATTGAGCCTCTTTCGATTTTTATCGTTTCATTATTCTGTAAATTGATTTCAACGATAGGGCAGTCGGAATCCCCTTTGATTTTGTAATCCATAATATGATCTCCTTTTCTTTCTTCTATTGTATCAAGTGTATGTGAATTTAACATGAAATATTGAAAAAAATAAAACTGACATAAATGATGTCTGTATAAGAGGTATCTTATGGATAAAGGAGGGTTGCACAAAATAGTCAAGGAAATGAAAAATTTATACAAATTAGTCAAGTTTAAAAAATAAAGAAACCGGTTTGCTTTATGTATCGCTTAAGCATTATTTTGTAGGAATGTAAAGTCTTGTTTTAGAAAAAAATATAAGTATACTTAAGATAGTCATTAAAAATAGTTGAAGGTTCAACTATTTTAGGAGGAATAGTATGAATGTAATTAAAAGAAGTGGAGAAGAAGTCGTTTTTGATGCATCGAAAATTGAAAATGCGATCAAAAAAGCCAATAAAGCAACTACACATAATCAAATGTCTGATGAATTAATTCGTTCTGTGACACAGAGTGTTATTGATAAATGTGAAAATTTAAAGAGAAGTCCAAATGTTGAAGAAATTCAGGATATGGTTGAGGGTGAATTGATGGAGCATCGTTGTTTTGCGGTGGCTCACAACTATATTACGTATCGTTATGAACGTGCATTGGTTCGTAAGGCAAATTCAACCGATAAACAAATCATGTCTTTACTTGAGCGTAATAATGAAGAAGTGAAACAGGAAAACTCAAATAAAAACCCATTGGTGAATAGTGTTCAGCGTGATTATATGGCGGGTGAAGTGTCAAAGGATATCACAAAACGTTTCTTGTTGCCTCAAGATGTTATGGAAGCTCATGAACAAGGAATTATTCATTTCCATGATTCAGATTATTTTGCACAACACATGCACAACTGTTGTTTAGTAAATTTGGAGGATATGCTTCAAAATGGAACAGTTATCTCTGAAACTATGATTGAAAAGCCACATAGTTTCTCAACTGCATGTAATGTGGCTACACAAATTATTGCACAAGTCGCAAGTTCTCAATATGGAGGACAAAGTATTACACTTTCTCATTTAGCTCCTTTTGTACAGGTTTCAAGAGAAAAAGCGCGTCGTGAAGTAAAAGAGGAATTGGAATCATTAAATCTAGATTCTTCTGAAGATACAGTAAATAAAATGGCAGAGATGCGTGTTCGCAAAGAAATTGAAAAAGGTGTACAGATGATTCAATATCAGGTCATCACATTGATGACGACAAATGGACAAGCTCCTTTCGTAACTGTATTTATGTATTTGAATGAAGTGCCTGAAGGACAAACTCGTGATGATTTGGCTATCATTATTGAGGAAATGTTGAAACAAAGAATTAAGGGCGTTAAAAACGAAAAGGGTATTTGGATCACACCGGCATTCCCTAAATTGATTTATGTTCTAGAAGAAAACAATATTGAAGAAGGTTCAAAATATTGGTATTTAACAGAATTGGCTGCAAGATGTACAGCTAAGCGTATGGTTCCAGATTATATTTCTGAAAAGAAAATGTTGGAATTGAAAGTGGATGTGAATGGTGAAGGTCATTGTTATCCATGTATGGGATGTCGTTCATTCTTAACTACATATTTAGATGAAAATGGAAAGCCAAAATACTACGGTCGTTTCAACCAAGGTGTTGTTACATTGAACTTAGTGGATGTGGCTTGTTCAAGTAAACAGGATGAAGAAGCATTCTGGAGAATTATGGACGAAAGATTAGCTTTATGTAAAAAAGCATTGATGTGCCGTCATGAAAGATTACTTGGAACACCGAGTGATGTAGCGCCTATTTTATGGCAAAATGGGGCATTGGCTCGTTTGAAAAAAGGCGAACCAATCGATAAATTATTGTTTGGTGGATATTCTACAATTTCATTAGGCTATGCCGGATTATGCGAATGTGTATATTATATGACTGGACACCCTCATACTGAGGAGCCAGGAACTTCATTTGGTTTAAAAGTTATGCAATATTTAAATGATGCATGTGCTAAATGGAAGGCTGAAGAAAATATTGATTTCTCATTATATGGAACTCCAATGGAGTCAACTACATTTAAATTCTCGAAACATCTACAAGAACGTTTTGGAATTATTCCTCATGTAACAGATAAAAACTACATCACAAATAGTTATCATGTGCATGTTACAGAAGAAATTGATGCGTTTACGAAATTATCATTTGAATCGCAATTCCAAAAACTTTCTCCAGGTGGAGCTATTAGTTATGTAGAAGTTCCAAATATGGAAAATAATATTGATGCAGTATTGGCAATTATGAAACATATTTATAATCACATTATGTATGCGGAATTGAATACAAAATCGGATTATTGCCAAGTATGTGGATATACAGGTGAAATCAAAATTGTAGAGGATGAAAACCACAAATTAGTTTGGGAATGTCCAAATTGTGGTAATCGTGACCAAGAAAAAATGAATGTGGCTCGTCGTACTTGTGGATATATTGGAACTCAGTTCTGGAACCAAGGAAGAACACAAGAGATCAAAGAAAGAGTACTACACTTATAAGAGCTAGTTTCCTAGCTCTTTTTTAGGAGGTAACCCAAATGTACTATGGAAATATAAAAAAGAATGATATCGCAAATGGTAAAGGTGTGCGTGTAACACTATTTGTATCAGGGTGTACAAATCATTGTAAGAATTGTTTCCAACCAGAAACATGGAACTTTGATTATGGTAAGCCTTATACAAAGGAAACGGAAGATGAAATTATTGATGCTTTAAAACCAAGTCATATTGCAGGTTTGACATTACTTGGTGGAGAACCATTTGAACCAGAAAATCAAAGGGAACTTGTGAAACTTCTTCGTCGTGTTCGTAAAGAATTACCTGAAAAGAATATTTGGTCGTTTACTGGATTTATTTTGGATCAAGACTTGTTAGATGGAGGAAGAAAATATTGTGAAGTCACTGATGAAATGTTGTCTTTATTAGATGTATTAGTAGATGGTCCATTTAAGGAAGAAGAAAAAGATATCGCTTTGGCATTTCGTGGTTCAAGAAATCAAAGGGTTATTGATATGAAGAAATCTTTGAAGGAACAAGAGGTTGTAGAATTGGAAGTTTAATCTTCCAATTTTTTTTAACTATTGTTAAGAAAATTTGATATAATGGTTTCATGAACTATAGTGTGATTGTTTTGGCTGCTGGAAGAGGCAGTCGTACAAATTTAGATTATAATAAAGTATTTTATACTTTTGAAAACGGACAAACTGTGTTAAATAAGAGTCTGTCTGTTTTTTTATCAGATGATGAGTGTAAACAAGTGGTTTTAGTTTGTGCTGATTATGAAAAGGACTATGTGAATGAACATTATACATATGATTCAAGAATCCAAGTTGTAACAGGAGGGCAAACACGACAAGATAGTGTATATAATGGCTTACAAGTTGTTGATCAAGATTATGTTATGATTCATGATGGGGCTAGACCTTTTGTTGAAAAGAATTGGATTTTTGATTTGAAACAAACATTAGAAACCGAATCGGCTTGTTTATTAATGGTTCCAAGTGTGGATACTACAAAAATTGTTGTGGATGGATATGTGAAAGAATCGTTAGAAAGAAAGCTTGTATATCATGCGCAGACACCACAATGCTTTAAAACCGATTTGATTAAAGAGTGTCATAAGCTTGCACGAGATAAACAAGTGCAGGCAACAGATGATGCACAACTTGTAGAATGGTTTTCTGATACAAAAGTAAAGGTTGTTTTATCAAGTTTCACAAATAAAAAAATAACTTTACCTGAAGATTTGAAAGGATAGGTATAAAGATGGAATATTCAGCTTTGGTATTTGATGATTGTAAAGAAGTAGAAGATACGTATGATAAATTATTAGCAACAATCGATTTGTTTGCGAATGATGAAAACTGCACACAAATTGTTGTAAGTTGTAAAAGTGTATGGACACTAAGACTTGCTTCATCACCTAAAAATAAGGTGATGCTTGTACAAAGACCGGACAAGCCTTATGTGGCTTTATTGAATGGTTTAAAGGCTGTTAAACAAGAAAATGTTGTTGTGACAGGTATTTCTACTAAACATATAAAAGAAGATGTAGATACATTATTGGATCATCTATCAAGATATCCAGCAATTAATTTCGATAAAGATTTACAGGCATTTGATACAAGATTATTGATGTTCTGTCTACAAAAAGCCATTGAATCCAACTTGGCAATTACATCTTATGCCCAAGCCGTTACGCTTGCAAATACTCCACTTGAATCTGTTGAATGATACGGCTATAGTCGTATCATTTTTAATAAAAACTTAATTATTTTGCATGCTTAAAGGTAGTACAATAGGTATATGCAAAACTCATCAAATTTATCAAAAAGTTATAAAGAAATCATTAAACAACATGTATTTACTTTATTTAATGGAATCAATGTAATATTGGCTATATTCGTATTTTTTACGGGTTCCTATCGCAACATGCTTTTTATGATCACCGTTATTTTAAATATGCTGATTGGACTCTTTCAAGAAATACGATCTAAACGAATGCTAGATAAGCTTTCTTTATTAAATCAGCCAAAGATTCATGTGCTTCGAAATGATATTGAAATTGAATTAAGTGTTGAAGAAGTGAAAGTCAATGATATTCTTATATTATATCCTGGGGATGAAATCAGTTTTGATGGTCATATCGTATCTGGAAGTATTGAATGCGATGAATCCATGCTGACAGGAGAAAGTGATGCGGTATATAAACAAGAAAATTCATCATTGCTTAGTGGAAGCTTTGTGATTTCAGGAAAATGTTTGATGAAAGTAGACAAAATAGGACAAGATACATATGCCTATTCGATTTTAAAACATGCGAAACGCTTTAAAAGATATCCAAGCCAGCTACGAGATTCGATTGATACCATTATTAAATGGTGTACATACATTCTAATTCCACTTGGATGTGCCTTATTTATTAAACAATTCATCAAGACCAATTATACAACAGCTACTTTAAATACAGTAGCAGCCGTTGTTGGTATGATACCAGAAGGCCTTGTGTTTTTGACTAGTGTTGCCTTAGCCATCAGTTCATTTAAACTTGGTAAACAGAGCGTTTTAGTACAAGAACTCTATTGTATTGAAACACTCGCAAGAACGGATACACTTTGTTTAGACAAAACAGGTACACTGACACAAGGAAAGTTAAGTGTATGTCATGTAGAAGAAATTAAAAATATTGATGGAATTCTAGGTGATATGATGCAGACTTTACCTGATGAAAATGCGACAGCACTTGCATTAAGAAGTCATTTTAAGACAAGAAATCATAATAAAGTCGTATCTTTTCTGCCATTTTCAAGTCAAAGAAAATATTCAAGTGTGACATTTGAAGATGGAGAATATAAACTCGGTGCTTATTCTTATATTGCCAAAGAGATAGATTCAAAAGTAGAAGAACATATTGAAGAATATACATCTCAAGCTATGCGCGTTATTGTGTTGATGAAAGATGATGTTGTTTTAGCTTATATATGTTTGCGTGATGAGTTAAGAGACGATGCCAAAGATACATTGAACTTTTTTAAAAAACAAGGCGTGGACATTAAGTTGATTTCAGGAGATGATCCAAAAACAGTTGAAGCTCTAGCTAGAAAAGCTGGCTTTACATCTAAAAGTATTGATATGTCCAAAGTACAAGATGTGGAAACTGTAGTTGATTCCTATTCAATTTTTGGACGTGTGACTCCTGAACAAAAGAAAGAACTTGTTTTGGCATTAAAGAAAAGAAATAAAACAGTCGCAATGACAGGAGATGGCGTCAATGATGTCATGGCATTAAAGGAAGCGGATTGTTCGATTGCGATGGGATCTGGTTCACAAGCTTGTAAAAGTGTGGCAAGTTTAGTTTTATTGAAAGATCAAATGAATGCATTACCTGCCATTTTGTATCAAGGACGATGTGTCATTAATAATATTCAAAGAACGGCATCTTTGTTTCTAGTTAAAACACTATTTTCAATTGGACTATCCTTGTTGACACTGATATTTTTAAAGAATTATCCATTCAAACCTATTCAATTAACTTTGATTTCCGCTTTGGCAACAGGAATACCTAGTTTTGTATTAACATTAGAACCCAATGGAAATAAAGTGAAAGGTAACTTTCTTCAAAATGTCATCTCAAAAGCATTGCCAGGAGCTATATGCGTTATATGTAGCGTAATTGGTGTATCGATTCTAGGTCATTTTATCTATATTTCGCCAAGTGAATATTCAACGATGTGTACAATTCTTGCCGGAGTCAATGCACTTATGGTACTCGTACGCGTATGTGTGCCTATGACAACATTAAGAAAAATATTAGTTACTATCATGTGTATGATATTTGTAGGCTCAATAATCTTATGTAAGAATTTTTTCTACATCGTTCATTTAAGATGGTATGAAATTATCTATGTGATTTTGAATATTTGTCTCATTCCACATATTTTAACAGTTGTATCGTCTTGGATAAAATTGTTTTTGAAACAAAAAAATAAAGTTTGGAAATGATCCAAACTTTTTTCTATCTCCAAACCTCTTCAGCGATTTCTTTGACCAATTTAACTTTAGCCCATTGTTCATCTTCAGTCATGATATTTCCTTCTTCCGTAGAAGAGAATCCACATTGTGGGCTTAAACATAATTGTTCTTTTGGCACATATTTTTCGGCTTCCTGAATTCTTTTCTTAACCTCTTCTTTATCTTCGAGTTTCGCAAATTTTGAAGTAATCAATCCTAGAACGACTTTTTGATCTTTAATAAAGCGAAGTGGATTGAAATCACCAGATCTTTCTGAATCGTATTCTAGGAAAAATCCATCTACTTTACAATGACCAAATAAAATTTCGGCAACAGGTTCATAACCACCTGATGAAAACCAAGTAGATCTGAAGTTTCCTCTACAAATATGCATAGTGATTGTCATATCTTCTGGTTTTGCCTCTAAGGCAAGATTGATCATATCTACATACGATTTTGCGATTTTATCTAGATCAAGACCTCTTTTCTTATAGGCCTTTCGCTTATTGGCATCACAGAATTCTCCCCAAGAAGTATCATCCAATTGTAGATATCTACACCCAGCATCATAAAATGCACGAATCGCTTTCTGATATGCGATCGCAATGTCATGATACAACTCTTTTTCGTCTTTATAACGTTCAATTGGTGTATATTCTTCACTACGTACGCAACAAATCAAATGAAGCATAGAAGGAGAGGGGATTGTCATCTTACAAAGTGTATCTTGTCCAATGCTTTGTAGGTATTTGAAATGTTCTACAAATGGGTGGTTACCAAAATCAATTTTACCTGTAATTTTTAATGTAGCTGCCTTTGGCTGATGTCCTTTAAAATGTACAGACCAATGATCAGCTTTGATTTCTTCAACACCATCTAGATCTGCTAGAAAATCTAAATGCCAATATCTTCTTCTGAATTCTCCATCTGTAACAGCTTGAAGTCCAACTTCTTTTTCTTTTGTGACTAGCTCTTGGATGGCCTTATCTTCAATGGCTTTTAATTGCTTGGCATCAATTGTTTTATTCGCAAATTCTTCTCTAGCTTTTTTTAGATAGTCAGGACGTAAAAAACTTCCTACTACATCATATTTAAAAGGGGGTTGTACTGTCATAATTAATTCCTCAACTTTCGTGTGTTAAGTCTACCATATTTGTAGAATATAGAATAATTGAAAAAATCTTTATGTTGTTATAGGTAAAAACTATAATAAAAAGAAATCTGGAATTAACTCCAGACTTCTTCAGCGATTTCTTTGACCAATTTCACTTTAGCCCATTGTTCATCTTCAGTTAATTTATTTCCAATTTCACATGATGCGAAACCACATTGTGGGCTTAGACACAAGTTTTCTAATGGGACATATTGACTTGCTTCTTTAATACGGGCAATTACAGTTTCTTTGTCTTCTAATTTGGCTGATTTTGTCGTAACCAAACCAAGTACGACTTTCTTATCAGGTGTTACCTCTTTTAAAGGCTCAAATCCACCAGAACGAGCATCATCAAATTCTAAGAAATAGGCATGTACATTTTCTTTCGCAAATAATGTTTTTGCGACGGCATCATAGGCACCACTTGAAGCATATGTTGAATGGAAATTACCACGACAAACATGTGTATTGATTGTTATATCTTCTGGTTTATCTTCCATCGCAAGATTGTTAATACGCAAGAATAGTTCTTGTACCTTTAATAAACCTTCTTGATCTGTTTGGAAAAACAACGGTGCTTTTTCATCTACCAACATACCCCATGAACAATCATCGAATTGAATGCATCGACATCCAGCATCATATAATTGTTGGATGACAACCTTATATCCATTCGCAATATCTTGTACTAATTCTTCTGTATCTTCATAATATTTTCTTGTGTTTTCTAGCGCAAATGGAAGAATCATCTGTTCTAAAAATTGTGCAGGAGCTGGAATTGTTTGTTTGGCAATCGTATTTTCATCTTCAAACTGCTTTACAAATTTAAAATGTTCTACAAAAGGATGCGTACCATTCACGCCTACTTTTCCAGTAATATATGTATCATCAATCATAGCTGCTTCACCATGGAAAGGAAGACCTGTTTTTGTGGGTGTATGAGAAACACCCTCAAATCCCCACATAAAATCTAAGTGCCAAGTAGCACGTCTGAATTCACCATCTGTAATAACATGAAGTCCGGCTGCCTTTTCTTTTTGAATTAAATCTGTAATGCATGCATCTTCAACTTTGGTTAATTCTTCTTTTGAAATCTTTTTGGCTTAATAATCTTTGCGAGCTTGTTTTAATTTTTCGGGTCTTAAAAAACTTCCGACCACATCATATCTATAAGGTGTTTGAACTGTCATAATTAAATTCCTCAACTTTCGTGTGTGTTAAGTCTATCATATTTGTAGAGTATAGAATAATTGAAAAAATCTTTATGCTGTTATAGGTAAAAGCTATAATAAAAGACCAATTTCACTTGGTCTGTTCAATATATTGTATTAGATGATTTAGATAGTTTCTTGCCATGTTGGATAAGACTCCATCACTGATATAGCCTATTTCCATGACTTCATCACTATCTAGTGGAATGGATACAATATTGTTTCCGTTTAAATCCGTGCTTAAGATACCTGAAGAAATCGTATATCCGTCAAGTCCAATCAATAAATTAAATAAGGTTGCACGATCGGAAACAACAATACTCTTTTTAGATGGTTGCGTACTGTGTAATTCTTCTGAAAAGTAAAATGAATTGTTGATTCCTTGTTCATAAGTTAAACGAGGATAGTTTTCTAAATCTTCCATTTTCACTAATTTTTTATTGGATAAAGGATTTGTCTTAGATACAAAGACATGAGGTTTAGCCTCAAATAGTTTTGTGAATGTTAAATGTTCTTTCTTTAAAATACTTTGAATAACTTCACGATTAAAATGAGAAAGATAAAGAATTCCCAATTGACTGCGATGATTTTTAACATCATCAATAATATCGTATGTTCTTTGTTCTCTTAAAGAAAATTCATATTCACTTTGATTATACTCTTTGACTAAGGCAACAAAGGCATTGACCACAAAGGCATAATGTTGACTTGATATCGCAAATACAGTTCTTGCAGGAACGGCATTTTTATATTGTTCTTCAAGTAAGTTTGCTTGTTCAACGACTTGTCTAGCATATCCTAAAAATTTTTCACCTTGTTCAGAAAGTAAAATACCTTTGTTTGTACGGACAAATAAACAGATGGACATTTCTTCTTCTAAATCATGAATGGCTTTTGATAAAGATGGTTGTGAAATAAATAAGGCTTTAGCTGCGGAATTAAAAGATCCAGATTCAACGACCTGGATCACGTAGCGCAATTGTTGTAGCGTCATTAGTCAACAAGTGTGATTGTATCAATCACTTGAGGATTTCTTGGACGGTCATTGAATGTAGTAGGGGTCTTTGCAATTTTATCCACATTTTCCATACCTTCAATCACTTTTCCAAACGCAGCATATTCACCATCTAAATGAGGTGCATCTTGGTGCATAATGAAGAATTGACTTCCTGCACTATTTGGATCCATAGCACGTGCCATAGATAAAACTCCACGAGTGTGTTTTAAATCGTTTTTAAATCCATTAGATGCGAATTCTCCATGAATTGTATAACCTGGACCACCAGTACCATTTCCGATAGGGCATCCACCTTGAATCATAAATCCTTTGATAACACGGTGGAAAGTAAGCCCATCATAGAATTTCTTTTCGATTAGATTCAAAAAGTTTTCAACCGTTTCTGGAGCAATCTCAGGATATAGTTCAGCTTTGATTTGATCTCCATTTTTCATTGTGATTAAAATATTTTTTGTTTCCATGTTTTAGTTTTCCTCTCTTATATATTGAATTGCGATACAACCAAGACCAGTATGTACGGCAATTACAGAACTAATATAGTCTATATGAATATTTTGTTCAGGTACACCTTTTTCGATAAAACATTTTTTAAAATGGTCAGTACCCTCTAAAAAATTAGAATGAATAATATAAATATGCGTATGTTGAATATCAATATCATCCATGATTTTATCGATCGCATAGGCATCGGCTCTTTTTTCTGTACGAACTTTATTTAAAACATCAATTCTACCTTCTGTACTTTTATTTATATGTAAAACAGGATAGATCTTTAATAAACCCGCAAGTGCTGCAGCCATTGGCGTTAATCTTCCACCGCGTTTTAAATGTTGAAGATTTTTGACAAGAATCAATGAGTTGGATTCATCAATAGCAGGTTGAATGATCTTTAAAATCTCTTCTGAAGATTTATGTTCATCCACCAACTTCTTGATCCAAATCGCAACATGTTTTTCAAGTGCGCATGTTGCATACATATCAATGACATGTACATTCATTTCGAGTTCACGTGCAATACTTTGCATGGTGCTAGCATTTGTAGATAATCCATTTGTCAAAGGAACGGCAAATATTGTGTCATAGTCTTTCTTTAGCTCTTCAAATAAATCATAAATTTTTTGATAAGCAGCCATACTTGTTTTTGGCATTTTACCATTCGCTAATTCGTTATATATATCTTGGGTAGAAATTTCTAATGTATCTTGATAGGTTGTTTCATCAATCGTAATCTGTAAAGGGAGTAGATAGATTCCTAATTCTTTTGCCTGCGCAAAAGATAAATTTGAACCCGTATCTGTTACAACTGCGATTTTTTCCATTTAGAAACCTCGAATCGTTTCAGCATCGATATTTTTAATGATTTCAACCGCAAGATTCACAGCATTGTCATAATCTTCTTCAGAACAAATGCCAAAAGAAGCATGCGCAAAACGAACAGGAATTCCAATGATTATCGTTGGTATGTTGTAACGATGTGTGATACCTGCATTGGTTCCTCCACCTTTTCTTACACTTTCTTGTACAGGGATATCTTTTTTGTGAGCTAAGTCGATCGCATAGCGCATAAAACGAGGGCTTGTGATGTATGAACGATCAAACCAACGTAACATTGGCCCTTTTTTAAGAGCCGACTGAATCATGTAATCTTGCTCAAAAGTATCATCACTTGGACATCCTTCAAAACAAATCGCAATATTTGGATGTAAGTTTTTAATGGCCGTATCCATACCTCTTTCACCCACTTCTTCTTGCGTTGTTAATGTGGCTTCAATGTTATGATTTACATCTTTTAATTGGTGAAGAACATCCATTACGGCAGCACATCCAATACGGCAATCAAAAGCTTTACCTAAAAAGATTTTGTGGGCTTCATCATATTTACAAGTAACGGCAGGACACATGAAATTACCGACAGAAATATGGAAATCTTCTTTCACTTCAGTAGCACTTGTAGCTCCTACATCAATAACTAAATCATCAAAATCTACTTTTCCATTGCGCTTTTCGGCGGATAAGAAATGAACCGGTTGACTTGCGACAATACCAGAAATTTTTTCACCCTCATCATTTAGAATCCAGACTTCACCTGATACGATGTTTTTTGGATCCCATCCACCAAGTGGTAAAAAGCGAATTGTACCATTTGGCTTGATGGCTTGCACAATAAAACCAACTTCATCTGCATGTGCATCCAAAAGAATGGTTGTCTTGTGTTCTTTATCTTGTTTAAAATGCATATATGTATTACGCATTGTGTCATCATGAACTTCACAAATGTCTTTGACATCTTCCATGGCTAATTTCGATACTTCATCTTCCATGCCACTTGGTCCAAAGGCAGTTGAGAAGTCAAGAATTCGTTTTATTTTTGAATTCATATACATTTCCTCCATAAATTTGTTAATATTATAGCACAGATACATGCTTGTGGATGTGATTCTGGTCATTTGAATTAAATTGTATTTGGACAAAGGATTAGAATACATGTATCTTAACCAAAAAGGAGATTTTTCAATGAAAAAATTAATGTCAAAACTACATTTTAGAAGTATATATAAAACAATCGTATTAACGTTAGTTTTATGTTTTTTATACAATATCGCATATTTGTTGATGAGTGCATCTGCTATGAATGTCTATATAAGACAAAGTCTAGAAGTTGTACTAAGCTTATTATCAAGTCTAGGCTTTTACTTCATCTGTACAAAGATCTGGAAGGCAAAGAACTTTTCGGCTTCTGCAATTTTAAAAGTATTCGTACTACAAGGTATTTATATCTTGATTGTGAGTGGAATTCTTTCAAATCTTGTAAATGTTTGCGCAAATAATACAAGCTTAATGTTAGTATTACAGCTTATGAGTGCATTCGGTTTAGTTGTGATGGTACCATTCCAGTTGATTTTCTATTATGGTTTGATTCATGACAAAAACTTAAAGGAATTTATTCCTTATGCATTAAAAAAACATCAGAAAAAGGTGTTGAACTGGTATTGTACACTACTCATCTTAATCGTTGTATTGGATACAATGTCAGGTGGTTTGTTTAGTGCGGCCCAAGGCTTTAATGCCCAAAGCATTTTAGTTGGATCAATGTATATGGGCAATCCCATGATATCTTGGATGATGTATTTATTTTTAGGTGTAAGCTTTCAATCCACTCTTGCATCGATGTTTACTTATTTATTTGTGAATTTTTTGATGGGCTTTTTCTATTGCGTTCTTGAACTAAACTATGTTTCTTATGTGGGAAGTCTTTTAGATGCAGATTAACGAATTAAAAATTACCAGTCGAAGACTAGGTCTTTTAGTAAAGATGAATATCTTAACGGTTGAAGATTTATTGAAATATTATCCTTTGCGTTATGACACGGTACAAACTTTGCCTTATGCTTCGTGGAATGAAAAAGAAAGTGTTGTTTTTCAAGGCTTGATTTGTTCGGCAGCACGAGTGATCCGTTTATCTAAGAATCGTTCGATGACTAAATTTAAAGTGATGTCATGGAATGAAGAATTAAATATTACTTTATTTAATCGTCCATGGCCAAGTCAGTTTGGTTTTGGTAAGACGATAACGATTTATGGGCAATACCAAGGAAATAATAATGTATTAGCTTCCACTTATAATTTCAAACCTTTAGATCAACAATTGGGGTTACATCCTGTGTATCCATTAATTGAAGGTTTAAAACAGTCGGATATTCAAGCGATTATGAAAGAGGCGCTTAAACATGTGGATATTCTGCCTCAAAGAGTACCCCAAAGATATGTTGATAAGTATAAGTTATTAGATATATCAACCGCTTATAAGTGGATTCATTTTCCGGAAAATGAAAAGCAGCTGCATGCAGCCATTCGTACATTAAAATATGAAGAGTTTTTGTGTTTTCAATGTGTAATGCAGTCAATGCATGAAAAGAAAGAAATTAAAACAAAAAAGGATTTTTCAGTTTCTACAGTAAAAAATTGGATTTCAAATCTTCCTTTTGAATTGACAAAAGATCAGCTTTCAAGTATTGATGATATTCTATATGATTTAAAAAGTACAAATGTGATGTTTCGCCTTGTTCAAGGGGATGTTGGCTGTGGCAAGACGATTGTGGCACAAATTAGTATGTATGCCAATCAACTTGCAGGTTATCAATCGGCTTTACTTGCACCAACTGAAATTTTGGCAAGACAACATGTAAAGAATATGCATAAATTAGGTCTTGAAGCGACTTTATATGTTTCAAGTCTTGCGGCTAAGGAAAAGAAAGAAATTTTAGAGAAACTTGAAAATGGCAAAATTTTTAATGTAGTGGGAACACATGCTTTGTTTCAAGAAAATGTTGTATTTCATAAATTAGGTCTTGTGATTGCGGATGAACAACAGCGTTTTGGGGTGAAACAAAGAAGGTCTTTGTTAGAAAAGGGAAAGTGTGTTGATTTTTTAATGATGTCAGCTACACCGATTCCTAGAACATATGCACATTTCTTATATGGAGATATGGATATTAGTTCGATTCATACGATGCCTATAGGAAGAAAGAGTGTTGTCACAAAATACTATAAAACGGCAAGTATGGCACCTTGTTTAAATGATGTTTTAAACTTTATTAAAGAAGGAAGACAATGTTATGTCGTATGTCCTGCGATTGAAGAAAATGATGAGTATAAGATGCGTAATGTGTTTGAAATTTATGAGGGAATGACAAAGACATTAAAGGATGTGCGAATTGGCTTGTTGCATGGGAAAATGACAAGTCAAGAAAAGGAAGAGACAATGGCTAAGTTTTCTAAGCATGAATTCGATATTCTTGTTTCTACAACCGTTATTGAAGTTGGGATTGATGTAGCCAATGCGAGTGTGATGGTCATTTATGATGCGCATCGCTTTGGCTTAAGTACATTACATCAGTTAAGAGGACGTGTAGCTCGTGATAAAAAACAAGGATATTGTTTCTTGTTGTCATCATCAAATGATTTGCAGGCGATTGAGCGTTTAAAAAAGATGGAAGAATTGAAGGATGGCTTTGAAGTATCAAATTATGATTTGCATATGCGCGGTCCAGGTGATATTTTAGGAATAAGACAAAGTGGTATGCCTTGTCTTGTGTTTGGTGATTTTGAAAAAGATCAGGCTATGATGGAAATGTGTATTCAGGATGCAAAAGAAATTATACAAGATCAAGTGGATGTGGATCTCTTGTTGTATATTTCGAATGCGATTGAAAATGCACAATATTTTGATTAGGAGACTAATGATGGATAAACAAAAGATAGAGAATAAATTCATATATTTTATCAGCTTACTTGGTATGGTAATGATTCTTGTATTGATTGCTTATTTCTTCTTTTTGCGTAATGTTGAAGTGGATATTATGGATAATGCGCAATATACCTATGTTGGAGAAAATGGGAATGCAAGTGTTGTGGTAAGCGCAAAGCAGGGGGAATTGAATCAAAGAATGCAGGACTTTTTGAATTCAGTCAAATATGAAGTGAGTCCAAGTTCAGATTTATCCAATGGAGATACAATTCATGTTACGGCAACCTATGATGAGGCTTTAGCAAATCAATATCATTACAAACCTAAAAGTATAGAGGCAAATGTTGTCGTTGAAGGACTTGCCAATCGTTATTTGGCTTTGCAGGATATTCCTAAGACATTGATTCAAGATGGTAGAAATGCTGCACTTGATTACGTAAAGGAAAATCAGGATGCAATCTATAAGTTAGATGGAAAAGAAGAAAAGACACCAAGTCTTGATAAAATGAAAATTGTATATTCAGCATATTTAAAATCGAACCAGAAAAAGAATAGTGATCGTTTTGTGTATATTGTACAAATGACTTATGATTCAGAAGTTCTTTATTATATGGTGTGTATTCCAAATATCAATGATTCCAATGAAATTGATACACACAACATATATGGAGAAAAAGCATATTTAACACAGGATGAATTGGATGGTAAAGATTTTAATGGGTATGTAGATCGTGTCTATTCGTCAAAATATCAAATTGAGCAAAAAAAATAAAGAAGTCGACGACTTCTTTATTTTAGTTTATTCATTAATTCTTCAAAATCAGGTTTTTCGATTTCATGAAATTCAATCGTAACACGATCATTATCTTTATAGCGTGGAATTAAATGAACATGGAAATGATTTACGCTTTGTCCAGCCGCTTCATGAACATTACTTAAGATGTTAATGCCATCACAATGTAGAGTTTGTTCTAATTTATTGGCAAGTTTACTTGCAACTGCAAAAACATGATTTCTGGTTTCATCTGGACAATCTAGAAATGAATCGCAATGTTCTTTTGGAACAACAAGGGTGTGTCCATAAGAAGTTGGATTGATATCTAGAAAGGCAATGACACTTTCATCTTCATAAATTTTATTGCTTGGAATTTCGCCATTAGCAATCATACAAAAAATACACATAGGTTTAAGTCCTCCTTATTAAAAATAATACATCGTTTTAGATAAAATGAAAAGCCAGACTAAGGGGGTGTCTGGCTTTTCAATAAGGGGATAGAAAATAGTATGAATACCATAGACTGATTTCATACCGGCAAGGTCTTCAAACTCCTTGCTTGTAAAGAAGTATACCATAAGTTGTGTCAAATAAAATGTGAAAAGTGTGGGAAAATATGTGATATTTCAACGATATAGTGTTTAGGCCCCACTTTTGATGATTTTTTGTCTCAATTCATGAAAATGTATGAGTTTGCAAGAGTTAAAAATGGGAAAATTTGGTTTTTTCTTGAAATATAAATATTGACAACTAGTTTTATGCTATAATGTAAACTAAGCGGAGGTTTTGAGATGATTGTAAAAACCATTCATGAAATAACAAATATGATGCATGCAACTTTGCATGGTGATATTGATGATACAAAAAAAATTCATGGTGTTGTGATTGATTCACGACAAGTGACAAAAGACGTTTTATACGTACCTATTATTGGTCAAAGAGTGGATGGACATACATTTGCCAAACAAACAATTGAAGATGGTGCTTTGATTAGTTTGTGGCAAAAAGACCATGTCCCATATCCTGATTTTCCTGTAATTTTAGTAGATGATACACTTAAAGCTATGCAGGATCTTTCAAAAGCATATCTGGATGAGTTACATCCTTTAGTTATTGGTGTAACGGGTTCAAATGGTAAAACAAGTTGTAAAGATATGTTATATAGTATTTTTTCACAAGAGAAAAAAACACAGAAGACACAAGGAAACCGCAATAGTGAGATTGGACTTCCTTTAACGATATTTGATTTTGATGAAGATATTGAAGTGGCCATTTTAGAAATGGGTATGGAAAATAAAGGTGAAATTACACAATTAACTTCCATTGCACATCCGGATATTTCTGTCATCACTTCAATTGGTTCGGCTCATATGGAAAATTTGGGTGGAAAATTACAGATTGCCCAAGCTAAATGTGAAATTTTAGAGGGTACAAAAGAAAATGGATTGTTCCTTTATAATTATGAAAGTAAAGAAATCCAAGAAGTGCTTTGTACTTTAGATACAGAAAATAAAAAAATTGTATCTTTTGGTCAAGGTGGAGATGTTTCAATCACAAGTGATATTGAATATGATAAAGAAGGAATTGTATTTAATTGTAATATTTTAGATACACCTGTACATTTGCGTGCATTTGGTGATTTTCAGGCAATGAACGCATTGCCGTGTATCTATATCGCAAAAGCTTGTCATTTAAAAGAAGAATCGATTTTAAATGGATTGAAAGATCTAGAAATGACGAAGATGCGTACGCAGTTAATTTCAGTAAAAAATGCATATATTCTAGATGATACATATAAATCAAATCCAGAAAGTGCTAAGGCAGCCATTGATACATTGATGGAACTTCCGGCCAATAAACATATTGCCATTTTATCGGATATGTTAGATCTTGGTAGTGAAGAAAAACAGTTGCATTATGATGTGGGTGTTTATGCCAAAGAAAAAGGTGTGGACGAAATCTATTGTACAGGTCCTCTTTCAAAAGAAACGGCCGATGGTTTTAATGGAAAATGGTATGAAACTAAAGATGAGATATATGAAGCTTGTAAACCTTTGTTAGAAAAAGATTGCATTATTATGATCAAAGGTTCAAGAGCGATGAAGATGGATACATTAGTAGATGCTTTTAGGGGGAAAAACAATGAGTAAATTACGTTTAGGTGTCGTATTTGGGGGACAAAGTAGTGAATATTCTGTTTCATTACATTCTGTCACTTCCTTTTTACGTCAAATTCATGCAGACAACTATGAAATGACTTTAATTGGTATTAATAAAAATGGACATTTCTATTTATATAATGGAGATGTGGATTCTATTGAACATGATACATGGGAAAATGAAGAAACTTGTGTATCTTGTGCATGGGTAAACGGGGGAATCATGCCATTAGATGGTTCAAATAAAGTGATTGAACTAGACTGTGTATTCCCGGTACTACATGGTAAAAATGGTGAGGATGGATTGATTCAAGGTTTACTTGAATTGATGAATATTCATTATGTAGGTTGTGATGTTATGTCAAGTGCTATGTCAATGGATAAAGAAATTATGCATATTTTGTGTAAAGAAGCAAAAATTCCTTGTGCGGACTACATTTGTTTATATGCCAATCGAGAAAATCCTACATTTGAACAAATTCAAGAAAAGATTGAATTGCCATGGATCATTAAACCATGTAATGCAGGAAGTAGCTATGGTGTGCATTTTGTCAACAACAAAGAAGAATTTGAAAGTGCATGTAAAGATGCATTCTTCTATGATGGTAGAGGTAAGATCTTAGTCGAAAAAGTAATTAAGGGCTTTGAGATTGGTTGTGCCGTTATGGGAAATGAAGAAATCTTTACTGGATCAGTCGATGAAATTGAAATTACAGGTGGATTCTTCGATTTTGAAGGAAAATATGAAATGAAAGGAGCCGCTATTTATTGTCCGGCTCGTATTGATGAAAAAACATTTAAAGAAGCGCAAGAATTAGCTCGCAAAACGTATATTGCGATGAATTGTTGCGGAATGGCACGTGTAGATATGTTTGTGACAGAAGATAAAGAAGTAATCTTGAATGAATTGAATACAATTCCTGGATTAACAGCGACTTCTCGTTATCCTTCTATGATGAAAGAAGCCGGTATTGAATTTGCGGATTTAATTGATAAGCTAATTGAACTAGCTATGCAAAGGACAATTGGAGCATGCTAGAAGCTTATAGCAGGGCTTGGACTGAAATTGATTATGATGCGATCCGTCATAATGTAAAAGAAGTTAAAAAGCTTGTAAAAAACACAAAAATCATGGGAATTGTGAAAGCCAATGCGTATGGCTTAGGTGATGTCGCATGTGCTAAGGCTCTACAAAAATGTGGCGTGGACTATTTTGGAGTTTCCAGTATTGATGAAGCATTAAATCTTAGAAATGCAGGAATCCAAGATAACATCTTGATTTTAGGATATACACCAAGTATGCATTTTCATTATCTTCATGAACAAAATATCGTTCAATCTTTAGTATCCATTGAATATGCTAGAGAATTAAATGCCTATGCCAAAGAAAATGATGTAAAGATTCGTTGTCATTGTAAAGTAGATACAGGCATGTGTAGAACTGGTATTGTATATCAAGAACAAGATAAACATATTGAAGATATTTATGAAGAGTATCGCTTAGAAAACTTATGTGTAGAAGGAATCTTTTCACATTTTCCAGTGAGTGATTGTTTAGATGAAGATTGTACTGAATTTACAAAAAAACAAATTCAATTGTTTGATGAAGTGATTGATTTATTAAAATCGCAAGGTATTGATCCGGGTATTCGTCATCTTCAAAATAGCTATGGAATCTTGAATTATCCAGAACTTGAATATGAATATTGTAGACCTGGCCTATTATATATGGGTGTTACGAGTGATGATCATATTAAAATTAAGACAAATCCTGATTTTATTCCCATCATGTCTATGTATGCCAATGTAAGTTTAGTGAAATGGATCTATCCAGGACAAAGTGTAAGTTATGGTCGTCATTTTATAGCTGAAAAACCAACAAAAGTTGCGACTATGAGCATTGGTTATGCGGATGGATTGCCTCGTTTATTATCCAATCAAGGATTCGAAGTATTAGTACATGGTCAAAGATGTAAATTGATTGGAAACTTATGTATGGATCAATGTATGATCGATGTTACAGAAGTAGAAAATGTTAAAGAAGGCGATGAGGTATGCATCGTTGGTCATCAAGGAAATGAAGTGGTAACTGTAGATCAAATCAGTCGTATGGCTAAGACTATCAACAATGAGACATTAACTTCAATTTCTTCACGTGTACCTAGATTAAAGGTGCGCTCATGAAAAGGCAGTATGCATCGATAGATATTGCGCGTTATGTTTCGGCATTGTTGGTTGTATGTATTCATACATTTCCATTTTTAGAAATATCAGAAACATTTAATACGTACTTCATTCATACTGTTTGTCGTTTGGCCGTTCCATTTTTCTTTACAACAAGCGGGTTTTTCTTCTTTAGAAATTATGACTTGGAAAATGAAGATGTGAATGACGCTCGTTTAAAGAAAGCATTACTTCGTCTTTTTAGAATCTATTTGATATGGACAATTATTTATTTGCCATATACGATTTTTGATTATACACACAATGGCTTTCGCATATCGTATTTATTCACATACGTTCGAGATTTTATCTTTAATGGAAGTTATTATCACTTGTGGTTTTTACCAGCCTTAATGTTGGCGGATGTGATCGTGTATTATTTGTATAAGAAAAAAGGTTTGAAGTTTACATTGATTATTACATTCGCATTCTATGTTGTGGGTTATTTAATTAATGTGTATACACCAGTATGGGAAAGTTTACCTTATATATCTTTCTTATTTGGATTCTTTACGAAAGCATTATCAACCGCAAGAAATGGAATCTTCTTTGGTCCTATGTTTATTGCGATTGGTTTGTTACTTTCAAGAACGCGTCGCTTACCTAAAAAAGTAAGCTTACTTGCTTTCTTGATTAGTTTTGTATTATTGTTTTGTGAAGTAGCTCTATATCGTCATTTTAATATTTTGCGCGATCTAACAAGTATGTATATTTGTTTAGTTCCAGCTGTATATTTCTTAGTGAATTATTTATTGAAGGTCAATATTCCATATCGTAAAATGTTTACAATTTTACGCCACGATTCATTGATGATTTATACTTCACATATTTTGTTTGCCAAAATCTTCTTAGCTTTGATGCCACATGCACATTTAGTTGTATATTTCTTAACTTTGGCATGTGCACAATGTTTAGCTGGTTTTGTGACTCGTTATCAGGATCAATATCCGATATTAAAAAAATTACTGTAAGCTTATGATTCGATTATTTCAAGTGAAATGTGCGAGTGAAAATGAAATTGAAGCACAGATCTTAAAAAAACTGCGAATCCGTAAAGAAGACCTTTTGCAGTGGCACGTACATAGAAAAAGTGTGGACGCACGCCACCAGAAGGTCTTGTTTTCGTATGTCGTAGATTGTAAAGTCAAAAATGAAAAGAAACTTTTGAAATTAAAAGATGTTTCATTAACACCCGATGAAACATATCATCCAGTAATGAGTGGAGAACACGCTTTATCTGCAAGACCTATCGTTGTTGGATTTGGCCCGGCAGGCATGTTTGCAGCCTTGATTCTTGCGCAATATGGGTATAAACCTATTGTTTTAGAAAGAGGATCGAATGTGGATGTTCGTAAACAAAAGGTAGAAACCTTCTGGGAAAATGGAGTGTTGGATGAAGAGTGTAATGTTCAATTTGGTGAAGGTGGAGCTGGTGCCTTTAGTGATGGAAAACTAACGACAAGATCAAAGGATGCTTTATGTCGCAAAGTCTTGGAGGAGCTTGTTTCTTTTGGGGCAAAACCAGATATATTGATGGATCAGCACCCTCATATTG
>ERZ1106978.163-NODE-163-length-52729-cov-52.567358_pt1 | contig 52729 bp, 44 predicted proteins | sample MGYA00403689_ERZ1106978 | MGnify/ENA primary metagenome ERZ1106978 (study PRJEB35170, sample SAMEA104062434) | human gut metagenome | biome: human gut; feature: human-associated habitat; material: faeces | place: Denmark | collected 2012-08-02 ...
CATCCATCTGCACCAGTTCGCCGACCTTGTTATACTGGTAGGAGACCTCCTTTGCTCCATTGTAATTGATTTTCTTCACCAAATCAAGGGCGGTGTAGGAATACCGGGTCACATAGCCGTCCGCGTCGGTCTTGGAGACCAGATTGCCGTTGCCGTCGTAGACATAAACGGTACTGTCGCCAAGCGCGTTGATCTCCTTCGTGACCAGATTCCGACCATCGTACTCATACAGCGTGATCTCATGAGAGTCCACGCCATTGAGGGCATCCACACGGTGGAGGTCGGTGGAAATGAGCTGGTCATTTTTATTGTAGGTAAATACGGACTCCGTGCCCAGCGCATCGATGGTCTTTACAATATTTCCATTGCCGTCATAGACATACCGGGTGGCATTGCCGTTGCGGTCCTTGACCTGCACGATGCGGTCTGTGGCATCATAGGTGAAGAACTGCGTATTTCCACGGCGGTCTTTCACGCTGGTAGCCCGATTCAGAGCATCATAGGTATAGGTCACGGTGCCGGCAGCATCCGTCATGGAGGTGAGATTGCCATTGGCATCGTAGGCATAGCTGGTCACAACACCCCTGGCATTGGTCTCGCTCTTGACATTGCCTGCCAGATCATAGGTGAATGTGGTCGCATTGCCCTTGGCATCGGTGACCTTGATGACCCGATCCCTGCTGTCGTACTCAAAGCCGGTAACATTACCCAGGGCATCCGTCATGGAGATCAGACGACCATCCGCATCATAGGCATAGGCGGTTTCCGCACCCTCTTCATTCACGGACTTTACCATACGGCCATCTGCGTCATAGGTGTTGTATGCGGTATTGCCTTCGGCATTGGTGCTGGAGACTGCGCGGTTCAATCCATCGTAGGTATAGCGGGTGGTATTGCCGTTGCCGTCAGTAGAGGCAACCGTATTTCCCTCGTTATCATACTTGAAGGAGAAGGTACATCCTTCAGCATTGGTATAACTGGTAAGACGGTCCAGCGCATCATAAACATAAGTAGTGGCATTGCTTTCGGCATCGACAGCCTTGACAATGTTCCCGTTATGATCGTATTCCGCGCGGGTTACGCCGCCATTGGCGTCCGTAACGGCAACAGCGCGGCCGAGAGCATCATAGGTGTAGCCGGTCGTATTGCCGTTGGCGTCTGTAACCGAGGTCATATTTCCCGTTTCGTCGTAGCGATAGGTTGTGCTCCCGCCCAGAGCATCGGTCACAGAGGTCACATTGCCGACAGCGTCATAGGCATATGCCGTTTTTCCGCCCATGGCATCCGTCATCTCGATCAGTCTGCCGTTGGCATCGTAGACATAGGAGATCACGCCGCCCAGTTCATCGGTGGCAGTCAAAACCTGACCGTTGGCATCATAGGTGTAGGCAACAAAGCCGCCATCCGCATAGGTGATCTTCGTGGCGCGACCCAGCACATCATATTCGTAGCCGGTCACATGGCCCAGTGCATCCGCCGAGGATATCTGACGCCCCAGCGCGTCATAAGTGCTGGAAGTCTCCGCGCCCATGGCAGAGGTGGTCTTGGTCATCTGACCGTTAGCGTCATAGGTGTAGGAGGTCGTGCTGCCCTCAGCATCTTCCATGCGGATCAAACGATTCTCCGCGTCGTAGGTATAGCGGGTGGTGTGACCGTTGCGATCCGTAGTGGCGGTCAGGTTTCCGTTGGCATCGTATTCGCTGACGGTACTCTTGCCGAGTGCGTCGGTGATCTTTGTAAGGTTTCCGACGCCGTCATAGGTATATTGGGTGGTATTGCCATTGGCGTCCGTACTGGAAGATGTACGTCCAACGCTGTTGTACCTGGTAGAACTGACGCCGCCGACAGGATCGGTGGTGGAAACCAGTTGACCGTTCCGATCATAAGCATAGCGCCAGGTATTGCCGCGGGCATCGGTCATGGAAACAATACGGCCATCAGCATCGTAGGTATAGCGAGTGACCGCTCCGTTGGCGTCTGTTGCTGTGGTCAGATTTCCGCTGTCATCATAGGTATAGCGGGTCACATTGCCCAGCGGATCGGTGATAGAGGTCACGTTGTTCTGCGCGTCACGGGTAAAGGTGGTGACATGGCCCATGCGGTCGCTTTCGCTGATGTTGAAGCCGTTGCCATCCACCGTGTAGGTCTGCTCGCTGCCATCGGCGCCGATGACCTTCACCAGTTTGCCGGCCTCGGTATACTCATAGGAAGTGACTGACCCCATGGCGTCGGTGACTGTGATCAGGCGGCCCTGCCCGTCATAAATATAGGCGGTCACATTGCCCAGCGGGTCTGTCATGGACGTGCAGTTACCCTGAGCGTCATAGGTGTAGGTCGTCTGCGCACCCAGCGCATCCGCCGCGGAAGTGAGATTGCCGTCGGCATCATAGACATAGGAGCGAGGCATACCGCGGCCATCGGTAGCGGAAGTCATATTGCCCTGATGGTCATAGGTATAGTCGCTCGTATTCCCGTTGCGGTCACGAATCATGGTCGGCATCCGGTTGCTGTCGTACTCGAACCGCTCATAAGTGCCGTCGGCGTAAGTGATTTTGGATTTGTTGCCCGCGGCATCATAGGCATAGGATGTGCGGTTGCCCTCACGATCCGTCCGGCTGGTAACCTGATTGAGATCGTTATAGGTCACCGTCTGGCTACCGCTGGCATCTGTAGACTTGGTGATCCGGCCCTGCTCATCAAACCAGATCTCATGGAAATAGCCGTCCTCGCCGGTGCAGGTGTTGTGCCGCCCATCGAAATCGTAGGTAAAATCAAAGGTGCCGAAGTTTACGGCATACTGATGGACTACACGGCCCTGTGCGTCATATTCATTCTCTACATAGATCTCACCCTTGAGATTCTGAACAGAACTGAGATACCCGTTACCGTCATACGCATAGCGCAGACTGTCTCCATCTGGGTTTTCCACTTCAGTCAGGAGGCCGCCGTCATAGGACAGATGGATGCTGCGCCCTACGCTGTCCGTCACCGCAGCGATATTGTCACCGCTGTAGGAGAACGTAAAGCTGCCGGCGCCGTTGGACACGCTCTGGAGCTTGTCACCGTCATATTGGAAGGACAGCGTATTCCCACTAAGATAGACGATGCTCAGAATACGGCCGCTATTGTCGAAGCGGTAGATCGTCCCCGCCTTATCCGTCATGGCGTAACCGCTGCCTGTCTGCACCAGCGAGTAATCACCGCAGGTGTCAAAGCTGCCGTCAAAGCCGATTGGGAAATAAAGCGTAACGGCTCTCGGCAAATGGGCGATCACGGAACGGCCGTCAAACTCCAGCGCATAGGAGAAGTTGGACGTCCAGCCGCCGCCAAGCCCGTAATTTTCATCCGCGTGGACAGATTCGTAGTAACGTGTAAATTCCAGATCATCCTTGCCGTACAGCGCAAGGTCGCGGTAATTCCATGTAAAGCTGCCGCTGAGCAGATCCACAGGGTCGCCGCTGCAGGCCAGTTCATCCCGAATTGCGATCAGATCATCCCAGGAGTTGATCGTCTCAAAGGTGTCAATGGCCTCACTTTCCTCCGGCACATCAAAACCAAGAAAGCTATTGTAGATTGCTGTCCGGGGCGTGCAGGGCTGCATGACGATGACGTAGCGGCCACCGCTGGAAATACGGGTGAGGCTGCCGCTGTCATCCCTGTAACTGCCGTCCCACAGAACTATATTCTGGATGGTGTTTTCACTTTCTTCGGCAGCATCCGTCAAGCCGAAGAAAGCGTGTGCGCTGGGCAGGACAGAACTTTCCGGCAGATAGTCGATCTCCGCATTGATCTCCGGCTGCACCTCCGGTTCCACGTCCGAAACAGCTTCAACAGATTCTTCTGCAGAAGGCTCGTCCTCAATCGCTGTCACCGGCACATCTGCTTTATCCGTTTCCACCGCCTCCGAATCCACCGTATCCGCATCAGCAGGTGTCGTGTCCGCATCATCTTCCAATGGTTCCGCATTTGCAGAGGGAGCAAAGGACTCCTCTATCGCCGTTGCAGACTCCGTATCCGTTGTCAGGCTTTCCTCGGAAGCCCCATCCTCCGATGTCTCATTGGCAGGAGATTTTTCCGTATCCATTGCTTCATCGTTGATGTCAGCGGACAAATTTGCTTCCGGATTTGGAGCATCTAGATTTTCCGAGGGGAGCAGAGCGTCTGTCTCTGCCATATCTTCCGGGGCAGGGAGCTCATCAAGGCTCACCGTTGCAGCCGCATCGTCCAGTCCGGCGAGGCGATTGCCCTCAAAGCCAAAAGCGTAGAAATCCTCAATCACTTCCGGCTGACGCTTCCCGCGGATCGTCTGATAGACGATATTCAGCCACTCATCTTCATCGATAGGCGAATAGCCCACCTGCTCCGCCGTATAAATGTCATCCCCCTCCTGAAGCGGGACAATATTTTCCTGCACCGGAACGCCCACCAGTACACCCAGTCGGCGGCCAAGGAACTCCTCACTCTGGAGTTTTCCGTGTCCATCCGCATCATCCTCCGGCGCATACGGCATGGAAACAATATCTTCATCCATATACGCGGGTTCATCCTTCATCTCATACAGTTCCAGCGTGACCGGCTGTGATCTCTCGATCACATAGATCAACTTGAACCAGGAGTCGGGATAGGTCATATTGGCTTTTGTCAGGAATGCGTTGTCTCTTGACTCATAAGAGAAGAAGGACACACGCCGCCCGTTATCCCGGAGAGCGTACAGTCCCATGATCTTAAATTCGGCGCTGGCCGGTCGGTCAGCCGCCGTATCCTCGGCAAAGACTGCGGTAGGGAACAGTGTCAAAAGCATTGCCAGCGTAAGCAGCATCGAAATGAATTTGTTTCGGAATCGTTTTAGCTTCATTTGATATTCTCCTCTCTACGATACATGACAGTGGGTCTGCGGCGGATGTTGCCCCAATGACCACCTCCTCCAAAAATGCACCCTTACTATATTCATCTCTTGACAGTGTCGATTTGTGACAAGAAGTTCGATTTTTTCTGCAATTTTTTGTGACGCATGCCGTTCATTTCTCTGCACCGTAATGATCATCGGTACAGATGCACTCCTATTGTTTTCGCATGGGGAAAATGCAAAAATATCATGCGCATTATATCTATAAGGGCGATAAACGCCTTGATAGTCGATTTATTGTACGAATGACTCCCTGTATAATATGCGTATAGGCAGAATAGTACCGTGGCGCGTATTACAGGAGACGCTGAAGTATGATTGATTATCAGGAAATCGGAAACAACATTAAAATATGTCGAATCCGCTGCAATCTCAAGCAGGCTGAACTTGCCGAAATGGTCGGTGTTACATCCCAGCACATCAGCCACGTTGAGAGGTGTCAAACGAAGCCGAGCCTGACATTACTGGTGGATATATCGACAGCACTGCGCGTTGATCTTTACACTCTGCTTGGAAGCAACATTCCGGTTCATCCAGACGTCAGCATTTCTGTTGAATTTGCAAGCATGTTGAAAGATGCCGCGCCGGAGCAGGTCAAATTGTGCCTGTCTGTGTGCAAAACGATTATAGAGCATGGTGAGAGCCACCAGTTCAAATAAATCAGCTGCCGGCTGTTGATTGCATGGCAGCTGATTTTTTGGTGAGATTTTGCGAAGGAAGGGATTGTATGGATAAGCAGCAGCGAGAGTACATCCATCATTTGATGCTTCAATACTCTGATGCCATGGTCCGGCTTACATATCGTCGCGTAGGGGACTGGCATCTTGCGGAGGACTTGGTGCAGGAGACCTTTCTGACAGCGTGCTGTAAGTCGGAACGGGTATGCGGTCACAAGAAACCGGTGGCGTGGCTCTTTGAGACATTGAACAATTTGACCTTGCGCGAAAGCCGCCGCTTTTATCATACAGAGGTTTCGATTGAAGATATCGCTGAAAGCTATGAACTCACGGAACTTCCAATGGCCTGTCATATTCCGATGGGGCTAAGCGGATCGGAGCAGGAGATCATCCTGCTTCGCATCGATAAAGGCTATTCATTTCTGGAACTCGCAGAGCATTTTGGAATCAGTGAAATGGCGTGCCGTCAGCGATTATCCAGAGCGCTCCACAAGTGCAGAACACTGCTGGAGGAGCCTCTTGGCAGCACGCCAAAATAATTATCAAATTATTGTCACAAAACCGATAATTCATGAGATGAACTAGTAAAGGGGGTAATGAAATGTTGGGTAGCCAGCATCCCGATAAATCTGCTGTCGGGAGAAAGCGAACAGATTCTGCTTCCGCGTCCATTACGGAAAAATCTAACTTGCAGCTTCTGAATGAAGTAGAAGCAATGCTAAGTGTACCTGCGGAGGAGATGGATACGGACAGGATTGAGGAATATCTGTCACTATTGCAAAAAAAGGCACCAGTCACAGAGCATTATGACCCGGAAGAAAAATGGGCAAAACTCGAAGAATCCCATCCGTTGATTTTTGAAGAAGAACCGAACTCCTGCAAGTCTGATCTTGCGGCAGAAGCAAGGAATCGACATGGGAACCGAACTCGTCGATCCTTTTCCCGCGTTTTCCGTGCGGCAGCTATTGCCGCAGCCGCGGCATTTTGCTTTATTATAACCGCCAGCGCTATGGGATTCCAACCTGTTCAGGCTGTCCTGCGATGGGCCGAAGGAATCATTCAGATCTATACCAATCCTTCCGGCATCATGGAATTGCCTGACGACGATCCCAGCGAGTATCATTCCCTGTATGAGGCTCTGGCGGCAAACGGGATCAGTACAGAAGGTCTGCCCACATGGGTGCCGAGAGATTATGCGGTTTCGGCTATTGCAGTTAAGTTGTCAGATGGTGTGCTTAAATGTTCTGCCATTTATGATTCGACCCGTGGAGGTTTAGTGATTCGCGTAATAGAGCATACGATGGCACTATCAACCGAAGCGAAAGAGCTTGATTCATTGGGAAGTGTTTATACGCACAATCAAACCGAATACTACATTTTGACGGACGACGGAGTGACAAAAGCAGGATGGCAAGATGGAATGCTATCTTATGTAATCAGTGGACAGATATCCGAGGCTGAGATTAAAGAGATGATTAACTCAATTCAATAAAATCATATGAGGAGAATGACTATGAAGAGAAGACTCTTTTCCCTTTTTTTGATGCTTATTATGATGTTCAGCGTAGGCATGACTGCATCCGCCGTATATCGTCCGGAAATCGGAAGGCCCACAATAAACGGCACCCGCTCCAGCGCCTATTTGGACGGTTACAGTGTTGGAATCGAAGCGAGAGGGAATGGTAAGATTGCGGTAGCCATGACAGTCGAGGCCCGCAGCAAAATGGAAAAGCTCGGTGTGCACGAAGTGGAAATCGAGCAGAAAGTGAACGGTAATTGGCGTTACTATGATTCTCAGTATGGCGCCGAACACCCCGAATTCTATGATTACAATACATGGGATTATGTTGGAACAACCTACTTTCAAGGAACACCCGGTGTCAGCTACCGCGTAACGCTGACAGTCTATGCGCGAAACAGCAAAGGCTCAGACACAGGGTATATCACTTCCTATACTGTGGTTTGCAGGTAAATACTAAGTATACTAAAGAAGCAGGAAGCCTCTGCCACGGTAGAGGCTTCCTGCTTGTTAACTTTATGACCGCGTTATCGGACATTCAGCCTTGCTTTTCTCCCTGGGCGCGGACACCGAAGCCGTTGACCTCGATTTCCTCTTCGACGGGGATCGTCAGATAATTGCGCCCATCGATCACACGAGTCTCCAGCAGATAACTCTGCTCGGGCGCAACAAAGATAGTCGCGTTGGCCGTTTTTACCTCAAAACGGCCACTGTCGATCAGATTCAACGGGTTTAAGGTAACGCCAGCGCCAAAGCGCTCATTACAGCAGCTTTGGAACGCTTCGGCGTTTTCTTCACTGATCGCGGCATCCATCAGAATGGCGGCTATGTCTTTTGTTCGCGGGCAACTCCTTCCAACTGTTTTGCTCGTCTCTTTATCACTATTTTAATTGGAACCGCGCTTCTAATAAATGCCGTTTCACTTCTAATGATTAGAAAGATAGTACAAATTATCTGCATAATGAGGGTGAAGCAAACCATGAAAAAAGAGGTAAGCAAGCTGGAGGGTCGCTAAGAAGATCCTTGTATTAGAGGAAAAGAACAGATGCCGTCCAAGCAGCCAAAGGAACTCTGGAAGCATAACAGTTTATGCCCTGCGATTTGAAGTTCTTTTCTATTCGCACGAAGGAAACTTCTATTTTCAGGATGATGAATACGTCCCCGATATAGCGGGGCAGATAAGGAAAAAGAGAAACGTACAGCATTGTCTGCTGTGCGCTTCTCTTTTACTTTGTCGGAATTTAGCAAGCGAGCGATATCGCTGCCGAAGTCCCCCCGTTTCTGAAATTTTCCCCAAAAATCAGAAACGGAGGAACGAAGATGTATATAAGAAACGATGGAAAAGGGGAAAGCAACATTACCCAGAATGGATTTACCGCCTATTTGCTCTCGGCGGTTGCACACAGGAAGGCAGACTATCTTCATGCCAAACAGCGCCGACAGGCGAGAGAGGTATTGACAGATCCGGATGATCTGTCAACTGAGGAGTCTCCCGGCATTTCTGATCCGACCGACTTGCTTTGCTGCATTGAAAATGCCGCGCTTGAGGAGGTTTTGAATCGCATCAGCGAGAGAGACCGCTATATCTTCTTTTCCCGTGCTTTACATGGACGCAGCTTCCATGAACTCGCTTTAGAGCTTGACCTTGGGTATCAGGGAGTTGCGGCTGCATATCATCGTGTCTGCAAAAAAGTCAAGGATGCTACAGGGAGGGATGTAAAGTGAACTTCAAGGATCTATTGCTCCGTGCAAAAGACGGTGACCAACAGGCGAAGGAAGAGATATTTTTGATGTATCGTCCGCTGCTGTTCAAGGAGTCCTGCGTGAACGGCATCTTTGACGAGGATCTCTTCCAGGAGCTTAGTGCAACGCTGATTCATTGTATCAGGCTGTTCAAGCTCTAAAACGCCCCAAATGGGGGCAACCGCAGTTCATTACCTAAAAAAGCTGGGCGGCGAGGAAACTCGCTGCCCAGCTTTTGCACTATAATTACCGTCAAATATTCTCCGAATACGCTTTTAGTATTGAGGGGAGTATATCACTCCATACCGAAGATATGGTAGATATAATTCTTTCTGGCATCGGCCAAGTGATAAACATAGACCATATCACCCTCAATCCTGTAAACGCAGACATAATTCCCCATGAATAAGGCTCGAAAGCCGTGTTTCCCCATGAGCGTATCATATTTTACTGCGCCCATCTCCGGAAATTCCGCAAGCTGATTGATCGAACCGAGTATCGTGTCCGCAAACTTTTTTGCATACGGTAACCCAACCTCTGTTTTGTAGTATTGCAGAAATTGACGGTATTCCGCTCTTGCTTCGGTCAACCATTCAACTTTCACTGAGCAGTTCCTCCGTTTCCGCCTGCATTTCAGCAGCAGAGTATGTCTTGGCGCCTGCCAGTTTGTTCTGTTCCCTGCGCAGCATTTCCGCAAACAATTCCAACTCCGCCTGTCTCTTTTCCCAGAGATCAATCGGCAGGAATACCATTTCGCCTTCTCCGTTGCGGGTTAGATAAATCGGCTCCTGTTTTTCGGTAGACAGCTTCACCATACTGTCGTAATTGTTTCGCAGCGCGGTTGCCGGACGAATCATCATATCGCACGCCCTCCAATACAATTATTATGTCTTAATTATATAAGGATTATTACCTCACGTCAAGATTTTACTGCAGTACCCTCAAACTCTCCCAGATAGTTGAAGCGGGAGACCGTATGCCAGTCTCCCGCTATATCCTTATGCACTTTCTCCGGCCATGCGGAAGAACTTATCTGGCGACAGAATCTTGATTCCAAGCTCCTGTGCCTTTGCCAGCTTGCTTCCGGCGTTCTCGCCGCAGATCAGATAATCTGTCTTGCTGCTCACCGAGCTGCCGGCATGAGCGCCCAGAGATTCGATTTTTGTGTTGATCCCATCCCGGGTGTATGGCTCTACTTTGCCGGTCACCACAAGGGTCTTGCCGACAAAGGGGTTGCCCATATCGGTGCTGGCCGCAGGCGGCTGATAGGTCTTAATGCACACCAGCAGCCGAAGCTCCGTCCAGACCGTCCAGTTTTCCTCGCTGCGGAACCACTGACAGATATTTCTGTGCAGTGTCTCTCCGAAGTCCGGGAGCTGTGTAAAATCAAAGCCCATGCATACAGCCGTTTCAAATTCCGAAAGATTTCCGCGGAACCTTTGGCAGATAGCTTTGCTGGCTGTACTGCCTACCATGGGAATATCCATTGCGGTCAAATACTGCTCAAAAGTGGTAATGCGGCTGTGCTGGATGGCGTCCCAAAGATTTTGCCAGGATCTCACCCCAAAGCCCTCCATCTGAACGATCTCCGACCTGTGTTTGTCCAAAAAGAAGATGTCCATATAGGAGTGGAGCCAGCCCTTTCCAATGAATTTTTCCAGAATTGCTTCAGACAATCCCACGATATTCATCGCCTTCGGGCTTGCAAAGTGGACGAACTTGCGCAGCTTCCGCGTTTCGCACTGCTCATTATCGCAGAACAGGGCCGCCGTGACCTTTTCCACCCCGTTTACGGTATTTCTGGTCGTATGGATACGGGTGGGCTGCCCACAGCATGGGCATCTGGCAGGAACGACCTTCTCTCTGGCGTAGCAGCACCGATCCAGATTTTCCTCCACATGAGGAATGATCTGATTGCGCTTGCTCACCTTGATGCGGCAACCCGGCACCAGCTCCAAATTCTCAATAAAAGAGAGGTTGTGGAGACTCGCTCTGGATACCGCACAGCCGTCGATCTCCACCGTGTCAAAGATGGCTACCGGAGCAATTTCCCCTGTGCGGCTGGGCGTCCATTCAATCGAGCGCAGGACTGTCTCATAAGCGTCGTCCTCAAACTTGAACGCAAGCCCATCTTTATAGTGATGCCCGGTCCGTCCGCAGGACTTTGCGTAGGCTGCATCGTTGTAGGTGACCACGATGCCATCGATAGGTATGTCGTTTTCCTGCGCGTATTTCCGCAGGTGCCGGATACCAGCGTCCATATCGAACTGCGTCAACGCCTGCTTGCTCGCCAGATATTTGCAGATGGGAAAGCCGAGCTGTTCGATGGCCCGAAGCCGCTGCGACTTCCAAGCGTATTCTGTAAAGCCCTCCAGCACATTGAAAGCCATAAAGGTCACGCGGCGGTCCTTGCAGGCGCCGCAGTCCAGCAGACGGACAGAGCCGGCAGCCAGATTGCGCCCGTTTTTATAAGGTTCGCCATTTCCGTCCCGCAGCGTGTCCTTTAACGCCTCAAAATCGCTGGGACGGATAAATGCCTCGCCGGTAACAACCAGCCGTTCCTTGTATGGGATCTTATCCGGGATGCCGGAGATCCCCAGCACATTGTGAGTAATGTTCTCGCCGGTATCTCCATCGCCGCGGGTAGCGGCCTCCATCAAAAGGCCATTTTCATAGGTCAGCTTTACCGTCAGGCCGTCCAGCTTGAGCATCAGCATGACCATCTGCTCTCCCGCAAAGCGCAGAAGCTCCGCACTGCTCTTCGTTTTATCCAACGACAGCAGCGGAATCGGATGCACTGTTTTCACCAAGGCGCTGACGGCGGGATAGCAGCCTACCGTCTGCGTAGGCGAGTTCGTCATGCTGAAGCCGGTTTCCTTTTCCAGCGTACTCAGTTCATCAAAAAGCGCGTCATATTCGGCATCTGTCAGAGACGGCGCGTTGAGATTGTAGTATTCATACCGGCAGCGATTCAGCCGGTCTGTCAATTCCCGTATCTGCTGCTGTTTACTCTGTTCCATTCCTTACACCAGCCTTTCCTTAGAGAATGCTCCGAAATTCAGTTCATAGATCATCTTTTCGATCCGCGTATCATCGTTCCATACGGCCTCCATCGCCGCACGGTTTTTCGCCTGTACCGAGACCAGACCGTCCCGGAGCTGCAACAGCAGCTCCGGGCGTTGGGCGCAAATAACTGCGAGGTTTCCCAACTGTTTCATTTTCACATGACTCCTTTTATACAGCAATATAGGTTTCCCAGTACGATTCCCGCTGTGCCGCAATCGTGAGTGGAACAATGGTGCTGCCGATATTGGCCGGCGCCTGCGTCAGTCCATAGACAGTCTGCGTACTCCGGATACGAACCATCTCCCGCTTGAGCTGAGAGAGGATGTACTCCTTCAGATACCCTTTACGGGGATCGTAGCTGTTGACTGCCCGGATCAGGCGTACCGCCAAAGACTGGTACACATCATCGGGGTCTACGGGTTCTGTCTGCATAAACGCGGCGTACTGCGCCATGATCGTGTCAATGCACCAAAGATGCTGCTCCACCACAGCGTTGCGCTGCGTGATCGTAAATCCGTTTTTCATTTTCTGTATAGTTTCCTTTCTTTCGTTCAAATGTGTTGTATTGCGGCTTAGGCCGCAGTTTCCATGAGATCCGACACCAGAACATCCACCAGCCGCTGACCGGCAAGGTCGCCGGTATGGATACGAATGTCATCCTGCCGCAGCTGCTCGAATTCCTGCAGGCGAAGGACCTTGCTCTTTTCCGCTTTTTCCCGGTCGCTCTCTGTCAAGCGCTCGGAGACAACCTTCTGCCATTCTTTCAGGAATTTCTCCGCGTCCTTGAGGTCATCGTTCTGTCGGTCAAAGTAGGTCCGTTTCTGCCGTATCGTGCCGTTTGGCTCCACCTCAAGGGTGTAGTACGGCTTGTCGATCTCTGCGGTCTTGCGCAGGAACAGAATATATGCCTCCTGCTGCTCGATGCGCTCCCAATAGCGGTCTGACTTGCCGACACAGTGGGAAAGCGCGTCGCCCTCTCGCATAATATCGCGCACACCTGACGGGACAACGATGGAATACACCTCGCCGGTGTATTCGTATTTTGGTTTGATCAAGCGGCAGATACCTGCAATTTTCCGATACTTTCTTGCTGTTGCGGCAGCTTCCATGTCCCGTTCTCTTTTCCGCAGCTGCTCCACCAGTTCATCGTGACGCTGGCGCAGCAGCTTGACACGGTACACGATCTCATCATGAGTGTTGATTCCCAGCTTGTCCGCCATGGAAAGGTAATCCCGCCATGTGAAAATAATCTGCCGCAGGGAATCCCGTGTGCCGCTTTTCTGACGCTGAAGATAGTTGCAGACCTGCTGCTCCGACATTCGATCCAGAATGAAGTCGATATCGGAAACATGGATATTCTCCTGCTCCAGCCAGCGCAGCGCATGATCCGGGATGATTCTGCCGCTGCATTTCTCCCGCTGCAGCCAGTCGAGCATAATGGCGCCGCCGTTGAGTGTCCGGAGCCGCGAAAGTCGGTGCGTATCAAGTGCCAATGCCTTGACGAGACTGGTTTCAGACTCCTGCCGGATACAGCTTTTTACGGCTTTGACATTTTCCATACATTCCACCGTCAGCCTGAATAGGCCCGCCTTGCAGATCTGCTCAATGCGGGGAAGGCTCTCCCACGCGGCCAGATACCAGTTAGGACTTACGTGCCCCCTGCAAAGTCTTACATACTCACTCAATCCGGTCCTTACAAGAAATGGGGCAATGCTGGAAAGCGTTTTTCCATAGATGCTCCCCGGCTGATAACAATACTCGTTGTAGGAATAGCCCATACCTGTGTTGATGTACTCATCAATGCCCTCCACCCATCGGGTGCGGCGCTGTTTGTACCAGCCCCAGTAATACGAATGTGAAGACAGATCCGCACGGTAGAAAATACGCTGCTTCTCAAAGCTGGAGGTTTTCGATGTGATGGTGTTCTCTTCTTTCCGGTACTGCCTGTTCACGTGAAACTGGCGAACCACAAACCCGTCTCCGCACTTCTGGGCCAGATATGCACATTCGGTCGGTGAGCGCAGGTACTCCGTTATTTTCCCTTTCGCCTTGAACGTGATCTTATGACGGCATCTCGGGCACTTTCCCACCGCGTTATGATAGGGCCGCTGTTTCAGTGCGACTTCCTTTTCACAATAGGTGCAGTAGCCGTACCTTGCCCCGCCCTTGCGGTAATCGTAGAAGATGTAGTTTTCCTGAATACCCACCTTATTGACCCACCGTTCCCAGTCCTTCGGCAGCGGCGGTGTCTGAGAGAGCTCCGCATCCCACGGATCGGTTTCCTTTCTGTGCCGGCGTTCCAGTTCAGCATCACGAACGGCGCGCTGAAATTTCAGAATAGCCCGATATACGCTTTTTTCATCCGACGCCAGATATTGCTGGATCTGTGCATCATCCACGGCGCTGATCCACACGTTATTGGCCCCCTTCGCCTGCCATTCCAGACAGTCGATCTTTGCCGTCCGCCATTTGTCATGGGAACGGTCATAGGTGAGAAACTGCTGCTTTTCTTTCTCCATGAAAATCTCATAGACCGGCAGCGTTCCGCCAAGGCGCATTGCATCCGGGTCATACAGAGTGACTTTCAAAATGCCGCCCTCTACCGCGCTTCGCACAAAACCGCTGTATCGGCATCGATAGGAAGTGTTCCAGCCCGAACCGACCTTGACCGGCACATCCTCACGGGCAACCGCAAGCATTTCTTCAGTCGCAGGCAAATTCTTCATTTTCAGCAAACTGCTTTTTTTCATTTCTGCACCGCCTCGCTTTTCACAAAATCAATGTCATACCATACATCAGGCAGGATTTTTTCTCCATCGACCTCAACAACCGCAATCTGACAGATTACTTCGGTTTCACGCCGCTCTCTGGCAAATGCGAGAATATCGCCCAGCTTTCCACACGCAGTTGGTGCCTTGCCTCGAACGACGGCATAGCCGTTGCGGCTGATGCTGTGCTCACGCTGTACCTTGTCACTCTCCTTGCGGCCTGGGTGATCCACCATGTAGGCAAGTGCATGAAGAAAGAATTCTTTCCTCGTCAGCCGCCGCAGGATTGTCAGTTCCGTGCAGGCAATTTTGGAGTCACGATCGTCCTCGTCAATATCCCCGCCGGGCTGCACCAAGCAGTAAATGGAGCGATTCATGTCGCCATAGTAGGAAAGACAATCCAGCGGGTTCTCCGCACAATGAAAGCCGTTACTGGCGCAGTTTGCCTCCGGGGTGACATTCTTTCCCATGACGAACCGATAGCCACGGCAGGAGAGATCCGGCTCAAAGCCTTTATAAGCGTACATCAGGCTGCCTCCCCAAAGGAGGAGAGATCGCCCAGCGAGATCTGCCCATCGTCGGCTTCCGCTTTTTTCGGCGGTTCCTTCTTCTCCGGCTCTTTCTTCTTTTCTTCCTTTTTCTTCTTGGAAACGGACTTGGAAGATGTTTTCCCACGATAGGGCTGCGGGACAAACTCCTCTTCATCCCCCTGATCCTCCTTGGCGTCGGGGTCACGGAAATAGTCCTCCGCCCACTGATAGCAGAGATCATCGGGAATATCGCAGCCGTATGCCTGCTGACCGGGGCCCGGCTGAACGCCGTTTGCCTTCAGCTCGTCCTGCACATAATCCCATGCCTTCCGGCTGATATACTGGAAACAGTGGATCATGCTTTTGCGCGGGTGCATGGTGAGCCGGGCAAAGCCGAGGTCATCAATACACTTGGTCTGGATAAACTCGGCAACGCTCTCTTTCATGTTGCGCCGCGTCAGCTTCTCCGTATCTGCGGACACACGCTTTGCGGCAGCCTTGAGCAACTCTGCCGGGCCCATGGCATCCAACCTTTCCAGCGCGGCCTGTTCCGCCCGCCGCTTTTCCGCCTGTTTGGCGTCCCACTCTGCTTTGCGCTTGGCTTCAGACGCTTCGTGCGCACGGCGGGCCTCATCCTCACTTTGGGTATTGGGGGCGGTTGCCGGTTCGCTGGCCGCCGCTGCTGGAGTCGGATCTGCAGTCGGAGAACTTGCTGTCACCGGTTCCACAGGAGCCGTCTGCGGCATATTCATAGCATCATCTTCCGTAAAGGCGTCGGAAACGGCAGCCCCGCTGTTTTGAAGCTCATAATCCATATTTGAAAAAGCGCCCATTCGTACATTCCTCCTAAATAAAAAATGAGAAAAGGACGCTCCTGTGCCAATGGCACAAGGCGTCCCTTCTTACATACTGCGCTCAAACCGTATAGACCAGTGTGCTGAACGGGTCGAAGCAATAGCACACGATGGCAGGATACTGAGCGGCTGTTCTTTGAATTTTCTGTTGGACAGCAAGGGCCTCTCCCATTCCACAGGAAGTATCCCAACCAGTCCAGACCATAGCTGTGAAATAACGGTGTTCCGGATGATACCGTGTCTCCGCCCCAAGTCTTTGACAGATTCCCAGCATGGCTTTCAGCTGCTTTGTCTTCTGCTCGTCCATTTCTAAATGGATAGTCTGCGGTAAAGCCTGCATTCAAGCCTTCTTTGCCAGCGCGGGAGAGAATTTCACCTGCGGAAAACCAGCCATATCGCAGTAAAAGTATCTGCGCTCGCTTTCATCATACAACTCCAGCACATCGGATGGGGCAATGCTGCGGCCGTGATAGTCCGGGGGGAACGCCTGATTATAGCGTGCAAAAATGCGTTCCAGAATATCACGTTCATCTTGCCCGACCGGGCAGGTTAGCTCACCGTCGTAAACGAGTGTGTATTCCGCCGCCGGGGGCTGCTGAAAGCCGGCCTTGTGCAGCGCGTCAATGCCGCCAAAGGCGAATGCGCGCGTCTTGCCATGCTCCAGATCCAGCTGGTAAACACGAAACCGCTGCATTTTGCGCTGACTGTCCAACAACTCCTGAAAAGAAACGCCGGGGGCAGTCTGTAAGTACGCATCGTATTCCTGCTCCGTCAGCCCCAGATAGTCCCGCAGGGAAATACTGTCCACCTTCATCGTGTGCCATTTTTCCGTACAGGCTTCCAGCATTTCCAGCCCGCACAGCCCGTTGAGATATTGCTCCTTAAATGTCATTTCTGGATCCTCCTTCATTTTCTGTTCTTTCCGGCGCAGCGCAAGCTGCCAGTCATCAATACCCTTGTAATTGGGATTCCATGTGAGCCTGCGGCAGCGCATCCCGTGCCTGGCCGCCAGCGCATAGATCTTCGATGCGCCTTTTCCCACCATTTCATTACTGTACTTATCCATGTCCTCCGCCTCGATGATCTCCTCCGTTCCGTTTCGGTGCAGGAACGCAAACAGTTCATCCAGCTTGGCGGTGTTGTTGGCTCCCAGTGTGGCAACAAAGGTCCTGTGCATCAGCGCGTGAGCGACATCCGCCTTGAGGCAGCCTTCCGTCACATATACAACGCGGGAGCAGGGGTCGCCCACAAAATGAATGGGGCTCCCCGAGGTCGTTCCCATGCGCTTTCCCGTGGAGGACAGCGTCAGATATTTCACGCCCGTTTTCTCCGGTGGATCGTCTTTATCCTTGAGCGGGTGATCCAACCGGATCTGTGCGCCGCGGATCAGACCGTCTACACCGAAGATGGGAATGATGATGCCGGATGTCCGCTGATGGAATTTGACCGTCCAGCAGCCGTTATCATCCACATAGAAGCCGGGAACACCCTGCACCCTGCAGCCCGCCTTGACCACCCGATTGGTCAGGGAGCGGCACAGGAAAGGGGGCGGCGTACTCTTGAAGCCAAAGCGTGTGATCTCATCGTCGGACAGCCCCCGCACAGACCGGAGGTGCTTGCGGTGCGCCGGGATGAGTGTCAGCATGGACAGCAGCATGGAGAGGGTCTGATGCACTTCCTGAACAGAAGCCGCGTCAGACTGCTCGGCCTCCGTAGGCGCCGTTTTCTCCGGAACCGTATAGTCCGGTGAAAAACCATTTACCGCCAAAGCGTCGCAGATCTCCCGATAAGCGTCTGAATTGCTGACGCCATATACCTTTGCGTAAAGGGACAGCATTCCGCCGCCTTCACCGCAGTAGTTACAGCGCCACAGGTCTTTTGCCGTGTTCAGATTCATTTTCCCCCGGCGGTCACCGCAGATGGGACAATCCACATACACCTGACCGGGAGCCCTCCGCCTGATATTCAGGCGGAGGAGCCCGGCCACATCCATAATGCCAAAGGGGAGATCATGCTTTTTCCCGTAATTCAAACCAGCATCCCTCCCAAGACGCGAAATTTACGGATGGAAAGCGGTCAGCTTGCCTTTAACTGCTGCGAACCGCCCATCAGAAGCATGGCGGCAGCCTTCATAATATTGCCGCAGTCCTCACAGAGATAGGCGTAATATTTCAGGCTGGAGGGACGCTGCTCAGAAACCTGTGCCATCGTCCAACCCTTATTGACGCCGGTGGTTACGACCAGCTCCGCAGCTTCCTCTTCTGTCATCAGCGAAAGGATCTCGTCCACCGTCATATCGTCCGAATATTTCGGCGCAGCCGCTGTCGATGCCGCTGCCGGCATATCGACCACGACAGGCTTCACCGTCCGCGCTGTTTCAGCCCGCTCCATGACCGCAGGCTCCGCTGTTTCCGAAGGAACCTCCTGCGCCTTTTGGGGCATAACCGGATCAGGCTCAGAAGCCGCAGTTCCGCCGCTTAACGCCTGCAGCAGACTCATGGCGTCTGAAACGCTTTCCGTCTGCTGGGTGGTGTGAACCTCTTGCTGATTTACGTTGGGCGTCTTTGCCGCCTCCTGCGGTTGAGCCTCTTGCGGTGTAGGCACTGCCTGTACCGGATGATTTTCGCCGATAGGATCTTCTCGCTGCGGCGCTGCGGCTCCATTTACCGCCGGAGCAGTCTCCTGACGATTTACAGTGCCCGTTGCGACTTCCTGTTTCCCATCGGCCTGTGCATCTACCGTCGCAGAGGGGGTGATCTCACAGAGCTGGATACCGAAGCCTGCATTATCCAGCGCCGTTTTCAGCGCCTCGTCCTGCGCGGCCTGCACATAGCGTCCGGCAGGAGCCTGAGCCTTTTCCACCGCCGCGGTAAAATTGGTAATGGGCTGGTTGTCCTCTCTGGACAAAAATACCTGCGCCTCATAAACGGCGATTTGGTCTGTGATCCGCAGCCGGTTCAGCAGCATTTTTCCATCGGGGCAGGCCAGTCGAAACCAGAGCCGCTGATAGCGCGGCTCCAGCTCGACCCCGCCGCTGGCATTTCTTTTCAGAAAGCGCAGCGGGTCAAAGCCCTGCACCCTGCGAAGCTGCTGCACGGCGGGGATCGCCTGGGTCAGCATAATTCTTTCTCTGGACATGGTTCGATACTCCCTTCATAAAATAAATAAGAGATGACTGTGCGTTTTTTTGCACATTCATCTCACATTAACTGGCACGCTGCCATTCTTCGCCCTCTTCGTTACGGAGGGCCTTGCGCGTGACTGCCTTATAGTAGAGGGCGATGCGTTCGCCCAGCATGGTGTTGCGTTTTCCTTTTCGGCTCCGATGGATCGCCATATACAGCGCCCGTTTCTCACCCACCAGCAGCACACGGCGCTTGGCTCGTGTGATTGCCGTGTAGAGAAGATTCCGCGTCAGGAGCACATTATGGGCAGCCAGCAGCGGAATAATGACTGTATCATACTCTGAGCCCATGGATTTGTGGATCGTAATGGCATAGGACAGCTCCAAATCATCCAGAAGCACCTGCGGGCAATCCATATAGCGGCCGTCAAACTCGATCACGACATTGGTACCGCTGATTTTGCGGATGGTGCCGATGTCACCGTTGAAAATACCTTCGCCGACCTGCTTGCCGGAGCGGTCATACAGCTTGATGTCGTAATTATTCCGCATCTGCATCACGCGGTCATTGAGGCGGAATATCTTTCCGGCGTACACGATCTCCGGCGTCTGCGGCGCTGCGGGGTTGATCTCCTCGCGGATAGCTTCATTCAGGCTGTTGACCGATGCCTCGCCCTCAGAGCGGAACGGCGATAAAATCTCCACCTGCTCAATTCCTTTTGCGGCGATTTGCTCCCGGTAAAGCTCACGGATGATGCCGGCAGTCTCCTCCTGGCTCTCTGCCTTATGAAAGGCAAAGTCCTCACCATAGTAGAGCGTCGTTTTGCCCTCGTTGATAAACCGGGCATTGTGGGCGATCAGGCTGTCCTGTGCCTGACGGAAGATCTCGTCCAGCACCGTGACTGGCACGACGCCGGAGCCGATCAGCTCGTGAAATATATCACCGGCGCCCACACTCTCTAACTGGTCTGCATCACCGACCAAAAGGACTTTGGTGCCGGGGCGCAAGCGTGAAAAGAGCTGATGGATCAGCCACATATCGACCATGGAAGTCTCGTCCACGATCAGGAGCCCTGCTTCCAGCGGCTTCCGTTCCCGGCCTTTCTTCGATTCCGAATCACCGTGAAGTCCCAGAATGCTGTGGAGCGTCTGTGCTTCATCGATCCCCGTTGCCTCCGCCATACGCCGGCTCGCCTTACCCGTGGGCGCTCCGAGTACGATCTTCTGCCGCGGATAGAGCTGACGGTACACTTCGATCACCGTTTTCAGAACCGTGGTCTTGCCGGTGCCGGGGCCGCCTGTGATAATGGACAGGTTATGCCGGAACACCATTTCCACGCCTTCTGACTGGCGTTTGGACAGGTTGAGCCCTAAGCTATGCTTCACTCGCTCCAACGGCTGCGCAATGTCTACCACCGTCGGCTTTGCCAGAAACAGCTCTACCGCTTTCTGTGCGGTTTCGCTCTCCTGCAGGAATTGCTTGGGCAGATACACATTGCCGTGGTTCGATACCACCTCATCCTGCCGGATCATGGCAGACAGCTCCTGTTCGACCTGGCTCATGGGGACGCGCATCTGCGGGAGGGGTATCCGCTCATTGAGCAGCTGCATAGCCGCTTTGAGCAGAGCCTCTGCCTCCAGATAGAGATGCCCGTCCTTTGTCCGTGCGTCCTCCAGCGCATAGAACAGCGCACCGTGAACACGCTTCGGATCACGCAGGTCTCCACCGGATTTTTGCACGATGGCGTCAATACGCTTGAATCCGAATCCCGGCACCTGACAGAGATTGAAAGGACTCTGTCTCACAATGTCTGCGCAGGCAGGCCCGAAATGCTGATAGATCTTCTGCGCGGTCGTTGGCGTGACCTTGAACGGGGCCAGCAGGGTCATCAGGACACGCATCCGGCTGGTTTCCGCATAGGCGTCCTTGATCTCTGCAAGCCGCTCCTTTGTAATACCGCGGATTTCAAGAAGCCGGTCTGGCTGATGTTCCAGAATCTCCAGAGCGTTGACACCAAACTTTTCAATGATCGCGTCGGCGGTCTTTTCTCCGATGCCTTTCAGCAGACCGGAGGCAAGATAATTGCGGACGCCCTCCAATGTGGGCGGCACGATCTCCTGCCAATGATCGACTTGAAGCTGGAGCCCGTATTTTCCGTCCTTCCACTCTCCATCCATCTCGATCTTCACCGTATCCGTCTGCGGCAATTCGATGCCGACGGCGGTAAAGCGGATCAGGTGGTCGTGATAGCGATAGGGACTCCGGGCTTCTGCCGGTACGCTGCTGTCCTCCGTCTTCATCCGAAGGACAGAATACTTGCTGGACGCATTGAAAAACAGTACCTTGTCCAGTGCTGCAACAATGCTCACAGCACATCACCTCCGTTTCCTTTCACGCTGCCTGCAAAGCAGCTTTTTTCACATGGAATCTTCGCCATTCAGACACCGTGACATACTGATCGTAAATATCAGGGTGTTCGTCCTTCAAACGCTCTAAGGCGTCCTTCGATATGCCTGCGGAGCGCACCGGATTGTAGGTTATGGTGTAGCTCTCCGCAGAGCCGTTATACACGGCGGTACAGCTTGTGCCCATTCTCTCGATGAGCATACCCTTCAACCGCTTGATGTCCTTTTCCAACTTGTTCACATCAGCCAACAGCGCCTTTTTCTGCTCTTGCAGGGAAAGAAGCATGGACAGCTGCCCAAACTGCGGTTGCCCCAGCAGCACGGGAGGCGCGTCCTTGTCCGCAGGCCCCAGCTTTCGCCGCAGGCTTTCGAGGATCAGGTCGCCGTCCGCTTCCACATAGGGAGGCGGCGTTTTTGTGAGGACATGATTCTCCCAGAAGTCCCGTTCCAAAGCGATCAGTTCCTCCTCATAGGCCATATCACGGTCAATGCGGCGAATGATCGCCTCGTCTTCCGAATTGCCGTAAAGGCAGCAGAAGTAGACCCGGTCAATGTTCATGACCGCCATGTAGTGCCGCCCCTGCGATTCGTAGTAGATAGGAACGATTTCCTCGCCGTTGTACCACCAGTTATCCTTGGCATTATAGTTCGTGGTCTTGATCTCAAGGATGGCTGATGTACCGTCCGGCAGCTCCACCATGTAATCCAGATCCGCCAGCATCCAAGGATATTGGGGATGCCGGAACATGAATGGCCGGCGGTAGATCTTATAGCCCGTCTTATGGGCGAAGATCTTGGCAACCAACGGCTCCAGCAGGGTTCCAACCTCCAGCTGAACCCAGTTTTCGGCATCATCCGCTGTGACGATATTCAGCTTGTCATAGTAGAGATCCCGCCCGGTACGGAATGGTGAAATTCCGAGAACGGCAGCGGCATCACTTCCGCCGATGCCCTTGCGCCGGTATTCCAGCCATTGTTCACGCGGCAGACCTTCTGTACCGACGAGAATTTGCGGAGCGTAACACTTTGCGTTTTCCATGGATGCATTCCTCCTCGGTTTCATATCCGATGCGCGGCTTATTCAAAAGCCGCTTCTCTCTGTACCTGTGGTACGGTCGGAAGGAGCGTCTGGGATGCCCTCCGGGTTTCCATTTTCGTCTGAATTTCATTTTCTGTTTCCACCTTTCTTGATGATATATCCTCAAAGCCTTTCGGCATTTGGGCGCAAAAAAAGCGGGAACAACGATTCTGGTAAAATCCAGCGTTTTTGCCTCACAGCAAACACTCGTCATTCCCGCAGCATTGGGGCGTTACTACCCCGTAAAATAAAAAGCCAGCAGCAGCCGGCTCTCATGGCACAGCAATACTACTGACAAAAACGTACAAACCTGACAACGTGCGCAGGTGGATCACTCCACACACAGATCATTGACCTATGCCCAAAGGGAAATTGCGCAAAACTCATTTACGGGCAAAGTGTAACACAATATATTGTGTAAGTCAATACAAAAATACTATATTTAGTTTTTGCGTGCGTGCAAAAAATACGGACACGGCCCCGTATTTATTTTGTGAACGGTTAAAACCATCCTATTGAACCTTGAAAACGCCGCCCCCAACTGCGGCTGCATCGATTTGTCCGGGAGTTATACAGGATCGGCTGACAGTATGCCTTTGCGTACCTGCCGGGGAAGTGCCGCACAGCGGCAGCCTGCAAATACGCGGCCTGAAGCGAGGGCGCAGGAAATGGCCCGGAATTGGGAATCGAACTTGGATTAGAACCTAATGTAATTTACTTGTTGGTGATAGTGGGGAAAATCCGTATAATATATTTGTGAGGACATCACAGGCTCTTTTCCCCAGCCACCAAAGAAAGGAGGCCCTCTGTGGCTGAGATAAATACAAACGGCCTTAAAGCCAACTCTGAAAAAAGAAGCTATTCCGTTATGGAAGTAGCGGAAATTCTCGGTGTCAGCAAAAAATCCGTCTATAACATGTGTGCTAATGGCACCTTCAAATGTGTACGGATTGGAACCAGGCTGAGAATATCAAAGAAGGCTTTCGATGATTGGCTTGATGGCAGAGACAACACCTGAAAGGAGCCATGAGCTATGGCATCAATTCAAAAACGCGGTAAAAAGTATGCCGTCGTATATACCTATACGGATTCTGCCGATGTCAAAAGGCAGAAGTGGGAAACCTATGGAACAAAGAAGGAGGCTGCGGCCAGAAAAGCACAGGTAGAGAATGAAATGAACAACGGAACCTTCATTCCGCCATCCAGCGTAACTGTCCGTGACTTCCTGGCAGATTTTGTTGAACTCTACGGTTCAAAGCGGTGGGGACTTTCAGCCTACTCTGGAAACACCGGGATCATCAACAATTACATCAATCCAGTCATTGGCGATATGAATGTCCAGGATGTGACAAGGCGTACCGTAGACAGCTTCATCGCCCAACTGCAAAAGATGAAACCCGTCAGCACAACATACCGAAACGCACGCTCGGAATTCTTGCCGCCCAACACGATTGAAAAAGTGTGCAAGGTGCTGCACTGCGCTTTCCGCCAGGCCGTCCGATGGGATATGGTTCCGAAGAATCCGTTTGACGATGTTCTTCTTCCCAAGAAAGAGAAAAATCCTCGCGCTATCTGGACGGCTGACATTATCAGACAGGCTCTGGATAACTGCTCTGAGGGGAAACTGTATGTTGCAATCAACCTTTCGTTCGCCTGTTCACTGCGCATGGGCGAGATCACAGGGCTGACATGGGATTGTGTTCACATTTCCGATTCGGACATTGCAAAAGACGATGCCCATATCATTGTCAACAAGGAATTGGCGCGTGTCGATCAACGTGCGATTGACGCGCTCGGAGAGAAAGACATCATCTTTATGTTCCCGCGGATCGTGAAAGCCAAATCGACAACACGGCTTGTGCTCAAACGACCTAAGACGGAAACCAGTATCCGGAAGGTATGGCTGCCGAAGACCCTTGCGTATATTCTTCGGGACTGGCATCAAAAGCAGGACAAGCTCAAAGAAATTATGGGTGACGAGTATGCCGACTATAATCTTGTTTTAGCTTTGGAAACCGGGCGGCCCTGCGAAGACAGGGTAATCGGGAATCAGTTTGAACGGCTGAAAAAGTCAGCGAACCTCCCGAATGTAGTCTTTCATTCTTTGCGGCACTCAAGCACCACCTATAAGCTGAAGCTCAATCATGGTGACATTAAGGCCACGCAGGGGGATACCGGCCATGCGCAGGCGTCTATGGTTACAGAAGTTTATGCGCATATTCTGGATGAGGAGCGGAAAATCAACGCGCAGAAGTTTGAGGTCGCATTCTATGCGAACCCGGATATGCGGCGCGTGGAGCAGGAACTGAATCCGCCGAAACCGGAACCGGCTCCCGACCTAAACCTCCAGTCGCTTCTTGCACAGCTTCAGGAAAATCCCGAACTTGCCCGCCAACTGAAAGCCCTTTTGCACGCAGGGTAACGGGAGGACTCGAAACGACTATAAAACACCACGGCAGGGTTCATTAGCAGAATCCGAATTTCATTAGCAGATTTCTCGAAAATCGTTCGAGTCCAGCAGGGAACAGTCTGGAAATAAGTTGCATTTCAAATCACAAAGCAGTTGCTTTTTCGGGGTGAGCCAAGAAAAGCAAAAACGCTGAAATCCATTGAGATTACAGCGTTTTTGGCACCCCGGACTGGGCTTGAACCAGCGGCCTACTGCTTAGGAGGCAGTCGCTCTATCCAACTGAGCTACCGAGGCCAGTATTTAGTTTTATGCTCGCAGGGTGAGCGACCACCTCACACTTAGGAGGCGTGTGCTCTATCCAGCTGAGCTACTGAGACATTTATAAGTTTTATGCAATTTTCAAGGCTCGAAGGAATCGAACCATCTGCCGCTTAGGAGGCTCGCGCTCTATCCAACTGAGCTACAGACGCGGATGATAAAAATATTTTACCCTTTTGGCGGTGGATTTGTCAATGCCTGATTTGCTGCGAGCGGGGTGGAGAAAAGCGCTTGTATTCACCGCCGCCGTCCGTTATAATGGGACGCAAGAGCGGCTCTGACCGCAGACGGCGGACAGGGCCAGTGAGAAATATGGAGAAAAGGACGGTAAACCTATGGACGGAAAGACGATCCTCCCGCGCAGCGAAGTGCCCGAGGAGTTCACCTGGGATTTGAGTCACGTATTTGCGAGCGACGATAAGTGGAACGAAGAGCTCGAAGCGCTCAAGGCCTACCCCGAGCGCATGGCCGCCTACGCCGGCAAGCTCGGCGAGGGCGCGAAGACGCTGCTCGACTGGTTCACGCTCAGCGATGAGATCAACGTGCGCGTTTCGAAGTTCGTGCAGTACGCGAGCTGCCGCAGCGACCAGGATGTGGGCAACTCGTTCTATCAGGGGATGCGCAGCAAGGCGTTTTCCACGGCGGTCGCGCTGAACAGCGCGGGCTCTTTTGAAGCGAGCGAGATCATGGCCATCCCTGACGAAACGCTTGCGCGCTTCTACGCCGAGGAGCCGAAGCTCGAGACCTATCGCCGCAGCATCGACAAGCTGCGCCGCCGCAAGGCACACATCCTTTCGCCCGAGTGCGAAAAGATTCTCGCCGCCGCGGGTGAGATCAGCGAAAGCCCTGACCGCACGTTCAGCATGTTCCACAATGCCGACATGCGCTATCCCGACGTGACCGACGCAAAGGGCGAGGTCCACACGCTGACGGACGGCACGTTCGTCCCCATGCTGATGAGCGCCGACCGCACGCTGCGCGAAAACGCCTTCAAGGCCTACTACAAGCGCGCGGGCGAGTTCCGCAACACCTACGCCTCCACGCTGGACGCGCAGTTCAAGCAGCTCAAGTTCTTCGCCGACGCGCGCCGCTACAATTCGACGCTCGAAGCGTCCCTTGACGTGACCGAGGTGCCGGTCGAGGTCTACACGAATCTCATCGACGCGGTGCACGGCAATCTCGACAAGATGTACCGCTATGTCGAGCTGCGCAAGAAGATCTTAGGCGTTGACGAGCTGCACATGTACGATGTCTACACCCCAATCGTCGCGGACGCGGACGTTGAAATTTCCTTTGAAGAGGCCAAGAAGACCGCGCTCGAAGCACTCGCGGTGCTCGGCAAGGACTATACGGACGTGCTTGAGGAGGCCTTTAGCAACCGCTGGCTCGACGTGTATGAGAACACCGGCAAGCGCGGTGGCGCCTACTGCACCGGCAACGGCTGGCCCCACCCCTACGTGCTGCTCAACCACAAGGATAACCTCGACAGCATGTTCACCCTCGTCCACGAGATGGGCCACGCCATGCATACGTGGCACTCCTGCAAATACCAGCCGGTGAATACGGCGGAGTACGTCATCTTCGTCGCCGAGGTCGCCTCGACCTGCAACGAGATCCTCCTGATGCGCCACCTGCTCGGCAAGACCGACGACCGCAAGCAGCGCGCGTATCTCATCAACCACTTCCTCGACCAGTTCAAGGGTACACTGTACCGCCAGACGATGTTTGCCGAGTTCGAGCTCCAAATGGGCAAGATGGCCGAGAGCGGCGAGGCGCTGACCGCCGACGCGCTGAGCGCGAAGTATTTAGCGCTCAACAAGCTCTACTTCGGCGATACGATGATCTCCGACGACGAGATCGCGCTTGAGTGGACACGCATCCCGCACTTCTACTACAATTACTATGTCTTCCAGTACGCGACGAGTTTCTCCGCCGCCGTCGCCATCGCCAACCGCATTCTGCGCGAGGGCGAGAGCGCCGTCAAGGACTACAAGAAGTTCCTCTCCGGCGGCTGCTCGAAAGAGCCGGTCGAGCTGCTGCGCGACATGGGCGTCGACATGCGCACGCCCGCGCCCGTCAACGACGCGCTGTCGCTGTTCGGCGAGCTGATCGACGAGCTGAGTGCATTGCTGGGCTGACGCCTTCAAATCAGTGGTAAACCACTGATTTGAGCAGGTTTCGCGTCGCTTTGCGCCTCGGTTGCCCGTTAAAACGGGCGATTCGACGCACGCTATGCGCAAGGTGTTTTCCGCCACGCACCGGTTGCGGCGGAAAACGATCAAGAACATTTGTGCCTGCGGGCGCTTGGGCAACCGTTAGCAGCTTTGCTGCTTTACGGATGCCCATACCCCTTGCGGGTAAAAACTGTGCGAGGCTGCCTGCCCGAGAGGACAGGCAGCCTCTTTTCCTAATTTTTCTGCAAAAGAGACAAAAAAAGTTTCAAAAAATCTTGCAAATGACGAAGCGGCAGAATATACTATTACAGTTAAAGACTTACGATTTGATATCCCTGCCCAGCGGCAGGAAGGAGAGATCACCTATGCAGAATGAAAAACTTCGCAATGTAGCCATCATCGCCCACGTCGACCACGGCAAGACCACCCTCGTCGACGAAATGCTCAAGCAGGGCGGCGTGTACCGCGAAAATCAGGAGGTCGTCGACCGCGTCATGGACTCGAACGACCTCGAGCGTGAGCGCGGCATCACGATCCTCGCCAAAAACACCGCCATCCGCTACGGCGACACCAAGATCAACATTGTCGATACCCCGGGCCACGCCGACTTCGGCGGCGAGGTCGAGCGTATCCTCAAGATGGTCAACGGCGTTATCCTGCTCGTCGACGCCGCTGAGGGCCCCATGCCGCAGACGCGCTTCGTCCTCTCCCGCGCGCTGGAGCTGGGTCACCGCGTCATCGTCGTCGTCAACAAGATCGACCGCCCCGACCAGCGCATCCACGAGGTCGTGGACGAGGTGCTCGAGCTTTTGATGGACCTCGATGCGACGCCCGAGCAGCTCGACTCCCCGATGCTGTTCTGCTCGGGGCGCAACGGCACGGCGTCCTATTCGCCCGACGTCGTCGGCACGGACTTAAAGCCCCTGTTTGACACGATCCTTGAGTATATCCCCGCGCCGGAGGCCGATGTGGACGCGCCGTTCCAGATGCTCGTCTCCGCCATTGACTACAACGAGTATGTCGGCCGCATGGCCATCGGCCGCATCGAGCGCGGCACGCTCAAGCAGAACCAGGAGATCATGGTCTGCAACTACCACGACCCCGACGCCGCACCGAAGAAGGCCAAGGCCGTCTCCATGTACGAATTTGAGGGCCTTGGCAAGAACCCCGTCACCGAGTCCACCGCGGGCAACATCATCTGCCTGTCCGGCATCGGCGACATCACGATCGGCGATACGATCTGCGCGCCTGAGTGCGTTGAGCCGCTCCCGTTCGTCAAGATCAGCGCCCCCACGATGGAGATGACGTTCTCCATCAACGACTCTCCCTACGCCGGACGTGAGGGTAAGTTCGTCACCTCGCGCCAGCTGCGCGACCGTCTCTTCCGCGAAACGCTCAAGGACGTTTCACTCCGCGTCACCGAGCTCGAGGGCTCGACGGACGCGTTCAACGTTGCGGGCCGCGGCGAAATGTCGCTGTCCATCCTCATCGAGACCATGCGCCGCGAAGGCTATGAGTTCCAGGTCTCGCCCCCGCGCGTCCTGTATCAGATGATCGACGGCAAGAAGTGCGAGCCCATCGAACGCCTTGTGTGCGACGTGCCGCAGGAATATGTCGGCGCAGTCATCGAAAAGCTCGGCTCCCGCAAGGGCGACCTCGCCGAGATGACGCCGATCGGCAGCCGCATGAAGCTCGAATTCCTGATCCCCGCGCGCGGCCTGTTCGGTTACCGCAACGAGTTCCTCACCGACACCAAGGGCGAGGGCATCATGGCGAGCGTGTTTGATTCCTACGCACCCTACAAGGGCGAGCTTGCCCGCCGCAATACCGGCTCTCTCGTCGCGTCCGAGACCGGCACCTCTATCACCTATGGCCTCTTCAACGCGCAGGAGCGCGGCGTGCTGTTTATCGGCGCGGGCGTCGACGTGTACGAGGGTATGGTCGTCGGTCAGTCCCCCAAGCAGGAGGACATCACGGTCAACGTGTGCAAGAAGAAGCAGCTGACGAACATGCGCGCTTCCGGCTCGGACGACGCGCTGCGCCTTGTCCCGCCCAAGCAGATGAGCCTGGAGCAGTGCCTCGAGTTCCTCGCTGACGACGAGCTGCTTGAGGTCACGCCCAAGAACCTGCGCATCCGCAAGACGATCCTCAACAAAGAGCTGCGCATGAAGGCCACCCACGGCAACAAAAAGGTTTTGCAGTAATGCAGATAGAGAAGCGACGGCTGAAATGCCGTCGCTTTTTGATTTTCTGCACGAAAGTGCGGGGGGAGGGCAGCGCCGCCGGCGCTGCCCAAAGTAAGGGGGATATTCTCTCACGTGAGAGAATATCCCCTTTGTACCCCCAAGAGAACGCAAGGGGCCCTGCCCCTTGACCCCGCCCATTGGCAGTTTGTAGCTCGAATAACTGCACGCGCTGCGCAATCGGGCGCGGTGTACATGGCTTCGCCATGAATCCCTACTACTCGTTACCGCTCGCAACCGCGCCTTACTATCGTGAGGCGCGAGTGACGGTAGTTGGGCGGCAGACTGCGTGCGAGGTGGTACTGCTGCGCTCGCCGTGAGTATTAAGAAAACATCCTGCCGTGTGCTTGACAGGGCGGAGTGTTTTGATATAATGAACATATAGAAAGAGGGCGCTGCGACAAGCGGTTAGCCTCTAATCAAGTAAATGTACTTAGCAAAAACTAAGAAACCGTCACTTGGCAGAGTGGCGGTTTCTGCTTTTCACAATAATAGTGACTGTAAAGTTTCCAATATGGAATGTGATCCGCATCGTCTCACCCCCTCTCGGAGATGTGACCAACCGCCTGCCGTTCGTGCAGCACCCTGTATTTACCGTACCACAGTTTTTCAACAAATTGCAACATCTGTTTCATCTGGCCGCGGCGAGCGCAGCAATGCCGCGCCCGCAGGCAGTTTGCCGCCGTGCTGCCGTCAACCGCGCCTCACGATAGTAAGGCGCGGTTGCGAGCGGTAACGAGTAGTAGGGATTCGTGGCGAAGCCACGTACACCGCATCTGATTGCGCAGCGCGTGCAGCTCTTCGAGCCACAGACTGCCAATGTAAGCGGGGTCGAGGGGCAGGGCCCCTCGTCCTTTCTCTCGGGGGTCTAAGGGGGATACTCTCTTTTGAGAAAGAGAGTATCCCCCTTTTTATGCACTCCTGCGCGGCGTGGGAAGTCCTCGCCGCTCTGCGAGCGGCATTATTCTTTATTCGGTTCGGGATCGCCCGCCAGCGAATCGAGATACAGATACAGCGGCATCAGCTCGCGGAAGCCCGCGAGGACTTCGTCTTTGAGCTCCGGCGTGAACAGCACGCCTTCGGGATTGTCGTCATAGCCGACGGCGATATTTTTCGCGTTGTACCACGGGTTCAGGAGCTTGCCGACGTCGCCCTTCGGGCGCTTGAACTGCTCGCCGGAGAGCGTGAAGCGGGATTTATTCAGCTTGCGCACGAGCTTTTCAAGCCTTTTGGGGTCGGTCTCGATGCGGCGGCGGAGCTTGGCCATCGTGGCGGGGGAGGCGTCCCAGTAGCCGCAGCCATAGCTGAAGTAGTTCGGTGCGAGCTCGAAATACAGCGCGGGGACGCCCTCGAAGCGCTCGTGCGGGCGCTCGATCGTGAACCACAGGTGGTCCTTATATGGGCCGCGGCCAAAGAGACGGCGCGCGTCGCGGTAGATGCGGCAGACGTGCAGCTTGAGCGACTGCTTGGGATATTCTGCGGCGATCGCGTCGAACAGTTCGCTGCCGAGCTCGCGCATCGGCCGGTCAACGAGCGCGAGGAACTGCTCCTTTCGCGGCAGGAACCACTCGCGGTTGTTGTTGAATTTGATGCCCCAGAGGAACTCGACGGCCTCGGGCGTAAAACCTTGAAACATGATCCACCTCAAAGAAAAATTTGCAACGATGGCAGTATACCACCGAAAACGCGAAAAAAACAAGAGGGATCTCGCACCAGATCCCTCTTGTCTCAGAGGAGCACCGTCCTGTTTTTACCCAAAAACAGGAACAGAAAAAAGCAAAGTTACTTTGTGGCGTGGTCGACCGAGTACATGTGCTCGATGAGGTCGAGCACCTTGTTGGAGTAGCCGATCTCGTTGTCGTACCAGCTCACGACCTTGACGAACGTATCCGTCAGGGCGATACCGGCCTTGGCATCGAAGATGGACGTGCGCGTATCGCCGAGGAAGTCGGAGGAAACGACCTGCTCGTCGGTGTAGCCGAGGATGCCCTTGAGCTCGCCCTCGCTGGCCTTCTTCATGGCCGCGCAGATCTCATCGTAGGTGGCGGGCTTTTCAAGGTTGACGGTCAGGTCAACGACGGAGACATCCAGCGTGGGAACGCGCATGGACATACCGGTCAGCTTGCCGTTGAGCGAGGGGATGACCTTGCCGACGGCCTTGGCGGCGCCGGTGGAGGAGGGGATGATGTTGCCCGTGGCCGCGCGGCCGCCGCGCCAGTCCTTCAGGGACGGGCCGTCCACGGTCTTCTGCGTGGCGGTGACGGAGTGCACGGTGGTCATCAGGCCATCCTTGATGCCGAAGCAGTCGTTCAGGACCTTGGCGATGGGGGCCAGGCAGTTCGTGGTGCACGAGGCGTTGGAGACGAACTGCATGTCGCTCGTGTAGGAATCGAGGTTGACGCCGCAGACGAACATCGGCGTGTCATCCTTGGACGGGGCGGACATGACGACCTTCTTCGCGCCGGCGTCGATGTGCGCCTGCGCCTTTTCCTTCGTCAGGAACAGGCCCGTGGATTCGACGACGTACTCCGCGCCGATCTTACCCCAGGGCAGATCCGCGGGGTTGCGCTCGGCGAAGACGGGGATCTCGCGGCCGTTGACCACGATGCCGTAATCGTTGCTCTTCACATCGGCGGCGAATCTGCCGTGCATAGTATCGTATTTCAACATGTAGGCCAGATAATCGGCGGGGCAGAGGTCATTGATGCCCACGATCTCGATCTCAGGATGGTTCAGGCTTGCGCGAAAGACCATACGGCCAATGCGGCCAAAGCCGTTAATACCGACCTTAATACTCATAAAACTTACTTCCTTCCTGCTTATCGGAATATATCGAATGTTTGGTACATTTAGATATTATATAGCAGTAGTTTCGTTTTGCAAGTCCTTTTTTGCAAAAATTCTGTTTTTTTCATAATTTCCACAAATTCCTTGCTTTTTGACCGAAATTTTGCTACCCTCATACTACAACGCTGTACAACAAAACGTTCTAAGCGTGAGCTTATCGCGAAAACACCAATTCTTTCCGCGCAAACTCCGCCTCCCTGCGGTGAATGCTACCGGTAGGAGAACTTTTATTAGGAGACGCTATGCGGGATTATACTGAAGAAGAACTGAAAATGCTGTCGGATGTGCTGCCGAATATTGCATTGCAGCTGCGCACCTCGCTTTCGACGATCTACACGGCGTTCGACCGCATGGCACCGCAGGAGACGCGGGAGAAGGACCCGAAGACTGACCGCACCGCCGCGGCATTTTACCAGAGCTATTACCAGCTCTACCGCGTCATCAGCAATCTGACCGACGCGGGGAACCTGTTTGAGCGCAAGCGCTTCGAGCTCTACGATGACGACATTGTCGGCGTCTGCCGCAGCGTGTGCGCCGAGGTGGACTTCCTTTTTGCGCAGCGCGGCGTGGAGCTCGACTTCCTCGCCGACCGCGACAGCCGCATCATCGCCCTCGACGCCGAGGCCATCCGCAAGCTGCTGCTGAATCTCCTCTCCAACGCGCTTAAATTTACGCCCAAGGGTGGCAGTGTCCGCGTGCGCGTGAAAACGGAGGGGAGATTTGTCAAGATCACCGTGGCGGACACCGGCAGGGGCATGGACAGCGACACGCTGGCCCATTTGTTCGACCGCTTTATGGACGGCGGGCAGAACCCCATGCCGCCGCGCGGCTTGGGACTCGGCCTTCCGATCTGCCAGCGCATCGCGCAGGGCCATGGGGGCATGATCGTCGCGCAGTCGGAGGAGGGAAAGGGCTCGCTCTTTACCGTCTCGCTCCCTGCGGTAAAGGCCGGGCGCGTACAGCTCAAGGACCGCGGCAGCGACTACGCCGGCGGCTTCAACCGCACGCTCGTGGAGATGTCCGACGCGCTTTCGAGCGAGGCATTTCTGCAAAAGTATCTGGATTAAGGGACACAGATGAAGAAAAAAGTTTTGATCGCCATGAGCGGCGGCGTGGATTCCTCCGCCGCCGCGCTTTTGCTGCAAAAGCAGGGCTACGAGTGCGCGGGCGCGACGCTGTCGCTCTGCGGCAACGAGACGGACGGCGCGAAGCGTATTGCCGACGGTCTCGGTATGCCGTTTTACATCTTCGACGAGCACGAGCTTTTTGCGCGCGAGGTGATGGATCACTTCGTCAGCGAGTACCGCGCGGGCCGCACGCCGAATCCGTGCATCGACTGCAACCGCTGCCTCAAATTCGGTGCATTTTTGGACCGCGCGCTGGAGATGGGCTTTGACTACATCGCGACGGGGCACTATGCCCGCGTCGGCTATGACGAAGCGAGCGGACGTTACCGGCTGCTGCGCGGCGAGAGCCGCGCGAAGGACCAGAGCTACGTGCTCTATCAGCTCACGCAGGAGCAGCTCTCGCACCTGCTGCTGCCGGTCGGCAGCTTTGAAAAGCCGGAAATTCGAGAGCAGGCGGAGGAGGCGGGCCTTGCAAACGCCCATCAGGCCGATTCGCAGGATATCTGCTTCATCCCCGACGGGGACTATGTGCGCTTTCTGCACGACTATGGCGGCGTGACGCCGCAGCCCGGCGACTTTGTCGACGAAACGGGCCGCGTGCTCGGCCGCCACCGCGGTTTGGAGTGCTACACGGCGGGTCAGCGCAAGGGCCTCGGCGTGAGCGCGGACCGCCCGCTCTATGTGATATCCAAAAATGCCGAAAATAATACCGTGCTGCTCGGCGACAACGAGGAACTGTTTTCCGCAGCGCTGCTCGCCTCGCGCGTGAACTGGATCGCGGGGGAGACGCCTGCGGAAAAAGTCTACTGCACCGCCAAAACGCGCTACAGCCAGAAAGAGTGCGACGCCGTCGTCACACCGCTGGAAGGAGGCTGCGCGCACGTCGAGCTCCTCACGCCCCAGCGCGCCGTCACGGCAGGACAGGCCGTTGTCTTCTATGATGGCGAAGAGGTCCTCGGCGGCGGCACGATCGAAAAGGCGTTATAAAAGTGAGAAAAGGCTCCGCGAAAGCGGAGCCTTTTGGCATATTATCGTTCGCTGACATGCGCCTCGCTGCCGAAGATCATGTCGTCCACGTCGCCATGACGGATGTTGTCTTTTTCCTTCATTGTACCATTCCTTTCAGCTTTTCTCTCACCCGGCTATTATATGCGCGAGCAAACGAAAAGTTGTACGAAAAAGGGCAATGGGAATAAAAGGCGTCGCAGACTTTCACGTCCGCAAGGGGTATGCGGCATCCGTAAAGCAGCAAAGCTGCTAACGGCTGCCCAAGCGTCCGCAGACGCGAAATGATCTTAATCGTAAATTCCGACGTCACCGTCGCGGCATTACGATTGGCGCGCCCGTTCGGGCGCACCAATCGTGCCACTTCCTCGAAACCGGCTCGCTTCATCCGCCACTGGCGGCGCTTCGCCGATTTCCATGTGCGTCAGAAAAAACGCCTCTCAGCCCGCAAACGTGCGCACCTTCGGCGCGTGCGCTGCCGCGGGCTGCAATCCCCCTCAAAAAAGCAGCTCTGCCGCTTTTTTTGAAGTTAATAGCGATGGTTTAGGATCTCCACCACGTCCGCCAGCGCGCCGTCCTTGCAGTGGCAGACGATGTGCGCACCCCATTCCTTGACCTCGGGGATGGCGTTTTCGGGCGCGAAGCCGATCTCGGAGACCTCGAGCATCGGAATGTCATTGTTGTGGTCGCCGATGCAGTAGATGTCCTTGCGCGCAACGCCGAGGAGCTTGGCAAGCTTTAAGATCATGCCGCCCTTCGTCGCGCCGCGGCGCGTCAGCTCAAGCAGGTGATCGCTCGAAAAGATGAGCTCGTAGCGTTTTCCCCAGTCCCGAGAGACGATAAAATCGCGCACCTGCTCCAAAAGCGGCTTTTCCTCTTCAAAGAGCAGCTTGATGATCGGCAGGTCCACCTCGCGGAAGTCCTTGACCTCCTCGGTCTTCGCGCGCGTCAGGTGCTCGTGGTTGCGCGTGTAGTCGTTCGGGTGCAGGACGTGGATGCGGCGGTCGTCGTGGTAGATCTCGAAGCACAGGCCGGGGAAGCGCGCGAGCAGCGCGTCGACGTGATCGTAGATGTCTGCGTCTAAAAACGCGGTCTCCACATAGCAGTCCTTGTTGAAATCATAGATGGCCGCTCCGTTGGCGATGACGCAGGGGGCGTTGCAGGGCAGATCCTTGGCGTAGCGGGCAAAGGCGGGCAGCGCGCGGCCGGTGGAGATCGAAAAATAGCCGCCGTTTTGAATGAAATACTCAACTGCCTCGCGGTTGCGCGCGCTCATCGGCGGGATGTCCTCGCCGCGCTCCAGCGCGCCCTGCGTATAGACGAGCGTGTTGTCAAAGTCGCTGGCGAGCAGCACCTTGTTGAATTTCAGCATGATGGATCCTCTCTTCTTTTCTCGTTGTTTTTCGGCAAAAGTATACCACGGCGCGGGAGAAATGAAAAGGGATGTTTTGCGTAAAGATATCAGCCGATGATGCCGAATTTTCCTTTGATAAAATGACGGTAGTCGGGCTGCTTTTCGGCATTTTCGTATTCATGTTTCATGGTTTGCCATATCCAGGCGCGGAACGGATCACCGGTCTGCGCATAGTGCAGAATGCGCAGCAGCCCCTCCCGCTCTGCGCGGAGAATGGCCTCATAGGCATCGGGGACGAACTCGCACGAGACGACTGCTGCCGCCTCTTCGGACGTGACCGCGAACGGCACGTCGGAAACAGGGGCGGTATTTGCCGGTTCCGCGCCGTAGATATAGCCGGAGACACCGGCATAGGTCTCCTCCAGTGCGTTGGGGTAGTATTCCTCCAGCCGCTGCACGCCGTCTAAGTCGAAGCCGTAAGGCCCCCATTTTTCCCACTGGCCCGTGTGGACAAAGCCGGTGTCGCGGCAGTATTTTTCAACGGCATTGCTCAGATAGACCAGCACATTTTCCCGTTTCTTCGAAAAATAGACGAGCGGGTGGCCATGGTTGGAGACGTGCGGCGTGAGGACGGTGAGACCGCCGGTGGGGGAGGCATGGTACAGCATGGAAGCAATTCCTTTCCGCCTTTTGGCAAAACCGCCGCGAAACAACTGTGCTTCGCGGCGGTTCTATTTCTTTTTTACGCTTCGCTCTTCGGCGCGGGATTTTCGCCGCCCTGACCGCCACTTCTGCGGCGGCCTCTGCCGCCGCGGTGGCTGCGGCGGCGCGGCTTGTTCTCGCCGCCCTCAATCGCGCCCTCGGCTTTCGGCGGGCGGGGCGGACGCGGGGCTTTCGGCGCGTCGGGAGTTTCGCTGTTCGGCTTGCTCTGGCGCGGGGCGCGGCGCTCGCCGTTCTTGTCGGGATTGCGGGGCGGACGTTCGCTGCTCGGCTTATCGCCGCGCGCGGGGCGTTGGCTTCGCTTTTCGGCGGGCTTGTCGCCACTCTTTTGGGGCGTGTTTTCACTCTTCGGCGCGGCGGACTTCTCGCCGCCTTCACCGCTGCCCTTGCCGCGGCCTCTGCCGCCGCGATGCCCGCGGCCGCCGCGGCGGGAACGGCGCTTTTCCGTCTCCTCCTCGTCAGCGGCGGGGGCGTCCGCTTTTGCGACGGGAGCCGTCCACTGTTCGGGCGGCACGATGGGCTTGGCAGACGAGAAGAAGTTCAGCGTCAGCTGCGGATCCTCCTCCGGCGGCTCCTGATAGCGCTCGGGGAGCGTCGTGGGGAGCTCGATGCCGTCGCGCGAGCCCTTGCCGTTGCGCAGCACATGAATTTCGCAGGTGCGGTAGCGCTTGGGGCTCTCGTTCTGCCCGTCGAGACGCACGAGCACCTGCTCGCGCAGAATGTCGACCGAGCTCACGTTGCCAAGGCCGTCGGGCGTTGCGACAAACGAATCCTGCTTCGGGCAGCGGCGCACCGCGTCCTCGTAGGCGTTCTGCTCGTATTTGAGGCAGCACATGAGCCTGCCGCACGTGCCGGAGATCTTCGTCGGGTTCAGGCTCAGATTCTGCGTCTTGGCCATCTTGATCGAAACGGGGACGAAGTCGTCCAAAAACTGCGAGCAGCAGAAAGGCCGGCCGCAGATGCCGAGGCCGCCGAGCATCTTCGCCTCGTCGCGCACGCCGATCTGCCGCAGCTCGATGCGGGCACGGAACACACCGGCTAAGTCGCGCACGAGCTCGCGGAAGTCCACGCGCCCATCGGACGTGAAGAAAAAGATGATCTTGCTGCCGTCGAAGTTGCTCTCCACGCGCACGAGCTTCATGTCGAGCCCGCGCTCGGCGATCTTCTTCTGGCAGACCTCGAAGGCGTTCTTTTCGCGCGTTTTGTTGTAGGCGTAGGTGCGGTCATCGTTCTCCGTCGCCACGCGCACGAGCGGGCGCAGCGGTTGGACGACGGAATCGTCCTCCACCTCATGGTTGCCCGAGACGCACTGGGCGTACTCGAGCCCCTGCGCGGTCTCGACGATGACGAACTGGTTGGGTTCGACCGTGATGCCGTGCGGGTCAAAATAATATTCCTTGCATCCGCCGCGGAAGCGGACTCCGATCACTTCTGTCAAAGGGTTTCCTCCAATTCAACGGCGAAGCCGCCCAGCGTGGGCCCGACGCCGACGTTATAGGTGCATTTATTGCGGTAGTCCTGCAATAAATCTATTGTGCCGAGTAATTTGGCTTTTGTCAAGCGCGAAGCCAGTGACTGCGCGATGCGAAGATCCCTCTCCGGTACGCTTACGCCGTACTGCCCCAGCAGGGCGGACGAGAGCAGAAGCCGCGTCCCCTCGAAAAGTGAGGACAGGTCGTCGCGCGTGACCTTCTGCGTTTCGAGCTTTGCGAGGAATGCCGCGCGGGACGCGCGCGACCCCTCGGCGATGAGCCGCGCGAGCTCGAGCGCGCGCTCGTCAGGCGCGCCGCCCTCTTCGACGGTGGGGGAGAGCTTGACCTCCACGCAGCGCGAGCGGATGGTCTGGAGCAGAACCGCCGGATTTTCCGCGCAGAAGAAGAACGCTGCGTAAGCGGGCCCCTCCTCCACGAGCTTCAAAAGCACGTTCTGGTCCTTTTCCGTCAGGATGGTGCAGTCCTCGAAAATGTAGACCTTGCGCGCGCCCTCGTTCGGGCGGATGAACGCGTCGGCGCGCATCGCGCGCACTGTGTCGATCGAGAGCTCCTTGTGCTCTGCGTCGCGCACGAACGTGACGTCGGGGTGGATGTCCTGCATCACCTTGCGGCAGGCAGGGCAGGCGAGGCAGGGCTTGCTTTCCGCTGTGCACTCCATCGCCGCGGCGGCATAGCGCGCAGCGCTCACGCGGTCGCCGCTGCCGCTGAAAATGAGTGCGTGCGACAGTGCGCCGCGCTTTGCCGCGGCGCGAAGACGCGCCGCCGTATCGGTTTTTGCAAAATCCAAAAGCTCCATTGCCCGCTCCATGCTCTGTACTCTGCGCGCATTTTCAGCGCAAATTTTAAAATAGTATATCGCAAAAGTGCGGCGCTTGCAAGAAAATCCGCGCCCCGCGACGGAAAAACAGAACGATTTTGCGCCAAATTGCGTTTTGTGGGAGAAAAAATGCGGAAAGTCGACAAAAATTTCACAACTTGTTATTGAAAGTCGAGGATTTTCTGTCTATAATAATATGGCTTGATAATGATCACACAGCGATACATTTTTAATGGAGGAAAACCAATGAGCAAAAAGTATGTCTACCTGTTCTCGGAAGGCAACGCTACCATGCGTGAGCTTCTGGGCGGCAAGGGCGCGAACCTGGCCGAGATGACCAACATCGGTCTGCCCGTGCCCCAGGGCTTCACCATCACGACCGAAGCCTGCACCCAGTATTACGAGGACGGCCGCAAGATCAACGACGAGATCATGGCAGAGATCATGGAATACGTCGCGAAGATGGAAGAGATGAACGGCAAGAAGTTCGGCGATCTGAAGAACCCCCTGCTCGTCTCCGTCCGTTCCGGCGCGCGCGCTTCCATGCCCGGCATGATGGATACCATCCTGAACCTCGGTCTCAACGACGACGTCGTCGCCGCCATGATCGCGGGCAACCCCGACCCCAACTTCGAGCGTTTCGTTTACGACTCCTATCGCCGCTTCATCCAGATGTTCTCCGACGTCGTTATGGAAGTCGGCAAGAAGTATTTTGAGCAGCTCATCGACGCGATGAAGGAAAAGCGCGGCGTCAAGCTCGACATCGAGCTCACCGCAGCCGACCTCAAGGAACTCGCCGAGCAGTTCAAGGCCGAGTACAAGCAGCAGATCGGCGAGGACTTCCCCTCCGACCCCAAGACCCAGCTGTACGAAGCCATCCGCGCCGTGTTCCGCTCCTGGGACAACCCGCGCGCGAACGTCTATCGCCGCGACAACGACATCCCCTATTCCTGGGGCACTGCCGTCAACGTCATGCCGATGGTCTTCGGCAACCTGAACGACAACTCCGGTACCGGCGTCGCCTTCACCCGTGACCCCGCTACCGGCGAGAAGAAGCTCATGGGCGAGTTCCTGACCAACGCTCAGGGCGAGGACGTCGTCGCCGGCGTCCGCACCCCGATGCCCATCTCCCAGATGGAAGAGAAGTTCCCCCAGGCTTACGCCGACTTCGTCAAGGTCTGCGACCTGCTCGAGGATCACTACCGCGACATGCAGGACATGGAGTTCACCGTCGAGAACGGCAAGCTCTATATGCTCCAGTGCCGCAGCGGTAAGCGCACCGCGCAGGCTGCTCTCAAGATCGCCTGTGACCTCGTGGACGAGGGCATGATCGACGAGAAGAAGGCCGTCTCCATGATCGACCCGCGCAACCTCGACACCCTGCTCCATCCCCAGTTCGATGCGGCTGTCCTCAAGAAGGCTCCCGCCATCGCCAAGGCTCTGCCCGCCTCCCCCGGCGCCGCCTGCGGCAAGATCGTCTTCTCCGCTGAGGATGCCAAAGAGTGGAAGGAGCGCGGCGAGAAGGTCGTTCTCGTCCGTCTCGAGACCTCTCCGGAGGATATCGAGGGCATGAAGGCCTCCCAGGGCATTCTGACCGTCCGCGGCGGTATGACCTCCCACGCGGCTGTCGTCGCGCGCGGCATGGGCAAGTGCTGCGTCTCCGGCTGCGGCGAGATCAACATGGACGAGGAGAATAAGAAGTTCGAGCTCGCCGGCAAGACCTATCACGAGGGCGACTTCATCTCCATCGATGGTTCCACCGGTAACATCTACGACGGCATCATCCCCACGGTCGACGCCACCATCGGCGGCGAGTTCGGCCGCGTCATGGCTTGGGCCGACAAGTATCGCCGTCTGGGCGTCCGCACGAACGCCGATAACCCGCACGACACCGAGCAGGCCGTGAAGTTCGGCGCTGAGGGCATCGGCCTCTGCCGCACCGAGCACATGTTCTTCGAGGCTGACCGTATTCCCGCCATCCGCGAGATGATCTGCTCCGACACCGTCGAGCAGCGCGAGAAGGCGCTCGCTAAGCTCGAGCCGATGCAGCAGGGCGACTTTGAAGCCATGTATATCGCGCTCGAGGGCCGTCCGATGACCGTTCGTTTCCTCGATCCCCCGCTGCACGAGTTCGTTCCCACCGAGGAAGCTGACATCGAGCAGCTCGCCAAGGACATGGGCAAGAGCGTTCAGGACATCAAGAACATCATCGCCTCCCTGCACGAGTTCAACCCCATGATGGGCCACCGCGGCTGCCGTCTGGCCGTTACGTTCCCCGAGATCGCTGCCATGCAGACCCGTGCGGTCATCAAGGCTGCGCTGAACGTCAATGCTGCGCATCCCGACTGGAACATCATCCCCGAGATCATGATCCCGCTCGTCGGCGAGGTCAAGGAGCTCAAGTACGTCAAGGACGTCGTCGTCGAGGTCGCTGACAAGCTGATCGCCGAGGCCGGCAGCTCCATGAAGTACAAGGTCGGCACCATGATCGAGATCCCGCGCGCCGCTCTGACCGCGGACGAGATCGCCAAGGAAGCGGACTTCTTCTCCTTCGGCACGAACGACCTGACCCAGATGACCTTCGGCTTCAGCCGTGACGATGCCGGCAAGTTCCTCGGCGCGTACTACGACAAGAAGATCTACGAGAGCGATCCGTTTGCCCGTCTCGATCAGACCGGCGTCGGCAAGCTCGTCTCCATGGCCGCCAAGATGGGCCGCGAGACCAACCCGCACATCCACCTCGGCATCTGCGGCGAGCACGGCGGCGATCCCACGTCCGTCGAGTTCTGCCACAAGGTCGGTCTGGACTATGTCTCCTGCAGCCCGTTCCGTGTCCCCATCGCCCGCCTCGCCGCCGCTCAGGCTGCAATCAGAGATTAAAGGAAATAGAATTTTCCCAGATTATAAAAGCATAAGCAACGCCCCCGGTTCAGCCGAACCGGGGGCGTTGTTTTAAATGTCGCCTTAGTGTGAATTCAATTTGCCAATCAGAATAAATGCAAGAAGTAACCCAATGATTGCACCAGGCGCAGACCAAAGAACAAGTCCGCCTCCAACACAAATGAGTACGATAATAAGTTGAATCAGGCAACCCAAGATCAATTCCCTCCTGCCACAAAATTACATTGGCAAAAATCAAGCCACTCTTGCTTAAAGTCAATTCCCATCTGATAGATTTCATTGAGCCTGTCCAGTTCAATACAGGCATCACCTTCAAATGGACTAAAATCAGTTAGACTGGCTTCTATTTTGCCAATCTGTTCATGTAAGTTTTGAAACAGAGTCCGCTTTTTGCGCAGAAGTTGCTTTTTTATCCACAATAATTCTAACGCAGTTTGTAAGGGAAAGCACTAACTGCTTGACTATCTTTAAAACCCTTTTGACCGTTTCTTTTACCATTTCGATGATAATGTCAAAAAAGGATTTCAAAAACTTATTAAGGGCATTCCCTGCGATGTTTTTGAAGATCTCTCCGAGTTTGCTGGCGACATAGTGCACGACACGGTGGCCACTCTTTTTAATTTCACGGAGAAAGATATCCAATGTCATGTTCTTTCGGTGAATCAAAGTACGTGTCTCAAATACCATTGGAGGTAGAACATAGTAAACAACTTGCCCAACAATGATTTTTTTAGCGGACATCCTCGTGTATTCCCCAGCGTCTTTTGCGGCTTGTTTGTAATCCGTATTTTTTAAAACTCTCTCACTCTCCGCGTTCATTGATTTATTGCGATAATGCTCTTTCAGCTTCGCTCTGACTTCCGGTTTGACCTTTCCGTCCTTATCCAGAATGCCGTCTGAAGTAAGATTTTCTTTTGCAGATGCAGAAGAGTTCTCCCACTGGTCACAGGCGTCCCATCAGGCGCACTGCCGCTTGTACCTTTGGCTCCGACTGGCGGGAAATGAATTCATAAAAGGCACCCCGGAAGGCAGCTCGTAATAAGACAGGTTTATAGTGTTTAGTAAGAACAGCGTGGCGTGAAGTCACGCTGTTCTGCTTTTTGATGCGTGAGTGAGCATTTCGGCAATGATGCTCTCCGGCAGGAAACCAATGCAGGCAAGGCTGATATGCACATCCTGCACTCGCTGCCCGCTGCTCTTATCCGGCGCGGAAACATAGACCCTGTTCACAAGATCATGCAGCACAGCGGGCGTCAGTTCCTGCAAGTTGGGATATTTCTTCGCCCGGAGGATGAACTGCTCAATGCTGTCGGCTTCTTCCTCCTGCTGGGCAATCTCCTGTTCCAAAAGCTGCATTTTCTCCGTTAGCTCTGTTTGCTCATTTTCATAGTCGGCGGACAGCTTTTCAAATCGGCTATCATTGATTTTGCCGGAGATATTGTCCTCATAGAGCCATTTGAACAGACGGTCAAGCTCTTCCATCCTGCGCTGTGCCTGCGTGAGCTGTCTGCGCTTTGCGGCGAGTTCTTTCTTGAGATCCTCCCTACGCTTTGCACCCAGCTTACTGTGTGATTTCTGAAGGAACTGGTTATGTCGCGGAAGGATGCAATGAATGGAACGAATCGATTTCCGCTGCTATTCAGGATTACGAGGATCATGTTGTTCCTATTTTGGAACGCGACGAAACCTTTGAGATGAACTGTCCCGTCTATGATATGAACGATAATCTTTGTTAGGGCAGGCACAGCTCGTTCCATTGATAAAGCGTTGAAAAGAGATTCTATCACTGTACGCTAATTTGCTGATGGAATCAATGTGTACTGAACTTTGGTTTTCTATAAAAGAAAAAATTTTTATGCTTGAAACCAGTTATTTCTCGTGATAATATAACATCAATCTGACATATTTTGTAATCAAAGGTGAAAGTGTATGAAGTTAACGATTGATGATATCGTAAGAATTAGCGGTTATTCTCGAGCAACAGTTTGCCGTGTGCTTGCCGGCAAGAAAAATGTAAGAGATTCTACAAGACAAGCTATCACAAATATCATCAAAGAGAACAACTATACTTCCAGTAGCATGGAGCGTAACTGGGGACATCAGCATCCGGTCGCGTTGATTGTTGGCGATTTGGTTGACAAAGAGTCGTCCTTCCAATTGTTCCATCCGCAGATTATAAAAACAATTTGTCAGCGTATGCAAAAAATTGGGCGGGAATGTTTAATATTCGATAGCGGTTATTCTCCCGAAAAAGAGGATGAATTCATTAAAAGATGCATCGATTTGGAGGTTGCCGGTATCTTTTTACTCTCCGCTACGGGAACCAGCCTGTGTCTACAGAATGCGGCGCAGAGGATTCCAATCGTAACGATAAATAGACACGCAAATACTCCGTTTACAGATGCAATTCTTCTGGATGAATACAAATGTGCTTATTTGGCGGTGCAACATCTCTATGAGCTGGGACACCGCGAGATCTGCATGGTGACGGAACCCAAAGAAATCCCTTTGGCATATGAAATGACGAGAGGCTATTTGGATGTTTGTAGCCAGTATAAATTGTGGTCTGCAAAAAAACGCATATATCAATGCGACGCAAACTATGATGACGGGTTCAAGCTAGGACGTAAAATACTTGAATGCAATGAAAAGATTTCAGGCCTGTTTTGTGTAAGCTATGATATGGCAGCAGGTATTGAAGCCGCTTTCAAAGAAGCCGGGAAAATAATTCCGGATGATTTAAGCATAGTAATTTTTCAGTATGTATTTGAACAGGCTCAAAAGAACAAGGAGCGATTTACAAGCGTAGGTGCTTATAATCTGGAGGAGATCGCGAATGCTGCGGTAGATACAATGATACAACGGTTTGAAGAGGGCGAGAAACCTAATGCCAGAAGACTGAGTGTCATGATGGATACTTATTTGATTGAGGGAAGCAGCTCTGCTCCATATCGAGAAGGGTAAAGAACAATAAAAGAGAAGGAATGGTTCGCTTAGAGCCATTCCTTTTTTGTTGATTGTGATGACGGTAGTGTCAAGAGTTATGCGCAAATATGTTTGCAGACTCTGAATGACAAGAAAGTATCACAATCCGAATAAAAAGGGACATAATAATGAACAATTATAAGTTTACAGGTTTGTTAATCTTGTAGAAAGTGCATTAAACCCATTGACCACTGAAAAAAATGGTGATACTATGTGTGCGGACATAATGATATGTAGTTCTCACTTCTGTTGTTTAAAAATTTATGTTTACAAGCGCGAAAGGAGATTGCTTATGAGAATTACTGGTATTAAAACTACCCCGGTTGCTGTTCCTTTGAATATTAACACAACAGATGCTTATCTACGCAAGGGTCCTGCAGTTCTGATTGAAGCGATTCTTGAAGTATTTACTGACGAAGGGATAACCGGTATTGCTGAAATTCCGGTCGTTGCTGGAGCGACAATGGCTGCCGATCTTGTTAAGAGCGCGGAAAGCATTGTAATTGGAAAAGATCCCGCTGATGTAAATGTTATCCTCAAAGAACTCTATTCGTGCTATAACCTCAATCATCTTCATATGCACGCCGCCAACTGGGCGGTAAATTCCATTGAACGTGCTTGCTGGGATATCATGGGACAAAAAGCCGGACTTCCTCTTTACAAACTCTGGGGCGGTGGATTCCGCAAAGAGGTGGAAGTGTTTGGCTTCATCGAAGCGGAGGATCTCGATGAAATCAGGAGAGTATCCAAGCTTCGTGCTGAACAGGGCTACAAAGTCATTTACACCAAGGTTGGTTTTTCCACCCCTGAATATGATGTCGCTATGGTAAAGGCGATTCGTGAAGGAGCACCGGATCCGTCTATCAAAATCCGTGTGGATGCAAATCAGGCGTGGAATGTTGGCGAAGCAATAAGTATTATCAACCAGATGGAGCCCTATGGCATCGACTGTGTTGACCAGCCTGTTATCATGTATAACCTGGATGCGCTGAAAGACGTCAAGAATGCAACCCATGTTCCGATTGCGGCGCATGAATCCACCTGGACGATGTACGATATGCTCAAGGTGATTAAGGAAAATGCAGCGGATATCGTTCATATCGATCCTCGTTTCGATGTGGGTTATTATGGCGCAAGGATATCTGCCGGCATTGCGGAAACTGCTGGTGTCCCTGTAATTTGCCACGCTTACTATGAACTTGGCGTTGCTCTTATGGAGCGTATGCAGCTTTGTGCGGCGTGCCCTGCCTTCACGATGGTACATCAGATAGGTGAGTATGAGTATCTGAAAGACGATATCATCAAGGGCGGTAAGATCCAGATTAAAAACGGTAAAATCGCGCTTCCGGATCAGCCCGGTCTTGGTGTTACCCTTGATCAAGAAAAGATGGCTCTTTATAACGAGATGTACATCAAAGAGGTTAAGGAAGCTGGTTTTGAGAATTCTACAGAAAGTCCGCTCTACGGAGCTCAATTTACCCGCAAATATCTGAAATCCCTATACGAATAAGGAGGTAATATCATGGATCTTAAAGCATTGAAAGAAAAGCCCATTGCCGTTCTTGGCGCAGGCGGTGTCGGCAAGCCGATTGCCGGCGACAGTGCACTGGCAGGTGCACGGGTTAGAATCTGGGATCAGCCGGAGTTCGCGAAGAAGACTTTGGCCAACATTGGAAAATGGGGTATTCGCATCGAAGGCCTACAGATGAATATGTACAGCTATCAGCGCAGCGGTTTCGGTTATCCGGAAATGGTCACTGACAATCTGGCTGAGGCCGTCAAGGGCGCGGGTATCATCGTTATTGGCATTGTTGCTTCCGCTCATGAAAAAATCTTCAAAGAGCTCATCCCTCTGCTGGAAGATGGTCAGGTCATTCATCTTATTCCCGACAACTTCGGCACGCTTTTGCTTCGCAAAATGATGATTGAAGCTGGCTGTGACAAGAAGGTCATCATTGGCGGTTGGGCAACCTCTCCTTACGGCTGCCGTATCGTCTCCGAGGGCGGTTTTGTTACAAACATCTGCGACATCCGCGACCGCGTTATTATGCTGCGCGGTGCTGCTATTCCTCACACCGACACGCCCGACTTCATCGAGAGCGCAAAGCTTATCCCTGCGTTCGATCTCATCACCAACGGTTTGGGCTATCAGGCTGCAGATACCGTCATGGATACTTGCTTTTCCAACGCTAACCCCGTTATACATATTCCTGGCACCATCCTTGGCGCCGCTGTTCTCCAGAACTTTGATAACGTCCTTGGCAATAAGATGGGTAATTTCTCTATGTACGCCCATTGCCTGTGCCCTGCCATTGGCAGTGTTGCCGCCGACTTTTGGCATGAGCAGGAGCTCATTGCTGAGGCAATGAATGTGGGTATCGCACCTGTCGCAAGGGAAGAATATATGTCCCGTTCCACCATGTACGGACATGAATACATGGGCCCCGATTATGCGGTTCCCTTCGATCAGGAGATCCCCCACAAGTATGGCGACGGCCCCTTCACTCTGGAAAGCCGTTATATCACTGAGGATGTGCCTATCGGATGCTATATGTATCAGCAGCTCGCCAGAAGATACAATGTGGCAACCCCGACCATCGATGCTATGATCCATCTGGCCAACATCATGATGGGCCGCGATCTTACCGCTACCGGATATACTCTGGATCATGTCGGCATCGGCCATATGACTCCGGAACAGCTGCAGGCTTGGCTGCGTGAAGGCGTTTATACTCCGGCAAACTGATCGATAAAATCGGGACAGACGGAGCTATTGCATGAAAATTGTAGACATGAAGGTCACGCCGGTTGCCGTTCCAATGTGCGGCGCGGCAGCAGTTTCTAAGATTCGTTTGGGCCCCGCATTGATGCAGGCAGCAATCCTCGAACTCTTTACAGATGAAGGATATGTGGGTATTGCTGAAGTGCCGATTATCGCAGGTGCGACATAGGCCTGTGATTTTGTGATGAGCGCTAAGAAAAAAGTAGTTGGTCGCGATCCCCATGAGGTCAACACGCTTTTGAAAGAGCTCTACGCTGCGTACAACTTGTATCATTTTCATATGCATTTTGGCAATTGGGCACTTAATTCCATTGAACGTGCATGTTGGGATATCTTAGGGCAAGAGGCCGGCCTCCCGCTACATAAGCTTTGGGGTGGCGCTTTCCGAAAAGAAGCCGATGTGTTTGGAATTGTAGATGCCTAGGATGATTTGGATGAGTTGTAGTAGACGGAAAGGTGAAGGTCCCTGACAAACCCGGCGTAGGTGTTACGCTTAATCAAGAGAAATTAGTTAGATACAACGAGGTTTTCATTAAGGAAATCAAAGAAAAAGATTTAGAGATCTCGATGGATAATCCTCTGTATCAGGCGATGTATGCAAGACCTTATCTCAATCATTGTTTGTAACCTAAATTGGAATGCTAAATAAGAAAGGAGAAAAATTATGAACCGCATTTCCAAGACCCTCGCGCTGATCCTGGCCCTGGTGATGATCTTCGCTCTGGCAGCTTGTGGTAGTGGCGACACTACTCCCGCAGACACCAGTAAGCCCGCAGAAAGTGGTGACCCTATTGTATATCGTTTGAGCCTGATTACCGCTATTGATGACCCTATTACCATCGCTGCGAATGACTTTGCTGAGAATGTTAAGGCAAAGACCGAAGGTCGCGTTACGGTTGAAGTGTACCCCGCCAACCAGCTGGGTGATGCTACTGCTGTCTTTGATGAGATTATGCGCGGTACCATTGACATGGCTTATGCGCCTCCCGCCGACAACTATGAGCCTGACATCTATCTGAGCTTCCTGCCCTATCTGGCAACGAGTTATGAAGATCTGCCCGCCGTTTATGGCAAGGACGGTTATCTTTTCCGGGAGACTTCCAAGCTGTATGAGAACCTCAACATCAAGTTCCTTGGCTATGGCTGCGTTGGCTTCCTGGGCATTGGTGCCTCCAAAGCGATTCTGGATGCGAACAAGGAAATCATCCCCGGTTCTCTGATTCGTACTTCCGCCGACCTTCTGTCTAAGCTGACTATTGAAGGCATGGGTTACAATGTTAGCACTATGCCTTATGTTGATGTTTTCTCTGCCCTGCAGACTGGCATCATTGACGGCTGGCTGGGCGGCAACCCCTCCATCAACTATTTCAGCTTCCGGGATGTCATCGATTACTTCTACAACTACAAGGTCATGATGGAAAACTATCACTTCTATGTCAACCAGGATAGCTTCAATAAGATGAGCGCTGAAGACCAGGCCATCTTTGAAGCCTGCGCTGATGAAGTGTTCGAGAAGAGCTATACTGATGCTCAGGCTCTTGACGAGCAGTATCTCAAGGAACTGGCTGATTTCGGTATCGAAGTGGTTGAGTTTACCGATGAGGAACTGGCAGAGATCGCGGAAAACGTGCGTGAGAACGTATGGCCCAAGATTGCTGCTGACAAGTACAGCGAGGACTTTATCGAGGAACTGAAGGATAGTCTGAAATAAGTTTTTCGGGGGGCTTAGAAGAATAATATAATATCTCTAAGCCCCCTCTTTTTGCTTAGTTAATGTCCACTGAACAAGTGCCCAATTTTTGTTCTGAGCCAGAATCTCCAGAAGATATGTGAGCATTCTCAAAAGGGCGCGCTGAATCTTGCGGAGATTCAGCACCAGAACGGACATGGCAATCACATGGGCCGCAGTCTCCCGCAGCTTTGCAGTGACCAGCCCCATGCCACATTTACGCTTCGCCAGACTGAATCTGCGCTCCACTTCCACGTGCTCGCACTCATCCCGATAGTCCTGAGCTTTGTCTCTGGTTTCACCCTTCTTAGGCCGCCCTAGAGCTGGGCCGGAAAGACGGATTCCATGCGCCTTGCAATAGCTGAGATTCTCCCGGTTTCGGTAGATTTTGTCCGCCAGGATCCGGCTGGGGTAATGCCCCTCTCGCGCTCGGAACCGCTCTGTCATTTCCCGCAGATTTCCCGCCTCATTGTAGGCGTCGAAAGAACAGCACTCCAGCCGCGTCCATCCGTCAACGACACTGATGTCCAGCTTCGCGCCAAACTCCACCAGCTTTCCCGCTTTTCCCCGCACAATGGGCCGAACAAGGGGCTGGCTCACGCTGACGATCCGATCAGGTACGCTGTGGGTACGGTTATCGTACATGTACTTCTGCTGCTCATAGACGGTGCGGATCGTGCCCAAACGCTCCGCCTGGCGAGGGGGCAGATTTTTCCCGAGGGACAGTTTGCCATCGATGGCATCCAGGTCGCGCCGGAGGTAAGCCAGCTGCTTCCCAATGGCTTTGCGGGTCATTTTCGCGGTGTGTTTACGGCATCTTGTGTATTTCAGGTAATCTTTCCGGGCACGTTTGCGGTACGTTCGAGGCTTCTTTCCGTCCGCGGGATCGTGAAGAACATCCAAAAGCGTTTCGCCGTTCTCCCTGGCCTCGTTGAGCAGGGAAACATCCTGAGGATAACGGATATTGGACGGCGCGCAGGTGGCGTCCACGATCATAGTGCCGCTGTTTCCGCCGGTTCCCGGCTGGCCGTCAGAATCATCATCGTCATCCTTGGATTCGGCTTCTTTGACCTGACGCTCCTTTGCGTCCCGCACGATCATCTCATTGATCTCACCCAGCACTTCCGGCGTCAGGCGCTTGCGGAAATACACCATCAAAGACGGATCAAAGGGCAGCTTTTCGTCATCATAGCCAGGATACCCGCAGAAATACTGAAGATATGGGTTCTCCTGGATCTGAAGCGCGGTTTCCTCGTCAGAATAGCCATACTCCGCCTGAATGATGCAGGCTCCCAAGGCAAGACGCAGCGGCTTGGCCACATTGCCTTTCCGGTTGGTGAATAAGGCGGCGTAGCGCTTCTCAATCTCCTACCAGGGGATCGTCTGGGCTTTCTTTACCCAACGGTTGCTTTCCTTCAGATTCATGCCTACCGGCTGTTTGAAATCCGCCAGGCTGATCTGTCCATTGCTGTAACGATACATGGTTGCCCTCCAAGTGCAAGGTTTTTGCTGGATTTTTGCCAGTTCTCTTGCTCCAATTATACCACGGATTGGCCTCTATCGATTGAAATATAAGGCTTTTTCTATTATTCAGTGCACATTAGTTAGGAGGAACTTATAATGATGAAAATTCTTCGCGGTATTGATTCAGCGCTGTTAAAAATTCAGAATTTAATCCTTGTATTCAGCACTGCGATTATCATTCTGTTTATGTGTACTGGCGTTGTAATGAGATACTTTTTTCACGCCAATTTTCATGGTCTTGAAGAACTTCTTCTGATCTTGGGCTTCTGGATCTACTTTTTCGGCGGCTCTGTGGCATTTCATGATGAAGACCACATGGAAGCAAGCATTCTACAGCCGCGATTGAAAACCCAAAAATCGAAAGATATCTATCTGATTGCTCGTAATGTTCTTTCTCTACCTACCTTGGTAATTGTTTGTAAGTGGTCGTATGATTATGTAGTTTGGAGCATTGATCTGCTGCCTACTACAGTAACCTACAATATTCCTTATGCTGTGGCACAGGTACCTATTCTTGTTTGCTTTGTTCTTGCTGTTTTCTATACAATTGCAAGCATCGGTGTACAAGGGGTACAAACGAGATAAAATAGAAATGAGGGGCGATAGAGCGGAAATGTCAGATTTTCCACTCTATCTGAACACGGTCGCTGGTGGCCTTGATTGTAGAAATCAAACCATCGGCGGCTTTTCTTTTGTCGTCAAAATCTATGCTGTCCCAGTTGTCGAGATAATAGGATAACTTCTTTATCTGCTGGGGAGATATGATTTCAACGCTCAATTCAGCGATTGCCTTTGAAATGGTCTGGCGTCGGGTGTCCAGTTCTTCAATTTTTTTGTTAGCGTAGGCAAGCAAGGTCGCATTGGCTCCGGTCAGCGTATCCAGCAGCTTTTCAATTTCTGCCTCCACCTGCGCCAGTTCCACTTGATAGGCGGTCAGCTTCGGATTGACTTTTTCCTCCCTGCCGTGGAGTATCTGAAAGTCTTTGAACTTCTCCTGCATGGCCGAGAAAATGAATTGCTCAAATTCTTCTTTGCGGATTTTCCCGCAGCCCGGACAGCCTTTGTTTTCCGTCCGTTTGGTACAGCGGAAATATCCGGTGCTGTTTGGTACATGGGTGGCTTTCAGAGCATACCCACAATGCCCGCATTTGATTTTTCCGGCCAGCCAAGTGTTCTTCGGTTTCCGTCCCTGCTGGAAGGTGGTATTTGCCATAAGTTTTTTCCGGCATTTCAGCCATGTGTCAGAGGAAATGAGTGCTTCATGGGGAGCGATAACAAGTATCTGGTCTTTTAAGCACCTGTCCTTGTCCTCTTTCACATCCCGCCCCTGATAGAGATAGCAGCCGTTTGTTCCGGCAAAGTCAGAAGCGTCATTGACAATCGCTGCACCCTGACTCTTGAAAAATTCGTACAGCTCCAAATCGGCCTGTGCGTAAACGGGGTTTCTTAAAAGCTGGGAAAGAAATGTACGGAACATGGATTTTCCATAAATTTTTATGTCATGTTCCTCGAAGTATCGGGTAATATCTCCGAAGGAGGTTTCCGGTTCAGCGTACATTTCAAACATCAGCCGAACATGGTCGGCGGCTACGGGGTCGGCAACCATTTTCTTTGTGCGGATACCCTCTA
>ERZ1106978.172-NODE-172-length-51723-cov-52.684776_pt1 | contig 51723 bp, 56 predicted proteins | sample MGYA00403689_ERZ1106978 | MGnify/ENA primary metagenome ERZ1106978 (study PRJEB35170, sample SAMEA104062434) | human gut metagenome | biome: human gut; feature: human-associated habitat; material: faeces | place: Denmark | collected 2012-08-02 ...
TTTTCTAAAAGACGGTCTTTCCAACAATGAGGATTTTTATTATCTGAACCTGCTTATCACCGTCACAGCCGGCAGCGTGGATGACCTTGAATGGAAGGTCGCGGAAATGAAAAAACTCCTGCTTTCGCAGGACATGGATGTACAGACCTGTTCCTTTTGTCAGGAGCAGGCTTTTTTATCCTCTCTTCCTCTGGTTTCTCTGGAGCGCCAGCTCTATGAGCGGTCTAAGCGGAATGTTCTGACAACGGGAGCCGCCAGCTGTTATCCCTTCACCAGCTATGAGATGTGCGATGACAACGGTATTCTTCTCGGCGTCAATAAACACAACAATTCTCTCATCATCGTGGACATCTTCGATTCCCGCGTCTACAAGAATGCCAATATCGCCATTCTCGGAACCAGCGGAGCCGGAAAAACCTTTACACTTCAGCTGATGGCTCTGCGTATGCGCCGCAAGGGAATTCAGGTCTTTATCATCGCGCCGCTCAAAGGGCATGAGTTTCACCGGGCCTGTTCCAACATCGGCGGTCAGTTCATTTCCATATCCCCGGCATCCCAGAACTGCATCAACATCATGGAGATCCGCAAAGCAGATAAGTCTGTGGACGATCTGCTGGATGGACCCGGCACGGAAAAATCTCTGCTGGCAGCCAAAATTCAGCGGCTGCACACATTTTTCAGTCTCTTAATTCCGGACATGTCCCACGAGGAGCGGCAGCTTCTGGATGATGCCATGATCTGCACCTACGGGGTCAAGGGCATCACACATGACAATGCTTCTCTGGAACAGCCGAAAAATCCAGGGTGCTATAAAGAAATGCCGATCCTGGGCGACCTGTATGAAATTCTCGCCGCCTCTCCGGAAACAAAGCGCCTTGCCAACATCCTGAATCGGCTGGTCAACGGCTCTGCCCGCTCTTTCAATCAGCAAACCAATGTGGCGCTGGACAACAAGTACATCGTCCTTGATATTTCTGAGCTGACCGGTGATCTGCTGACGGTGGGGATGTTTGTTGCTCTTGACTTTGTATGGGACAAGGCCAAAGAGAACCGCACGGCGGAAAAAGCCATCTTCGTGGACGAATGCTGGCAGCTCATCGGCGCCAGCAGCAACCGACAGGCCGCCGAATCCGTTCTGGAGCTTGCCAAGACGATCCGCGGCTATGGCGGCAGCCTTGTCTGTGCCACACAGGACCTCAATGACTTTTTTGCGCTGGACGACGGTAAATACGGCAAGGGCATCATCAACAACAGTAAAACGAAGATCCTGCTGAATCTGGAGGAGGAAGAAGCCCAGCGTGTTCAGGGTGTTCTTCACCTTTCTGAAGCCGAGCTGATGGAAATTACGCACTTTGAGCGCGGCAGCGCTCTCATCAGCACAAATAACAATAATATTGCCGTGGAGATCAAATGCAGTCAAATGGAAAAGGAATTGATCACCACGGATCGCCGGGAGCTGGCCGAGCTTGCTCAGCGTGCTGCGCCAAAGCAGCATCCATGCTAATCCGTACACAATACGCATTTAAGACGTATAACGCTCCACAACCAACAGCAATACGGCGATTATACGGCTTCAATACGCATAACGAGGAGATGTTTCAATGAAAACGAGGGAACAGATCTATGGGCAGGAAGCCGCCGGCATCCTGCGGGATGTTTCCATGTACCGCGCTCTGACGGAGATGCAGCTTATGAAGCTCTATCCGCACAAGGAAAGTAAAATCCGAAATCTGCTGTCCTACCTGCAAAAGCAGGGCCGCATTGTGCAGCGCGGCGAGTATTACCGCATTCCCGCTGATGCGGAGGAGAGCATCGATCACGGGCTTTCAAAGGCCGTTTGGGTTCTTACCGACTTTATGGAGCAGGTGGAATATCATTCTGTCAGTGACTATCCCGCAAAAATCATCTTTTTTGCGGATGGTGAGGTTTACGAGATCATTTACGCGGAGCCGGGTAAAGAGCAGCTTATCAACCAAATGCTCTCCACAGTAAAAGAGGTTCCGCCCAAATACATCGTTCTGATTGAGCAGCCGGAGCAGATCGCCGAGATCCACACACCAAACACCAGCGGCTACTGTACCGTCTCTTCGGGCGGCGAAGTGCAGTATTATCAAATCGAATAAGGAGTTTTTTCTTGAACAGGGCCATCATATCACAAAGAATTACATCTATTCTGGCTGAGATCGAACGGCTGAACAATGCGCTCTATGCCATGAACACGACGGATATCCAGCGTTATCCCGACAACTACGAGGTGCTGTCCACGGATGCGGCGCTGCGGGCCGAGCGGATCACCTGCCGGCTGCGCCACCTGATCTATGCCACTACCAGCATCAAAAAAGAGGAATATCTGCGGTCTGCTGAAACCATGCAGGGCATTGAGATCAGCGAAAATGACGGCATTCTGGAGATCAAGCTCCCGTGCCTTCTGCCAAAGCGCAGGCAGCGCCAAAGCACGGAGTTCCTGTTGGATCCGTTTACCTCCGCGCTCTCCGATTACGCCGCCCACCACACTATGCCGCAATTTCAGCATTGTGTGGTCTGCTTTTCCCATATCTATGCGCAGGAGCTGCCAGAGCGCCGTATCCGCGATTATGACAATCTGGAACTGAAGCAGTTTCTGGATGTTGCGGCCTCCTTCATCTTGACGGATGACAATGGGCTGCTGTGCGACGCCTACAACACCACGGAGCTGGGCGAAGAGGATTGTACGCGGCTTTTTCTCATGGACAGCACGCAGTTTCCGGCCTGGCTTGCAGAGCGCCAGAATGGTGTAAAAAGCATATCGGATTTTTGACCTTTTATGGGCGCTTATTTTCCAAGGTACAAAAAGCGCCCTGAAAGCGCTGAAAATACTGCGTTTTTTCAAGGCGCTCCAGCCGCAAAATTACCCAAGCTATAAAGCCCTACGGTAAAATATCGTACAAGGAGGCAGCACGGTTTATGCCTCGAAAGCCCCGGCAGCTGCCAGCTCAAAATACGCTGCCCTATCTTCTTTTGACATTAACCGCCCTCTGCGGTGAATACCCCATCCGTCAAATCAGCCACCTGCCGGGTGGTTCCGCATACCTCGAAAGTGTCGTTACCGCTCTCCGGCGAGATGGGCTGCTGCGTACCTTCTCCAAAGACGGCCTGCGTGGACTTCGGCTCACCTCGTCAGCCAAACGGCTGCTGTTGGCTGATGCTCCCGAATGGTTTTCAGCCTACCTGACCGGCAGTTCTGAGCCAAACAAGCTCAAAAGCGAAATTCCCAGACGGCTCCGGCTTCACCGGATGGCTGAGATCCTGACCATCATGCACAACGCTGACATTCCGGTCTTTCCATGGGAAAAGGCTCCTTTTTCCGCTGCCAGTCAAAGTGCGGCAATCCCCGCCTATTACACCTCCAGAGAGGTCAAAGAGATCGGCCCGCAAGGGGCGAAAATCAAAAGTTCACGCGCAACCGGCATCCTGCTGACGGATGGCGGTATTCTTTTGACCTATAACACCGCCAAAGCGCAGATGAAATGGGAGTACAAGGCTGAACTGCGGTTCAAAGCTCTGCTGCAAACCGAAGGGGTCATGCCCGATGCGGAGATTTCCGGGATCGTGTTCGGCTCCACCATGGAACAGCTATCTATCTTGATGCAGCCGGACGCACACAGCTATTTCCTGTTGGATGGCAGCTTTCCGCATTTCTACTATCTGACTAATGACCGTTATGGCGAAGCGATTCTTCGCCTCTTATGCGATGCACAGCAGCGCAGGACACTCGATGCGATCCTTGCAGACGGCCTCCACGCACAAATACCAAATTGGCGTGTGGAAAATGACGCCATTGACAGCGCAGGGAATCCCGTTCTATTCGCCTACACCTGTGATTTCCCTCGCATCCGGCGTTTCGATACCGCGCTGGAGCTGCACGGAATGACAGGGACATTGATCTGCTTCGATTACCAAGAAGAAGTCTTGCGGGAGATCTGCGGGCAGCGTGCGATACTGCAAAGCATTGATTTTCAACAGTTTGAAAGGAGCGTGCTCTATTCCTAAGAAGAAGCTGATTCAGCTTTTCATCATCATTCCAATCGCTGCGCTGGCGCTGCTCTATGGGAGCGGCTACCTCTCGCAGCTTTTTTCCAATTATCGTGCATGGCAAGAGGCCGGCGCCGTGTTTGGGACGTCTCCCGCATTCCCGGACGCCGGATTCTTTCCCTGCCTTGCGGCAGCCTTCCGTTTTCCGTATGGGCTGTATGGCCTCGGCCTCTGCATCGGTGCGCTGGCGCTGCTGATCCTCATGGTCATGCGGATGGGCTACAGCGAAGGCGGCGAATACGACCGGCGGCGCAACCTTGTCTATTCCAACAAGGGAACCTACGGCACCGCAGGGTTTATGTCCCGCAAGGAACTGACGGAGGTGCTTGATCTTGTTCCGGATATTCGCAAGCATTCCGGTACAATTCTCGGAGAGCTGGATCATCAGGTCATTTGTGTTCCTCCAAAGACTCGATTTAACGGGAATCTTGCGGTTTACGGCGCCAGCGGCTCCAAGAAGACAAGAGCCTTTTGCGTCAATATGATTCTCCAATGCGCGGCGCGGAAGTCAAGCCTTGTGATCTGTGACCCCAAGTCCGAATTGTACGAAAAGACCAGCGAATATCTGCGGGATCAGGGCTACACCGTCCGTGTGTTCAATCTGGTCACACCATCAGCCTCCGATTCATGGAATTGTCTTGCGGAGGTCGGCGGTCAGGAATTGATGGCCCAGCTTTTTTGTGACGTCATCATCAAGAATACCGGCGGCGAGGAACGCGACCACTTCTGGGACAGCGCCGAAATGAATCTGCTCAAGGCGCTGGTCCTCTATGTTTCCACCAGCTATCCCAAGAAAAAGCAGAATATCGGCGAGGTGTATCAGTTGATTGCCGCCAGTTCCGAACAGGAGCTGAACGCGCTTTTTGATGTTCTTCCGGTCACGCATCCTGCCAAAGCGCCCTACAGCATTTTCAAGCAGGCGTCGGAGAGTGTGCGCGGCGGCGTTATCATCGGGCTCGGCTCCAGACTGCAGGTTTTCCAAAACCGGGATATTCGCAACATCACATCCTACAACGAGATCGATCTGGAACTCCCGGGAAAGCAGCCATGCGCGTATTACTGCATTACCAGCGATCAGGACAGCACCTTTGATTTCCTCTCCTCGCTGTTTCTTTCCTTTGTGTTTATCCGCCTGGTTCGCTATGCGGACGAACATTGTCCCGGCGGGGAGCTTCCGGTTCCTGTTCATGTACTTGGTGAAGAGCTGTGTGCCTGTGGAGTGATCCCAGATCTATCGAGAAAAATTTCGGTCATTCGTTCCAGGAATCTGTCCATGTCATGCGTGTTCCAGAACTTAGCTGGTCTTCAGAACCGCTATCCCTACAACCAGTGGCAGGAAATTCTGGGCAACTGCGATGTGCAGCTTTTTCTTGGCTGTACAGATGCTCTGACGGCGGAATTTATTTCTGACCGGACCGGCGAGGCCAGTATCTCTGTCACCAGTAAAGCCAAACAGCTCGGAACATGGCGCGTATCCAATTACACGCCTGAATACCGGGAAACCAGCGGTGTCGGCCGGCGCAAGCTGATGACCATGGACGAGGTGCTGCGTATGGATATTGATAAAGCCCTGATCCTCATTCGGGGCAAGAATGTACTGGAGGTGGATAAGTACGACTATTCCAAACATCCCGAGGCGAAGAAGCTGCGGCCGAGCAAGGCCGCCTCCCATGTCCCTGCATGGCGGGCAAATCAGCCGCAGGAAAAGCAAACTCCATCGGCGCCGCCATCTCAGGCAGCGGAAAAGAAGCCGGCGCAAAAGAAAAAGCCTGCGTCGGCTGAAAAAGTCGTTGCCGTAACCAAAGAATCCATTATGAAGAAAAAGGAGGATACTTAATGCCCAAGAAAAAAACGATCCCGCCCCCTGATGATTTCTCCTCAGAGTTCATGGAAACCGAATCCGCCAAAGAACTTTCTGAGCAGCAGGTGGAGGCCGCCGTCAGCGACAACACGGAAACTCCGCTGGCAGAACCCCCGGAAGTTGATCTCGGCTCCGGCGATGTGAGCGGCACAGCAGATGTTGAGGAAAACGAGCTGGATGCCGAAAACACCGCTGATGCCGCAGAGACTGTCCCTGTTTCCGATGAAAAGGCTGAGGACCCGGAGTACGACAGCATTTTGCAGGAGCTGAACAGCAGCACTCCGGCACCCCTTGACAGCAGCGGCGAAAATGCTCTGGATGCACTTTTGCTGGAAGAAAATGTGGAAAATGCTCCGCCCGCTGAAGATGAAACGGAATCCGCAGATGGTGAAGCTGCTCCGCAGCCTACTGCACCTCCCGCACCTGCCGGACGCCGTGACTCCTACATTCTGACCGTTGATGCAAAAGACCGTATCGAAACGGAAGAAGAACGCCGTGAGGTCATCTGGCATGAGATCAAGACCTCGCATATTGCCGGTCGTATTTTGACCGGAACGTTGGACGGCGTGGAGCAGACCCCTTCCGGCCGTACTATCGTTGTCGTTGACTACAAGGGTTATCGCATTGCGATCCCGCTGAAAGAAATGATGCTCTATTCCGGGCCCGTTCCGTATGGAGCGAAATACAAGCCGTTTATGGAGCGGATGAACAGTATCCTTGCAACCATGCTCACCGCGGAGATCGATTTCATCGTCCGGGGTCTGGATAACACCGCCCGCAGCGTTGTGGCAAGCCGCAAGGCCGCTATGCTCCGTAAGCGTCAGACCTTCTATCTGGACACCAACGAAGATGGCGTCCCCATGATCTATGAAGGGCGCGTCGTACAGGCGCGCGTCATTGGCGTTGCGGAAAAAGTCCTGCGTGTGGAAGTGTTCGGCGTGGAGTGTACGATTTTCGCCCGCGATCTGTCTGCCGCATGGTTCGGTGACGCCCGCGAGTATTACAGCGTCGGCGACCGTGTTCTTGTCCGTGTGCTCACCATTGACCGCAGCGACATCAACCATATTTCCATCACAGCAGATATCCGCAGCGTTTCGTCCGCCGCCAACCAGAGCAATCTGGATAAATGCGTCCTGCAGGGCAAATATGCCGGCAGAGTGACCGATGTGCGGCACGGCGTTGTGTTCATCCGGCTCAACAACGGTGTCAACGCGGTTGCCCACACCTGCTATGACCGGCGAATGCCTGGAAAGAAAGACGACGTCAGCTTTGCCGTTACCCGTCTGGATGAGGAACGCGGCATCGCTGTCGGCATCATCACCAGAATCATCAAACAGAATTTGTAAAAAAGGAGAGGCCACCATGAAGAGCTTATCAAAGCTGGCCCTTTGCCTGCTGCTTGCCATGTCGCTGACGGTCAGCGCCTTTGCCGCTCAGGTTCCCGATTCATTGGTAGCGGAAAACCTGAACGGCCAGCAGCGGCTTGTAAAAACCTACACGCTTTCCCCGGAGGTTGACCCAGATGAGCTGAAGGAAGAGGACTTTTCCTACGACGGTTATCTTTATACCTGGGCCTATACCACAAAGGTGGAACACCCGTATCTGGAAAGCAAAACTGTAACGGAAACCGTCACAGTCAATACCGCCAAAAATGACCTTGCGCAGATCCTCGCAGAGCTTTCGCCCAGTATGCCCTATGAAAAAGACGGATTCTCCGGCGAGTTGGCGCTGGATCATACCACGCTTTCCACAGAGGCGTCCGGCTACACCACCAAATACAGCAAAACCACCGAGACGAAGGTGATCGGCAATCTGGATCGCAACGACATGTCTTATGTGCCGGCCACGACCGTCAAAAATGGGAAAACGCTCACCCTTGCCAATGTGGAATGGCAGGTCACCGGCACGGCGCTCGTCGGCGAGACGCTGGTTCCCGCCCAGTATCAGGCGGTCGCCACCTATTCCGCCTCCAGCAGCTATCAGGCTGCCACAGGCTATGTCACCACGGCGGAATATCACGGGACCGTTACTTCGGAAGGCGTGGACAGCATCACTTATACCGTGGTTTACACCGGAAGTGAGATCGTCCCCGTAAAAACACATATCTGGGATAACGGCGGCCTTGCCGCTCCGCTGCTGATCATCGCTGCCGTGCTGCTCTGCGCGGGCATCGCCGCCGCTGCACTCATCCTGCTGCGCCGCCGCAAAAATGTCTATGTGTATGTTCCGGACAGCAAGCCCCGAGAGTACCGGCTGATTGCAAAGTTCCGTGTGGAGCCTGACAGCGAGGTTCCCGCTATCGATGCAGGCGCTCTCACACTGAATCCGGGAGATACCGTCGCGGTTGAGGTGAAAAAATCCCTTGCCAGGCATCTGACTGGGCGCGAGTTCACCGTTTCTTTCCCGCAGAGTGACCATACTTACACGATCCAAGCCAGCAAGCACAATGACTGGCATGAATTTACCGTTCCCGCTGAAGAAGAACAGGAGGCTCCCGTATGAAGAAGTTTTTCTCATTGACTTTGACTCTGGCTGCCATGCTTTCTGCGATGGCGGTCAGCGCACAGGCTGCCGATTATTCCTTTGAAACCGATGGCACCCCGGAATACTATCCCTCCTCTTCCTATGAGGACGTCTACGGCTCTCGCTACAATTACGGTGGAAAAAATGTGGTGGACTACCAGATCCCCGAGCTGGAGTACGGGCAGCTCAGCACCACCCAAACCGGGGTGATGGAGAAAATCATGCTGCATGGTCTTCAGGGCATCTCTGCATCCGGCAGCGGAATTTACGGAATTTCTCCCGGCGGCGGAACTGTGGAGATCCCCGGTTTTCTGCAGGGCGGCTCCACATCTACTCCTGCGATGCCCGCTTTCACAGAGCTGACACAGGATTTTCTGCTCTCCAACGGTGCCGTCGGAAAGATATCCATTCCTGCCATCGGAGTTAAGAATTACTATCTATGGGAAGGTGAAACGACTGCCAGCATGAAAAAGGGGCTGGGGCATTTCACCAGTACCAGCGTCTGGAACGGCAATGTGGCTGTCTGCGGGCATAATCGCGGCGCCAAATATGTGATCGGCAGCATCAAGGATCTGAATGTGGGCGATAAAATCACCTATACCACATCCATGGGTACCCGCACCTATCTGGTGGAGACTGTGACCAAAATCAGCAGCAGCGATTGGAGCTATTTGTCCTCTACCACGGATAATCGAATGACTCTCCTTACCTGCGTTGCCGGAGATTCCAGTCAGCGCTGGTGTGTGCAGGCTGTTCAGACCTCTTAAAAATCTTTTGTTGAAAAAGCCGCTTTATGATCGTAAAGGAATAGTAGATCAAAAATAAGGAGGCTTTTCCATGAAGAAGCAGATCCTCACGATGTTTACGGGCCTTTTTATCGGCGCTATTATCACAGGCGGAGCTTCCGCCTATGCTGCGGGAATCCTCGCTGAACGCAGCAGCCATCGTATTTTTGTCGATGGGCAGGAGGTGCAGATGGAAGCCTATGTCATCAACGGCAACAACTATGTGAAGTTGCGGGACATTGGCGAACAGGTCGGCTTCAATGTCTGCTGGGACAGCGATGCCAAATGTGTACAGGTCGAATCGAAAAAGCCGTACACCGGCGAAGCGCCGGTAACGTCTGCGGAGGCAAAGCCCATGGAACATCCTTCGCAGACAGATGTTGCCACCGCAAAACAGGACATCATCGACTGCACCAATGCGCTGCGGTGCGAAAATGGCGTTGATGCGCTACGCGTCAACAACAAACTCATGCAGGCGGCGCAGGTACGAGCCGATGAGATGGCTGCGCATACCGTCTATTCGCACACAAGACCGAATGGTGGAAAATTCAATACCGTCACGGATTGCCCCTACATGGCCGAAAATGTCCATCGCATCGCAGATTGGGTGCTGTCTGACCAGACACTTGCCGAACGAGCAGTTGCGGATTGGTATGCCTCAACGGTTCATCATAAGAACATGGTCAATCCAAAGCTGTCAGAGATCGGTGTCGGGCTGGCAAGAGGTGTCAATGATACTGGTGACCCGTGCTGGTACTGTGTCCAGCTTTTCCTCTACGATGGCTATTCCATCACTCGGGTGGATACCCCCACAAGCAAATAAATCATCAACTTTCACGCAAGAGCAGGTCGTCAAGATCTGCTCTTTTTATTGCGCTTTTTGGAAAGGAGAAAGACATGAAGTCAATTAAACATCGCTTGTTGTCACTGCTTTTGACGCTGGTGACGATCTTGAGCCTGCTGCCGACTGCGGCTTTTGCCGCGTCGAACACGGGTTCTGGCCTCAAAATTACCACCAACCAGGCATATTGGAGCACGCGCCTGCTCGCCAACGGTACCCCATACAGCTACCGCCCGCCGCTTGTGGACGGTAAGCTCGTGTACTGCATGGATAGCGGCCTCGGCTATCATTACGCAACGCCTTCGTACCTGAATTCCTTTACATGGACGTCCGGCACCGGTGCAGATGCAGATGCCGTATTGCAGTCAGCTGTCACGAACAGCGGCCTCAGTGAAATGGACGCCGCGACCGTCGAGAACGTCAAATGGATGATGACCTACCTCAACGACTGCAAGGCATCCAATGTTGGCCAGCTTTTTATGGCCGTGCAGACGTATGTGTGGGATCACCAAAGCTATAAAGGCGAGCCCGGTGGAGACGGCGATGCGGGCGGCTATGCCAACGCAGACACCTACGAGCTGTACCTGAGCCTCATCGACTCGCTTCTTGCAAAAAAAGCGGCTGAGGACGCCGAGTTCCAGCGTCAGATTGAGGAGTACAAAGCGCAGGGCGTTACCGCAGCCATTGTGGAGGATGAGAGCGCGAGATGGGCGGTGTACGCAATCTCCAGCAACCGCAAAAACCAGTCATTCTTCAACTACTATGGCCCGCGCAAGCTTGCAACTCAGGATAAACCCGGTGGCGGAGAAGAACCTGCACCACCTGCTGGCACGGGCAAAATCACGCTGAAAAAAACTGCTGGTGGGACCACAACCGGCCTCGCCGGTGCACGTTTCAGCATCTATTTCAATGGCCAGATCGTCGGCAGCGACATTACCAATGCGCAGGGTGAGATCTATGTTGAGAACGCCGCCACCGGCCTTTGGAGCTTTGTCGAGACCTCCGCACCGGACGGTTACTGTGTCGATCCCACGCCGAAGAGCGTGTACGTAGATGTAACTGAAGGTGACCGCGAATACAGCGTTGCGGCGACTAATTATGAGCTGCCCGATATGAAGATCATCAAGCGCGACGCCATGAGCGGCAAGCCCATCGCTGGCACGGTCTTTTCCATTAAGTCCGTTACCGGCAGCTATTCCACCTCCGTCACGACTGGCACGGACGGTTCCGCAACGCTCTCGGCCATTCCCGCTGATGTTTATGTAGTACGGGAAGAATCCGTTCCCGAGCCGTACATCGTAACCAATACCGAGCAGACCGTGGCGCTGCGCCCCGGCAAAACCTCCGAGGTATCTTTCGTTGACTATGAAAAGCCCGGTCTTGAAATTGTCAAGAAGAACATCGCCAACGGAGAGCCTATCGAGGGCGTGACCTACCGCATCGAGCAGATCGATGGCAGTTTCTCCACCAGCGCTACCACGGATAACCATGGGCGCATTTTCCTTGAGAGCATCCCTGTGGGCAGCTACAAGGTCACGGAGATCAATGTCCCCAACCATGTCATTCTCTGCCCCATTCCGCAGGAAGTAGCGCTGAAGGCTGGTGAGACATCTACCGTCACCTTCTTCAATGCCCTCAAGCCGACGCTGGAGATCCGCAAGGTGGACAGCGTTACCGGCGATCCTGTTAAGGGCGCTAAGTTCCAGATCTGGTATGGCAGCAACCACACCGACACCGGCGAGCTCAACGACCTCGGCACCTATTTTTCCGATGCAAGCGGAAAAATCATTCTCCCTGAGATCAAGGATGGCTGGTACAAGGTGACGGAATTGGAACCGGCGTCCGGGTACGCCATCAAGGAGCCTGCCACGCAGGAATGTTTCATCGCCGGTGGCGAGAGCAAGGCGTTGATTTTCGAAAACACGCCCCTTTCCGCCATCATCATCCGCAAGGTGGACAGTGAGAGCGGTCAGCCGTTGGAGGGTGCATGGTTCCGCATCCGCTACCTTGGCGGCACCTCTGGCACCGGCGGCACTGTGGTTGGCGAGTACAAAACATCCAGCAATGGCACCATCGTTGCAACCGGCCTCAAGGCAGGCACTTATGTCTGCGAGGAGATCTCCGCACCGGACGGGTATGTGATCACCGACGCCGCGGAAACGGTCTATCTCTCCGGTAAGGATCAGGACGTGATTACCGTGACCTTTGGCAACGATAAGATGGGTTCCCTCCTGATCGTAAAAAAGGACGCCGTGACCGGCGCCCCCATTTCCGATGTGGAGTTCCTTGTGACTGACTCGGACGGAAGTGTGATCGGTACGACGAATGGCCGCTACGTGACCGACAGCGCAGGTACTATCCGTATTGATGGCCTGACACCCGGCATGACGGTCATCGCAAAAGAGGTGCGTGCCAAGGATGGCTACATCCTCGACGATACCCCGCAGAGCATCAAGATCAAGCGCAATTCCGTGATGACGCTGGAATTCCGCAATCAGCCCAAGGGCGGCGTTTTGGTGAAAAAGGTGGACGCTGTGACGAACGCGCCCATCTCCGATGTGGAGTTCCTTGTCACGGATTCCGACGGCAATCTCATCGGCAACGCCAATGGCAAGTTCGTGACGGACAGTGCAGGTGCGTTCACGATTACGGATGTTGCACCTGGTACGACGCTTATCATCAAGGAAACCCGCGCGAAGGCAGGCTACATTCTCGATGATACCCCGCAGACGGTTAAGGTCAAGTCCAATGAAGTTGTCACGGTGGAGTTCCGCAACGCCCCCAAGGGCAATCTCATCATCGTAAAGCAGGACTCCGTTACAAAGGAGCCGCTGGAAGGTGTCGAGTTTAAGATCACCTACGCAGATGGCTCGTATGTAGATGCCGAGGGCGGCACGCTGTCCTCCACCGGCCTGTACTGGACGGATAAAGAAGGAAAAATCACCATTTCCGGCATCTCCGGCACCATAGTAGCGACGGAGGTGAAATCGATCCCCGGTTACACCATTGATGAAAACACTCGCAGTCAGACGGTTGTCATCAACCCCAACGATACGCAAACGCTTCACTTCTACAACACGCCTGTCGGCGGCGTGGAGATCATCAAGGTCAACGAGGATGACCCCAGTGAGCGCATCCCCAATACGACCTTTGAGATCCGCAAGGTGGACGATGCCTTGGTGGATACCGTCACGACCGGTGAAAATGGCAACGTGTTCGTGTCCTTGCAAGATGGCAGCTACTATGCAAAAGAGGTCACATCGAACAAATCGTTCCGGCTGGATGATACGCCCCACTATTTTGAGATCAAGGACGGCAAGCATGTGACGCTGCAGGTGACCAACAAAAAGCTCAGCGGCATCGTTATCCACAAAATCGACAGCGTCACGGGAGAGGGGATCTATGGCGTAAAGTTTGTCCTCTATGATGCGAACAAGAAGCCCATCGGCGAGTACACCTCGGACGATGAGGGCTACATCTACATTGACGAGATCCCCGGCGGACTGAGCGGCCGCTTTTATCTGAGAGAACTGGAAGCCGCCCCCGGCTACACGCTGGATAAGCAGTATAAGACCGTCTATGTCTCTCCGGGCAAGACCGTGGAGATCGAGTGGGAAAATACCGCTGTCACGGGCCAGATCCAGATTTATAAGTACGCCGCTGAGTATAACGAGGTCACCGGCACCGCCGCAGGCGCCCCGCTCAAGGGCGCTGTTTATGAGATCGTCAATGCCCGCAGCGGCAAGGTGGTGGATTACATCACGACGGACGCCCGGGGCGTTGCGGCCAGCAAGCCGCTGCCGCTGACCCGCTATCAGATCCGAGAGGTCACAGCGCCGTCTTTCTGGCAGATCGACCCCACCGTGCATGATGTGACACTGGAATATCCCGGTCAGATTATCAAGCTCTCTGCCTATGATAAGCCTGCCAGTCTCGGCGTTACCATCACCAAGCGCGGCAACGCGCAGGTCATGGCAGGCCAGTCCATGCGCTACGATCTGACGGTGGCGAACACCTCCAACGTGCCGCTGGAATCCTTCTTCTGGCACGATAAAATGCCCTATGATGTGGCGCGTCCCACGACGCTCACCACCGGCACCTACAGCGCGCGGCTCAACTACCGCATCCTCTACAAAACCAACTGCAATGCGAGCTATCAGGTACTGGCCTCCAACCTGCTCACCAGCAACAACTACAGCTTCAGCCTCAACGCCATTCCCATGCAGGCCGGCGAAGTGGTGACCGACATCTATTTTGACTTCGGCAAGGTTCCTGTCGGCTTCCAAAGCGTTGTTAATCCCACGCTGAGCGTGATGGTGAACGGAAACGCGGTCAATGGCTATCAGATGGTCAACCGCGCCGATGTGGGCGGCAAATATCAGGGTACATGGCAGACCGCAACGGCAAGCTGGGTGACGATCATCCGCCGTCTCTGGAATACACCTACACTCCCCAAGACTGGCTACTAAATCCAATCCTTTTCAGGGGAAGCGCCCTATCCGGGGCGCTTTCCCAATTCTAATGTGAGGAGTTGAACCATGAAACACAAGAAAGGATTTGCTGCCGTCCTTTTGACGCTGATCATCAGCGCGCTGCTGTCCGTTTCCGCCTTTGCCGCCTCTGACGGCTTTTCTGATGTGCCGGAGGCATCTCCATTTTATGAAAGCGTCACTTACCTTGCTGGGCGAGGCATTACTTGCGGTACGGGAAACGGCTGGTATGCACCGGGCACACCGATTACAGTGCGCCAATGGGCAACAATGATCTGCCGGGCCTTTGATAAAGAAGACGCCCTTTCGGATCCTGCCGGCTATGGCGGTGATGCCTGTATCAACCAGGGCTATGCGGATGGATGGCTGAATCTGCCGGCTATGGCGGCGCCGGACTCCCGCCTGTGCCGCTATGCCATCTATGAAAGCGGCTTTGCTGCCTTTGACATTGCCCTTTACAGTTCTCAGCTCTACCCGGAGGGGGAAGCCCTGTCTTCGCAGGGCAATGCTTTCCGCGCTGCTGTGAGCTTTGGCTTATGCGAAGACACCTGTGCAGGGACGGACATCATCACACGGGGCGAGGCTGCGGATCTTCTCTATGCTCTTTTGACCGGGGAATTTACCGTTGCGCCGCCGCCCATTCTGGAGACGATCCCTCTGAACAATAAAGAGGGCGTCCATCTGAACAGCTATCTGCTGGAACTTCAAAAGATCCCGGAGCCGATCCGGCAGGCATTTGCGGAAAGAGGGTGGCAGTACACCATTGACTATGAATACCTCGCAAGGCTGAGTGAAGAGCGAAATATGAGCTGTATTGGGGCAACCAATTACGGAAGCCGCCAAATCACTGTATCCTCGGCGGGGGCCACCGTCCACGAGTTTGGTCACTTTCTCGATGAGCTGATGGGCTTCCCGTCTCAGACGGAAGGCTTTTATCAGGAGGAGTCCGGAACCGCAGCAGCCCTGCTCCGTCCGTATGCGCTTACCAACGAGCGGGAGTATTTTGCTGACTGCTTCGTGTACTGGCTCACTTACCGTGATAACAGCAAAAAAATGGCGGCGCTTTGCAGCGCCGCACCAAAAACATACGCATATCTTTTGGCATTGGAAAGTCAAAATTGGCAGCCGGCTGCATAGGCCTTCCTGCCTGGCTAGGGCTGTTTGAAACCCCACAACACTGTTATTATACTGTACCGTGTCCTGCATCGTCAATCAAATTAACGGCAATCCGTCTAAAATCAGATGGATGCACAGTTTGTATTATGACTATTTCGTACAATTTGCGGATTGCAAACCAATAGAAAATCTGCTATTTTATAAACACAGAAAGAAAGGTGAGTCCGATGTACCAGTAACCCTCAAATCTGTAGAAATCGGAGGTAACCAATGATGGTAGAGCCCAAGACTTACATAGAATGACCCTTGACTGCGGAACACGAAAGCAGTCAAGGGCCATTCTTATATGCTGGCTCCTGCGTGCAGCAGGGGCTTTTTTCATGTCTGCGGGAAACCTCATTCATCGGCGCGCAGAAGTGCCTGTGTCTTGAGCAGCGCACTCATCAAGGCACGGTGATCTTCCCACTCTTCCCACCAGAGCGGCTTTAGGGCAAGCAGCATTTGTTCGGCCCATTGCAGCTCCGATTTTTGCAAACAGCCCCGTTCCAATCCGACTTGAAATCGTGCAAACGCATCTCGGACATGGTCTGATGCAGAGTCACGATTCAAGTAACTGCTGAGAAAGCCGCCTAAAACAGCGGATTCTTCCTGCGTATAAAACAATATTCTTCCCCTCCTATCGCACACGAGGGGTATTCTACCACAGACTGTTCGGATTGAGAAGTGTGGATTTTTGAAGGCTCCGATCTGCCACGCAAAAAAAGCCTGCCGCAAGCGAAGTAGGCGCCACCTTTAGACAGGAAAGGATACGACCATGAGCGAACATAACCATACCGGACTGGATGAGGCAGCTTCTGTTGCATCCAATACCATGCAGGCAGTACGGACCGGCAAGGCCATTTCCGCCGCGGCAAAGGGCGCTGCGGCAGGCGGGCCCTATGGAGCTGCCATAGGAGCAGCATTGTCCGCACGAAAGCATATCGGGAAAATAGCGGCGGCCGCGCTGGTGTTACTGGCGCTGCCGCTACTTTTTATTTTGCTCCTGCCTGGGATTATCTTTGGAAGCCTGACGGATAGCGGAGCGTCCGGAGTAGCCCGGCAGCCGATCCTCAATGACAACGCAGCCATTACGGAAAATGTGAATCAGGCTGCCTTTGCGATCAATCAGATTCTCGGAGAAGGCATTGAGAATGTGCAGGAGCGCATCGCCAACGATTTCGCCGGAACAGGCGGGGATCACTATGAAGTAGTCAATCCCTATGAGGGAAATCTCATCAGCAATGCCAACCTGTTTATTTCTCAATACTGCGCGGCGAAAAATCTGGACTTTGCCGCCATCTCCCTCACCGACATGGAGCGGATCCTGCGTGCGGGCCTCACGCACCTTTACAGCTTCAGCCGAACGATGGAGGTGCGTACTGTCCCTGCGGAGGAGGACGGCGAGGAAGATACGGCGGAGACATGGTACATCTACACGATCCGCTATAATGGTGAAGCCTACTTTGCGGACACCATCTTTGCGCTGACTGACGAACAGAAAGATCTGGCGGAGAATTATGCGGAAAACCTCAGCCTGTTTCTTGGCGACGGCCTGTTCCAATACGCTCCCTCCACCAACACCACTACAGCTCTTGGCGATGTGCGCTTGACCGATGGGGAAACAGAGGTCATCTACTTCAACCAGTTGGATGAACGCTATGCCAATCAGCCTTATGGTACTGACCATATTGGGGGGTATGGCTGCGGGCCAACTTCCATGGCTATTGTGGTTTCCTCACTGACCGGCGAGACGGTTGACCCGGTCCAAATGGCACGGTGGGCCTATGAGCATGGCTATTGGTGCAGCAAAAGCGGCTCCTACCACACTTTGATCCCCGGCGCAGCACAGGCGTGGGGACTTTCCGTTGAAGGGTGTACCGCTTCGGAACCGCAGCGCATTCTGGATGCCCTGGCAGACGGGAAGTTAGTCGTGGCCCTGATGACCAAGGGGCATTTTACGAAGTCCGGACATTTTATCGTGCTGCGGGGCGTCCAGGATGAAAAAATCCTCGTGGCCGACCCCGCCAGTTACCGGCGCAGTCAAAAAGCCTGGGAGCTGTCCATCATTCTGAACGAGGCCAGCAGACGTGCCGGCGCCGGCGGGCCGTTCTGGATTATTGGGTGAAACTGCTGACAAATATAGCAAGAGACACCTCATCTCTGAGGTGCCTCTCTAACAATGCCACGATGAAATAATCTAATCAGCGTTCATTTTCGTTCAGGATTTCCAGCATCTCTTTTGGCGTCACCACATAGGGCTTGACCGGGAAATGCTTGATGTTGCCGGTTACAAGATAAGCGTCGGTAGTTTCTCTTGCTTCCATAACCACCTCATAGAAAATTGCATCATCGGGGTCGGGGACATAGTCCTCAATCGTGGCAGCATCCAAAAAGATACCTCGCTTAATCAAGCCTGTCAGCGCAATTTCGATGTCCCGGCGGTCAAACTTAAATTTAGGGCGGTGCAGAACATCGTTGTATTCGTCCAGAATATCCTCATGCAGCAGAGGAATTACACGCCCCGCAAGAGCTTCTTGCAGAATAATACCGGGAACGGAGGAAATGTTAAACAGAGCGGAAACCACTACATTCGTATCAAGTACAACATAGTATTTCATGGTTACGCTCCGTTCCGAGCATTTCTTGACGCACGGTCAGCCCGGGACGCTGCAATTTCAGCATTGATCTCATCCAGCGACATATCGGCCGTGCCGTTCTGCTGTGCGGCTTCACTCAGGCTTTGCACGGCGCGGATCGCCCGCTCAGCTCTGTATTCCTGCTTGGGCAGAGTCATGGAAAAGGGAACGCCATTTACCACGACAGAGCGTTTCAAAAACATTCGGATAGCGGTGGGAAGGTCGATGCCGAGTTCATCGTAGACAGCGGCAGCCTTGGCGCGGAGATCATCGTCAACACGCACCTGCATAACACTTGTAGACATAAAAGCGCTCCTTTCAAATATAATTGTATTGGTTTGCAATACAATTATATTCTATTATACGCAAAAAATCAAGCGTTAGTCCTTGCGTATTCCCTAATGCGTTTTAATGCGCACAAAAGAAGCAGACTATGCAGGGAAAGCCGTGTGTAGCCGCTTCGGCTATTTATAAAATGTGGTCTTCTTGAATCAGCAGAATATCATCCCGTCCTTCAGCCTGATCGAGCATCCGCTGCGTAAACCCGCTCTTGGAAAACAGCCCGTACAGCACCTTATACCCAGGGAAAGCCGTGCGCAGCTCCGAAGACTTTTTTACCTTTTCCTCCAGTTCATAATAGACCGTCGCATCCACCGGCTTATTGTGGTACTTGCACTCGCCGGCGAATACCTGCTTCTTCTGGTGATCTACCGCCATCACATCGATCTCCGTATCACCGTTGATGTCGTTGAGCCAGTAAGAGCCGATGCGGGATGGTACGAAGTCCACCGCCTTGCTCCGGCACAGGGAGGCAAAGATATCTTTGCAGACGTCCTCGTAGGAGAAGGCAACGAATTTCTGAATAAAGTCCTTCTCCAACTCGTCCAGAACGATCTGCTGATTGTCCAGTTCCAGTTCCCCCTTGTAGGGATAGACATAGCGGAACCAGAAGCGGATGAAATTATCTGAAATGAAGTAGAGGCCCTTTCGGGACTTCTCCGGATTTTTCTCCGTGACCGGTGTTGCCTTTTTCAGAAAGTCCAGATCGATCAGCGTGGAGAGGTAGGGCGTCAGCGAGGATGTTTCCATGCCCAGGGCACCCGCGATCTTGCCCAGCTTGTGGTTGCCGTCCGCAATAGCGCGAATGATGGAGAAATAGCTGTTGGCGGACTGTACCTCGTCTTTCAGCAGGAAGTTCGGTTCCTCATAGAGAAATCCGTTCTTGGACAGTACAACTTCCTGAATCTGACGGTAGAGGTCTTCCCCGGGCTCAAAAAACTCCAGATATTTCGGGACGCCCCCCGTTACGGAATACTGCTCCACCGCCTGGGAGAACGGCTGCCCCTGCACGGCATAGAGGTCTGTAAACGGCAGCGGCTTCAAGCGGATCTGCGCGCTGCGCCGGCCATAAAGCGGACTATCGTGAGAGAGGGCATGCTTCTGCATCATGCTGATCAGCGACCCGCAGAGGATCAGCATAACATTACGGTCCTTCAGGATCTCGTCCCAGGCATTTTGCAGAATGGACGGAAAGGCCGCGTTTGTCTTGACCAAATACGGAAACTCGTCAATGACCAGCACCTTCTTTTCCTCCGGCCGGTAGTTGGCGATCTCCCGGAACAGATCCAGCCAGTCTGTGAAAGTGACCCTCTGCAGCATGGAATTTCCAGTGACGCGGGCTACCACGCCGGCAAGACGCTTCATGCTCTGGGACTCCACTTCCTCTGTCGCAAGGAAGTAAAATGCCTGCTTATCTTTGATGAATTCTTTGATCAGCGTTGTCTTTCCGATACGGCGCCGGCCATAGATCACAACAAAGCTGCCATCCCGGCGGAATTCCTTTTCCAGCGTATTCAATTCTTCTTTTCGTCCAATAAAGTTCACCTGTGCCACCTCCAGCATCTACGATTCATTTATGATAAAACATATTATGATAATCTTGTTTATATTATACGCAGTTTTCTGAAACTGTCAAGCGGTCTGCTATATGCGGGCCGCTTTTTCTATTCTTTACAAAAAGTTCAAATTTTAAGGGGACGATCCCCCCCTTGAGCGGCGCGTAATACTACGAGGGATTTTTTAGGAGGCTCCCATGGATCAAATCAAACGAAACCTGTATGAACTGCTGTTCAGCTGCAAAGGAAACTGGCGTAACGCCATTTATGTCCCCTGTGGGCCGTGCCCACATCCCTGCAAGGTTGACTGCTCCGGTTGTCTCGCGGCGATCCGACAGGATGGAGCGCCGTTGCTTGTCGGCGTTCGGGAGTTTGAAGAAGAAACCGGGGAGCGAATCGATCCGGGAGAATGCATCGGAACGCTCAACAAGGACGCCTTCTCATCCCTCTTTTCCAGATACTTGATTTGGGAAATGACCAGTTCTGAGCAGTGTCCGATGGAATACCTCACAGATTCATCACCTTGCACCCTCGTTCCAAAATATCAGAAACAGAAAGGAGATCTTGTATGAAACGAATCAACATCACTTGCCCTGCCTGTGGTTCCAGGGCGTATCTTCGCCCGGCCAGCGTGGTTTATGGCGATAAGGCCCCAGACCCCGATGCCAAATACTATGTCTGCGGACGGTACCCCGCCTGTGACTGCTATGTGGCCGCGCACCGGAAAACGATGCTGCCCATGGGGACGCTGGCGGATAAGGCCCTGCGGAAAAAGCGGCACGATGCGCATATGGCCCTGGACAGTCTCTGGAAGAATGGCATCATGAGCCGAAAAGAAGCCTACCGCCTGCTGCAGCTGTCTATGGGGCTTCCCGCCGAGGATGCGCATATCGCTAAATTCTCCGCTGCGCGCTGTGACGAGGTCATTGCGCTCAGCCGCAGGTTTCGCGCCGCCGCAGCAAGAGCGGCATAGCAAAATCAACCACAGAAAGAAGGGAAATCATGAGTATGGAATTTACCTTGAACGATCTCCAGCGCCAGAGAGTGGAGGATCACCTTGCGCTGGTAGAACAGGTGCTTCGCCGCAGCATCAAGACCAATGAGACGGTGGACGGCATGGGACATGATGATCTGTACCAGGAAGGCTGTATCGCGCTTTGCCGCGCGGCGGTTTCATATCAGGAGGAAATGGGAGCATTTCCCGCTTACGCCAGAACCGTTATCCGAAATTATTTGCTGGATCGCTGCCGTGAGATCCAATCTGCGCGAAAAAATCTGCCGTTGTTGTCGCTGGATGCTTTTGCCGAGATGGGAGCGCCGGAGCCGGTCAGCCCTTTTCATACGGAGGATCTGATCTCTGATGTTTCCTCCGACGCCCTGCTCTCCCATTTCAGGAACCGCTACCACGGCACCGCCCGGCTTGGGATTGAAGCGATGGAGCTGCGGGTCAGAGGCTACAGCTGCGCGGACATTGCCAAACTGTATCAAAAGAAACCAAACTACATCGGAGCCTGTATCTCACGGGCGGCGGAAAAGCTGCGCCGGGAGCGGATCGTGCGGGAGTTCTATACCGCCTGCACGGAACAGGATATCAAGAGCGCATAAGGAGGAGTTCGTATGGCAGAAAAAACACTTTATACGGCATTGGGACATTTCCGTTGCCGAAACGATGGCGGGGGCCGGCGTTATCCGGTCATTCTCATGGATCACCGTGAGTTCGGAATGGATCCGCAGGAGATGACGCTTTGGACTGCGCTGTGCTGGCGGCTGATAGACCGGCAGCGTGCAGAGGACTTCTATGAACAGCTCTCCAACGGAATGGAGCTTTTCCCCCGGCGCAGTTTTTCAGACTGCCTTGACCGGCTCGTAACACGGGGGCTTGTTGCCAAGGGCAGCGGCACGACGGATTTTGACGCGCTTTATGACCTTCTCGGCGAGCTTTATGTTGTTCCCATCTCAAGCAGCTTTCCCCTGAAGGTGGTGACCTTTCTGAAACTGCTGTGCAGCGGAACGGCTCCTGGGTCGGCTTCAGCGCTCTTTCGGCGGGATCGGCGCACAGAGCCGGAACGGCACATTATGGCCCTCAGCCGCTGCGCGCCGCTTTCCACGGCGGAACTGATTCGATGCGCGGAACGCGATATTTCGGCTACCGTCGGCAGTCAGCAGACGCTTGCGCTGCTGTATGGAGATCAGGAGACGACCAGCGACAACATCGTATCGGAAATGCGGACTGCCGCAGCTTGTCAGTCTGTGACAGCGGCGGTTGCCAATCTCTATCTTCGCAAGCAGGTCATCTTTGAGAGGGCCTGTGCATGAGCGGGTTTGAAAACTGGCCTGCTCCGATCCTGCGGCGGTGGCTCTTATCCGCCGCCGCAGGGCCGGTCATTTTCCTGATAGGGCTGGCAGGCCGCATTGCCCTGCACGACCCAACGCTTCTGACGCTCAGCGCTTTATTGGCGTTCTGTATAGGTGTGCGATGTATTCTGCTGTTTCGAGCGATTCGTCAGGGGGACTATGAAACGGTGGAGGGCGTGTGTGTCGCCATCAGGCGGGCGCCCCTGGGAGGACACCAGCGTATCCGGCTGATGGATGATTCCGGCACTGCGCATGACCTCCTGCTGGATCGGCGCCAAAGATTTCTGATTGGCAGCAGTTACCGCATTTACCTTCAAAGCTCTCCCGGAGCCGCGCTGCCGGAAGCGAGGATACCCCATGGCGCGCTGCTGGGGCTGGAGGAGATTGGAGCGCGCCGGGCTGAATCGGAGATAGACGGTCAGTCTGCCACGCCGGAAGGCCCAAATATCGCAGAAATGGAGGAATTCAATGAGTAAGCAAACCGGGGATGCGGATAAAATCTTGGACCAAATGGATATGCAGGCTTGTTTGAACGGAACCCCCAAAACCTATTTGAAAACTGTGACGAAATATAAACCCATAGATTAAATTTCAGCCCTCTGCCTTTTCATTGGCAGAGGGCTGTTACTATGGCAAGCCTGCACATCATATAGAAACATCAATCCTAAAAATGGCTTCTAATTAGCAAAATGCTACCCCCCCAGTCAGGAGTTACCGTTCAAGACGCTCTGGGCCTAATTACTATTTACCCTCGCCCAGACGTGCCTGCTTCATTCCCGCTGCCAATCACACACCACTCGCAGCCGCCATCTATTCCCCCCTTTCTTTCAAGGCTCCAATCAGCATCCACCACAGCCTTTTCTATCCAAGAACATCTCACCATACGTAACTGGCAGTGTAAACATATTATCAAAATTAACCGTATAACGGTTTACCCGTTCATTTATAAACGGGTAAACCGTTATATTATTGTGTTATTAATTTTCAACAGTTTTGTTGCGAATTTAAATTATTTATTATATAATATATCCAATTCAAGAAAGTGGGGTGATTCCATTGTCTAATCCATCATTCTATTGTGCTACCCCTACATTAAAGGTAGCGGGTATGCATGTATATCTTTCGTTTATGAAAAAGATAGCTATTCTTTTACCCTTTGTATTTCTTCTCTTAGCTCTGCTAACCGGATGCCAGAAAAATCCATCACTAGAATCAAATTCGTCATCCACAGTAGACTCTCCTAATCAAAGTGGCTCATCTCTCCCGAGCCAGCCTATCGGCCCCAGTCAAGCAGCGGAACCTGCCGCTTTGCCCATGATCACGGCGGATATGCTTGGCCTTGAAGGAATGGACAAAGCCTTATTCGATGGAGCAGTTGCATTTCTGGGGCGACAAACTAATGACCCCGAAAAAATGACAATCCCCTATATCGGTATTTTTGGTCAATATGAATCCGACGGAAAGATAAATTTGATTTGTCACGTGGGTCTTAAGCACTTCGCCTATAATGATGATAGAACGGCTCTGATTTTCGATGGGGCAATTATTGCATATGGGAAAGCTGTTTTGACAAAAGAAGATGACGGGGCGTATACCTGTATTTCTTTTACGCTTGCTGGAGACGGTGCGGCGGAGGTAAAAGATTTGAAGGAATTTTGCGGCCCGCTTACAGAATTACCAGATGAAATATATGCTGGTCTCGACTACACAAGCACGTTTCCATCCCCTAGAGAGATGGAAACGCTATACGCACAAGCAACAGGCCTTACAATCCAGTGAAGAGAATAGGAGGTTACTATGAAAAGGCTTCTTCCCTTTAGCTTTGTTCTTGTTATGGCGCTGTGCCTCTTTAACATCCCAGCAAACGCTACTGACTCGAATTCAGAAATATCAGATATCCAGGCTTCCGTAGAAAGCTTCCTACGGAACTATACGGAAGAAACCATGCTCTATGAAGATAATGATTTGACCTCACACACGGTGGCCGATGCGGTCATCCCCATGACAGCGGCCGTCGAGGCACAAAGTTTTCAGTTATCTACTGGACCAGCTACTCTCGTAGAGATGCAGGACAATATCTCATTCGTTGAAAGAAAGGCCGAGTATTACAAGGGTTTTCGGCAGTTGGGCAACATCTACCGCACCGGCTTAAATTTAGCCTACACCTTCGAATCCGTGGAGGTGAATGGTGACACGGCAACCGCTACTGTCTCAGAACTCGCTACATTCACTTATACCGATTGTACCGAGCAGTCAATCATGGAAACTATTTACACTGTAGATCTCGTAAACATCTCTGGAGAGTGGCTAGTTGCGGACATCACAGATAACGACTGGTTCGATGCTGAATATAAAGGTCTCGGCTACTTTGATGTTGCGTCCGCTTTGGCGGATATTGAAGCTGAAATGAACTCTGAAGAGGCTTGTTCGGTCACAGAGCCTCAAGAGGATGCTATGTCTACCATGACAACAGCAAACTACCGACGTACCTATAGCGGTGAGAATGCTGCAGCATACGCTTACACCTATACCCGTCAAGACACAACAGAAAGTCGTGACCAGTTCTACAATCAGGATTTTAGGAGTTTTGCTAATGATGGTGGCGACTGCATGAATTTTGCCTCTCAATCCATGTGGTCTGGTTTCTATGGTAGTCAGCAGTCCAGAGCCGTCATAGATTCCCATATACTTCCTATGGACTCTGACGGTACCTATAAGTGGTATGGAACTAGCAAGGATTCTACCGACAAAACGGCTTCGTGGACGAGTTGCGAGAACTTTAGGAATTATCTGACTGGAAATACCGATGGTACTGGAACAAGCGGCTCTAATGCTGCGGATGATATCGGAATGAAAGCTATCATCATTAAAGTTCCATCAGGCGCGGCTATTTCTGGCACAACTAAAGACAAATTAATTGGAGCTATCGCCCATGTCAAAGGTAGAGGCGGTCCTTATGCACATGCAATTATTCTTACTGATGCGACAGCCCTTACGAGAGATAAGATTTGGTATTGTGCTCACACAACCGATTCAAAATATATCAAGCTAGGCGACAGTTATGGTGGTGCAATAAAAGTCATTATCCCTCAATATATTCGTTGCAGTACCCCGCAGACTAACATAATTAAGACAAATATGCTCAGGCCTATTTCAATCGGTACAACAAAGAGTGTTAGCTTCTCTACCGATAAAATACAGAATAAGATGACCATTATCATCACATCGCCATCTGGTACTTATTCCCAGCAGTCATCCACTTCCTCGTCAACATGCAGCATATCCTATAAATTCAATACGGCTGGCCTGTATAAAGTTGATTGCTACGCCAAACCCACTAGCACTTCCACGGCAGCTCAAACTACATTCTATATCTTAGCCTACTCGCTGTCCTAAAATACAATACAAAACTGTGTTCTCAATTAAAGGGGAAGGCTTACGAGGAAAAAAGTTGGAAACAGTCTCCTTGCGGACCGTCTCTTCCGTTGTTCATCTCAAAAGCACGACAGTCCCCTAAACTTATGTGGCGGTTGTTGGTTGGCTACTCCAGATAATCTTGAATTAGTTGTTTTCGTTGGACTGAAGCTGGTCCATCATCTAGAGAAAAACGGTCACCGGGCGGGTGACCGTTTTTCTCTAGAATCTGTCTCTTCCGCCGGAAATACAGATTGCGAGTCAGTGTGCATACTACCTCTATGCATGGGGGAGTCTCTTTTGGAAATAGAAGTATTTGGAATGGGTATTCTATTGTTTTTTAGCAGTGAGGATCTAATCGCTATCTGGGCAGAAGAGTAAATCAGAAATGGACAGCTAACTATCTATAGATACTTTTCCAATGCTCTCCGCAAAATATCATTAACTGTCTCCGTCAGATTCTTCTCTTCATCCAACGCCATCCTTCGTAGCGCCTTATCTATATCTCGATCCAAAAAGTACGACCGCTGCACACGATTGACAACATCGTATCGGAAATGCGGACTGCCGCAGCTTGTCAGTCTGTGACAGCGGCGGTTGCCAATCTCTATCTTCGCAAGCAGGTCATCTTTGAGAGGGCCTGTGCATGAGCGGGTTTGAAAACTGGCCTGCTCCGATCCTGCGGCGGTGGCTCTTATCCGCCGCCGCAGGGCCGGTCATTTTCCTGATAGGGCTGGCAGGCCGCATTGCCCTGCACGACCCAACGCTTCTGACGCTCAGCGCTTTATTGGCGTTCTGTATAGGTGTGCGATGTATTCTGCTGTTTCGAGCGATTCGTCAGGGGGACTATGAAACGGTGGAGGGCGTGTGTGTCGCCATCAGGCGGGCGCCCCTGGGAGGACACCAGCGTATCCGGCTGATGGATGATTCCGGCACTGCGCATGACCTCCTGCTGGATCGGCGCCAAAGATTTCTGATTGGCAGCAGTTACCGCATTTACCTTCAAAGCTCTCCCGGGGCCGCGCTGCCGGGAGCGAGGGTACCCCATGGCGCACTGCTGGGGCTGGAGGAGATTGAGGAGTGCCGGGCCGAATCGGAGATAGACTGTCAGGCTGCTGCACAGGAAGACTCCAATATCATAAAAACGAAGAAATACGATGAGTGGGCACAACACGCCAAAATTGAATATTATTGCAGATGTCAGTGTCGGGAGTTCACGGCCCCGTGGGGATGCGAATAAAATCTTGGACCCAAGGGATATGCAGACCTTGTTTTGAACGGAAACCCCGAAACCCATTTGAAAACTGTGACGAAATATAAACCCGTAGATTAAATCTCAGCCCTCTGCCTTTTCATTGGCAGAGGGCTGAGACTATGGCAAACCCGCACATCATATAGGAACATTAATCCTAAAAATGGCTTCTAAATTAGCAAAATGCTAACCCCCCAGCCGGTAATACCGACCAAGACGCTCTGGGCCTAATTACTATTCATCCTCGCCCAGACGAGCTTCATTCTTTACTTCTGCTGCCGGCCACATGCCTCCCGCAGCCGCCATCTATTCCCTCTTCCTTTCAAGGCTCCAATCAGCGTCTACCGCAGCCTTATCTATCAATCCACGTTTAATCTTTGTAATTCAAGACCGTTAAAAATCGAACTCGGCTCAACTTCCTCGACCACGATGCCATTATTTACAGTCATCTCAGGCTGCTTCTGGACACTTTCCCAAGTGCTTAACTCATACGTTCCCTCTGTTTCTTTAATCTCATATGTTTGCATTGCCTCATAGTATCCATTCTCCATATACGAAACTTCCACAGAGAAGCCTTCTTTAGTGTCGTCATCATACACAAATTTATGTGCTCCTCTCATCATTTCAAACTGATAACCATCGCTTACTTCCCAACATTCTCCAACATAGTTATCTTCAATAGCTTCATCTCCAACATATAGCTGTTCTCCAATTAATGTGTATGGCTCTCCAGTAGAAGAAACTATGGTCGGCATACTGCTACCGCGAATAATAACTCGCACCCGCCTTCCATCAATTCCTTCACCAACAACCCATCCCTTTTCATTTACATGGGTGTTTCCAACTTCATTCTCCTCGATTGCTGACAAGCTATTTCCGGCTAATGTCTGGGAAACATATTGATATACCTTTGTCAAGGTGTTCGGATTTGAAAGCATATCCGTATGGTTCCCAGCATTGACGACTCTAACAACATGTGTATCCGTATTGCTCAATCTATTTTGTGCGCTTGTTGATGGAACTGTTCCATCTCCATCATTAGTACCTATATACGAAGAAACGCTATACTGCCCCCCACTAAGACTATAGTTCACTTTCTGCACTGTTGTATATCCAGTACTTGTGATAAAAACTGACCTTCCTGCAGACAAAGCATAATGTTGATTGTTCGATTGCATGAGGTTTGCATGGAAATTTTGAGCGGTATTCATCATCGGTTTTAGCCCAGATCCACTCTGAAAATTTGCCCAACTCCTCTGTTTCAAGATATTCCATGCATTCGTTGCAGTTTGATCGACGCCATTAACCTGTACATATGCAGTAGATCTTGTTGTTGGTAAAAGCTCATATGCCGCAGGTATATTGCGAATCAGGTTTTGTATGTAGCTACTGGTTAAATCTCCTACAATCCCCGGAAACATTTTACCATTTTCCATTACTTGAACGGCTTTTGGTGCTCCAGTAAATGGAGTTCCGAGCGTAATGAGAGTTGTTCTGGTTCGTTGACTCTCCGTTGCAATTCTCAAGTAATCGGAGGCAACTATTCCACCCATGCTATGTGCCACGATAATAATCTTTCCAGAATACCCATTAACCATACTTTTTAATGCTTGTCCTGCTCTTGTATTCGTCTTTCTCCAATCATACGCAAAAAACTTAACATCGGCTTGGCTCGAGCATCTGCTCTTCAAGCTATCATATAATGTCTTATAGGTGTCACGCGCACCATAATTATCATTATTATATGCATATAGGGGATATACTGGATTTCCAACCTCATTGCACTGGATTTGGCCCAGTATTCCACCAACGCCAACCCAAACCTTTGTCCCATTTCCGTCAACGAGCTCACTTCCTACGATTCCAGGTACTACAACAATCAGATTCCTGCTGGCAGCTACAGCATCTATTTCAGCAGCTTCTTCTATAGCCCATGCCGGTTGCAAAACCGAAAGTAAAACCGCGATTGTCATAAGCAACGATATCAATTTTTTCACTTGTGTGCTCTCCTTTCTTTGCCTCTGTTTGGGTTTTCCTTCCTACTTTTTTCTTATTTCATTGATCACCTCCACAATAATGGAAATTATATACCCTAAAACCATTATGCCCACAGGCACTACTACAAAGATTAGGAAAAATTTACCAATATATTCATATATGGCCGCTTCTACTATGCTCCCCATTTTTATCCCCTCCTGTCCTTTCCAGAGTAATAAAATGCGACGGGGCCCTAAGCATACACACTTAAGCCTCGTCGCATTTTGCTACTTTCATATTCCGAGGCCAGTACGGTCTCATTTTTATCGCACAGTTATTATATTATATTTCACCATTACTGTCAACGGGCACATAATGTTTTACGATACAAAAAAGCGCATGAACATCCATGCTACAAAGCCGACGTTCATGCGCCCATACTTACGATTTTAATTTGCCCTCTCCAGAATTGAAGATAAGAATATTTCCGGCCCAGCCGGCTGCTGGTGTGACGCATGAACTGTATACCGTACATATCGATTCCTCCATTTCCTTGAATTTTCCGTATATTCAATATGCTATTGCAAATTTATTATATCACAGATAGTCCACTCTATCAATACTCTTTACCAACCATTTCAACAACCACACTATTTGTCAAACCGACCGGACTGTCCATATTAAAGCACTCTATATCGTTTAGGTGGCCCATACAGATAGCGTATCCCCAGAACCCTGTACCCCTTCGCTGCCAGTCCTGCAGCCAATGCCTGGGACGTGGTTGTTTTGCCGACACCGCCCTTTTGATTTGCTACTGCACAATTGATACCTTTCTGATAGCAGTCCCGTTTTTCGGTAGCTTTCTTCTCTCCTTTTTACGGGACCTGTATTTTTCTGTTGGCTGCAAAAAAACAGCTTTCTTTTTTGTATTTATTATACGAGGAGGTTCTATCATGAACAGAGAAAGACTTGGGCAAATCAGGCTGCCCGCCCCGGAGGACTTCGATCCTCACCCCCGTCTGCTGCTCAATGGACGCGGCATTCACGCCGGCGAGACCTTCCATGCGCTCTTTCCGGATGGATGGCGGGAGATCACCATAGAAATGAGCTGGGAACCGGAGGGACCCGGCTGCTGGTACATCTCCACCCCCGGTTTTACCCACATCTGTCCCATCGGTCTGTTCGTAAAGGAATAGGCCGAGACACAATATCTATAGAATACGCCGCGAATAAATACTATATATTGTGTTTCTTGCTTGACATGAGCTATATCCTGTGGTACAATGCCCCTGTAAATGAGTTTTGCGCAATTTCCCTTATCGGGGCATGGACTTAGATCCGTGTGTGGAGCGATCCACCTGCGCACGCTGTCAGGTTTGTACGCAAGTGTCAGTAGGACGACTGTACCCTTATTGGGTATTTGCCGCTTTACTGGCACTTTTTATATATAAGTATTGCCCTCGCGGCAGAAAGGAGTTGTATGGCAGAAGTCCATGTTTTCGGTCGGGTGACCAATGACCTTCAGCTGAAAATGAGTCACAGGCAAGTCCCCTATGTGTCCTTCGGTCTGGTCGAATGGATCGGGTGCAGGGATACCGGCCACAGACAGTATTTTGAGGTCTGGGCATGGGGAACGGCTGCATTGTCGCTGGCGGATGCGGAGATCCACAAGGATTCCCGCATCTGGGTCCAAGGCTTTTTGGAACTGGTGGACTGTACCAGAAACGGCGGAAGCGAAAAGGACAAGCGGCTGAAGCTCAGCCTGACGGGATGGCAGACGAAGCCTCCCCGTACAGCGCAGAGACCCGCACGAAAGCAAAGCCCCGGCGCTGCCCAGCCGCCGCTGCCTCCTGTGGAGGTCGTGGACGGAGATCGGGAACGCCTGCCGGAATAAGCGTATTCCGGCGAAGTGAAAAAGAGGAACCGCATGATGTGTTTTAAGAGATTCTGGACACATACGCGGTTCCTCTTTTTTTGTTTTCCAGATTATTTTTGAAAGGTGGCAACTGAAATGAAAAAAGAATCTCCCCTTTGGAGCAGTATCTCGCTTCTCATCGGTATCGTGATCGCCATTCTCGCACTCGTCCGCGGACGGATGCATCTCCCCCTGCTGCTGGCGGTGTTTGCCCTCTGGCTGCTGTGGTGGCTCTTGACGCAGGCTCTTCCGCTCTGGCGCAATAACCATGCCTACCGCGCAAAAGAGGCTCGGCTCCGCGAGAAGACTGCGGCGGCAAATGGCGGCGGTCAACTGGCAGACGCGCTGCTGTGCCATGTAAACTACCGGATCACCGCCATGCTCCACGCCGCATATCCCAACGCCCGTTGGGAGTGGCTGGCGGACAAGCCCTCCCGCTTTGCGGTGGAGGGCGGCACGGCCCGTATCCGTGTCTATGGTATTCCGGATTTTGATTACGCCGATGTGAAACTGGATCAGAAGGCAAATCTGGACTGTTCGCTTGTCAAGCTCGCTCCGCTGGTGGCTGGGGCATCGGACACACAGCCGCCAAACCGGCAGCCGGTAAACCCCCGCGTCTGGTTTGAGACACGGGGCCGCGCCGTATTGGAGGCGCTGGTCACCGATCTGAACTCCAGAGGCCACAGCAGCCTGACCGTGCAGGAAAACGGTGAGGTTTTTGTGCAGGCCAAGGAAAACGAAGCGGAACCGGCAAAGGAAACCTTTCTGGACTTTCCCGAAAAGGTCTACTGGCCGCAGCTGGTCAAGGTGCTGGAATCGGAAGGCTACGCTGCCGACGCAAGAGACGCGGATATCCTCGTTTCCTGGTGAGCGGCAGAGAAAGGATGTGAAGCAGGAATGAAAACCGGACTTACCATCAAAGAGATGGCACAGGAGCTGCTGCGTCAGAGCAAGGCCAAGCAGGACTATCTGGTGAATACCGGAAGCCTGTCCCTCTCAGTTGCCTCGGACGTGCCGCAGCTTCGCGTCACGGAGGAGGGTACGGACAAGATTGCGCCTCTGGATATTCGTCAGACGGCGCACCGCCAGCTGGGAACCTACCTCGGCATCCCGCAGAAGTATTATGAGCTGATGCGCACGGACGCGCCGGAGCTTTTGGCCTATAACGCCAACTACTGGTTTTCCCAGAAGAACGAGCTTCGGACGCTCCGCACCATAGACGGCTGCGCCCGCGCGTTTCTCAGCAACCGCTACCGCCGCATTGACAATCTGGATATTGCCAGTGTAACACTGCCCGTCATTGGAGAACTGCCGGAGGCACGGTTTGTCAGCACGCAGATCACCGAGGATTTTATGTATATCAAGGTGGTCAATCCCCGTCTGCAGGCGGATGTCGTTCCCGGCGATGTGGTACAGGCCGGCGTCATCATCTCCAACAGTGAGACAGGACTGGGCTCCGTTACCATCCAGCCGTTGATCTACCGCCTGGTATGCTCCAACGGCATGGTGATCAATGACGCCAAGACCCGCCGTAACCATGTAGGCCGTGCCGCGACCAGCGAGGAGGACTTTTCCATCTATTCCAATGAAACGCTGCTGGCAGACGATCACGCCTTTGTACTGAAGCTCAAGGACACTGTCCGAGCCGCCATCTCTGAGGCGAGATTCGCCCAGGCGGTGAATCGCATGCGGGAGAGCACCACAGCCATGCTGGATACCAAAAAGCTCCCCGCCATCGTCAAGCTGGCTTCCTCCAGCTTCGGCATCACGGAGGATGAGAGCAACGGCGTTCTGGAGCATCTGATCACCGGCGGCGATTTCTCTCTATACGGGCTCGCCAATGCCGTGACCCGCTTCAGTCAGGATGTGGAGAGCTATGACCGGGCAACGAAGCTGGAGGAGATCGGGTACAGCGTCATGACGATGTCGCCCGCCCTGTTCCGGCAGATGAATCAAACGGAACTGCTGGCCGCCTGAGCGGTCGGAATATTTTTAAGGAGGACACGATTATGTACGAACAGACCAATACCATGATGGAGACCAAGACCACATTCCAGATCCCGCAGCTTCTTGACGGAGATGACTTCACCAGCGAAGATCTTGCGGATGATATGGAGGGCCTGCGCCTGAGCTTCACCCGCATCAAGATCCCCGGCGGCGGGCACCTGCAGTTTGAGATCCCGTCCGGAAACCCGGATGTGCCGGACTATGCCCCCTATCTGGAGGGCGTCATCCTCTACAGCCACAACTCCAACGCCTACTGGCCGGAGGGCAGCGAGTACGATGATGACCAGCCGCCCCTGTGCCAGTCCTTCGATGGAAAGGTCGGCTACGGTGAGCCCGGCGGCACCTGTGCGGACTGCGTTCTCAACCAGTTTGGCAGCGACGGGAACAACAAGGGGAAGGCATGCAAGAACATGAGAATGCTCTACCTGCTGCGCAGCGGTGAGTATATGCCCATCCAGATCGCACTGCCGCCTACCAGTCTGATGCCCTATACCCGCTTCGTCAATGAAGCGTTCCTCTCCCGCCGCCGCAAGGTTTGCACCGGCGTGGTGCGGATCGGGCTGAAGAAGGCGGTCAGCGGCAGCCACGAATATTGCGTCGCCACCTTTACCAAGATCGCCGATTTCGCCGGGGAAGACCTGGCGCATATCCGCGCCTACGCGGATGGCTTCGTGGCGCAGATCAAGGACATCAACGCGCAGAGAGCGCAGGCGGGCGCCGCAGCCTCCAGCATCATCGGAGACGGCGATGTCTCGCATCTGGAGTTGCCTGACAACGGCGCACACTTTGCGTTAGGGGCGGTCATTGATGGAGAACGGGAAGAACTTCCCGCCTGATACGATCCCCCGCGCTTATGAGGAAAAACGGGAAACAGGGCCTCCGCCGGAGGCCCCTGTTCCCACTCCCCTGACAGAACCGCAGCGCCGCTTTGCCGCTCAATACCACGCCCTGATCTATGGATTTCTTCTGGAAAAGAAGCTGGAGATCCGGGAGTATTACGATATTGCGGCAATCGGCTATCTTCACGCTGTCCAACGCTATTTTACCGAAAAGAGTCTGCACAGATACCGCTTCTCCACGATCGCGTGGCGCTCCATGAACAGCAGCCTGAATACCTTCCGGCGTCAGGAGCAGCGGCGGCAAAGCCATGAGTTTTCCTATCAGGCTGCGCATCCGCCGCCTGACGACGCCTTTGATGCACTTCGGGCAAGATTGCTGCTGCACGACCTGTTTCTCCTCGCGGATAAAGAGCAGGCTCTTTTGATCCGCCACCGTCTGCACGGCTGCAGTCTGGCAGAAACCGCGCGGAGGGAAGGCATGAGCGTCAAGCGGGTGCGGCATCGGCTGAAGGCGTTGTACCGCGCTTATTTTGCGCAGAAAGAAACCAAACAGAAGGAGTTGTGACCCATGAAAAATATCCGTATCGTTCACGGAACCCTGATGTATCCGCTGGAGGTCGGCAGCCGCGCCCTCATCTTTGAGGCGGGCCGGTATCTTCACACCTCTAAGGTGATCGCCATTCATGGTGTGACGCCGCAGCAGATCCGTTTTGAGACGATGAACTCCCATTACTGCCTGCTGGCTCCATCCTCGCCGGTCGCGGCTGATGTGCCGGTGACGGTCGTGGAGCAGGCGGCGTAACATTTTGGTTGAAAGGCACAGTACCGTTGTGGTGCTGTGCCTTTTCACTTTATCCAAGGAACAGGAGGTCGAAAAATGTATGTGTTAGAGTTTCGGACTACCAACCGACATCACACCTGGCTGCGCTGTGCGATCTGTGAAACGAAAGCTCCGCTTGAGCGTGTGCGCCGGGGGCAGCCGAATATGACGCGCTGGCGTATTCTGCGCCTTCCCGGAACGGTGCAGGCCGCTTGCGCAAAATGGAGAAGCGTGCCGCTGATGCGGTACGGCCAAAAATCCGCATAATGATTTGAAAGGAGCGTTTACCCAACATGAAATACTGTAATCCGGACACCTGCTCGGAATGCCTCTATATCGGAGAGGGCGACAGCATCTGCGAGATCTCCCATGAACTGGTGTTGGACAACTGGCAGAGCGTCCCCCATACCATTCCCCAGGAGTGTCCGTTTCGCCGGCAGATTATCCGGCAGCGCCGAAAAGCGGTGCGCAGAAGATGAATGAGCCCGCCAAGCAGCCGTTGGAGCTGCCAGCTGCGACCTATGAGCCGCAGTTGTCCGCATCCATTGATCTGGAGCGGTGCCTTTCCGGAGAGGTGCTGCTGCATGTATTTGATCTCAGTGGCACCCATGAGGTGAAAACCTGTTACGGCGATGTCGTAAAAATCGTCAACGCTCTGCGGGACTATGCAAAGCTGCTAGAGACGGTGTGCGACGAGTGGGATCTCGGCGGCTTTCACCGGGCAACCTATGAATATCAGGCAGAAAAGCTCCGTCAGATCGCGGATAAGCTTCAACGCGGCATCGGCTATGATTACGATGCTGCCGTGAGGAAGTGTCAAAAGCTGCGGGGAAAAAAGCCTCGCAACGCCGACGTGGGAGAGGAGGCGATGGTTCTTGCTGTCAAGCGCGGTTTTGAGCAGGCGCAGGCAAAAGCCAACAAGCCTTCTTCACCCGGTCAGAATGATGATAAGGAAGTGAACCGATATGAATGATATTTTATCCGGCACCTATAAAGGCAACACCTACCGCATTAAGGTGGAATGCTACCCGAATACCCCGGCGATTAAGGTGCAGCTTCTTCCGGTCAACGCCGGAGAGCGCATCACCATGACGCAGAACCTTGGTCAGCCGCTGCCCCGTTATCAGGCATTTCTCTGTGACGGGATGCTGGAGGTGGACAGCACCGCCTTCATGGACTATATGGAGGAAAATGATCTGGGCTACATCGTGGACTACAAGCGTTACGATGCCGATGTATTTACCGGAGTAAACCGCAGGACTGCCGCCGTTTTTCAGTTCCACTCCGCCGCGCTGCGCCGCCTGAACAAAGTCGGCTGCCAGCGTTACGAAGGGGACTATACGCGGCTCAAGCAGAAGCACGCCGAACGCAGAGCCCGGCGCATGGCCGGATAAGCAGTTTCCGCGCAAGGGGTAATCTGTTCCTCTGCATTAGCGGCGTCAACGCACTGCACGGGCTGACCGATACCATTCGGGCGCTTGGCGTCCGTGAGGTCGCCGAGGCAATGGACATAGATCAGATGACCAATCCCAATGTGCGGAAGGCCGTCCTCGCCATGCGGAAGGAAGTGCAAAAGATACCAGCATTCGCTATTCAAAGTACACATGGAAAACCGCCTGCAAGGGAGTGGACGATTCCCTTCTGAGCCGGGCAGCAACGATGTAAAGGAGAAAGAAATGTTAACAGCACAAGAGGAAGCGCGGATCTTGGCGAAGATCCGAAAAGACAGCTATGGCATTACACTGGAGCAAATGAAGCAGTATTTCATAAAGCACCAGCACGCACGGGAAATAGGCGATAAGAAGATGATGGAAAAGATCGAATACCATCTCACCTACACCAATTTCCACTACGAATGCGGCCTGCTGGCCACCGGGCAGTATGATAAGCTCCCGGAGGTTATCAAAAACTGGTGAGACATCTCGCCACAGAAAGGAACGACACGAATATGGATAACATCATAGGCGGGCAATCTGCGGTAATTCAAGTAACTTTTCTGATGGAGGATCGCGGCTTTTGCAAAGACGTGTTTGCCACAGTTGAGAAACCGACGCGCTACTATAACCGCATTTTTGAAAACTACACCGGCGAAGTCGCCACATGGTATTCCGCTAGCCCCTCGATCTTTGAAAGTGACTGCCGTATCAGCCCGCAAACGATCTTTGAGGTGGTCTATCAAGGGAGGCTTTGCGCAAGAGATGGAAACGGTGACTTTGAGGGAAAGATCCCCTTTGTTCCGTTTTTTGAGTTTGAACGGAGAGAAGCGATCCGCTGCTCTAAAAAGCTGCCAAATCTGAAAGGCTATGAGCAGATGAAAGAAAAACTGTTATCCTTGCCCGGTGGTGAGCAATATTCCCTCCATGGTGCCTGTCAGGATAACTGGATCTATGCTCTCAACTTCGGCAAGGAGACCGTGCAGGTCATCGACACCAGCGAGTGGATGGGGCGGTCCTATGAACTGATTGCTGTTCTTTATACGCACAAGCCGACCGAATTCCAGTTTACAAATTACTGTATCCGGCCTGCCGGCATCATTTCATCTTCATCGCGCCACGATCTTCTGCTCTATGACTGGGCAGAACATCAGGCAGGCGCAGATTCTTATTGAGGTGGTTGTTATGTCAAAGATTACGGAAAAGATCGCCAAGCTCCTTGCGTTGGCGGAAAGCCCTTACGAGGAGGAAGCCAAAGCCGCGCTGCTGCAGGCCCGGCGTCTGATGGCGGAGCATAAGCTCATGCCGGAGGATATTGAGCCGCAGGAGAATAAGAAGGTGGTTCAGGAATGCGTGGGCGTCACCTGCACGAAGCTCTCTTCGCCGTGGACGGTTTACCTCTCCACGCTCATTGCCGCGCATTACTGCTGCAGGCCATATCGGAGCCATGCACACGGCAGCAAGGTTTCGGAGATCGGGTTTATCGGCATGGAGGACGACTTCAAGCTCTGCAAGCTGGCGTTTCTCTACGCCTATGATTGCATCTCAAGCCGATGCAGACAGATCCGTACCCAAAAGGGATATCCCGCAAAGACACTTCGGGAGATGTGCAATTCCTACGGATGGGGCTTCTGCCGCGGGCTGTCTGCCGCTTTTCAAAAGCAGGAGGCCGAACACCAGGAATGGGGCTTGGTCATGGTTGTGCCGCAGGCGGTCGAGGATGCCGTTTCCAAAATGAAGCGGAGCAGTTATAAGATCTCGTCCACAAGCAGCATGAACCGCCAATATGCAGCCATGGGCTATGCGGATGGGCAGGAATTTGATATGCGCCGCCGGCTGGCGCCCTCGGCGTAATTCTTTACGCCTGCCCCCACCAATAAAGGGTTTGCGGATGTGTGATCATTGTGGTACAGTAGCTTCATGAAAGGAGCTGACATTTATGCCACATGTTATCTCTGACTGCGGCTTTGGCAAACTGACAGAAGCCCGTACAGGAAAGCCGCCTATGGAAGATGTCTATGCAAAGCTTGCAGAAGCGGAAACCGACATCCGAACGGGAATGGTGTCCGATGCCATGGAGGGGCTACGTATGCTGCGTGATAAGTACGGCCTGTGAGACGGAAAATACCGTATACCTTATGCGGTTTTTTCATGGTAGACAGGAACACGAGAAATTGATATAATTAAGCAAATTGTTTCTTGTTTTGGGAGGTTTAGTATGCCATTACAGGGAGACCAGTTGAGCCGCATGACGATTCGCGGCTTCAAATCCATCAAAAACTGTGATATTTCTTTTGGGAAAATCAATGTGCTCATTGGTTCTAACGGTGCGGGAAAGAGCAACTTTATTTCGGCCTTTTCCTTTCTCCAGAATATTCTGTCTAAAAATCTTCAGGTGTCTGTGGGACAGAGCGGCTTGAGTTCTCTTTTATATAATGGCCGGAAAGTGACCGAGGAGATTGACTTTGAGGTGTTTTTTGGGCAGAACTCTTATGGCTTCGTTCTGGTGCCTACCGATGATAACCGGTTGATCTTCCAAAAGGAATACTTCGGTTATCATGGTGGTTGGGACAATGAAAGCAACATTGGACGCGGGCATAGTGAATCCCAGTGGGAAAATGGCGCCCATAACGGAATTGACGATTACGTTGTCCCAACCCTGCGCAAGCAGAATTGGCGGGTGTATCATTTCCATGACACGGGTAAGGGTGCCAGAGTCAAGCAGGAGCATAACATTTCCAATAATAAAATGCTGCTGTACGATGCGGCAAACCTTGCCGCATTCCTTTACCGGTTAAAAAACTTTTTCAAGCCGAACTACGATGAAATTGTGGAAACGATCCGTCTGGTCGCGCCTTATTTCGATGACTTTGTTTTGGAACCCCAGGAGGGTAATGAAGAGCAGATCGTTCTGCGGTGGTGCCAGACCGGCTGCGAAGATATTTTCAATGCTTCTCAGCTTTCGGATGGTACTCTTCGCTTTATCTGTCTGACAACACTTTTGCTGCAGCCCCATGAACTGCAGCCAGCTACCATCATCGTTGATGAGCCGGAGCTCGGCCTGCATCCCTATGCAATCACGATTTTCTCTGAGATCGTGCGGCAGCTTTCCAATGAAAAACAGATCATTATATCCACGCAATCTGTAGAGTTGCTGAACGAGTTCGATGTGGAAGATGTCATTGTCGTTGACCGGAGTGATACCGGTTCTGAGTTCAGACGGTTAGATCCGGAGCAGCTCAAGCTGTGGCTGGATGGTGACTACACGCTGGGTGACCTTTGGAAGAAAAATGTTTTGGGAGGTAGACTCTCAAAATGAAAACAATCTACATTTATTGCGAAGGCCCCACAGAGGAGTCGTTCATCAATGCGGTGCTGTACCCTTATTTTCTCGGCATGGGCATTTATGTCTGCCCCATCGTTTGCGAGACGAGACGGGATGCCAACAGAAAGTATCGCGGCGGTGTAAGCCGTTATGCAAAAGTCAAAAACGAGCTCATGATCCTCTGTAAGAGTCATCCGCATGAGTATGTAACGACCATGTTTGACTATTACGCGATGCCCAGCGACACGCCCGGTATCTCCGATGCCACACCAGACATCTTTGAGAGAATTGGGAAAATTGAATCCATCATCAATGAAGATATCGGTGAGCGCAACTGCAGATTCCATTTCATGCTTCATGAATTTGAAGGCATCCTGTTCTCTGAGCCGAATACGTTCCATTTGATTGCCAATGATGGGATTGTTGGTGAAATTCAGCGGATCCGAAACGATTTTGAGACGCCGGAGCATATCAATAATTCGCCGGAGACTGCCCCTTCGAAGAGATTGGAGGCATTGATTCCCGGCTATGCGAAGGTAAAGAACGGGACACAGCTTTCTGAGGCGATGGGGCTCGGTGCGATCATGGCGCAATGTCCGCACTTCAAAAAGTGGATCGAGGATATGGTAGCATGGTGAAAGAAGAAAATGCGATCCTGCCCGCACAGGAACTACGCTCTCTGCCTCCCGAACAGGCCCTTTCCGCCAAATTGCTGGCGGCTCGGAATGACCGGAAGCGCGGTGTGCAATATCTGACGGCGGAACAGGTTCTATCCGACATGGATCACGCCATAGTGCGGGACTCCTTGCTTTGAGAACTCAGCTTCGTTTGGAAGGAAGCCATTCCTTTCAAACATTTGGGTCACCTGACCCGTAAAAAAAGAATCGCTGCCGCATGGCAGCATATTGCGAAGGACGTACAGACTTGTAAAAAGTCTGTGCGTCCTTTTTCGTTTTTGGGAGGATGATATGAAACCCACCTATTCAGACGCCGGGAAACTGGCATGGTATCCGGACATCGCCTGTCCTGTCTGCGGCGGTGATGTCAACTCATGGGATAAGCGATGCAGCCGTGCGCTGGGTTACCGGCAGATCGTATGCGAGGGCTGTATCTCAGAGGAGTATCAGGTCACGGTGGAAAATCTGCGCTATGTGATGGAAAACCACTTTGGACTGGTTCCGTGTCCGGGGATATGAGCATGGAACAGAATCAACTGACCCGGGATCTCTACGCCGCAGGCTATACGCGGGAGGATCACCCCTCCTTCGTGTACTGGAGCGATTGGCAGAATTTCGGCTATCTCTTTGAGGCTCTATTGAAGTTTATATGGGAAACACCGTGCGGTCTTCTGGTCGCGGGGGAAAGCTCTCTCGGGCGTGGCCTTGCCTGCAGCGACGCCTCGTTCCAAGGCATCGATTACTGCCCGGAAAATGACAATCCACTGCTGCGCTGTCCCTATGAACGCAAGGACTGTCCACACAGCATCAGCGGCTTTCCTGTCCCTCTCTGCCCCTGCCACACCACTGGTAAGCGATATTCCTACGAGCAAAGCGCCGAGAGGGTGGAATCGGAGAGAAGTGAGAGACAGCACCGGCAGTACATGGAGATTACCGGCGGAGCCTACTGCGCCTGCGTGGTTGGCGGTAATGGCTATGATGGCGGCCATGTCGAAGTCCAATACGATGTGGAGCAGTGTATTCGCTGCCGCTGCCAGAATCCTGTCTGCGTCATTCGCAAGCAGAAGCGGGACCTGAGCCGCGCCAATATCTTTTATGATGTACGCCGCACATGGATCACCCGCATTGGCTTTCTGGAGGAAAAGAAAGTACAGGTGACAAAGGGCGAGCGTGTGTTTCCCCATCCTGTGGCTCAAACGGACGCGGAGATCTGGCTGGAAACGAAAAAGGCGCACTTCAACCCGCTTTGGAGCAGCTCTGTGATCGACTCTCCGCACCTGACACCAGAGGATCGGCGACAGACATTTTTCAGCAAAATGCACCGCCAGTACGGGGAGTATGATTACTTTGAATTTCACTATGATGTGGAGAATATCCGCATTGCCAAAAGTGAACAGAGAGACCTGCTGCAAGACCTGCGGGATGTGGCGGACGGCTTGGAGGTCGTTCATGCGGTCGATCTCAAGAAGGAGCAGGCTGCCAAAAAGCGGGAGTCCCGGCAGCGGCGCAAGGAGCAGAAGGAGCGGCGGCTGAATAAGCAGCGTTTCCCGGCTCCGTCAACGAATGAACAATTAACACTACTGACAGAGGAGGAGCATTTCAGCGATGGCAGTCAAACTGACTGAACAGACAAATGGGCCCCATATCTATATGCGGCTCCGTCTGGACAGCGGCCGCGTCGAGGAAATCGACGCTTACACCACAGAGAAAGGCTGGCACTATGTTACCAGCGCAGACCGCACCCCGGAGATACGGCTGCGGATCATTGCGGCGTTTCATACGCTGTATTGACCTGCTTTCTATACATTTCAAGGGGAGGATGCCGGTTTTCGGCGTCCTCCCCCCCATTTACAAAAAGGATGTGATTTTGAACATGAAATACGAATATTACCCGAAAAGGCGGACGGAGCAGGAGCGCAGAGAACTGAATGAACAGATCATCCGGCTGCTGCAAAGCGAAGCCTGTGAGCAGGCCGGTGTGACCGACGAGGATATTTTCAATCGCTATACCGGAGATGGCGGCCTGCATGGGCTGCGGCGCAGCGACTATGAAAACTACAACGCATTCAGCGCGGCGAAAAAGGAACTGGAAAACGGCCAGTTTTTCACACCGCCGCCCCTCTGCGAAATGATCGTTTCGGCCCTGCGCCTCTCCGACACAGATTTGGTAGCAGATCTCACCTGCGGCATGGGAAATTTCTTCAATTTCCTGCCAAATGAACGCAACGCCTACGGCTGCGAGGTCGATCCCAATGCCTGCGCCGTTGCCCGAAAGCTCTACCCGCAGGCACACATCGTACAGGGTGACATTCGGGACTATGAGCCCCAAACGCATTTTGATTTTGTTCTGGGCAATCCGCCCTTTCACCTGCGCTGGATCATGCCGGACGCCACCGTTATGACTTCCCATCAGTATTACTGCCTAAAGGCGGCAAAGCTGCTCAAGCCCCTCGGTATTCTGGCAGTCATTGTGCCGGCGTCCTTCCTTGCTGACAGCTTCTCCGATAAAGGCGCCATCCGCATGATGGAGAGCCACTTCAGCTTCTTAGGGCAGGTGATGCTGCCGGAGCACGCCTTTTCAGACAGCGGCGTGGACGGCTTTCCGACCAAGCTGCAATTCTGGCAGAAGAAAAGCACCGCGGCGGACTGGACGCCCAAACGGTACTCGACGGACTGCGCGGATATCTATATTCCCTCCGGGCATCCGGTCATGGCAGCGACCGCGCTTTACGAGAAGTTTGTCATGGTCGCAAAGGCGGATCTGGCAGGCAATCGGAACAAAGTCCTTCTGGAACTGGCACAGCTCAAAACCACCAAGAGCACTTTTCTCTATCAGGTGAAGAAGTACCTGTATCAGATCCGAAGCCATCCGGCCACGCGGGAGAAATACGACGCCTGCTTTGCCTACGTTCACCGCTTTTATACCCAGAGGCAGCCGGCGGATATGCCCTATGAGGAGTGGCAGCGCGTGCAGCTTACCGAAGCAAAGGTGCTGGCGTATCTGAAGCAGGCGCTATGCCGCCAAAACGCCAAGCCGGAGCGGGACGAAATTCGTCTGGTCAAGCAGAAATACAGCTTTGTCTACAAGGCATACAGCCGGAAGATGGCAAAGCTCCTGACGGACGAGATGCGTGCGCCGGTGCCGATCTATCAGGCGGTGCTGAACGATGAGCCGGAACGGTTTCCCGGCTATGAGCGGCTGCTGCGCAGGAAACGCCGGGAGTATGACAATCAGGAGCAGCCCTTTTCTGAGATGACCGAAAACGCGCAGCTTGCTGACTGGATCGGTCGCTTTCAATATTGGGACGCCCAGAATCATGCTTACATCCATCTGAACCCGCTCCAGAGCCACGATGTCAACCTGACGCTCCAAAAGCGGTATGCCTTCCTGCAATGGGAACAGGGCAGCGGCAAAACACCCGCCGCCATTTTCACGGGGAAGCACCGCGTGGAAATGGGAGCTGTCCACAGTATATGGGTCATTTCCAGCGCCATCTCCATCCGCAACAACTGGGATGTGATTTTGAAGGGCGCGGGTTTTTCCTATGTGTTTGTGGAGCGTCTGGCTGATCTGCAGCGCATCCGACCGGGCGATTTTGTGATCCTGACGCTGAACAAGGTCAGCCAGTACAAAAAGCAGATCGGGCGCTATATCAAGCAGCTTGGCTATAAGATCCAGTTTATTTTTGATGAGAGCGACAACATCTCCAACCCCAGCTCCAAGCAGACGCTTTCCGTGCTGTCCTGCTTTCGCCGCTGCAAGTATAAGCTCCTGACCACCGGCACCAGCACGCGGAACAACATCTCTGAATTTGCTCCGCAGCTGGAGCTGCTCTACAACAATTCCATCAATATGATCTCATGGTGTCGAACGCTTTACAGCTACGATAAGCGGTCTGAATATATGGAGCACAAGGAAAACCCCTATTACGGAATGCCGATCCCCGCTTATAAAAAGGGCTACCGCCTGTTCGCAAACTCCCATCTGCCGGAGAAAATCACCGTCTTTGGCGTGGGACAGCGAAATCAGGACATCTACAACGCCGACGAATTGGATCGACTGTTGGGAAAGACGGTCATCACCCGCACCTTTGAAGAGGTCACGGGAAAGGACATCCGCCGTATCCATCAGATGCCGATTCCGTTTCTTCCGGAGGAGCGGGAGGTCTACAATATCGTGCTGAAGGAGTTTTACCGCATCCAGCGCGAGTATTACAGCTCGACCGGAAACAGCAGAAAGGACGCGCTGATGCGGCTCATTCAGCAGATCACACTGCTTCTGCGCATCAGTGCCGCTCCGGACTGCATGAAGGAATACGAGGGCGAGACGCCGCTCAAGGAAGTGGCCGTTGTGGAAGCCCTTGCCAGATGGCCGGAAGAAGTTGTAGCCATCGGCGTGCGGCATACAACGGTGTTGGACCGTTACGCCGCCGCCATCCGTGAATACCTTCCGGAGCGGCCTCTCTTTGTGGTGACGGGCTCCACCGTCACCTTCGCCAAGCGGCGCGCTCTGCGGGATGTATTGCGGGACAGTCAGAACGGCATCCTGCTCTGCACGCAGCAGAGTCTTCCCTCCAGCGTCAACTTCGAGTTCGTCAACAAGATCATCATTCCGGAGATGCACTACAACAACGCCGGCATGAGCCAGTTTTATATGCGCTTTGTCCGCTACACCTCCACGGAGAAAAAGGATCTGTATTTCCCCATCTACATAGGAAGTCTGGAATCCAACCTCATGCAGATGGTGCTGGCAAAGGAAAAGCTCACCATGTTTATGAAGGGGCAGGACGCGGATATGGACGAGATCTATGCCAAATTCGGTGTGGATTATGACCTGCTCTCCACGTTGATGACCCGCGAGACAGATGACGAGGGACACCTGCGTATCCACTGGGGCGAACAGAAGATTGCCTGATTTTAGGAAAGGAAGAAAAAATGGACAAGTTTCATATTGAGCTCTATCCAAAGGCTGATTTGGAAAACGAATGGGCAAAGAACAAACACACGCCCGGTGCCATACCCTGTATGCGCTGCGGCGGCCCCATGCGGGAATCTCTGGCCGAAAACGCTCTGAGCCGTGCGCTGAATGTCTATGTCTGCCCTGCGTGCGGCATGGACGAGGCCCTGCGGGATGCTGCGGGGAAGGTACTCCCCATAAGCGAATGGTACGCCGTGAAGCAGCACCGTTTTGCGGAGCATAAGGACCCGCAGGCAGTCAAGCTGACGCCTGCCTGTGCGTTCATGGAGATCTTCTCCGGAGCGCGGAAGACGCTGCCGTTGAGCAGCGCCCGGTATCCTGCTTCGCTGGTTGCCTATTCCCGCTCTGACTATGACGGGTGGCGATGGTGGACAACCTGGTTCCCGGATGAAGAAATGCGCCCAGCTCCGGCGCTTGGGCAGGAGATCGACGCCTTCCAGTCGCAGCTTCTCGCCCTGCCGGAATTCAAGACCCTATGGGCAATGGAGCGGATGTGCCGGCTGTATGCCCAGCCGACAAATGAGCCCACGGAATTTAATCTGTACGCGGAAACGGCGCATTTTCATATCTGGCTCCGCTTGATCACACGGGAGCGGGACTATAACCTCTACACATATTTCTTTGCAAAATAACCCAGTTGTTCAGACGCAGAAAGCCGGGAGCCGCATCGCGGCCTCCGGCTTTTTCTTTGTGTACAGGCATATTTTTTCCGGAACGATCCGATTTTTGTTGCTCTTATGCGTATTACATCCGTATAAGAGAAGTATAGGAGGTACATAGCTATGTTAATTGCTGTCGATCACGGGAACAAACAAATCAAAACCGTCCATACGCCGCCGTTTACCTCCGGGCTTATCCAGAGCGACACACCCGGCTTCGGAACGGACGCATTGGCCTATCGGGGGAAGTATTACACATTGACCGACCAGCGGATCCCCTACCGCAGAGATAAGACAGAGGATGAACGCTTCTTCATTCTGACGCTTTTTGCCATCGCGCATGAGATCGAAGCGATGGGACAGTACAGCGGCAGCCTCATGCGCGTGCAGCTGGCGGTCGGCCTTCCTCCCGCGCATTTTGGCGTACAGGCAAAGCGGTTTATCAACTATTTCAATGGGCGGGGTGCGGTTGCCTTTCAGTTTAAGGGAAAGCCCTATGCCATTTTCATTGAAAACACAGCCTGTTTCCCGCAGTCCTTTTCCGCCGCTGCGGCCACGGTAAAAAACCTCGCCTCATTCCCCAGAGCGCTGGTGGTCGATATCGGCGGCTTTACGGCGGATTATGTGCGTTTGCGGAACGGTGTGCCAGACATGGCAGCCTGTGATTCTCTGGAAAACGGTGTGATCCTGCTCTATAACCGCATCTGCGCAAAAGCAAATGCCGAGCTGGACATTCTGCTGGAGGAAAGCGAGATCGACCGGATCCTGCGCGGCGAGGATCAGGACGCGGCGCCGGAGGTCATCGCTCTGGCAGAACGGGAGGCACAGGAATTTATCAACGACCTGCTCAGCGGCCTGCGGGAGCGGATGCTGGAACTCAAGTCCGGCAAAGTGATCTTCCTGGGCGGGGGCGCTACTCTGCTGCACCGGCAGATCGAAGCGTCCGGAAAAATCGGGCAGGCGATTTTTGTGGAGGACATCAATGCCAATGCCAAGGGGTATGAGTATCTTTACCGGCTTCAGCACAGCGGGCGGTGAGTGCTATGACCGACAAGAAGGACCCCGGGAAATTCACGATCCGCTTCAACATCTGTGACCCACAGCATAAAGCGGTGATCGACCTGCTCAACCGGCAAGGCCGCAGCAAAGCGCAGTTTCTTGTCAGCGCTGTCCTGCACTATATCAACTGCAAGGAGACGCCGGAGGTGTCTGTTCCGGTTCCAAATCAGGCGGCGCTGGAGGAGATGATCCTTGCCATCCTGACAAAGAACCAGAGCCATTTGAAAAAGCAGCCCGAGCCGAAGGCTGCCCCCGCACAGCAGGATGCGGCTATCTCCGCTGCACCTGAACCCGTGTCGCCCGCAGATGGAGCGGAATTGGAACAATGGTTTGGCGGGCAGGATGGTGTGGCATCGATCCTGAACTCTCTGAAAATGTTCGAGCAGGATTAAAAGCAAAGGTCTGGGACGAAGCCACCCCCGTCAGGCTCAACGCTTGTGATATGCTCTCCCCATGAGCAATGTCATTAAGTTTGCGCACAAAACGCTCAATCACTTATGATGGTGATTGAGCGTTTTTATTTCAGCGCAGGGAGACATAAGTCTTGCGGATCATCCCATATTTGGCTATACTGAGAGAAACCTTTGTAAGGAACAATTGACCGGCGAGGAGGGAAAATTATGCTCCCCATGCTCTTAGCAACGATTGAAAACGATGCAGATCGAGCACTGTTTGCGGAGATCTACGAGCAATACCATGAGCGAATGGAGCAGGCAGCGCTTCGCATTTTGAAAGACACTCATGATGCGGAGGACGCTGTTCAGAATGCCTTTTTGAAAATAATTCGTAATTTCGAAAAGTTTTTAGAGCTTCCCTGTAAGAAAAGACCTTTCTGGTGCGTCTGTATAGTAAAGAACGAAGCGATCACGCTCCTGCGGAAGAAGAAAAAAGCCATCATGCTGGAGAGCATGGAGGATGCATACGATGCCAGTGCCGATATTGAGAAGGCGTTGTCCTATGAGGATATCATCCGCCTGTTCGCGGGGCTGCCGGAGACCTATCGGGCAGTTCTGGAGATGAAATTCCTGCTGGACTGCTCGGGGAAGGATATCTCTCAGAAGCTCGGCATTTCAGAAAATGCGGTCAATGTACGCATTTCCCGCGGCCGCGCGATGCTTCGGGAGATTATGGAAAAGGAGGCGCTGCATCTATGACAGAGAAAGAGCTTGATGCCTTCATGAGCAAGGTGCTGCTGGATGCCATTGCATTTGATGAGGATCGCCTTGAGGAGAAAATCCCCTATGCTGCGTCTGCACGACACCGGCGTCAAATGCGAACGATGCTGAAAGATCCCGTGCGTTGGACAAGAGAACGGGGCAAGCCTGTCTGGAAAAGGGTGCTGCAGACAGCAGCAGTCATATTATTGATGCTGTCATTGGGACTTGGCAGCGTGATGCTTGCCAGCCCGACCGCTCGGGCGACGATTGTTCGGTGGGTTACCGAATGGTATGAAACGCATATTGTGTTTCGCTATGCCGGAGAGGATGCCCCGGGGGAGATGCCGCGGTATGAGCTGGGGGAACTACCAGAAGGTTTTGTGGAAAATCTGGAAAGTCAATTTGTAGGCACAGGAATGACTGCCCACTTCTATGAGAACGAAAAGGGCGATGTGATCCTGTTTGAATATATCTATATGCAGCAAGGATCTTTGAGTGGTGCCAGCACAGAAAATGCATATGTGGTTTCTGTTTCTATCAACAGATGTGAGGGCTTATTGGTAATCCCCAAAGAAGAGAATAGCAACAGTATGCTGATGTGGTTTGATCCAGAGCATAATCTACAATTTACCCTTGATGCGCCGCTTGGTCAGGAGGACATTCTGCACATGGCAGAGAGCGTGTATTTGGTCGAAACGACGAAATGAGATATTTTTGCAAAAAGCTGTAAGAAAGGATACCCCTTTCCGCGTCTATTGGGTAGAAGCAGAAACAATCTGCCGAGAACACGCGGAAGGGGGTGATTTTTATGAAGAGAGTTGTGGCAGCAGTGCTCTGTATCCTTGTGCTCACAATCGGAATTGTAGCGCAGGCTGTAGAGCCACGAGCAGCAGGATACTCATTGTCGCTGACTTTCGATGAGACAACTGCTGTATGTGAAGCATCCTGTAGAGGGGACAAATCGACCGATTATATTAAAGCGACGTTAACACTCTATCAGGGCAGTACCTATGTGACTTCGTGGAACGGTGAAGGAAGTTACAGAGCGATTGTATCTGGGCAGCGCAGTGTGACTCGTGGGAAGAGCTACACGCTGAAGCTCAACTATACCATCAATGGTGTGGCGCAGCCGGAACAGAGTGTAACAAAGGTTTGCCGATAAACAATATCATTACTGGTCGATTCGATGACTACGGCTCTGATTATCGCAACGGCCTTACCGTAGTTTATGTGCATCTCGGAACAGGAGAGGTCCTTGCGCAAGCCATTCTATGCAAAGGAAACTATGAAACTCGCTTTGCGAATTTGATTCCCGGGCATGAAGGAAATCAAATCATTCTAGAAATTACAGATGGAAACAGCACATATTTGGCAACAAACATTTTTGTTATTGCTGTTTCCGTTGACAAGTGGCAAGTGGGGGAAAATGATGCAGATGTGATGAGAGTTCCAGTTATCAGTAAGCTGTTGGATACTACTGACTATGACAGACCTGTTGGCGGAATAGAATGGCGTGAGGGGATATCTTCTGGCAGTATCTCATACGGATTAGAGATTGTTGATATTGAAGGGCTGGAGCAGCAGGGACTACAAATATGCTATCTTGCACCGCAGGAGATTGCTGGTCAAAAGAATTTTAAGACAAGGACGATCTACTGGGATTGCGGTGTTTGGAGGGTCTGCCAGTAGAAGCTAACAAAGGCCGTTAGAAAATTTACATTGAAGCAGATACCGTCGAATAACACTTTTGAAAAATACTGAAAGGGAAAAACATGAGAAAAACACCATTTACACTTACGCTAATTTTAGTTCTGAGTATGTTGTTGAATGTTTCTTCATTTGCTGTATACGAGAACGGCCCGCAAAATATAGAGTATAATCGAACCAATGCTCAAAGTTATATTGGTATGTATACGACCTCTCCCAATTCTGCTTATCACTACTTTACCTATCCTGATGAAGGCGGAGACTGTACGAACTTTGCCTCACAGGTTGTACGCGCTGGAGGCATGAGTATGACAGCGGCGGTAGATAATCCTGGTGATTCTTCGTGGTACTACTATGGATCATCATGGGGGCGAGGAAGAAGTTCGTCTTGGACAAGTGCTACCAAATTTAGAACCTACTGGGCCGATGTAAACGGTGTGGGAGAAAAGAACGCATACCAATTTAGAGTATACTTGGCATCGGATTTTAATGATGACGATACTTGGTATGATATTTGGTCATATCTTGAGCCGGGAGATATTGTTCAGTATGTTAGGACAGATGACTGGGCAACATACCACTCTCAGGCTGTGCATCGTACTTCGTATGAAAACGAAGAGTACAAAGTTAGCATGGGACAGCACACATCAGATAGTTGGAAAAATTTGAGAAATTATGTGCTCGGACTATCAAGCGAAACAAGGGTGTGCCTTATAAAAATCTCCGCTAATACATTTAGTTCCCGAAGCGCCCGAAACTTGGCAAGAATTGCTTCAATGTCAACCAACGAACTCGCAGCAGAGGAAAACAGACTCAACCAAACAGCACCCCAAACAATCGCTGCAGAGCATGAGAAGTGGGCTACTATAGCAATGCTGAAACAGAAGCTTGTAGAGCACGGAAAGAATAGTCAGACGAGTTATAAAACGGGTATTACAACAAACGCTTTGCTACAATTTATTCGGAATCGAATGGAAAACAATACACTTTTTCTATTATTTGTGGAGAATGCTGAAGATGGTCTACCCAAGACGCTTTTAAGCAATGAATGTGAAAAAGCGAGAACCGAAAATATAATACTTACTGATTTTGAGAAAAGAGTGCAGGAAGAAAGTGAAAATATCTACTCGCTTTGGAATGAATATTGGAGCAATATTATTCAGCAAACTCCTCCTTTCTACTATGAATAGAGCAAAACTCAAAATGGGGACTATGTTAAGCCTATACCCTTGAAGAAGCGTTAGGAGGAGAAACATGAATGCTTTTTTAAGAAAAGTGGCTACAGTATGCGTAGCCTTCTTGCTCTGTGCATCTATGGGAACCATTGCTTTCGCAAATGATCTACCCATATATAGTGAATGGGCAAAGGCGGAAGTATCTGCTGCTGAAAACGAAGGACTGCTACCGTTTGAAATGTATGATGATTGCCGGCGAGCGTTGCATAGAGACTGGGCAACAGCATTTCTTGTCAAATTCGTAGAGATAGCAACAAACGCTTCGATTGAAGGCAGCGATGTCCAAGTATTTGATGATGTACCTATTGGGCACACTATGTTTGAAGATATCAATAAGGCATACGCAATAGGAATTACAAAGGGCACTGGAGATGGCTCAAAGTTTGAGCCATACAGGGATGTGACACGAGAGGAATACGCTACTATGCTTTACCGCACATTTGACTATATTGAACAAACAATTGGTCAAAAACTCATTCTAAGATCCCTTAAGATGGTTTCTTTTGCGGATAAAGATGATATCTCCAGTTGGGCGATTGAAGCACTGGGAATCCTGTCGAACGCTGATCTGTTTCGGGGAACGGCAGAAGGGATGCTCGATCCAAAGGGCGTAATCAGCATCGAACAGGCCATTGTTTTGTCATATCGCGGAATACT
>ERZ1106978.187-NODE-187-length-49642-cov-19.154355_pt1 | contig 49642 bp, 46 predicted proteins | sample MGYA00403689_ERZ1106978 | MGnify/ENA primary metagenome ERZ1106978 (study PRJEB35170, sample SAMEA104062434) | human gut metagenome | biome: human gut; feature: human-associated habitat; material: faeces | place: Denmark | collected 2012-08-02 ...
AGCAGACTCTCGGTAGCTATGTAACGGTTGCGTCGAATAAGGCAAAGGTTGCGTCTGATAGTGCTACGAGTGCATCTGCTAGTGCAGAAAATGCCGCGACTAGTGCGACCAGTGCGGCTGATAGTGCGGCCAAGGCAGAAGCTTCGATAGAAAAACTTGGAACGCATGAGGCTAACGCGGCTACATCTGCTTCTAATGCCGCAACGAGCGCAGAACATGCTAAGACCTCTGAGACTAACGCCAAGGCTAGTGAGACCGATGCAAAGACCTCAGCAACCAATGCCAAAACCTCTGAAACAAACAGTAAGACATCGGAGACCAACGCAAGAACTAGCGAAACCAATGCTTCTAACAGTGCTGACTTAGCAAAGGCATGGGCAGAGTCTAGCGGGTCTCCTGATTCCGTGAATGACGCTGATTCAACCACTGGCAAAACACAGTCTTCTAAATCATGGGCGTTGTATGCTAGAGACCGTGCTATCAGTGCATACAGCTCTGAGACGTCTGCGGCTACTAGTGCAGAACACGCGAAGGCCAGCGAGGCAAAGGCAAAGACCTCAGAAACAAACGCCGCAACGAGTGCAGAACACGCCGCAACCAGTGAAGCTAATGCGTCTATTAGTGAAGCCAATGCAAAGACCTCGGAAACCAATGCCAAGACCTCAGAAACCAATGCCGCAACGAGCGCAGAACACGCCGCAACGAGCGAGGGGAACACAAGGGAGTACATGGAGAAGGCACAGACTGCTTATGAGTCTGCAAAGGCGATTCAGTCTGTTGTTGACATTGCTAAAGCCGATGCAGAAAAGTGTGTTGCTGATGTAGAAGCCGTGAGAGATTCGCTGGCTAAGATGATGACGTACCAAGGTTCTGTAGATAATTATTCTGACCTACCAGAGAACCCACAGGTCGGCTATTCGTATAACGTCAAGAACGCAGACAAAGAGCATGGGGTAAACGCAGGAGATAACGTCGTATGGAATGGTGAGAGCTGGGATAACCTTGGTGGCTCCGTAGATATGAGCCTGTTTGCTGAGCTTGGTAAGGACGTTCGTTTTAACGCTGTCACTGCTACGACATTTACAGGTAACCTGAAGGGGACAGCAGATAATGCCACTACAGCAGACACGGCGACGCGTGCAACGGCGGCAGATAATGCGAATAGGCTCGGCGGTTATCCGTTAAATAGCTACTCAATCGGAGGTAATTGGGGAACTGTCCCTAGAATTGGTACTGACGGCGGTATGGAGGTCGGAAAGTATATCGACTGGCACCCTGTAAACGGCGGTAGCGCTGATTATACTTCTCGCTGGGAGGCGAACTCCGACGGTACAGTCACAGTTGGCACTATCAATGGCACACTAAATGGTAATGCCGCCACTGCTACTAAGGCAACCACGGCGGATAAGGTCAACAATTTAGGCGCCAAGACAGCAATAAAAGACGGCGCTCAGGAGCCTAATGGCTTATCCCTATACCAGTGCTACGAGAATGGCTATCCTACAGCTTATGGTAATTTGCTCTCTATAGGCGGCGCAGGCGGCGGCGAACTGCTGGCAGGTTGGAGCGGCGCCGATAAAGGTATCGAGCATCTGTATTACAGAAACCGCAGGGACGCGGGCGCGCTATGGTCAGACTGGAGAACCGTGGCTTTTACGAGCGATATTAACAGTTATGCTCCCACAAAGACAGGTACGGGCGCTTCTGGTACATGGCCTATCTCTATATCGGGTAATGCTGCGGGACTTTCTGGCAGTCTGAGCTTTCCTGATATCGGAAATGTAGCTACCAGTAATAAAATAAGTTGGAGTGGTTCAACAGATGGTGCAGATATCTACTACCAGACTACTGCATCTGACCAGGGAAATCTCGTTCTGAATCTCCGCGATGATGCAAACTGCTATCTTCGTATCGCTTATAACGGAGCATTTAAGAGTTACTTCACGCCGGCAGACGGCAACTTCCACGGCAATGTAAATGGTACTGCGGATACAGCTCTGAACATTCCTACATCGGATGTTGGCGGCAATATCTGGATTAGCTAAAAGAGGTGATATCATGGGAGAATATAGCAAAAAATTGCATATTCGTAAGAGTGTTTCGGTGCAAGATATTAATCTGTATACAGCCACTTCTGATATAGTATCTGGTCAATATATTCAATTACGTGATGGCAGTACATTGCTCTATGCCGCTTTAGGTAATACTACAGATTCCTTAGCGTCTAGCTTGAGAATACGCAAGGGCGGCACGGTTTATGGCGTATTAAAAAAGAGCTATTACCCGACTGGTAGCACTACCTATAACACTAAAGATGCAATGAAAAGTAGGAAAGAATATACACTTTCGTTACCTGCATATACAAAAAAAATAAGCGTACATTGCTCATACACAGACAAAACGAATTATTACAACGTCAGTGATGTTAGTTCAGTTCACATTGTTATGTACAGTACACAAGAGTATAGGCACACTGAGAACCATTTCTACTTATATAAAGGGACAGATTCATCGGGTACTCTTCTGTATAATCTCGATGAACAAAATATATTTAATATAACTATCTCGTGGTCTCCTACAATAAATAATAGCTAATAATTTAGAAAGGACGATGTACATGTTTGATATTAAAGAGAACAAGGTGGTCTATCAGTACGATGCCGAAGGTGTATTACTCAAGGCCATTGTACTGGACGCCACAGACAGAGCAGAGAATGGCGATTGGATTTACCCGACACGCACAACGCCCGTTGTCCCTCCGCTCTCTAAGAAAGGCTATGAACTTGTATGGAAGAACGGCGCATGGCAGTACAGGAAGTACATTCCCAAGCCGCTCAAAACCGACGAGCAGATTGCAAAAGAGGAATATGAGTCTATGCAGAACGAGTGCATCAATAACCTCAATGTAGCTATGCTGAGAAACGATGAGAAAGCCGTTGCAAGTGTACGTCAAGACTATGCCGATTTGCAAGAGTATTATGGACAGGAGTGATTTGAATGGCTAGAAAGAAATTTACATTACCGAAGCGTTGCCCATATTGTGCTCATAAGCTCCGTGCGGATGGTACGTGCCAGAATCCAGAGTGCGTCATTGGATATGTACCGGAGAAGACATCGAATACATCGAATACGGATAAGAAAACCAAAGAATCAAATACGGAAAGTAAATGAATGAATGATATCGTATTGGTAATCAAATCATTGATCCCCGTAAGGGTGGAAGCCGTCTGGGGGACGATAATCGGAGTAATGGGAGTAGTAGCAGAAGTACTATTTGGCACTTGGAGCGACGCTCTAATGGCGCTGGTCGTCGCGATGCTGATTGACTACGTGAGCGGTGTCATTGCAGCATACATCAACCCCGCGCTGTCACTCAATAGCCAGCGCGGCTTCCGTGGCATCTTGAAAAAAATCATGATCCTGCTTCTCGTGTCACTTGGGCACGTGCTCGATACAGCAATGCATCAGCAGATCATCTGTATCGCGGTCACGTACTTTTTCCTTGGCAATGAGGGACTTAGCATTGTCGAGAACGCAGCCAAGGCAGGCGTGCCGATTCCCACGAAGCTCCGCGACCAGCTTGAGCAGCTCATGGAGGAGAAGGAAGGTAGAGATAAGTGATACCGGCGCTGGAATGGCATCTGCTCTTTCGAGCATTTGCAGAATTTGCGGCTCTTGCCCGCCAGTATCATTTTTACGAGGAGGAAGTCAATAAGATGGAGGCATCCCTTTTTGAGATGTCTCCATATCCAAAGAAAGGATGATTTGTATGAAAGTAGTAGATATTTCAGCTTGGCAGGAAAATGTAAACTGGCAGGGACTCATTGATGCGGGCATCGAGGGCGTCATCATCAAGCTCGGTGAGCGCGACACGCTGGACAGCATGTTTGTTGAGCATGTCAACCATGCTGTCGAGTACGGACTCAAGTACGGCGTATACTACTACGCACACGCTTGCACGCATGATGAGGCTGTACGCGAGGCTGACACGGTGGCAGCATGGCTCACAGAGTACCTGCGCGGCGAGACACCGGAACTCGGCATCTGGTATGACGCCGAAAGCACGCGTATGACAACTGGAGATGTTACGGAAGTATGCATGGCCTTTTTGAACCGTCTCACAGACTACGGTCATCAGTACGAGGGCATCTATGCGGCATGGAATTGGCTGTCAAAAGACGGCGCGCACTACATCGACGTTGACGCCCTGCCGGACTACGTGCCGCTCTGGTCCGCGCAATACAATAGCCACGACGACCTCAATGATGAGTACCCGGGGCGTGTGCGCATCTGGCAGTACAGTGACCACTTTAGCAACGAGCTGCCGTATGACGCTGATATTTACTATGACGTATAAGTGAGGAGTGATTGAAATGTCGAAATGGACAGATGTAAGAGACAATATCGTAGACGCACTGCATGTCGAAGACATCACGGAAGATGTCAAGCAGCATGTTACGAATACAATCCTGAGCGAAGTCATGCCTGTCATCGAAAATGCAGTCGACAGCTTTTGCGCAACAACCAAGGAGCAGGCAAAAACGGAGACGGGCTGGTGCAAGATCCGCGATGGCGTTGTTCTGCCGCTCCTGATGCAGGGGGGCGTCTACGTCGTCAAGCTCGTACTCAGCAAGACCATTGTGCAGACAGCACAGGCCTGAGCTGTACTAAAAGGGTACTAAAAGCGTACTGAAAGTGACACGGCCCCCTGATTTTCGTGTATAATATAGACACGCAGGATGGATTTGCACCGTAAAATAAGGCCTGCAAAGGTCTATGCAATTCAGCGAGGTGCACAACGATCTCAACGAGGAGAAGGACGACTCGGCGGAGTGACTTTTGGGCAGAACGAAAGGGATGGGCGGGGATTTTCCCCGTCCAAAACTTTTTTTCAAAAAGGTGTTGACAATGTGCGGCATCGTCCGTATAATAATACATGTCGCTGAAACACAGCGGCACAAAAGAAGAACGGCCCGGTAGTTTAGTTGGTTAGAATGCCGCCCTGTCACGGCGGAGGTCATGGGTTCAAGTCCCATTCGGGTCGCCACTTGTTTATTACACAGTAATGTGTTATAATATTATCTAACTTGTGAAATGCCTCGGTAGCTCAGTCGGTAGAGCAGGGGACTGAAAATCCCCGTGTCAGTGGTTCGATTCCGCTCTGAGGCACCACTTGACATCATGCCCGCTTTGCGCGGGCTTTTTTCGTATGTGCAATATCGGAGGTATTCAATGGAGGCATTTCTCGCTTCGTTCCTCGTGGTGTTCCTCGCAGAGCTCGGAGATAAGACGCAGCTCATTGTCATGGCGTTCACGGCCAAGTACCGCTGGCAATCTGTCTTTGCCGGCATGACGATCGGCATCTTCCTCGTGCATTCGCTGGCTGTAGCTGTGGGCTCTCTGGCAGGACAGCTCATCCCGGTCCATCTCATGACGGTCATCGCATCCTGCTTGTTCATCGGCTTTGGCGTCTGGACGCTGCGCGGTGACGATGAGGAAGAAGAGGAGGCGGCAACATCGCGCTTCGGTCCGCTGCTGACGGTCGCCATGACGTTCATCGTCGGTGAGATGGGCGACAAGACGCAGTTCGCGGCGATGACGATGGCAGCGCAGTACGATTCTTGGCCAATGGTCCTCTTGGGAGCTGTGGTCGGCATGGTGCTCGCTGACAGTTTCGGCATCCTTGCGGGGGGGTTCCTGCACCGTAAATTGCCGGCCAGGAAGATGCGCTACCTGTCGGCTGGGATCTTCCTGTTCTTCGGTGTGGTGGGCCTGCTGCAGAGCGCGTTCCAGGGCGTGTTCGCGTGACCGTTTTCCTTGTATTTTCCAGATTGTGATGTATAATGAGTGTAGTTTGAGATATCGATAAAAAGAAAGGAAGACTTGCAAACATGGAACAGTTTTCGACGATGTTCTTGGAGTTCATTGCCTCGTGGGGGTACTTCGCGATTGCCATCCTCATGGCTGCGGAGAATGCCTGCATCCCAATCCCCAGTGAGCTCATCCTCGGCTTTGCGGGTTATCTGATCTTCTCGGGGCAGCTGACATTTGCAGGCGCCCTGACGGCGGGCATGGTCGGCGGCATGGTCGGCTCGATCTTTGCCTATCTCGTCGGTCATTACGGCGGACGCAGTTTCGTCGACCGCTACGGCCATTACTTCTTCATCAAGAAGTCGCATGTCGATGTCGCGCAGAACTGGTTCGACAAGTACGGCCTCAAGGCTGTCTTCTTCAGCCGCATGCTGCCGGTCGTGCGCACGTTCATCTCGTTGCCGGCAGGCTTTGCGCATGTCGACATGAAGCGCTTCCTCATCCTGACGTTTGCGGGCGCACTGCCCTGGACGGCCCTGATCCTCTACGCCGGCATGATGCTCGGCGAGAGCTGGAAGGTCCTCACGCAGATTGGCCATGAGGCGAGCATTGTCTTCGTCGTGGTCGCCGCCATCGTCATCGGCGCTCTCTACATCCGCCATAAGAAGAGAAAAAACGCGCAGGAAAGCGTTGACGCAGAGTAAACACAAAGAAAGAAAAGCCATCTCCGAGTCCATGCGGCTTGGAGATGGCTTTTTGTTGCGCGCTTCTCAGCGCAGCAGGAAGAAGAGCGCGGGGAAGATGACGGGTAGGAAGGCCGCCGTCGTGATGACGAAGGAGGCGACGGAGAGGTCGGTCGTCAGGTGGTAGAGGCGCGCGGTCAGCACGGCGTTGATGGCCGTCGGGCAGAAGGCGCAGATCAGCAGGGTGCTCTGTACAACGGGGTCGCTGACGAAGAGGTAGATCAGCACGCCGAAGATGGCCGGCGTGATCACGAAGCGCAGGGCGGTCAAGGAGCGCACTTGGCGCTCGTAGCGGCGCACTTGCCCAAAGTCAATGAGGAAGCCGACGGGTAGCATGGCAATCCAGGCGGCGATGTGGACGAGTCCCTGGAAGACGGTGCCGAGCACGGCCGGGCGAGCGATGCCGAAGGCGTTGAACAAGAGCCCCACCGCGATGCCGAGCAGGCTCATCTGATTGAGCGAGAAGAACATCTCGCAGAAGCTCTTGAAGCGATTCGTCTTGCGGATGGCGTGCGTGTGCTTCATGTAGCAGTACTGGGCCATCGGGAAGATGACGAGCACGAGCATGATGTTCTGGCACGTGCCGATGATTTGCGTGTAGGCGAAGCCCTGCTCGGCATAGAGGATGAAGGCGCAGACGCCACCGAGCGTGCCGATGTTCGAGAGCATGGCACTCGCGACGTAGGCGCCGCGGTCGAGCCAGCTCGCATAATGCCTGGCGAAGAGCAGGCTGCCGATGGCGCCTGGCACGAGGATCAGCAGGAAGCCGAAGAGCGGGACGATCAGCAGGTTCCACGAGATCGGCAGGACCCAGAAACTCAGCAGGGCGAGGATGGTGTAGATGCAGACGACGTTGAAGCGGATGAGCTTGTTGATGGACTCGCCAGAGACGAGATGGCGCTGGTGCAGGTAGTAGCCGACGGCCAGCGGCGCGATGAGGTCGGTCAACACGAAGATCAGCCGCAGATTCATAGCGTCCATGTGGTCACTTCTTTCTAGATATCGGATCGATAAATTACGTTATCACATTAATTCTAGCATGTTTGGAAGGGCTTGTAAATCGAGGGGCTTGTGTTATACTTTGCATGAGGCAATGGGGCCTCGGGAATCAGGAGGGGTATTGTGCGTAATCTCGTCATTGGATCGTGTCTCTTGTCCCTGGCCGGGAGCATCTGGGGCGGCATGTTCATCGCCGTGCGGCTCGCAATCTTTGTCATCCCGCCGGTGCCGCTCGTCTGGATGCGCTACGGGACGGCGCTGCTGGCCCTGACCATCCTGATGGTCATCACGCATTCGTCCTGGCATATCGACAAGAAGGATTGCAAGCTGCTGCTCCTGTCCGCTCTTTCCGGCCAAGTGCTCTCCATCGTGACGCAGGAGACGGGTACGATGATGACCTCCGCGCAGACGGGCTCGGTCATCACGGCTGCCACGCCCGCGTTCATGGTCGTCTTCGGCTATGTCCTTCTCCATGAAAAACTCACGGCAGGGCGGATCATCTCCGTCGTTCTCGCCACGATCGGCGTTCTGTTCATCGTCCTGGATCCGGATAACTTTGAGATCAATCCGCTCGGAGGACTCTCGCTGTTCGTGGCAGCCGTCACATGGGCCTTCATGTCGGTCCTCTTGAAATTCCTTTCGGAGTATCCCGTCATCACGGTGACGTTCTACAGCGTGCTTATCGCCTTCTTGACGCTGACGCCGTACGGCCTTTACTGGCTGCTGACTTCTGCGGATTACGCGGCGATGTCAGCGCCGTCCGTCTGGGGCTCGGTGCTCTACCTCGGCTTCATCTCGACGACGTCTGGCTTCTGTCTCTGGAACAAGGGGCTCCTCTATATGGATGCCTCGCTTGGCGGTCTCTTCATGTTCTTCCAGCCGACCGTCGGGACGTTCCTCGGCTGGCTGCTGCTCGCTGAGCCAGTCACGCTCTACTTCTGGATCGGCTTCACGCTGATCGCAGTCGGTGTCGTGCTCGCGCTGCGCGGAGGCAATACGACGGCTGCCGAGAAGCTCGCGCGCTGTCATCAGGACAGCGGGAAGGCCTCACACCCCGGCGGAGCCTGAATGCGATGGCACTTGAATAATGCTTGCATTCGAGCGCAGCTCGTGGTATACTAATTTAGTCGCTGAAAAGCGAAGATGTAACTCTGCTCCTCGTAGTGGGGGGAGCCAAAGACCAAAGAGGGAGGTGATTTCGTGAGAAAGTACGAAGTCATATTTATCGTGAAACCGATGGAAGAGGATGCAACGAACGCTGTCATCGAGAAGTTCAGCAACCTGATCCAGAACAACGGTGGTACTATCGATAAAGAAGATCGCTGGGGCAAGAAGCGTCTTGCTTATGAGATCAAGGACTGCACGGAAGGTTTCTACTGCCTGTTCAACGTTACGTGTGAGCCGGCATGCGTTGCTGAGTGCGACCGTGTCATGAAGATTACGGACGAGATCCTCAAGCACATGATCGTCAAATCCGACGAGGAGTGAGCGAGAGACTTGTAGAAGTCTTCAATTTCTTTAAGATGTACTACACCATATGGGTGTCAGGGAGGCATACCTCATGAACAAGGCAATTCTGATTGGACGTCTGACTCGTGATCCTGAGGTCCGTTATACGCAGTCTGGTGTGGCTGTATGCACATTCACACTGGCTGTTGACCGCCGTTTCGCTCGCAGAGATGCCAATGATGGCCAGCCAACGGCGGATTTCATTCCCATTGTGACCTGGCGCAAGCTTGCTGAGATCTGTGGTAACAACCTGATCAAAGGCCGCCGCATCTCGGTGGAAGGCCGCATCCAGGTCAGGAACTACGAGGCACAGGACGGTTCGAAGCGTTATGTGACCGAAATCGTAGCAGATGAGATCGAGTTCCTCGATTCGAGAAACTCGGCTCAGCATGAGGGCGGCTTTGGCGGTGCTCCGGCACCGCAGCCACAGCAGCAGCAGAAACCGGCTGATGCTGGATCGTTTGGTCCGTCTATCCCTGATGAAGAAATCCCATTTTAAGACTGGAGGGGAATTACTTTGATGAGACGTGACAGAGGCAGAAGACCTCGCAGAAAGGTCTGCTCGTTCTGCGTAGACAAGGTCGATCATATCGACTATAAAGACGTTGCAAAACTGCGCCGCTTCGTTACGGAGCGCGGCAAGATTTTACCGCGTCGTATCTCCGGCAACTGCGCTAAGCATCAGCGTCAGGTGACGGTTGCAATCAAGCGCGCACGCAATATCGCATTGCTGCCGTTTACTGCAGAATAATGATGACAAGGCGCTGTACTTCGGTACAGCGCTTTTTTTGTTGGTAACAGGAGAAAGAAAGGAGCATCATCATGCACAGGCGCATCGAGAGTGCCATGACCATGATGACGGACCCGCGTCATTTCAAACTGCGCCTCTTTATTGAAGGCAATATCATCGGTGTGGCCACGGGCATGGTCATCGCGCTGTTTCGCTACCTGCTCGAGCTGTCGGAAGAATACCTGCCCGTGCTCTACCGCTGGCTGCCGGAGCACATCGCCTGGATTCCGGTCTGGTTTATCGGCCTGACTATCTGCGCATGGATCCTCTACCGCATCGTGCGCAAGGACGGCATGACGTCGGGGTCGGGCATCCCGCAGATCAAGGGCATCCTGCTCGGGGAGATGGACATGAACTGGGCGCGCGTGCTCGTGCTGAAGTTTTTTGGCGCCGTGCTCGGCATCGGGGCGGGCATGTCGCTCGGCCGCGAGGGCCCGAGCGTCCAGCTCGGCGCCTGCCTCGGCCAGGGGCTTGGCCGCCTCACGCACCGCTCGTACGCAGAGAGCCATTACCTGCTGACGGCCGGCGCAGGTGCGGGCCTCGCCGCCGCCTTCAACGCGCCGCTCGCCGGCGTGATTTTCTGCCTGGAGGAACTCACGAAGAACTTCTCGGCCTTTGTGCTCATGGGTGCAATCTCGGCAGCGGTCACGGCGACGACGGTCACGCAGTATTTCTTCGGCATGCAGCCCGTCTTCCACATGGGCGTCGTGCCGGTCATCGACACGGGACACATGTACATCCTGCTCATCGTACTCGGCGCATTCGTCGGCCTGCTGGGCCTCGCATTCAACCCGATGCTCACGCGCTCTCAGGACTTTTATAAGAGAATACCGGCGCGTTGCCGCCTTCTCGTGCCGCTCTTCTGCGCGGGCATCCTGGGCTTCCTGCTGCCAGAGATTTTAGGTGGCGGCAGCCGCCTCGTCGATTCGCTCGTCGTGACAAACTACACGATGGCCTTTCTCGTGCTGCTGCTCGTCGGCAAGTTCCTCTTCACGATGATCTGCTTCGGCTCCGGTGTGCCGGGCGGCATCTTCCTGCCGATGCTCGTGCTCGGCTCGGTCGGCGGCGCGGTCTTCGCCAAGATTGCGATCTTCTTCCAATGGATGCCGGAACTCTTTGCCGTCAACTGCATCGTCTTCGGCATGGCGGCGTACTTCTCGGCCGTCGTCAAGTCGCCAATCACGGGCAGTGTCCTGATCATGGAGATGACGGGCTCCTTTGAACACATGCTCGCGCTGATTATCGTCTCGATGACGGCCTATCTCGTCTCGGACCTCACGGGCGGGGTACCGGTCTACGACATGCTCCTCTCGCGCAGCCTGGCCGTGCGCGAGAAGATCGCGCGCCGCATCCGCCACCGCCGCATCCTCCTCGAGGTGTCAGTCGGCGTCAAGTCGGCTCTCGATGGCGCTGAGGTCGCCAAGACGCTCTGGCCATCCGGCTGCGTGCTTGTCAATGTGCGCCGCGGCCCGCAGGAGATTGCGCCGCGCGACGACCTCAGACTGCAGGCAGGGGATGAACTCTTTGTGCTGACGGATGCCGACGACACGGCGGCTCTGCAGGCGCTCGCCGCGGAACATCCGGATCAATAGATTACAGGCCGGAGATACGGCAGAGAATCGGCAAACTCCTGTTCATTCCTGCCATTTATCGATGGATACGCGAGATTCTTTGCAGAAAGACTTGATAATTTTCCTGGTATCTAGTACAATAATCGTACAACAAGAGCAAACAATAAATGTGAATTGGTTTCATAGGAGTGAGCAATATGTTTTTGGAAGAACGTCAGGACATCATCCTGAGCATGCTGGCACGTGACGGCAAAGTCCGCGTGCGCGACCTCAGCGAGAAGTTCAAGGTCACGGAAGACTGCATCCGCAAGGACCTCGGCGCACTCGAGAAGAAGGGCAAGCTCAAGCGCACGTACGGCGGTGCGGTCCGCATCCGCGAGAACAGCCACATGGTCGAGGTCAGCAAGCACCGCAATACGGATGTCGAGGCGAAGCAGCGCATCGCGCAGGCGGCGGTCAAACTCATCCACGAGAAGGACATGGTCTTCCTCGACATCTCGACGAGCAACCTCGCCATCGCGGAACTCCTCGTCAAGATGGAGCTCGAGGTCACGGTCGTCACGAACATGATCGATATCCTCGTCGTCCTCGCGCGCAACCCGAAAATCCGTGTCGTCTTTGCCGGCGGCAAGATCAATAAGAGCCGCGATGGCTTCTGGGGCGGCATGACGCTCGACTTCATCTCGCGCCTCAAGTCGGACATCGCCTTCGTCGGCGCAGTCGGCGTCGACGTCAAGGAGAACAGCGTCTCGACGTACGATATCGACGACGGCATCAACAAGGCGGCCATCATCCGCCATAGCAAGAAGGCATACGTCGTCGCAGAGGCGCGCAAGCTCAGCACGGACGGCAACTACAACTACACGACGCTCGACACGCTCTCGGGTCTCATCACCGATTCGGAGCCGGCGGCGGACATCCGTGCAGCGGCGGATTCGTACGGTGTGGAGATTATTCTGCCATGATGATCTCTATGCCCGTATGGATTTCGCGGTTGAATTGGAAAACTCTATATACGGGCATCCTGGAAGGACTGAAGGTATTTGCGTTTTACCTCGCAGTCCTTTCCCTTTTTCGGGGCTTCTTCATCGCCTGGATGGCACCGTACATGGGACCGGGCACGGGGGGGCATGATATCTTTCTCGCGCTATGGCGCGGCTTCCGCCTCTCGATGCAGACGGCTGGTGCCCTGACGCTCGTGAGCTTTGTTCCGGGGCTGCTGCTTCATTTCTGGAAGCCGCGCTGGGGAAGACGGCTCGTGCTCGCCTTGAACGGCGTGCTGCTCTCGGCGCTCTCCATTCTCTTTGTCGCTAGCTTCCCGTTTTACCGCCAGTTCCACGCGAATTTCAACCAGATGCTCTTCACTGGGGCCAACGACGACATCTACGCGCTCTTCATCACGATGGTGCAGCAGTACTATCTGCCCGTGCGCCTCGCCGGGGCCCTGCTGCTCGCCTACGTCCTCTGGCGCGGGCTGCGCGCTTTCCTGGGCTGCACGTGGCTTGAGGACTTCCTCGACGGCTTGCGCCTGCCTGCGACGCTGCGCTGGCTCGGCCGCCTGGCCTTCCTGTACCTGACGTACATCGTCGTGCTGCTCGGCATCTTCGGCGGCAGCCTGGGCTGGCAGACGGCGGTCAACTGGGAGAACGCCGGCGTCACGAAGGACGAGTTCCTCAATGAGGCCATCCTCGACAATGTGCAGGCCATCTACCGCGCCTACAATCTAAACGAACGCATGCTGGCCTGCAATGGCCTCGACTTCACGACAGAGGACATCCGCAATCTGGCGGCCAAGCTCTCGGGCAAGCCGGCCGATACGGATGACCTTGACGTCTACCTGACGAAAGAGGCACAGGGGCCGCAGGTCGAGAAGCCGACACAGGTCATCGTCATCCTGTCGGAGAGCTTTGCCAACTGGCCGCTGCTCGACAAGTACAAGGACATCCCCATCTCGCACGGCATGCGCAGCCTCATCGCCGAGGAAGATACGGACTACTGTCCGACGTTCCTGCCGAATGGCGCGAGCACCGTTTCGGCCGTCACGGGTGTCGTGACGGACTTTGCGGACGCCAATCTTTACCTGACGACGATGCCGGAGTCGTTTGACGCGCCGTATCCGACGGCCAGTGCGCCGCAGATGGAAAAACTCGGCTACGAGACGAATTTCTGGTATGCGGGGCCGTCGACCTGGGAGCGCATCGGCGCTTTCACGCAGGCGCAGGGCTTCGAGCACTTCTACAGCCGCGGCGACTTCGGCGATGTGCCGGGCAGCGTCTGGGGCTGTGAGGACGAAGTCCTCTACGAGAAGGTGCTCGATGGTCTCGACCCTGCGACGCCGAGCTTCAACGTGCTCCTGAACGCTTCGAACCACTCGCCGTACGACCTTGACCTTGCGGCCAAGGGCTTTGACAAGGAGGCGGTGCGCGAGGCGCTTCCTGAAGACCATCAGCAGGACGAAGAGCTCCTCAAGGAACTCGGCCACTACTGGTATGCCGACCGCGAGCTCGCGAAGTTCGTCCAGGCGGTCAAGGCAAAGTGCCCGGACAGCCTCATCGTCATCGTCGGCGATCACGGTGACCGCTACAACATCGACAAGACGCCGACGATGTACGAGCGCTACGGCATCCCGTTCATCATCACGGGCAAGGGCATCCACAAGGGCACGCTGCTCCCGGATGCGGCCGGCAGTCAGATCGACATCATGCCGACCATCTACGAGCTCATCGCACAGAAGGGCTTCTCGTACATGACCGTCGGCTCGAGCCTGACGCGCACGAACCGTCAGGGTGTCAACTACGGCTTCTTCATCACGCACCATGCCATCGGCAAGGCAGACACCGTGCCGCTCGTGCCGGAGTCTGTCGACGGCACGGAGCCGGTGCTCGACCAGCAGGCGATGGAGGACTACATCAACGGTGTCCGCAGCGTCTCGTGGTGGCGCCCGAAGTACGGTGCCATTCTCGACGAGACGAAGCTTGAGGGGCGCCGCTGAGCTGATGAAGGGAGAAAAAACGATGATTTCACTGAAAGACTGCCAGCTCTGCCCGCGTCGCTGTGGTGTCGACCGCACGCAGCGGGCGGGCTTCTGCGGGGCAGGGGCGAAGGCGCGCATCGCGCTCGTCTCGCTGCACAAGTGGGAGGAGCCATGTCTCACAGGCGCCGATGGGCGCGGTGCGGGCACGGTATTCTTCTCGTACTGCAACCTGCGCTGCTGCTTCTGTCAGAATCACGAGATCTCGCATGAGGGCTTCGGCTATGAAGTTACAGATGAGCGGCTCGCGGCGATTTTCCTCGAGCAGCAGGCGCGCGGTGCGGCGACGCTCGACCTCGTGACGCCGACGCATTACGTGCCGGAGATCCTGCATGCACTCGAGACGGCCAGGGAGCAGGGCTTCCACCTGCCCGTCGTCTACAACTCCGGCGCCTATGAGACAGAGGAGACGATCGAGGTGCTGCGCGGCCAGGTCGACATCTTCCTGCCGGACCTGAAGTACGCCGACGAGGCGAGTGCGCGCGAGTACTCGCTCGCGCCCGATTACTTCGCCGTCGCGACAAAGGCCATCCTGCGCATGTACGATGAGGTCGGCCCGCTGCAGTTTGCGCCGGACGGCCAGCTCAAGAAGGGCGTCATCATCCGCCATCTCGTGCTGCCGGGCCACCGCCACGAGAGCATGCGCGTGCTCGACTGGATCTACAAGGCATTCGGCGATACGGTGCAGATCTCCCTGATGAACCAGTACACGCCGATGTACCGGGCGGCTGAGCACAAGGGCATGAACCGCCGCCTGACGACGTTTGAGTATCAGTCGGTCATCGACCATGCCCTAAAGCTCGGCATCACGCACTGCTACGTGCAGCAGGGCCGCACAGCCGATACGAAATTCGTGCCGCATTTTGACGGCAGCGGCGTCGAGCAGGGATGATACGCATGACTTACCGATAGAAGGATTTGCGATAGGGAGGCGTACTGCTTGGACAACGTTTTCATCACGGTATTCTTGTTTTGCTTCTCATTGCTGCCGATGGCCTATCTGCGCTACTATCCGTTCCGGGTCATCGCGACGCCGCGCGAGCAGCGCATCCTGATCGTCGGTCATCTCATCATCTTTGCGGCTGAGTTCTTGCTCGTCGCAGCGCTCTTCGTTTTGGGCCATGCGGCGATACAGGAAAACGCCTTCCAAAAACTCTACTTCATCTGCTACTGGCCGCACTTCCTGCTGCTGATGTTCACGATACGCCCGTTTTGGTTCCACCATCTCTTCGTGCTCGGGCTGCAGGCCATCTACATGGTCTTTCTCCACACGGCGGCCATCCTGCTCCTGAAGCAGATCTGGATGCAGACGACCTATTTTATCAGTCTGTACTTTCTCTGCTATCTCGGCCTGGTGTTGATCAGCTTCCCGTGGATGATACGGCTGTTCGGCAAGCTCTTCGTGCGAGAGCAGCTGCTGAGGAAGCGGCAGACGGCGGCCTTCTGGAAGTACCTTGGCTTTGTGCCGCTGCTCCTCACCTATTATCAGGGGAGCATGGGCTATGCCACCTTGCTCCAGCAGATCCAGGACTTGTCGGATATCCACCTCTACATGCTGGTGAGCCGGATGATCCTTGTCATCATCGGGATTGTCCTCGTCCTCTCGGTGCGCAGCGGCTACCGCCAGGTCTGCATCATGCTCCGCGCGAAGGAGCGCAGTATGGCGATACAGGAGCAGCTCCGCGAGATTCACGACTATGCGGATACCATGCAGAAGGAGCAGCAGAAGCTCGCCATCATGCGCCACGACAGCCGCCATCAGCTGCGCATGATGGCCGAGCTCGTTGAGGGCGGCCACTACGACGAAGCCGAGCGGCAACTGCTCGCCATGAGAAAGGAATTGAAGCAGCAATGAGCTTTGACATGACGACATTTGGCATCACGCTGGTCTATGTCCTGATCCTGCAGCCTTTTGCACTCCTGCAGATCCTGCCATTCCGACGCGTCCTGCCCCGTGTGCAGAAACGGCATATCCTCATCTTCTGGTGCCTGCTCATTGCACTGGAAGTCGGCCTCATCACCGCGATTGTCTCGCTGGATGTATTCCCCTTGCGCCAGACTGCCTACTGGCGTCTCGGATACCTCGTCTGGATTCCCCAGTTCGTGCTTGCCCTCTGCTTCACGCGCCGTTTCTGGATGGGACATATCTTCATTGCGGCCTTCCGCATCCTGTTCTCGGGCATCATCTATACGGTCACGCGTGCCATCCTGCTGACCTTCTGCCCGGACAGGCTGCTTCCTAGTCTCTACTTCGAACAAATCCTGCTCTATGGTGCGCTGTCTCTTCTGGCCTTCCCGTTCCTCGTGCGCTTTTTCACCGACACCTTCCGCCACTTCGAGATGGCCTCGACGCGCCGCTACTGGCGCGTCATCACCCTGATTCCCGTGCTGCTCGCCGCCGAGTTGCTCTACCAGAGCCTTCTCGATTCGCAGGAGAAGATCCTTGACTTACTGCTGCCGCGCCTCATGCTGCTCCTCGTCATCGTCCTGCTTATGGCCAGCATCCGCAGCAGCCAGCGTGAAGTCTATCGCGAATTACAGGTATTCGAAAAAGAACACGAGCTGCAGCAGCAGCTCGTGTCAACGGTGTATTATGTGAAGAGATCAGAGGAGTCACGGCAGCGCATGGCTGTTCTTTACGAGAAGAAGCGGCAGTACATCGACCATCTGCTCGAGCTCGTGCGCCATCGCGACCGCGAGGGGACTCTGACGTACATCGAGGCGCTCGGTGCGCAGTTTAGCCGCACGAAGCTGCTGCAGTACTGCAAGAACATCCTGATCAACGCGGCCTTGACGGTCTACTTTGCGCGCGCCAAGGAGCTCTCCATCTCCGTGACGGCCACCGTCGACCTGCCGGAAGAGCTCTTCTGCAGCGGCGACCTCTCCATCGTGCTCTCGAACCTCGTGGAGAATGCCCTGATCGCGATCCAGAAGCAGCCGCCATCGGCGCGCCACATCGTCGTCATGACGATGTGCCAGGGAAATGTCGTCAACGTGCTCGTCAAGAATCGCTTTGATGCGCCTGTCGAGTTCGATGAGGACGGATTGCCCGTGACGCACGTCAGGGGACATGGCCTTGGCATGAAGTCCTTGGCCCGCTTCCGCGACAAGTACGGCGCCACTGTCTTCTGCCAGCAGAAAGAAGGCTGGTTCACGACCTACCTCCAGATACCGCTCCCCGCATCGTCATGACGGCATCACATCTGCTTTGCCGTGAACATGAATTGGAAGTAGAGTTCCTGAAAATCCCGGTACTTGCGCTTGCCAAGCGGGATTTCCTGTCCGGCAATCTCCACGTAGTCCGACTTGATCATGTGGACGGCGGCGAGATTGACGAGGTAGCCCTTGTTCGGCGAGGCGAACTGTCCCGGCGCGATCTTGTCGAGTGCATCCTTCATCTCCTGGTCGGACTTGCGCGTCTCGAGAACCGTGCCGTCTGCCAGGTGGACCCGCAGGATGTGGCCGCTGCTCTCGAAGTAGAGGATCTGCGCGATTTCCTCGATGCAGATGCCGCCGCCTACGAGCCGCAGCACGATCTTGGCGCTGTTGCGCTGGCGGATGAACGAGATGGCCCGGTCCATCGCCTTGTTGAACTGGCTCTGCGTGAACGGCTTCAGCAGGTAGTCCGTGGCCTTGACCGTAAAGGCGTCCACGGCGAACTCATCGCTCGTCGTCAGGAAGATGATCTCCGTGGCGCGGTTGTATTTGCGCAGCTCGCGGGCAACCTCCGTGCCGAGGATTCCCGGCATGCAGACGTCGAGCAGGACAATGTCAAAGACAGCGCCCTGTTCGATCGTATCGACAAAGGAGAAGGATTTGTCAAATGTTTCATAGGACACCGTGTCGTGTTTATTTTGGAAATACGTCTCAGATGAGCGTCGGATGGATTGAATCTGGTCCGGCTGATCATCACAGATGGCGATACGCAGCATGGAGTCACATCCTTTCGTATATCTTGTCTTAATTTACAGTATACTCGCTTTTATGCGATACGCAAAAAACCGTCCTAAAAGGGCGGTTTTTTTGCATGAACGGGCAAATACCCGTTTGCACGCCGGGCTGCAGGCGGCGGATTCGTGTATTTATGCCAAAAAACGGCCATTTCATGACAAGAGAAACGATTCATGCTTTCTGTATGGTATCCTGAATGTGGACAAGATGGAATGCCACAGGATAGCTGGGGTTATCATTGATGAAAGATTTGTATTGCAATATAAATTCCAAATTATCTAATCATGAGTAGTTCGAAAGGGGATGTCATTTTATGAACCGGATTTTCAAAGTCATTTGGAGCAAGACAAAGCACTGCTACATCGTCGTGTCGGAGTACGCCAAAGCCAACACGAAAGCAGTGCACACCGGCCTGCGCACAACCGCCGCAGCTGCAGCCGTAGCCGCCATGCTGCTCGCACCCGTCAACTACAATTACGCCTGGGCCGCGGACCCCACCGTGACGGTCGAGGTGGTGGATTCGAGCACTACTACGCAGACGGCGACGGTGTACACCACAGATGGTGCGTACAGCAAGACGGAAACAGACAACAAGCTGGCCGATAAGGCAAATGCGGCTGACGTGTACAGCAAGACGGAAACAGACAACAAGCTGGCCGATAAGGCAAATGCGGCTGATGTGTACAGCAAGACGGAAACAGACAACAAGCTGGCCGATAAGGCAAATGCGACTGATGTGTACAGCAAGACGGAAACAGACGCCCAGCTGGCTGATAAGGCAAATGCGGCTGACGTGTACAGCAAGACGGAAGCTGACAATGCAGATAAGCAGCTCCAGACCAATATTGATACCGAGAAAACTGCCCGCGAAGCCGGCGATAAGGCCCTGGATGACCGCATTACTGCCGTTAAGGACTATGTACTGAATGAAACTGGGAACAATTATGTGAGCAAGGCTGATGCAGCGGTACAGGATGCCGGTGTCGTGAAAGCGGATAAAAAAATCGGCGAAAATGTGACCGCACTGGGAAAGGGCCTGTATGATGAAACGGCTGCCCGCATCGGCGCTGATGCAGCTCAGGACAAGGTGATTCAGCAGGTCAATGAAAATGCTGCGGCAGGCATCAAGACGCTGACAGAAGCTTATAACAATGAAGTAGCAGCTCGCCAGTCAGCAGATACGAATCTGCAGACCAATATCGACAACGAAGCTGCAGCCCGTAAAGCAGCCGATGGGAAACTGGTGGATGCCGTCAACAGCGGACTGAGCTTGAGCAACGACAATGTTCTGCAAAAGAACACCACTGCCATTGATGACCAGGGCAATGTGACCACCTCCAAGACCGCTGCTAATGAAATGATTCTGAACAAGGGCAAGGACAACCAGATTACCCTCAGTGAAAACGGCATCAAAGTAGGCCTGAATAGTGGAGTCATGGACAAAGACGGTTTCTATGCCGGCGGCGATACTGCCGCGGCGGCCAAGGCCGCCCTCAACGCGAACGGTAGCATCAAAGGCGCCGATGACAAGTTCACCGTGGATGCAGACGGCAAAGTGACAGCAGCATCCGGCAAAATCGGCAATGTGGAAATCTCTTCCACAGGCGCAGTCACCGGCGTGACGGACCTGCAAGCTTCCGGCACCATCACCGGAAATAAATTGACAGACGGTGTAGCTTCTCTCCAGAATGGAAATCTGACTACAACCGGCAACATCAATGCCCATGATATCGTTGCGACAGGAGCTATTTCGGGTACAGCCATTACAGGCACCAGCCTGAATACCCAGGGCGGAACCATCAGCGGCGGCGCTATTACAGGCACTACCATCAATGGTACCACCGGTACCTTCGGCTCCCTGACTACCACCGGCAACGCCTCTGTAGGCGGAACCCTGACAACCAATGGCATTACCAACACCGGCAATGCAACCACCGATACACTGAATGTCAATCATAATGCTACCGTAGGCGGCGACCTGACCGCCGGCGGCGCTATCCAGGGGAAGAGCCTCTCCGATGGCACGGCAACCATGCAGAATGGCAACCTTACCGGTGTGAAGAACCTGAGCGCTGAAACCATCACCACCAGCGGCTATGCCACCATCGGCGGCGACCTGACAGTCAATGGCAAGCTGAATGTGGATGAAATCGACCTGAACAAGAGTGGCACTGTAGGGGACAACAAGGTAACGGCCAACACGAAAGTGGCAGCCGGTGAAATCACCTCCCACAAGAAAGCCACCAGCACCAAAGATGGCAGTGAAAAAGAAAGCGCTATCGACTACGATGAAAACAGCACTTCCACTTGGGCCAAAGCTACCGATGCAGATGGTAACTGGAACAAGAGTACTTTGACTGTAGAAGGCAACGATGTAAAGTCCAAGGTTGTCGATTCTGAAAAGAACAGCAACCTGTCTACACAGACATCTACTCAGTCACAGAGCACACTGACGGATAAAGATAGTAACACCAATACAGCAACTCAGCGTGCAACGGAATCCAGTAGTGTCCTCCAAGATAAGGAAGGTAAAACCTCGACGTTCCAGCAGCGTGTCGATGAAATCCTGAATCAGCTTAAATCGTCTGATACGGTATTCTCCAAGGTAGATCAGAAGGTAGATACCATCTCCAGTGAAGTCACCGATGGAACCAACACGACTTCTTCCACCCAGACTACGACGGATATTACCAATACGGCAAAACAGGGTACTATCACTAACGAAGCTCAGAAATTGGTCAATAAAGCATCGGATACGATTTCTAATGAAGCAGCAAATAACATTACCAATACATCGACCAATGGAAATATTTCCAATACAGCTAATAACGGTACTATTTCCAACACTGCTAAAAACATCGAAAATACAGCTTCGGAAAATATCACTAATACAGCTAAGAATGGAAGTATTACAAACGATGCCAAGAACATTGCTAACATTGCTTCGGAAACCTTGAGCAACAGCGCCAAGAACATCACCAACACTACGACAGATAACATGACCAATACCATTGGCAAGAATCTGACGACGACTGTTGGTGGTGATATGAGTACCGAAGTAACCGGTAACCAGAGCAATACCGTAAAAGGAACTCTGACGGAAACGGTTACCGGCAAGGTCACAGAAGACTACAAGTCCGACCTGGATACCAAGGTGGGCGGAAATGAAACCCATTATGTGGCAGGTAATCAGACCAACACCGTGTCCGGAGACCGTACCGTGAATGTGAAAGGTACGGAAAAGGAAAACTTCAATGCCCTGGAGACCAACGTCAAGACCAACCAGAAGACCTCTGTAGGCGGAAACCAGACCAACATCGTGGGCGGCGACCAGCAGAATACGGTGAGCGGCAGCAAAACCGAAACGGTCAAAGGTAGTGTCACGGAAAAATACGGCAGCCAGGCAACTACGGTTGACGGTGACCAGAGCACCAATGTAGGCGGAAATCAGTCTAATGTGGTAGCAGGAGACCAGACCAATACCATCAGTGGCAGCAAGACGGAAAGCGTCAAAGGAGCTGTGACGGAAACTTATGGCAGCCAGAGCACTACGGTCAATGGCAACCAGAGCAATACCGTGAAAGGAACCTTGACGGAAACCGTAACTGGTGATGTGACGGAAGACTACAAAGCTAACCTGAGCACCACTGTCGGCGGAAACCAGACCACGACCGTAACTGGTGACAGCAGCCTCTCTGCCAAGAACATCACCAATACGGCAACGGAAAAACTGTCCAACTCTGCGGCAGAAATCGAAAACAGTGCTTCTACCTCTATCACCGACAAAGTAGGCAAGACCACGGTGACCACTACCGAGGGCCTGACCAAATTGACGAATAAAGATGGCACGCATAAAACGGAAATGGACTATGCCGATGTACTGAAAGATCTGGGCGTTCGCGGCAATGCAGCGGTAGATGGCAACACCACCCTCGGCAAGGAAGGTGCAGATACGACTTTGACGGTCAACAGCAAGTCGACGTTCAAAGACACGGTCAAGATGGAAAAGACGCTGGAAGTCGACGGAACCTCTAACTTTAACGACAAAGTAACCGTCACTAAAGGCGGACTCGATGTAACCGGCGGCACGACGACGGATACGCTCCACGTCACCAGCACGTCTACCTTCGATGGCACAGCCACCTTTAAGGATATTGTCACTATGGAAAAAGACCTCAGCGTCGGTGGCAATGCAACCGTAGTCGGCGATGTGACGGCTAAATCCTACAAGGTCGGCGACGAGACGTACATCGATGCGAACGGCATCAATGCCAACGGCCAGAAGATCACGAACGTCGCTGCTGGCACGGAGGACAGCGATGCCGCGAACTACGGACAGCTCCGCAAGGTCGAGACGCGCGTGGACGGTGTCGAGAACCGCGTCACGAATGTCGAGAATCGCGTCGACAAGATGGACAGCCGTATCGACAAAGTCGGTGCCAATGCAGCCGCTATGGCCAACCTGCATCCGCTGGAGTTCGATGAGGACTCGAAGTGGAATGTAGCGGCAGCTGTCGGCAACTACAAGGGTGAGACGGCAGCAGCAGTCGGCGCGTTCTACCGCCCGAATGAGGATGTCATGTTCAACATCTCGACGACCTTCGGCAATGACGAGAACATGGTCGGCGGCGGTCTTTCCCTCCGACTCGGCAAGGGAGGCAACCGTGAGAAAGACAAGAAGCTCAAGGCTGCCATCGTCGAGAACAATGATTTGCGTGCCAAGGTGGATGACCTCACGGCGCGTATGGATGCCCTGCTCTCTGTTATCAATCCGAACATGTCCAAGGAGTTCCCGGATGTTCCGGAGAATCATTGGGCATATGAAGCCGTCACGCGTCTCGCAGGCAACGACATCGTCCAGGGTTATGAGGACGGCAAGTTCCACGGCGAGCGCACGATGACGCGCTATGAAATGGCGGAGCTCATCTACAACGCCCTGTCAAGGGGTGCCAAGGCTGAGAAGAAGCTGGTCGAGGAATTCAAGCCAGAGCTTCAGGCCATGGCCGCCCAGAAGCAGGCGAAATAAGCCCTTCGTCGTTACACCGTAACGATTGAGAACTACTCAAGAAGAGGCCCTGTCGCATTGCGGCAGGGCCTCTTTCTGTCGGTATGTCACTGTTCTGGATTGCCGTCCGGATCGGTGGAGAGTTTGTACTGGCCGAGCATGGTCGTCAAGTTGTCGCGGTTGAAGTGGTAAGACGTGCTCGTGAAGTCCTGGCCTGGGTCGTAGCGCTCCGACGGGGCGTTGAGGAGACCGCAGATTGTGTCGTAGAGCATGTCGTTCGTGAAGTAACGGCTCTCATGGCTCCTGAGGGCGGCGGTGCGGCCTGGCAGGGCCGACTGGTACGAAGGCGAGAGGTAGATCCACATCGGGATGCGGACCATGTCGAAGCTGAAGACGTCCGGGTTGTGGGAGATCGTCAGGTTCTCGCCGTGGTCGGAGAAGTAGACCATCGCCTGCAGGTTGAGGTTCTTCTTGGCGTAGTCGAAGACCTGCGAGAGGATGTAGTCGGTGTAGAGTATGCTGTTTGCGTACGATGCTTCTGACGTCATCGTCGAACTGCCCTCTTCGCCCTGGAACTTGTTGAACTTCTCTGGATAGCGGTTGTTGTAGTAGATGTGGCTGCCCATGATGTGCAGGACGATGAAGTTGTTCTTGGCTGGGTCGACCTGTGTAAGGTACGGCAAGAGGGTCTCGTCGTACTTGTCGGAGAAGTTGTAGGAGTCGTCGGTCCACTCTGCGTGGTCGGCTGTCTTGGCGACGAGCGTGATGGCGCTGTCGTACTGGCCGTAGCGTCCCTGGTTGCTGAACCAGTAGGTGTCGTAGCCCGACTTCTTGGCGACGTCGAGGATGGAGGCCGAGTTGAAGAACTCCTTGTCGTTGTACTGGCTCTGCTCCGTCAGGGCGCGCTGCAGGACCGGCACGGTCTGCGACCACGAGGAGTAGGCGTTCTGGAAGAAGAGGAAGTCAGGATTTGCTTTCTGCTGGCTCTGCCACGGCGTGTCGTCGTAGGCGTAGTCATTGGTGAAGGCCTTCATGTAGTTGCGCGAGGCCGATTCGCCGATGACGACGATGACCGTGCCGGGCGATTTTGCTGCGAGTGTCTGTGTTCCCTCGATGGAGAGGCTGGCAAAGCGCTCCTCGTAGTTGAGGCTGTAGGTCTGCGTCTGCTTGACGTAGGTGTCGACGTCGTTCCAGAGGTCGGCAATCGAGGTCTGCGGCACGTACCACCAGAGCGAGATGAGCGAGCCGATGACGAGCAGCGCGAGCGCACCCATGCGGCCCGCTGTCGAGTCCTCCTGTTCGAGATGGCGCGCAAATGCCATGTGACCGCGCCAGCAGGCGTAGAGGAAGAGCGCGAGCCCCGCGATGATGAAGCAGGTGGGGATGACGCCGACATTCGATTCGATGAAGTCGACGCTCTCGCGCCAGTTCGTCAGGTAGAGCGCCATCAGCGAGGCGGGCGAGAGGCAGTGCCAGACGATGAAGTAGTAGGCGTACTGGATGAAGGGGATGACGATGCCGAAGAGATTCAGCAGCGCCATGAAGAAGGCGATGATCTTCTCGTGCCCGAGCCGGAAGAGCGCTCCTTCAAGTGCGGTGAGCAAGAGGAAGAGCGAGGTGCCGACGAGGAAGTCGAAGCAGATCTTCGACATGTACCAGTTCTGGTGGTACGTCCAGGTGTAGAGCAGCGGGAAGGCGCTGCACCAGGCGAGCCCTGTGAAGAGGTTCGGCAGGGTAGCCCACGAGAAGAGCGGAACGCGCGTGCCGTACTGCACGAGCACGAGCGCGAGCATGACGGGCAGGAAGACGGGGATGAAGTACTCCGCGCCCATGTCCTGTCCGATGTCGATGTAGAAGGCGATCAGGCAGATGTAGTAGATGCCCGCTGCCGTCAGCCAACGGATGAGACGGTCCTGTCTCTTGGTAGAAAGTTGCATGCGATTACCTCGGTTCCAGGCTGCCTGGGGCAGCCGTCTATATAGCGGATTGAGTCGTTCCTTGATTGTCGAAAAATCCCGCTATATTTTACCTGAAATCGTGTCGTTCGTCAATTTGAGAATGCGCTGTAAACGGTGCTGGAATCTGTAGGAAGAAGCATCAGAGAGTGGTTTTCCGTCTGTCCACGTGATTTTCGTGATTGCCAGAGGGGCGCTTCTCTGATACAATATATACCTGTCATCAAGAAACGGAACACTATATATAGGGGAGGCGCAGAGGCGCTGCACAAGATGAGCCGAAAGCTCGCGGCGCACGAACCATATGAATCTGAAGACTGTAACGAAACGTTCTGGCCACACCGTGCCATATAATCGCGAAAAGATCTACCACGCCATCGCCGGTGCCAATTCCGACGGCGGCAACACGATGTCGGAAAAGGACATCGACGAGGTGACGAGCCAGGTCGAATGGGACATCAAGGACCGCGACAACGTCAGCGTCGAGGAGATCCAGGATATCGTCGAGCAGGAGCTCATGAAGTACGACTTCTACGACATCGCGAAGAAGTACATCACCTACCGCCAGAAGCATGCGGAGCGCCGCGCGGCGCAGAAGCACCTCATGGAGTCGTACCGCGACATCTTCTTTGCGGACTCGGTCGACTCGGACCTCAAGCGCGACAATGCGAACATCAATACGGATGCCTCGATGGGCATCATGCTCAAGCTCGGCGCCGAGGGCGCGAAGCACTTCGTCGACAATTACGTGCTCGACGAGGAGTATGCTGAGGCAGACCGCGAGAACTACATCCACATCCACGACAAGGACTTCTCGCTGATCACGTTCAACTGCTGCCAGATCGACCTCTTGAAGCTCTTCCACGGCGGCTTCTCGACGGGCCACGGCTTTTTGCGCGAGCCGAACTCGATCCGCGCCTATGCGTCGCTTGCCTGCATCGCCATCCAGTCGAACCAGAATGACATGTTCGGCGGTCAGAGTATCAATGCCTTTGACTATGCGATGGCGGAGGGCGTGCGCAAGTCCTTCTGCAAGGCCATCTTCGATGAGGCACACAAGGCTCTGATTTACCGCTTCGGCATGGATCCGTTCCGCGATTACGGCGCCTTCAAGGCCGTATTCAAGGAACACCTTTCCATGGAGCACTGTCACTTCACGGAAAGCGATGACGATCCGAAGGCCAAGGAGAGCATGGACACGCTCGTCGCAGCACTCGAGGCAACGCTTGTGGATGAGTACCACAAGCCGACGACGGATGTCGTCGTCGATGCGGCCAACATCTATCACCTGGCCTGCGCCGACGTTGTCGAGGAGACGCATCAGGCGATGGAGGCACTCATCCACAACTTCAATACGCTGCACAGCCGCGCTGGCGCACAGGTGCCGTTCTCATCCATCAACTACGGCATGGACACGTCGCCTGAGGGCCGCCTCGTCATCAGCGAGGTCCTCAACGCCATCTGGGCTGGCCTCGGCTACGGCGAGACGCCGATCTTCCCAATCTCGGTCTTCCAGCTCAAGGCGGGCGTCAACTACAACCCCGGCGATGCGAACTACGACCTCTTCCTCAAGGCATGCAAGGTCAGCGCCAAGCGGCTGTTCCCGAACTTCGTCAACATCGACGCGCCGTACAATCTGCAGTACTACAAGCCGGGCGACTACAACAGCGTCGTCGCGACGATGGGCTGCCGCACGCGCGTCATGAGCAATGTCAACGGCCCGGAGGAGTCGGGCAGCCGCGGCAACTTCTCGTTCACGACGATCAACCTGCCGAAGCTCGCGCTCGAGGCCAAGGGCGACCTCAAGAAGTTCTGGGAGCTCTACGACCACTACATTGAACTCAGCCACGACTACCTGCTCTCGCGCCTCACGATCATCGAGCAGAAGCACGTCTACAACTACCCGTTCCTCATGGGGCAGGGCGTCTGGATGGACAGCGAGAAGCTCAAGCCGACGGATTCCATCAAGGAAGTCCTCAAGCACGCTTCGTACTCCATCGGCTTCTGCGGCCTCGCGGAGTGCCTCAAGGCGCTCGTCGGCAAGCATCACGGCGAGAGCGAGGAGGCGCAGGAGCTCGGCCTCAAGATTGTAGGCCACCTGCGCGAGCGCACGGATGTCTACACGGAGGAAGAGCACCGCAACTGGTCGACGTTCGGCACGCCGGCTGAGTCGACGGCGGGCCAGTTCCAGCGCGCGAACCGCAAGAAGTACGGCATCATCCCGGGTGTCACGGACCGCGAGTACATGACGAACTCCAGCCACGTGCCGGTCTACTACCCGATTAAGGCCATCGACAAGATCCGCATCGAGGCGCCGTACCATGCGCTCGAGAATGCCGGCCACATTGCCTACATCGAGATGGACGGCGATCCGTCGAAGAACGTCAAGGCTTTCGAGGCTGTTGTCCGCGCCATGCACGACGCCGACATGGGCTACTTCTCGATCAACCATCCGGTCGACCGCGACCCGGTCTGCGGCTACACGGGCATCATCGAGAACGAGTGCCCGCACTGCCACCGCAAGGAAATCGAGCGCGGCCACATCGTCATCCCGCGCATGAAGGCTGGCTGCTTCGAGTGATCCCACGCTGGCTGTAAACTTGTAACACAGCGCCTCATGATGTAGAATAGAGACAGATTGTAGTTCACCATGAGGAGGAATCACCATGAAAGTCATTCACACGGATCAGGCGCCGGCAGCTGTCGGCCCGTACAGCCAGGCCATCGAGGCAAATGGCGTGCTCTATTGCTCGGGCCAGATTGCCATCAATCCGGCAGAGGGCAAGATCGTCGCCAAGACGATCGAGGAGCAGGCTGAGCAGTGCTGCCGCAATGTCGAGGCCGTGCTCAAGGAAGCCGGCACGGACATGGGCCACGTCGTCAAGACGACGTGCTTCCTAGCGGAGATCGCGGATTTCAAGGCATTCAATGAAGTCTATGCCAAGCATTTCATCTCCAAGCCGGCCAGGAGCTGCGTTGCTGTCAAGGATCTGCCAGCCGGCGCACTCTGCGAGGTAGAGGTCACGGCCGTCCTCTGAGTCAATCGGCAAGATCGTGATAAAAAAAGAGCTCTGACATTGTCAGAGCTTTTTCTTTTTGGGTTCAACCGAAGAACTGGTAGTAGAGGACGATGAAGAACAGCGCAATCGCGAGGCCGATGCTCGCGGCGCTGGCGCGCTCGACGTAGATGGCTCTCGTCTCGGAGAGTTTGGCGTGGCGGCGCACGTACGTCAGGATCAGGGAGACCGTCAGCAGGACGTACATCGCGCGGTTCATGTTATCAAAATTTCCCCAGCCGAGGAAGCAGACGAAGATGGTCAGTCCGATGAGGATCAGGATCGGATAATCCTTGCCGATTTTCGGCTCTTTCTTCTTGTCGTCGGGTTTGTTCTTCTCGTAGAGCTTCTTCTGCAGTTTCTTATACTGATTTGCCATGGAGATTCCCTGCCTTTGTGATTTACATATATTCTCTGCCATATTATACCGTTTTGTAAACTTTTTTGCAAAAAGAATTGCAGGCGAGAAGGATGATTGTTAAAATATAAGGTGCAGTCTTATTGCTTTGTGGAAGATTGTAACCTTGTAAAGGTATCGATATCAACCATCAATCGGTACATTGCAGTACATCACATAATAAGAGAAATTCTATGTTTAGGGGGGATTGACGTGATAAGGGAACATCGCAGCAGGGAGAAGCTCGAGGGCTATTATCGCAAGTTCGTAGAAGAGGGGATACTCGACCCGAATGTCCATCCGTGGGTGGCGGAATCCTGGCAGAAGAGCCGGGAGTTCGGCATCGGCACGGAGAAGATGGACGTGTCGCGCAAACTGCCGAAAGAGGAGTTTGCTGCGCTTCAGGCGAAACATCAGGATGCGATCGATTACCTCAGCGGCATCAGCGAGGACATCCGCGAATTCTTCCAGGAATACAATCTGTCGCTGCTGCTCATCGATTCGGACTGCCGCGTGCTCAAGAGCTATTCGCTGCCGTTCTACCAGATGACGCCGGGCGAGATCGAGGGCGTGCGCGTCGGCGTCGAGGATGTCGGCACGTCGAGCATCAGCGTGGCCTATGCGCATCAGACGCCGTTCTGGATGTTCGGCCCGGAGATGTGGGTCAAGGAATGCCAGCTCGGCGATGCCTGCTCGGCGCCCATCAAGGTCAATGGAGAGTTCCAGTACATCATCACGCTCGTCTCGATGGAGCAGGTGCCGATGCCGCAGGATGCCATCATCGCGCTGCTTTTGACGATGAAGAACGCGCTCGAGGCACATCTCACGGAATCGGTCCGCATCAAGGCCGAGGAGGCAATCCTCGACGCGACGCCGTTTGCCGTCTACCACGTCATGCCGGGCGGCGAGGTCGCCTATGCCAATAGGCTCGGCCACACGCGCCTCGAGGGCATCGGCGCCAAGCGGCCGGATGACAAGAAGTACACGTCGAACCTCAACGATGTCATCATGAACTACCAGCACACGCCGATCTATAAGGGCTTCAACGGCGTGCCTTCGTACAATAAAGAAGTCACGTGGATCACGCCGAAGAAGACGTATGAGGACATTACGACGGTCGTGCCGCTGGAGCGAGATGCCGACCACGCCGTCGAGTCGGTCGTCGTCGTCTCGATGCCGATCGAGGACCTGCGGACGCTCGTCGCGCATGCTGCGGGCTACACGGCAAAGTACAGCCTCAACTCGATGGTTGGCGAGGGCACGACGTTTGCGAGCGTCCGCGCGAAGGCCGCCCGCGTGGCCAAGAACAAGCACCACGTGCTGATCCAGGGCGAGGCTGGCACGGGCAAGCAGCGCATGGCGCACGGCATCCATCAGGCGAGCCCGCGCGCGGCGGGCCCGCTCATCACGCTGCGCTGCGGCGATGCGACGCCTGAGATCCTGGAGCAGGAGCTCTTCGGCACCGTCATGGGGCCGGATGCGAGCCACCAGGGCCGCCTGGAACTCGCCTCGGGCGGCACGCTCTTTCTCGATGAGATTGAGAAGATGCCGCGCTCGATTGCCGTCGCGCTAGCGAAAGCACTCAAGGAAGGCAAGACGCACCGCATCGGCGAGACGGTCGAGCGCGACATCGACGTGCGCATCATCGCCGCCTGCGACAGCGACCTCAAGCGCCTGACGGAGCGTGGCCTCTTCGCGCCGGAGCTCTATGACATCGTCTCGAAGAGCGTCGTGCGCGTACCGCCTCTGCGCAGCCGTCGCGAGGACATCCCGAAGCTGGCGGATCACATCGTCGCGGAGCTCGCGGAGCAGCATCAGATGAAGCCGAAGCGCATCCTGCCTGAGACGGATGAGCTTCTCAAGCATTACGACTGGCCGGGCAACATCAAGCAGCTGCAGAGCGTGCTTGAATATGCCTTCTTCAACACGCCGAAGAGCACGATTGCACCGGAGAACATCAGCCTCATGGGCGATGTCAAGCCGGACAACAAGTGGAAGGAAGACAAAGAGGTCTTCGTCAAGGCATGGCAGGCCGCTGGCGGTAATGTCAGCCGCCTCGCGAACCTCCTCAATGTCAGCCGCGTGACACTCTACCGCTACCTCAAGAAGTACAACCTCGAGAAGAAATAAGATAAATAGGATAAAGGAGATATATCGTGCGTTTAAGAAGAAAGCCGTGGGTGGATGAAGCCATTCACGAATTCGATGATTTTGTCGTGAGCCGTGACCAGGAGATCGGCGAGGAGAAGAAGGGCAAGTGGGCGGAAATCTTCGGCCGCCAGGCGCCCCTTCATGTCGAGCTCGGCACGGGCAAGGGCGATTTCATCAGCCAGCTGGCTGAGCTCCACCCGGACATCAACTACATCGGCATCGAGATGCAGCAGGATGTGCTCTATTCGGCGGCCAAGAAGATCGCGGAGAAAGAGCTCAAGAATGTGCGCCTGCTTGTCTTTGACATCAACCACATCGAGGACATCTTCGGCGAGGGCGAAGTCGACCGCTTCTACATCAACTTCTGCGATCCGTGGCCGAAGAAGCGCCATGCGAAGCGCCGCCTCACGCACGTCGGCTTCCTCGAGAAGTACCGCCGCCTGCTCAAGAAGCCGGGCGAGCTCCACTTCAAGACGGACAATCGCCCGCTCTTCGACTTCTCGCTCGAGCAGTTTGCGGAGGTGGGCCTCAAGGTCGAGGATGTCTCGTACGACCTGCACGCCGAGAACCGCCCGGACAACATCATGACGGAATATGAGCGCAAGTTCAGCGGCTTCGGCGAGAAGATCAACCGCTGTGAAGTCATTTTCGAGTAAGGGATGAAGGGGGCATTTCGATGCTGATCCGGAAGACGCCGTGGCGCAACGAATCAGAACCAGTCATCGTCATCATGGCTGTCCTGCTCCTGCTGGGGACCATCAACGTATTCAGCTCGAGCTTCGTCCTCGCGACGACGAGTTACAACAATCCGTATTACTTTCTCATCCGCCATGCCGTCTGGCTCGTCCTGGGCATCTTCGTCTGCTTCGTCTGCAGCCGCATCAATTACCATCGCTGGCAGGGCATCACGAAGTGGCTTCTCATCGCCACGGTCCTCGCCCTGGTCCTCGTGCTGGTCGCGGGTACCGTCGTCAACGGCGCGCGGCGCTGGCTCTCGTTCGCTGGCTTCAGCGTGCAGCCGGCGGAGTTCGCCAAGCTCACGGGCATCCTGATTGCCTCGCGCTTCCTGACGATGATGATGAAGCGCGAGAAGAAGATCGACCTGCTCAAGGCGCCGCCGTACTGGGTCATCTTCTTCATGGCGGCGCTCGTCGAGCTCGAGCCGGACATGGGCACGGCCTGCATCGTCTTCGGCGTGCCTTTCCTCATGGCCTTCCTCGTCGGCATCCCCTGGAAGCAGGTGAAGGTGCTGTTCTTCACGGGTATCGCGGGCATCATCGGCCTCATCGTCTGGCAGCCATACCGCCTGCAGCGCGTGCTGACGACGTACGACCCCTGGAGCGATGCGCAGGGCGTCGGCTACCAGGCCGTGCAATCGATGTCGACGATCGGCTCGGGCGGCCTCTGGGGCATGGGCCTCGGCGAGGGCGTCAGCAAGTATGAGTACCTGCCGGAGGCCCACACCGACTTCGCCTTCGCGATCTTCGCGCAGGAGCACGGCTACCTCGGCGTCCTGCTCGTCATCGCCCTGTTCTTCATGCTGGCAATCTGCTGCTACTACATCTCGGCGCGGGCGCGCGACATCTACGGCCAGGTCCTGACGATCGGCATCATGCTGCTCGTCGTCGGGCAGGCCATCGGCAATCTCTTCATGGTCAGCGGCACCTTCCCGGTCGTCGGCGTCCCGCTTCCCTTCATCAGTTACGGCGGCTCTTCGCTGCTCGTCACGATGGCCTCGATGGGCATCTTGCTAAACATCTGTCGCCACGGCTTCCAGTTGCAGCACGATGAGCGGCAGGACGCCCGTAAGGACCTCATCCGGGAAGGCAGCGGGAGAGAGCCTGGGGCGCCGCTTCTGCGCCTGGTCAAGTGAGTCTTGTTTTGACCGGGTCTTTCGCGATGTGGTACAATAAGTGGTATAGATTATCCAGCTTGACAGATGCTTTTGAGAGAGGTGCGTGTGTTTGCGAAATCAATGCGTTGTAGTATTTCTTCTGGCCTCCTTTCTCCTGCTCTTCAGCACAACGGAGGCAATGGCTTCAAATATCCTCGTCCGGCAGGGCTCCCGCGGCCCTGCCGTGCGGCAGGTGCAGACGCTGCTCATCGAGCAGGGCTGGTTGACCGGCGCGGCGGACGGCATCTGCGGCAATCAGACTGTCGCGGCCATCAAGTCTTTCCAGAAGGCGAATGGTCTCGATGATGACGGCGTCTGCGGCAATGGCACGTACTCCGTGCTCTCAGGCGGGCAGGAATACCAGCCGTCATCGGATGAGAGCGACGGCACGGTCATGTACGTCAATGCGACGGCCTACAGTGCCGATGACCCGGGCAACTCCGCCTACACGGCGCTTGGCACTCACGTGCGCCACGGCATCATCGCCGTCGATCCGAGCATCATTCCGCTCGGCACGCATGTCTACATCCCGGGCTACGGCGAGGCTGTGGCCGAAGATGTCGGCGGTGCTATCCAGGGCCACCGCATCGATGTGGCCTTTGACACAAGAGCGGAGGCGCTGGCCTTCGGCCGCCAGGACATCGCGATTTACATACGCGATTAAGACTCGGGAAGAGCGCAGCTTTGGCTGCGCTCTTTTTGTATACACAGAGAATGTAAACAATACGTTTCTTGTGTGAACGTTTTGGCCGGAAACTCCATCTCAATGGTACAAAACCTGAGTGAACGGAAGAAAAGTCCCCTTTAGAAAAACAAAATTCAAGTTTTTGTTCCTTTTCTTTGCACAAAAGTGTTGACTATTGTAACTGTGTAAACTATAATAAGTTCATCGCAATCAAACATTGCTAGGGAGAGAAAAGGGAGGAATTCATATGAATTTCGGCAAGAAAGGTCTGAAACTCGCCAGCGTCCTCATGGGCACGATGCTCATGGGCGGCGTGCTCGCAGGCTGCGGCAGCCAGGCTGACAGCAACGAGATCAAGGTCGGTGCGAACTTCGAGATGACGGGTAACGTTGCCAACTACGGTTCAGCAACGCTCGACGGCCTCAAGCTCGCAATCGATGAGATCAACGATGCGGGCGGCGTTGATGGCAAGAAGATCACGCTGGTCACGGCTGACAATAAATCCGAGGCATCAGAGGCCGTCAATGCGGCAACGAAGCTGATCTCGGATGATAAGGTATCCGTCCTCGTCGGCCCGGCTGTCACGGCGAACGTCATCGCTGAGTCGCAGGTCGCTACGGACAACAAGGTCCCCATCATCGCACCGGATGCCACGAGCCCGGACGTCACGGTAGAGAACGGCAAGGTCAAGCCGTTCGTCTTCCGCAGCTGCTTCATCGATCCGCAGCAGGGCACGGTCATGGCGAAGTTTGCTTCCGAGAACCTCAAGGCTAAGACGGCTGTCATCTACGTCGATAACAGCACGGATTACTCGAAGAGCCTCGGCAAGGTCTTCAAGGAGAAGTTCGAGGCAGCAGGCGGCAAGGTCCTCATGGAAGAAGCCTTCCTCGCCAAGGACCAGGACTTCAAGGCAACGCTGACGAAGCTCAAGACGGCTAACGCCGATGTCATCTTCGTCCCGGCTTACTATGAAGAAGTCGGCAAGATCGTCAAGCAGGCCCGCGAGCTCGGCATCACGGCCCCAATCCTCGGCACGGACGGCTGGGATGACTCGAAGGTCACGGATATCGCCGGTGCAGAAGCGCTCAACAACACGTACTTCAGCACGCATTACTCCGACAAGGACGAATCGGTAAAGCCGTTCGTTGAAGCATTCCAGAAGAAGTACGGCCATATGCCGAACGTCTTCGCAGCTCTCGGCTATGATGCCGGCAAGATGCTTGCTGATGCCATCAAGCGCGCAGGCAGCGCAGACCCGGAGAAGATCCAGAAGGCTCTCGAAGAGACGAAGGATCTCAAGGTCGGTACTGGCACGATCACGATGGACAAGAACCACAACCCGATCAAGCAGGCCGTCATCCTGCAGAACAAGGATGGCGATCGCGTGATGGTCGCGAAGATCATGCCGGAAGAGTAAGAAGCGTACACAATAGGCTAGAAGAGAAGGGGCCGCAGGGATGCGGCCTCTTGCTATATGGAAGGAGCTCTCTATGGAAGTCTGGCATCAAGTCTTGCAGCAGCTCATCAATGGCATCTCGCTCGGCAGTATCTACGCACTGATCGCGCTAGGCTATACGATGATCTACGGCATCATCAAGCTCATCAACTTCGCCCATGGCGATATCTACATGGTGGGCGCATACATCGGTTTCTTCGCCATCACGCAGGCACACCTATCTGTCGTGCCGGCACTGCTCATCTCGCTCGTCGTCACGGGTTTCCTGGGTATGCTTGTCGAGCGTCTCGCCTACAAGCCGCTGCGCCATGCGCCGCGCATCTCGGTGCTCATCACGGCCATCGGCGTCTCGTTCTTCCTCGAGTACACGACGATGTACTTCGTCTCGCCGACGCCGCGCACGTTCCCGGCGATGTTCGGCGACGTGGCCGTCACGGTCGGCGGCATCGTTATCAACGGCCAGCAGATGCTGATCCTCGGCATCACGGCCGTGCTCATGGTCATCCTGACGTACATCGTCCAGAAGACGAAGACGGGCAAGGCGATGCGCGCTGCCTCCTTTGACACGGAGACGGCGGAACTCATGGGCATCAATTCAGACCGCATCATCTCCATCACGTTCGGCATCGGCTCGGCACTCGCCGCTGTCGCTGGTGTGCTCGTCGGCATCTACTACAACTCGATCGATCCGCTCATGGGCATCATGCCGGGCCTCAAGGCCTTTGTCGCAGCCGTCCTCGGCGGCATCGGCATCCTGCCGGGCGCTGTGGTCGGCGGCCTGATCCTCGGCGTCGTCGAGGCGCTCGTCTCGGGCTTCATCTCGTCGACGTTCCGCGATGCGGCTGCCTTTGCCATCTTGATCCTCGTGCTGCTCGTGCGGCCGGCCGGTATCTTTGGCAAGAACACGAAGGAAAAGGTTTAAGGAGGGGAGCATATGAAATACTTACGCAAGAATGACTGCATCATGCTCGCCTTCTCGATCGTCGTGTTTGCAGTCCTGCAGGTCCTGATCACGGAGCGCGTCCTGAGTTCCTTCTGGCAGCTCAACCTCCTGATCATCGGCATTAACATCATCCTGGCCGCGAGCCTCAACCTCATCAATGGCTACACGGGCCAGTTCTCGCTCGGCCATGCCGGGTTCATGGCAGTCGGCGCCTATGTCGGCGTCGTGCTGACGGCCAACTTCCACATGCCGTTCGTCGTCGCGCTGATTGCGGGCGGCATCGCGGCCGGCTTTTTGGGCTTCCTCGTCGGCATCCCGACGCTGCGCCTGCGCGGCGACTATCTGGCCATTGCGACGCTGGGCCTCGGCGAGATCATCCGCATCGTCATCATGAACATCCAGTACGTCGGCGGTGCAGCCGGCTTCAAGGGCATCCCGCATCACACGACATTTGCCTGGGTCTTCTTCATCATGCTGTTCACGCTGTTCTTCATCAAGAACTTTGTCAATTCGAATCATGGCCGCGCCTGCCTGGCCATTCGCGAGAATGAGATCGCGGCGGAGTCCATGGGCGTCAACACGACGAAGTACAAGGTCATGGCCTTCACGATCGGCGCTGCGTTTGCCGGTGTGGCAGGCGGCCTCTTCGCGCACTGCTTCTACCTCATCAGCCCGGCGTCCTTCACCTTCATGCAGACGTTCAACTACCTGATCATGGTCGTCATGGGCGGCCTCGGCTCGATCACGGGCTCGATTGCCGGCGCCTTCGTCGTCACCTTCATCTCGGCCGCGCTCGCAAGCTGGCCGGAGTTCCGCATGATCATCTACGCCATCGCGCTGATCCTCTTGATGTTCTACCGTCCACAGGGCCTCTTCGGCTACATGGAGATCACGAATATGGGCATTTTCCGCCGCATTTTCAAGAAAGGGGAGACGCCTCATGAGTGAGCTTTTACGCACCGAGAATGTCTCGGAGGTATTCGGCGGCCTCAAGGCCGTCACGGATTTCAACATCCATCTGGACCGCGGGGAACTCGTCGGCCTCATCGGCCCGAACGGCGCCGGCAAGACGACGGCCTTCAACATGCTGACGGGCGTCTATCAGCCGACGACGGGCACGATCACGCTTGAGGGCGAGAGCATCGTCGGCCTCAAGCCTTACCAGGTCACGCAGCGCGGCATCGCGCGCACATTCCAGAACATCCGCCTGTTTTCGGAGCTCACGGTCCTCGAGAACGTCAAGATTGCCTTCCACTACCATGTCAAGTACGGCATCTTGGAGTCCGTCTTCCGCATCGGCCGTTACTTCAAGGAAGAGGAGGCCATCGAGGAAGAGGCGCACAGCCTCTTGAAGATCTTCCATCTCGATGACAAGGCGGATGAGGTGGCCAAGAATCTGCCGTACGGCGCACAGCGCCGCTTGGAGATCGCGCGAGCCCTCGCGGCGAAGCCGAAGCTCCTGCTGCTCGACGAGCCGGCTGCCGGCATGAACCCGCAGGAGACGAAGGAACTCATGGACATGATCCGTTGGATCCGGCAGGAGTTCGGCCTGACGATCCTCCTGATCGAGCACGACATGAGCCTCGTCATGGGCATCTGCGAGCGCATCTACGTGTTGGAATACGGTGAGATCATCGCGCAGGGAACGCCGGACGAGATCAAGAAGAATCCGGAGGTCATCCGGGCATATCTCGGCGGAGAATGATCAGAATCAGATGTATGGAAAGCAGGTATGTATATGGCAGAACCCATGCTGAAAATCGATAATATAGACGTCTACTACGGCGCCATCCATGCGCTCAAGGGCATCAGCCTCGAAGTTAATGAAGGCGAGATCGTCACACTCATCGGTGCCAACGGCGCCGGCAAGTCGACGACGCTGCGCACGATCTCGGGCCTCTTGAAGCCGAAGGCGGGCAGCATCACATTCCTGGGGCAGAGCATCGTCGGTGTCCGCGCCCATGAGATCGTCAAGAAGGGCATCTCGCAGGTGCCGGAAGGCCGCCGCGTCTTCGCGGAGATGACGGTCATGGAGAACCTCGACCTCGGCGCCTTCGTGCGCAAGGACAAGGCTGGCATCCAGCAGGACCTCAAGCACGTCTTCGAGCTCTTCCCGCGCCTCGAGGAGCGCAAGAACCAGTCAGCCGGCACGCTCTCTGGCGGCGAACAGCAGATGCTCGCCATGGGCCGTGCCCTCATGAGCCGTCCGAAGCTCCTGCTGCTCGACGAGCCCTCGATGGGCCTCGCGCCGCTGCTCATCAAGGAGATCTTCAACATCATCGTCGACATCAACAAGAGCGGCACGACGGTCCTGCTCGTCGAGCAGAACGCCAACATGGCGCTCTCCATCGCAAATCGCGCTTATGTCCTCGAGACGGGGCGCATCACGCTCTCCGGCAAGGCACAGGATCTCGCGGCCAGCGAGGATGTCCGCAAGGCATACCTTGGCGGCTGAGACGCTTTATCCCTTGTATTTGCCTTCGCTGCATAGCAGGAACTCAAAGCTCTGCGGCGAATGTATCCTTATCAAGAAAATTGCAGAGGGGGATTCTAAATGTTTGTAGCAAATCGCATGGCCAAGAACCCAGTGACCGTCACGCCGGACATACCGGTCGATGAGGCGGCCTCCGCCATGAAGAAGGGCCATTTCCGCCGCTTGCCGGTCGTCGAGAACGGCAAGCTCGTCGGGTTCCTGTCCGACAAGGACATCATGCGCGTGGCACCGTCGCCCGCGACGACGCTTTCGCGCTACGAGGCGCGCTCATTGCTCGCCAAGCTCAAGATCAGGGACATCATGAGCAAGGAGGTCATCTCCGTCAATGAGGATGCGACGATCGAGGAAGCGGCGCTCATCATGTACAACAACAAGATCGGCGGCTTGCCGGTCGTCTCGAGCGTCGGCGCCGTCGTCGGTGTCATCACGGAGACGGATATCTTCAAGACGTTCGTCGACGTCATGGGCCTGCAGGAGGGCAAGACGCGCCTGACACTGCTCGTCGACAACAAGGTCGGCGTCGTCTACGATATCGCCGGCATCTTCACGGAGTGCGGCCTGTCCATCGACAGCCTCGTGACCTGCCGTCAGCCTTACGGTAAGTACGAGATCGTCGTGCGCGGCAACATCCCGAACGTCGATGAGATCTCCGAGAAGATCAAGGCTAAGGGCTACGAGATCATCCACACGGCCCGCATCGGCTGAACTTCGATACGACAGATATGACTCAACGAAGAGTCTTCCCACAATAGGGAAAGACTCTTTTTGTTTCTTGTATACACATATACATTACAGATCTTTAGATAAATGATGAATTTCGTCTTGTCAGTGTATATGTGCCATGTTATAATTTTATACATGATATGATTTATTTTGCATAAAGTGGGAGGCGTTCAATATGAAGTTTCATTCCTTGACCAAAATGCTGACCGTGGGACTCATAGCGGTTATGACAGCAGCGCTCCTGGTCGGTTGTGGCAGTGAGAGCAGCCAGAAGAAATTCCTCAACATCGCGACGGGCGGCACGGCCGGCACGTATTACCCGATCGGCGGTGCGATGGCGGAGATCCTCAACAAGGAAATCCCGGGCATGAATGCGAGTGCACAGTCGACTGGTGCGACGGTCGCGAACATCAACATGCTCAAGGACAATTCCGTCGACCTGGCCATCGTCCAGAACGATATCACCTACTATGCCGTCAATGGAACGGAGATGTTCCAGGACAAGAAGGTCGACAACATCCGCGGCATCGCTTCGCTCTATCCGGAGACGTGCCAGTTCGTCACGCTCGACAAGTCGGGCATCAAGAGCATCAAGGAACTCAAGGGCAAGCGCGTAGCCGTCGGTGCAGCCGGATCCGGTGCTGAGGCGAATGCCCGCCAGATCCTCGAGGCCTACGGCATCACCTACAACGACATCGATGTCCAGTACCTGTCCTTCGCAGAAGGCGCCAGCGCCCTCAAGGATGGCAACGTCGATGCAGCCTTCCTGACGGCCGGTTATCCGACCTCGTCCGTACAGGATATCGCATCCCAGAATAAGGTCCGCCTGCTGCCAATCGATGCCGACAAGGCTGATGCCCTGATCGCGAAGTATCCGTTCTACACGAAGACGACGATCCCGGCTGGCACGTACGCTGGCTTCGACGAGGATGTCCCGACAATCTCCGTCATGGCCATGCTTGTCGCGACGGACAAGGTAGACGACAAGATGGGCTACGACATCGCGAAGGCCATCTTCACGAACCTCGACCGCCTGCAGGCCGCTCATTCCGTCGGCAAGCTCATCACGAAGGACACGGCTCTCAAGGGCATGTCGCTGCCGATGAATGCCGGTGCCGAGAAGTTCTTCAAAGAGTAATCGAGTAAAAGCGTAATATAAGGAAAGGCCTCTTTCGTCAGCTCATGCATGTGCGGTGTGCGATGGAGGAGGCCTTTTTGATTTTGTCTGGTGGTCTTTATGCGTCGTTATCCAATCTGTCTGTGGCTGACCGTGCTCGGCTCAATCATCGCTGTGCTCTCCGTATTCCTGACGCCGTGCTTCGTCGTGCGGGCGCAGGGGGAGCGCGTGGTGATGGTCGAGGCGAGGGCGGGACTGCCCTTTTCCATCCACTTCATCCATTCGGTGCAGAAAACACCGGTGCTCGAGAATCTCGAGATCAACGATGAGAAGGATGGCTTCAATTTGCTCTCGACGAAGTACCAGTCCTTCGGCGTGGGGCTGCCGTTCCTCGCGGAGGAAGGAGACTTCCGCGAGGAAGGGGATTATTACATCTTCGATCACATGGACCGTTACTTCCGGACGCTCTCCCTGCGGACGGGGGTGGGCACGAAGCTCACGCTGACAGTCGATGGGCGGGAGTACCGCCTCTATGAGCGATATGCGCCCGGCACGCGCATCGATCTCTCCATTGTGCCATTTTACCGGGCTCTGCTCGGCTGCTGAATACTTTTCCTTCCCGAGAATAGGGAAGCAGAGAAGTAGAAAGGATGTTTTTTATGACTGAAAAGCTGGATCCAAAATCTGCAGATGACATCTTAAAGAAATACGACAAAGAATCCGACACGATGATGTACAAGGGCGTCATGGCGAAAATCGTCTCCGCCATTGCCATCACGTTCTCCGTCTTCCAGCTCTACACGGCGACGTTCGGCGTGCTCGACGCGCAACTGCAGCGGGCCGTCCATCTGGGCTTCGGCCTGGCGCTCGTCTACCTCCTGTACCCGACGCGCAAGTCGTGGTCGCGCTACAAGGTGCATCCCTTCGATGTGCTGCTCGCCGTTTTCGGCGCTGCGACGCCTGCCTACATCGTGATGGAGTATCAGCATCTCGTGCTGCGCTCGGGCACTGTCTCGGGCATTGACCTCGTTGTCGGTTTGCTGGGCATCCTGCTCGTCATCGAGGCGACGCGCCGCATCGTCGGCCTGCCGATGGTCTGCGTCGTGCTGGCCTTCCTGATCTACGCCTTTGCCGGTCCCTACATGCCGGGCGTCCTCGCGCACCGCGGGCTGACGATCGAGCAGCTCGTCGGCCACCTCTACTTCACGACAGAGGGCATCTTCGGCATCCCGCTCGGCGTCTCGTCGACGTTCATCTTCCTGTTCATCCTGTTCGGCGCTTACCTGGAGTCGACGGGCCTCGGCAAGTTCTTCATCGACCTTGCCAATGCCATCGCCGGCTGGGCCAGCGGCGGCCCGGCGAAAGTCGCCGTGCTGTCGTCCGGCCTCATGGGCACAGTTTCCGGCAGCTCCGTCGCCAACGTTGTCGGCACGGGCTCCCTGACCATCCCGATGATGAAGAAACTCGGCTACCACAAGGATTTCGCTGGAGCCGTTGAGGCGGCTGCCTCGACGGGCGGCCAGCTCATGCCGCCGGTCATGGGCGCTGCGGCCTTCCTCATGGCTGAGTTCGTCGGCGTTCCCTACATCGATATCGTCAAGGCGGCCATCGTGCCGGCCTTCCTCTACTTCGCGGGCATCTGGCTCGGCGTCCACTTCGAGGCGAAGCGCGGCAACCTCAAGGGCATCCCGCGCAGCCAGCTGCCGAAGATCGGCACGATCCTCCGTGAGCGCGGCCATCTGGCCTTGCCGCTCATCGTCATCGTCTACCTGCTCGTCTCTGGCTACACGCCGATGCGCGCAGCGCTCGTCGCCATTGTGCTGTCCATCCTCTGCTCGGCCCTGCGCAAGTCGACGCGCATGAAGCCAATCGAGATCGTCCGCGGCCTCGACCGCGGCGCGCGCAACGTGCTCTCGGTCCTCGTCGCCTGCGCCTCGGCCGGCATCATCATCGGCGTCGTGACGAAGACGGGTGTCGGACTCAAGCTGGCTTCTGGACTCCTGGACCTCTCGGGCGGCCTGCTGCTGCCGACGATGTTCTTCACGATGATCACGGCCATCATCCTCGGCATGGGCGTGCCGACGACGGCCAACTACGTCATAACCTCGACAATCGCCGCTCCGGCGCTCGTGCAGATGGGCGTGCCGGTGCTCTGTGCGCACATGTTCGTCTTCTACTTCGGCATCATCGCCGACGTCACGCCGCCTGTCGCGCTGGCGGCCTTCGCAGGGTCAGGCATCTCTGGCGGCAATCCCCTGAGGACAGGCATCAACGCCTCGAAGCTTGCCATAGCGGCCTTCATCATCCCGTACATGTTCGTCCTGTCGCCAGTACTGCTGATGATCGAGGGCACGGCCTTCGACCTGCTGCTGACGATCTTGACGGCCCTCATCGGCATGGTCGCGCTCTCGTCGGCTCTCATCGGCTACCTGGCCGACGACTGCAGCACGATAGAGCGCCTCGTGCTCATCGCGGGCGGCCTCATGATGATCAAGCCGGGCTTCCTGACGGACATCGCAGGCTTTGCGCTGTTCGTCGTCATCCTGTTCCTGCAGCTCAAGCGCCGCAAGAGCGCTGTGCAGGCCTGAATTGCTTTCTCTTTCAAATTCCATATATGCATCAAAAAAGCTGACACCATGTGTCAGCTTTTTTGATGAAGGGAAGAGGTATTGGTTGTCAGTGGACGGCATGGGCTTTCTTTTCCTGGCATTCCGGGCAGACGCCGAAGAAGTAGAGTTGGTGGTCGGAGAGCACATAGCCCGTCTCGTCCTTGACCTGCTCGTAGACGCCCTCGGTGTTGAGTGCCGGGACGTCGTCGACGCGGCCGCAGCACGTGCAGCGGATATGCGGGTGGTGGCTCGTGTCGGCATCGTAGCGGAAGGCTTCCTCGCCGACGTTGAGTTCCTGTGCGAGCCCGAGGTCGCAGAGGATGGCGAGCGCTTTGTAGACGGTGGCCAGGCTCATCGTCGGGTAGAGCGGCTGCAGTTCTTTGTAGATCGTATCGGCATTGGGGTGTGCTTTCGTGTGGGAAAGCATGTTGTAGACGGCAAGGCGCTGCGGCGTTACCTTGAACCCGGCTTCGCGCAGACGACTGGTCAATTCAGCAGAAGTCAGCATATCATCACCTATCTCTTTCTATTCCTGTCCCGTCAAACTGTTTTTAGGGTACAGTAATGGATAATAAATATTCGTAAGATTATTCTACCTGTTATTTAGTGTTTTGTCAACGAGTAATCATTATTCTTTATGGATGATTCCAGAAAAGAGTTGAGAGCGACTGCCATTTGAAAAAAGTGCTTTACATTTGCGGGAATGTGTGATATCATACTTTATGTTCTTCAACGAACGTAGAGGAACACGGAGAGGTGTCCGAGTGGTCGAAGGTGCTTGACTCGAAATCAAGTGTGGTTAATAGCCACCGTGGGTTCGAATCCCACCCTCTCTGCCATTTGCAAATCAGCCCTTGCAGTCTGCAAGGGCTTTTTCGTTGCCCGCATCAGGGTATAAAAAGAACCAGACCGTCCGTAGGGATGATCTGGTTCTTTTTGCTGCCTTATTCTGCTGCCTTGACGACTTCCTTGCCATCGTAGTAACCGCATTCCGGGCAAACGTGATGCGGCATCTTCGGCTCGTGGCACTGCGGGCAGGCAACGTAGCCGGGAGCCGTGAGCTTCCAGTTGGCGCGGCGCTGGTCGCGGCGGGCCTTGGAAGTCTTGCGCTTTGGTACTGCCATTTGATTTTCACCTCCGAGGTATGTGTTCCTTCAGTGAAATCCATGCAATGGGTTGATGCTGGATGGATTCATTTCACGTGAATTATGTGATTTTGACACATATATCTATGATAGCTGTTTTTCGCTCTGATGGCAAGAGAAATTTTCGCTTTCGGTGATTTTTTCTTTCGGCAGGTGAGTTTTCCGTCTTTTTTTGAAAGATATCGGATATTTTCGTGAAAATAGAGGTGTTTTCTTTCTCGCCGCGAATTATAATAGAAAGTAGCATTCCTGTTTTGGCGAGGCCAAGGCAGCAAAAAGAAACGGGTGTGATGAACATGACAGGAAATAGAGAGGTAATCACGGGCAGTGACTTCAAGCGCATGGTATCGGGTGCGTACAGCGAGTTCCTGCTGGAGTATGAGGAGATCAATGCGCTCAAGGGCGCCGGGCACATGCCGGGCACGCACATCCTGCGCACGATGGGGGCGGCCGTCATGCCGCTCTCGCATACGAAGGACGACAGCATCGGCGGGCTGGCCCGCCGTATCGCGACGGCTGCTGTCTTTGGCGCGCGCGGCAGCGCGGGCGTCGTGCTCGCGCAGATGTTTCGCGGGCTCGGCAAGGGGCTCTCGGGCAAGTACAATGCGACGTCGTCGGAGTTCGGCAAGGCGTTCCAGTACGGCATCCTCTACGCGCAGCGCGCGGTGCCGGAGCAGCCGGAGCAGCCGATCATCACGGTGGCCAAGGCCGTGGCCAAGGGCGCTTACCACGCTGTGCGCGCCAACCTGCCGATCTCGGAGATCCTGCAGGCGGCCATCGAGGCGGGCAAACAGGCCTTGACACAGATCGGACAGGAGGATGCCGGTGCGCGCATCATGTTTACATTCCTGACGGGCTGCCTCAAGGGACTCGACGGCAATTTCGTCTCGCCGACCATCAGCCTCTCGCTCGGCCTTGAGGCCGGGCAACCGGGCCTGCCTGATCCGCGTCAGGATCTCGTGCGCCCGTACTGCGTGCGCTTCACGGTCTGCAACACGCGCGTCGACGTGCCGGAGTTTGAGCGTCACCTGCGCGAATACTCGAGCTTTGCGCTCGTCGAGCGCCACGAGAAGGGCATCGAGGTCCACCTGCACACGGACCACGTCGGCAAGGTTGTGGAGCAGGCCATCGGCTGGGGCCCCATCAAGAACCTCCACATCACGAACATGAGCGAAGTACACGTGCTCAATGCGCACGGCACCCTGATGCGCGTCGCCCTGCTCGCTGTCGCCGAGAACAAGGTGCAGGCGCGCGAGCTGCAGGAGGCTGGCGTCCACATCATCGTCAGCGGAGGCGAGAGCAACTGCCCATCGGTCGGTGAGCTCGTCAATGCGGCGCACAGTGACCTCGCTTCTTCTTACGTCATGCTGTCGTGGAGCAGGGATTTCCGCCTGGCCTTCCGCCAGGCCAAGCGCCTGCTCGGCAGCCGCGTCGAGCTCGTCCTCTGCCAGGACAAGATGCAGCAGGCCAAGGCCATCAAGGCATTTGACCCGGAGAAGGATGCCGAGGAGAATAGCTGTGCCATGCGGCAGGCAGCGGGGGCCGCAGAAGACTGAATCGATCTCTGTTGGATACAAGCGAATAAAAAGACCTGGGACATCGCTGTCTCAGGTCTTTTTTTGTGCAGCCTGCTGCGCGCTTCAGATGTGCTGCTCCAAGAAGCTGCTGAATTCTGCCTCGGGCATGGGCTTGCCGTAGAGGTAGCCCTGGCCGTGATCGCAGCCGTAACTGCGCAGCATTTCTTCCTGCTCGTGTTCCTCGATGCCCTCGCAGATGACGGTCATGCCGAGTGCATGGCCGAGGTCGATCATGCGCGCGAGAACGGCCTGCATGCGCTTGGCTCCTCTCGAGGCGAGCAGCAGCGAACGGTCGATCTTCATGACGTCGAGAGGGATGGCATTGAGGATCGTGAGATCGGAGTAGCCGCTGCCGAAGTCGTCGATGGACAGGTGGAAGCCCATCTCGTGCAGCTCGTGCATGACGTGGAGCGCATGTTGGCGCATCTCCGGCGTGTCGAAGTCAAAGGCTGTCTCGGTGAGTTCGAGCTCGATGTCCTCTGCGCCGTAGTACGTCTTGAGGCGCTGCATGTAGGCGAGGTAATTCTTCTCCTGCATGTGCAGGCGCGACTGGTTGACGGATACGGGCACGATGGGCAGGCCGGTGGTGCGGCGCTCTTTCACCATCTCCATGACGTGGGTCAGCATATAGAAGTCGAGCTGTGTGATGAAGCCGTTGCTCTCGAAGCGCGGGATGAACTGGCCCGGCATCAGGAAGCCGAGCTCGCGGCTGCGCCAGCGCACGAGCGCCTCGGCGCCGATGCACTTTCTCGTCGCGAGGTCGTATTTCGGCTGGTACCAGACCTCGAACTCCTTGCGGGAAAGAGCGCCCTGCTGCAAGCTCTCGAGGCGGCTCTGGAACTCGGCTTTCTGCTGCATTTCCGCGTTGTAGAAGCAGATGGGATTCGCTTCGTGCAGGGCGAGGTTGGCGTGGTTCATGGCGTCGGCGACAGAGAGGCCCGGTGTGAGCGGGCAGATGCCGATGTGGAACGCGATGTGTACGACCAGATGGCCGATGCTGATGTATTCATTCAGATGCATCAGGTGTGTGAGGGCTGTCGTGAGCTGCGTCCTGTCGTCGAACGCGTCCATGTGAAGCAGGAAGAAGACTCTGCCGGTGCTCGTGTGCACGGCAGGCAGCTTAGCCCATTCTGTCTTCTGAAGCGTCGCCTCCATGCGGCGCTTCAGTTCCACGATGACATCTTGCCCGTACGTCTCGACGAGGATGTCGCGGCGGCTGATGCCAATCTCGACGATGGCAAAACGGCCCTGAGCTTCGTGTCCTTTGAGGTATTTGCTGGCTTCGTACTTGAACCAGCTTCGGTTGTACAGTCCCGTGTAGCGGTCCGTGTCAATGATGTGCTGCATCTGCTCCAGGTGATTGCGGCGCATCCGGGACTGGCGCCAGGTCAGCAGCAGCAGGACGAAGAACAGGAGCAGCAGGCCTGTGATGAAGTACTGCGGGTAAGCGTAGAAGAGAGACTGGATGCTCCGGCGCTTGTCGAGGCCCTGATCGTAGAAAGATGCATAGTCGAAAATGCCGGTTGGCCCGATGAAGCGGATCTCCTTGTCGAGGATGGTCAGCAGTTCTGGCTCCATCTGATCGGATATGCCGATGGCGATGTCCTGCGAGGAGGTGACGATGCCGTCCGTGATGAGCTCTGGGAAATCCCCCTGCCAGATGTTGTACTGCGCGGATTCCTGCCGCAGGAAGGCGATGTCCGCCTGGCCCTTGCTGACGGCGCGCAGGCATTCCTCAGCCGTGGCGTAGTGCCGGATCTGGCTCTTCTCATAGCGCTCTAAGAGGACGCGGTCCGTCAGGCGCTTTGATAGGCAGGCGATGCGCGGGCTCTTCGGCGCGCCGTTGCGCCGCGTGACGGTCGTGTAGTAGGACGTCAGGTAGACGGCAGAGAGGTCCATGTTGTGGGCGGCTGCCCAGCCGACATCCCAGTCGGCATTGAGAAGGATCTGAGCGCGGCCCTTGTCGAGGTCTTCTTGTGCGGCTGCATAATCCTGCTCGATGACGAGCGCGAGCTTGATGCCGAGATCCCTCTCGAGCCGGTCGGCGAGCTTCTTCATCGTGCCCTGCAGATTGCCCTCTTTGTCGACGTAGGCGAAGGGAGCTTCGCGCGCGACGACGACGGCTGAGATGACGGGATGGCTCTTGAGGAAGCGCTGTTCCCTCTCGGTCAGCCGGAGCTCTGCGGAGCCGCGCTGGCCGTAGTAGAGCTGGTAGAGATGGGCCGGTTGCCGATGAGCTGGTCGGCCGCGAGGTCGAGTTCCTGCATCAGCGCCTCATCATCCCGCCGCACGGCGAAATAGAGCTGGTTGACGCGGTGCGGCAGCAGCGTGCCATGGACGTCTCTGCTGTCATTGGCGCGTCCCATCATCAGGCGCGAGAAGCGCATGGTCTGCTCGCGCTGCGGCGTCTTGACGATGCCGGAGATGACATCAATCTCGCCGCGCTCCAGGCGGAATCGGCACTCCTCCCAGGTGCCCGGCACGAAGACGACCTCGCGCCCTGCATAGCTGCCGAGCGCCTGCATGAAGTCCGTCTCCATGCCGTAGAAATTGCCGGCCGCATCCTGTGTGATGTCCGTGCCGACATGGTGTATCCCCACGCGCAGGAGCGGCCTCGCCTGCACACTTGATACTGTGAACTGCAGGCTGAGGCCGCAAACGAGGAATGGGATGGAGATGAAAGATGCAAAGAAACGAAACGATCTTTTCTTCAATGTATTCGTATTCCTCCACGATTGTTCTGTTCTAGATCATTGCGCTTTGAAGAGCACAGGGCTATTATACCATATCAATCGTGGAAAACATAGCAAGAATGTATACAATCGCTGGGAAATTTTAGCCGATGGTGCCGGGCTTGATGTTGACGGTCTCGCCGCGCTTGACGGTGACCATCTGCACGAGGCAGCTGCGCGGTCCGACGTTGAAGAGCTCGAAGGCATCCCAGTTGGGCAGCTTCTTCTGGAGCTGCTGCTTGTCGTCGAGCTCCGTGAGGTTCTGAGCGGCGTCACGGCCGTAGCTGTCGAGGATGACGAGGAAGTACTGGCCCTCGGGGATGCCTCCGAACTCGTACTTGCCGGTATTCTTATTCGTCTCTGTGTGATAGACCGGCGCATCCTTGGGAATCTTGCCGAAGCGGTACCAGTCATCGATTTCCTGCGCGCTGAGCGCATCGTAGTTGAAATCCTTGCCAATCAGCCAGATATCGGCCTGCTTGTCGTGGAACTTGTTCTTGGGGGCTGCGAGGTCCCAGCTGACGCCACCGGCCGATGCATCAGGAGAGGATGCAATCTTCATGCCGCGCTCAGAGCCGTGCGTGTAGACTGCGCCCGTGACCGTCCCGCAGGCGGCGCCAGCAGCAGATGCTGCCTGCGGCGCTGTGAATGCCAGGGCAAGTCCGATGGCCAGGGCGAGATAAGAACGCTTTATTTTCTTCATGGTAATGATTCCTCCATTGTATCGAATCCGATGATGTATCTTTCATTTATTTTACAGCAGAAAGCGCTTTCTTGGCAATCGTCTCAAGGCGGTTCTATCGAGATTCCGTTGCAGGTTTACGTGCAGGAATAAAGGAAATCCGCTATAATATAAAGAGAGTTTTTCGTGGAATAGGAGGGGTTCATATGCGGGGAATCACGAAGTGGTTCAATGTCATGATCCAGTCGTGGAATACGATTTTCTTTGGCTTCCTGGCTTTCGGCGGCTTCTATCTGCTGACGAAGGGAAACTTCATCGTAGGGGCAATCCTGCTGCTCATCGGTTTCGGTGGAGCCTGGTTCTGCCTGCGGCAGGCGCAGAAATGGAATGAAGTCAAAAACGAAGATATTCCCGACATCAAGCAGAATATCTGGAAGCGGAAAAAGGAATAAAATTTTTTCTTGAGAAAATGCATATCTTTGACGTATAATAAGAAAAGGAATTTTCACTTATTTTTCGGAAGGAGAGCTTCTATTATGGCAAGAAAAGCAAATTATGAGGGCGAATTGTCAAGCTAAGTGCAACACCTTTGAGAAATAGACCTCATATGGTGTTT
>ERZ1106978.193-NODE-193-length-48561-cov-15.038078_pt1 | contig 48561 bp, 43 predicted proteins | sample MGYA00403689_ERZ1106978 | MGnify/ENA primary metagenome ERZ1106978 (study PRJEB35170, sample SAMEA104062434) | human gut metagenome | biome: human gut; feature: human-associated habitat; material: faeces | place: Denmark | collected 2012-08-02 ...
ATGAAGTTCTGAAAACTTGCTCAGCGGGGAGAAAAGACTTTTTCGACACGCTGAGGGCAGTCCCGATTGGGACTGCCCTTTTTGCAAATTGAGTTGTAAGGACTGTTTTACGGCTGCGAAAACATCAGTCCAGACCCAGTACCACCCGGCCGCTGTCGCTCCAATAGCTGTCCAGCGCGGCGTAGGGGAAATGGAACTCCTGCGGGCCGTTGGCGTAAGAGGCCAGCTCGTAGGCGGAGAAGATCACCGTCAGACCGTCCGCATCAAAGGAGGCGGCGTAGTCGCTGCTCCATTTCTCCAAAGTCTCCCGGTAATTATCCCAATAGACATCGGAGAGGGACTGCCCCTCCAGCTCCGGTGTCGATGCGATCTGTTCCTCCGCCTGCACCTCGATCATATCCGCCACTGCCAGCGTGAAGGTCTGGGGATCGGCAGCCAGCTCCGAGATGGTGAGGAACATACCGCTGTCCAGATCATAGTTCCATGCGAAATACACGGTGTTGGGGTGCGCACCGCCCAGATAGCTGTAATAATCGGCGGCAATGCTGATGAGGGTGCCGGTGCGGTAGCAGGTGTAAGTCAGTTCCTCTGAAAGGGGAGCCATATGGTCCTCGGAAAACATCTCAGGCATATCCCGATACAGATCCTTCACAAAGGAAATGTTTTCCTCTGAGGAATTCGATTCCCGCCACTGGTCGAAATTTTCGTTAAAGGTATGGACCCGGTCCATGGCCTGCTCCTGCGCAGGGGTGGAAGGATCTTCGATCAGCGCACCGTTGGCGTAGGCCTGTAAATGAGGGATTTGGAAATCAATGACCATCAAAGTGGTGCCGTCCTCCGCTGTCACCGTTTGTTCATAGGGGTCGGTGGACACTTCATAAGTAATTTCCTCTGTATCCGCAGCGGGAGGTGGTGTCGGGGATTCCGGCATGGGGAGCGGGACAGCACCGCAGCCGCCCAGCAGCGCCGGCAGGCATAGGGCAAGGATCAGAGACAGATACTTTTTCATGTGAGGAACTCCTTTCAGGAAATGAGTCAGGGCATGACGGGATTCTGCCGCCAGAGGGAGCCACAGGCTTCTGCCAGCTCCGGATACGCCAGAGCGTACAGGTCGGCGGCCCGGCTCTCGGTCTCAAAGAGACGCTGAGCGTCAGGGGAGAGGGACCGGATGGCGGCGGGCTTCGTAATGACCGGAAGGCGGGCGGTTTTCCGCATCCGGCCCAGCAGTGCCCGGCCGGTCTCGTTAGCGGCCAGGACTCGCAGGTAAGGGACGGAGGCGGGCAGCTTGGCGGGGGTCAGGCCCAGATAGGCCCAGAGGACCATCCGCCGCAGCCGGGCGTAAGCGTAGCGCTTGGTTTTGGCGTTGTCTAAAACGGCGTCAAGTGTGGCGGCGTTCCGGCTGGCGTTGTACAGCCGCTGGCCGACGCCCTCGTGTCCGGTGTCCAGTGCATCGAATTCTGCCGGAGTCATGGACCGGAGCCGGGCCAGAATTGCCCGCTCACAGGCGGCGGCGAATACCGGCGCGCGGCCCGCAGTCTCCTCCGCCTCGTAAACGGCCCTCATGGCCGGGACCATCCGGGACAGGGCATCGGCTCGGCGTCCTTCTGCCAGCAGGTGCCGAATGGCGGAGGCGGAATAGCCCCCGGCGTTCTCCGGGGTGGCGTCATGGGCCGCACCGGTCCGGGGGATCGTAAACAGCGCAGGAGCCGCGCCCACACGCAGCAGCGCCCGGCAGTATTCGATCCCAAGGGTGTTGTTGGGGTCGGACAGCAGGGCGGCGTCTGACGGGGAAAGCAAGGCGGCCACGGCCCGCTGGCGGGCGGCGGCAAAGCTGTCCCCCTTGGTCAGCTCCGCTCTCAAGGCCGCTTGAAAAACGTCGCCCTCCAGAGCCTTCGCGGTCCGCAGAAGGGCGGCGGTGTCTCCGCACTCGCTGCCGAAGGCCAACACGTCCAGCAGTCCCGTGGCGGTGAGAACCTCGACACCGCCTTGGGCGAATCCCTCGGCAGAGCTGACGGCCCAGGGGAGGGGCAGCTCCAATACCAGATCCGCCCCGCTCCGGACGGCGGCCTCCGCCCGGGCGTGACGGCGTACCAACGCAAAGTCACCCCGCTGGACAAAATCGCCGCTCATGGCGCAAATAATGGCGGTGTCTCCGCCGAATTGCTGCCGGACGGCCTGTATCAGGGCGAGGTGACCATAATGCAGGGGATTATATTCTGTTATGATACCAGCGGTTTTCACATTTGTCACCTCAAAGCGGTTACAAAATAATGTCAATTCGGTAAAAATGTAGGTTGTATCTTGCGGAGGATTTGTTATAATGAAAAAGAGAGTTTGCGCAAATGCAAACATTATATTTACATTGTAGCTTAAATATGGAAAGCTGGCAAGGCTTTCCCAAAAGAAGAAGGAGATCCAACGATGAATATTCTGGTTATCAACGCGGGCAGTTCCTCTTTGAAGTATCAGCTGCTGAACCCCGAGACCGGCGTGCTGCTGGCCAAGGGCCTGTGCGAGCGCATCGGCATCGACGGCAAGTTCACCTATAAGCCCCAGATCGAGGGCAAGCAGGTCCTGGACGCTGTGGACGTGGCCATGCCCACCCATTCCGAGGCCATTCAGGCTGTGCTGAACGCTCTGGTGGACAAGGACAACGGCGTGATCGGCTCCATGAAGGAGATCGACGCTGTGGGTCACCGCGTGGTGCACGGCGGCGAGGCCTTCAACAAGTCTGTTCTCATCACCGATGAGGTCATGAAGGCTCTGGAGGACTGCATCCCCCTGGCTCCTCTCCACAACCCTGCCAACATCACCGGCATCAACGCCTGCACCGCCGTTATGGGCAAGGACGTGCCTCAGGTGGCCGTGTTCGATACCGCTTTCCATCAGACCATGCCTGCCAAGGCCTATATGTATGCTCTGCCCTATGAGTACTATGAGAATGACAAGGTCCGTCGCTACGGTTTCCACGGCACCTCTCATAAGTATGTCTCTCAGCGCGCTGCCGCTATGCTGGGCAAGAAGCCTGAGGAGCTGAAGCTGATCTCCTGCCACCTGGGCAACGGTTCCTCCGTCACCGCCGTGGACGGCGGCAAGAGCGTGGATACCTCCATGGGCTTCACCCCCCTGGCCGGTCTGCCCATGGGCACCCGCGCCGGCGATCTGGACGCCGGTATCCTGCAGTACCTGATGAATAAGTATGACATGAACATCGACACCATGCTGGATATCCTCAACAAGAAGTCCGGCGTTCAGGGTGTGTCCGGTGTGTCCTCCGACTTCCGTGATCTGGAGAATGCCCACAAGGAGGGCAACGAGCGCGCCGGTCTGGCCGTGGATATGTTCAATTATGGCGTGAAGAAGCTCATCGGCGCTTATGCTGCCGCTATGGGCGGCGTGGACGCCATCATCTTCACCGCCGGCGTGGGCGAGAACAGCGCTTCTCAGCGTCTGGATATTGCCTCCGGTCTGGAGTTCATGGGCGTGAAGATGGACGCCGAGGCCAACAACGTCCGCGGCAAGGAAGCCGTCATCTCCGCCGTTGACTCCAAGGTGAAGGTCCTGCTGATCCCCACCAATGAGGAGCTCATGATCGCTATGGACACCGCTTCCATCGTCAAGGGCTAAGCTATATTCGATCCATCAAAGGGACCCTCGATGAGGGTCCCTTTTCTATACGGAGGAACTGATCTATGCAACTGAACACACTGTCTATGGTCCACGAATTCCTGCGCCGGACCGTGAAGCCGGGAGACTTCTGCATCGACGCCACGGCGGGAAAGGGCCGGGATACGGCCCTGCTGTGCCGCCTGACGGGGGATGCGGGCCGGGTGCTGGCCTTTGACATTCAGGAGGCGGCGATGGCGCAGACCAAGGCCCTGCTGGCGGCGGAGGGCCTGACGGCGGAGGTGATCCGGGACAGCCACGCCAATATGGAGCGCTACGCGGCGGCGGAAACGGTGGACTGTGTGGTGTTCAACTTCGGACGGCTTCCCGGCGGGGACCCGTCTATCTTTACCCGGTCGGATACCTCCGTAGCGGCGTTGGAGGCGGCTCTGCGGCTGCTGAAGCCCGGCGGCGTCATCGCCATTGCCCTGTATTACGGCGGCGCCAACGGCTATGGGGAGCGGGATGCCGTGATGACATGGCTGGAAACGCTGGATGACCGGAAATTTTCCGTCCTCCGCTGCGATTGGGCCAACCGGCGGAACGATCCCCCGGTTCCCATTTTTATCTGGAAAGATTGATCGATTTTTTCTGTATTGTCATTGGCGAAAGGATTTGCTATCATGAAGCTGTAACGCGGCGCAGAAGCGCCGGTCCAGTCAGGAGGAATAACTATGAAAGATCTGAAAGATACCTGCCGGGTGGCTGTGGTGCAGTGCGCCCCGGTGATGTTTGACAAAAAAGCCGGTACGGAAAAAATGGTGGAACTGATCCGGGAAGCCGGGAAAAACGGCGCGGAGCTGATCGTGTTCCCGGAGCTGATCATCCCCTGCTATCCCTACGGCATGACCTTCGGCTACACCGTAGGCAGCCGGGACAAGGTGGGCCGTCTGGACTGGAAACGGTACTATGACAACTCTCTCTGCGTCCCCGGCCCTGAGACGGAGCTGCTGGGACAGGCGGCGAAGGAGGTCCACGCCTATGTCAGCATCGGCGTGTCCGAGCGGGGAGAGGACAGCGCCACGCTGTATAACTCCAACATCGTGTTCTCTCCCGAAGGCGAGCTGCTGAACGTGCACCGCAAGCTGAAGCCCACCGGCGCGGAGCGTTTGGTATACGGCGACGCCAATAAGGATTACTTCCCCATTACGGAAACGCCCTGGGGACCTATGGGCAATCTGATCTGCTGGGAGAGCTATATGCCTCTGGCTCGGGTGGCCCTGTACCAGAAGGGCATTACCCTCTATATTTCCCCTAACACCAACGATAACCCCGAATGGCAGGACACCATCAAGCACATTGCCATCGAGGGCCACTGCTTCTTCATCAACGCCGACATGGTGTTCACCAAGGAGATGTACCCCAAGGATCTCCACTGCCCGCAGGAGATCGAACAACTGAGCGACATCCCCTGCCGGGGCGGAAGCTGCGTGGTGGACCCCTACGGCCACTATGTAACGCAGCCGGTGTGGGACAAGGAGGACATCATCTACGCCGATCTGGATATGCAGCAGGCCATTGCCAGCCGTATGGAGTTTGACGGCGTGGGCCATTATGCCCGGCCGGATGTACTGGAATTGCGGGTCCATGAATAAACAGACAGCCGCCCTGACGGAAATTCCCATCGGGGCGGCTGCTGCCGTCTTACCAAAGAAAAACAGGCCTCATCTTGGCAGAGGAGGCCTGTTGCTTCGGAGTGATTTTTTTTACAGATGCAGAACCCGGTCCCGGATCTCCTGCGTCCGGCCCTGATTCCAGAACTGGGTGCCGATATAGCCGCAGGTCCGGCGGGCGACGTTCATCTTGTCCTGATCCGTGTTGCCGCACTTGGGGCACTTCCAGATGAGCTTGCCGTTGTCCTCTACGATCTGGATCTCACCATCCCAGCCGCAGACCTGGCAGTAGTCGCTCTTGGTGTTGAGTTCGGCGTAAATGATGTTGTTGTAGATGAACTTCATCACCTCCAGCACGGCGGGGATGTTGTTCTGCATGTCCGGAACCTCCACATAGCTGATGGCGCCGCCGGGGGAGAGGTGCTGGAACTGGGCCTCGAATTTCAGCTTGTCAAAGGCGTTGATCTCCTCCGTGACGTGGACATGGTAGCTGTTGGTGATGTAGCCCTTGTCCGTGATGCCCTCAATGATGCCGAACCGGCGCTGGAGACACTTAGCGAACTTGTAGGTGGTGGATTCCAGCGGCGTGCCGTACAGAGAATAGTCGATGTTTTCGGCTTTCTTCCACTCGGCGCACTTGTCGTTCATCTTCTGCATGATGGATAGGGCGAAGGGGGTGGCACTGGGGTCGGTGTGGCTCTTGCCGGTCATGTACTTCACGCATTCATACAGGCCCGCGTAGCCCAGAGAAATGGTGGAATAGCCGTTGAACAGCAGTTTGTCAATGGTTTCGCCCTTTTTCAGCCGGGCCAGCGCACCGTACTGCCACAAAATGGGGGCGGCGTCGGAGGTGGTGCCCTTGAGCCGCTCATGGCGGCACTGAAGGGCCCGGTGGCACAGCTCCAGACGATCCTCAAAAATCTTCCAGAACTTGTCCAGATTGCCGCCGGAGGAGAGGGCCACATCCGGCAGGTTGATGGTGACCACGCCCTGATTGAAGCGGCCGTAGTACTTGTGCTTACCGGGCTGGTAGTTCTTGGCGTTGGCAATGTTGCCGATACCCGCATCGGTGAAGCGGTCCGGCGTCAGGAAGGAGCGGCAGCCCATGCAGGTATAGACGTCGCCCTTCAGCTCCCGCATCTTCTTCTCGGAGATGTAGTCCGGCACCATGCGGCGGGCGGTGCATTTGGCGGCCAGCTCTGTGAGATACCAGTAGGGGGCATCCTCGGTGATGTTGTCCTCCTCCAGTACGTAGATCAGCTTGGGGAAGGCAGGGGTGACCCACACGCCGTCCTCATTCTTCACGCCCTGATACCTCTGGAGCAGCATCTCCTCGATGATCATGGCCAGATCTTTCTTTTCTCGCTCGTTTTCAGCCTCGCCCAGATACATGAACACGGTGATGAAGGGAGCCTGTCCATTGGTGGTCAGCAGCGTTACCACCTGATACTGAATGGTCTGAACACCGCGGCGGATCTCCTCCCGCAAACGGGTCTCCACCAGCTCCGTGATCTTTTCCGCACCGGGGTCCGCGCCGATGGAGGCCATTTCCGCCTCCACGATCTTACGGATCTTCTGACGGCTGACCTCCACAAAGGGGGCCAGATGGGTCAGGGAGATAGACTGGCCGCCGTACTGGTTAGAGGCCACCTGCGCCACGATCTGGGTGGCGATATTGCAGGCAGTGGCGAAGCTGTGGGGCCGCTCGATGAGGGTACCGGTGATGACGGTGCCGTTTTGCAGCATATCCTCCAGGTTCACCAGATCGCAGTTGTGCATGTGCTGGGCGTAATAATCAGCGTCATGGAAGTGGATGATGCCCTCCCGGTGGGCCTCCACGATCTCCTGAGGCAGCAGGATGCGCTCCGTGATGTCACGGCTCACTTCGCCGGCCATGTAGTCCCGCTGGGTGGAATTCACCACCGGGTTCTTGTTGGCGTTTTCCTGCTTGGCCTCTTCGTTGCAGCACTCGATCAGGGAGAGGATTTTCTCGTCGGTGGTGTTGGAGCGGCGGACCAGAGAGCGGGTGTAGCGGTAGGTCACATAGTTCTTGGCCACCTCAAAGGCGCCGTGGGCCATGATCTGATACTCCACTAAATCTTGTATTTCCTCCACAGAGGGGGAGCGGTTCATCTTCAGGCAGGAGAACTCTACACTTTCCGCGATCCGCTGGATCTGCATGGGGGTCATCCGGATGGACTCGTCCACGCTTTCATTGGCCTTGGTGATGGCCGCAATGATCTTGGTGATATCAAAGGTTACCTCCGAGCCGTTCCGCTTGATGACTGTCATGCTGATCTTCCTCCATTACATTTTGAAAGGGCGCACAGGGCGCCCTCAATATTTTTGTAGCAAAAGAATCATAACATACAATATCTTGCGTTTCAAGGGCTGAAAACAGATTTGTAATATGTCATAAAAAGCGCAAGAAAACTTTGGCACCTATCTTTACCTCGGGGACAAAAGAGCGTATAATAATAAAAAATCAGGATCGGACAGGAGGAAATCAACGTGGATACGGTGCAAAAACTGTTTCGCTTTTTAGACGAAAGCCCCACCTGCTACCATGCGGCGGCCAACGCCAAAGCGGCCTTGACGGCGGCGGGAGCGGTGGAGCTGCGGGAATCTGAGCAGTGGAAGCTGGAAAAGGGAACACTATATGTTGTGGAACGGGGTGACTCCGCTCTGATGGCGTTCCGGGTGCCTGAGGGGCCGTTTCACGGCTTTTTGATGGCGGCGGCCCACAGCGATTCTCCCACCTTCAAGGTGCGGGAGACCGCAGAAGCGGCTTCCGCCGGCAATACCCTGCGGCTCAGCGTGGAGCCTTACGGCGGCGGTGTGTGGCGTGGCTGGCTGGATCGGCCCTTGTCTGTGGCGGGCCGGGTGGTGATCCGGCAGGGAGACCGCCTTGTGAGCCGTCTGGTGAACATTGACCGGGATCTGCTGGTGATCCCCGGCGTGGCGATCCACATGGACCGGAGCGTGAACAAGGGAGCGGAGTTGAACCCGGCGGTGGACCTGTTGCCCCTGCTGGGCTGCGGAAAGGAGCCGGGGGCCTTCCGAAAGCTCATCGCTGAGGCGGCGGGAGTGCGGGAGGAGCACCTGCTCTCCACGGAGCTGTTCCTCTATCCCAGAACAAAAGCTGTGCAGACCGGCCTGAACGGGGAATTCATCGTTTCCCCCCGGCTGGACGACCTTCAATGCGTGTTCGGCTGTCTGGAGGGCTTTTTAGCGGCAAAGCCCGGCGGGAGCCTGCCGGTGCTGGCGGTGTTCAACAACGAAGAGGTGGGCAGCAACACCCGTCAGGGGGCGGATTCCACCTTCCTGACCGATGTGCTGGAGCGGATCGCCCACGGCTGCGGCCTTGACAGCGAAGCGTGGAAGGCGGCCGTCGCCAACAGCTTCATGGTGTCGGCGGACAACGCCCACGCCATCCACCCCGCCCACCCGGAGTACGCCGACAAGGGGGAGTTCCCGGTGCTGGGCGGCGGCATCGTCATCAAGTACAACGCCAACCAGCGCTACACCACGGACGCTGTTTCCGGGGCGGTGTTTCAGGCCATCTGTCAGGAGGCGGGGGTGCCGGTCCAGCGATACAGCAACCGGGCGGATCTCCCCGGCGGCTCCACCCTGGGCAATATCTCCACAGCCCATCTCTCCGTTCCTACCGTGGACATCGGCCTGCCCCAACTGGCCATGCACAGCGTCTGCGAGACGGCGGGGGCGGCGGATACGGACTATCTGGTAAAAGCTATGACCGCCTATTTTTCCAGAGATTTTCACCGCGACCGTGACGGCGGCATCGTCTTTTGACAGGGAGGGCCTATGAAGCTACTTTTCAAGCAGCGGTTTTTCTCGTGGTTCGACAGCTATGACATTTATAACGAGGCGGGGGAGACGGTCTACACCGTGGAGGGCAAACTCTCCTGGGGCCATTGCCTCCACATCCTTGACGCCGCCGGGAACCACATCGGCACGGTGAAGGAGCGGGTGCTGACGCTGCTGCCCAAATTCGAGCTGTACGAAAATGATGAATATATCGGCAGTATCCAAAAGGCATTTACTTTTTTTACCCCGAAATTCGACATTGACTGCAACGGCTGGCAGGTTCAGGGCAGCTTCATGGAATGGGACTATCAGGTAACGGAGCCTTGCGGGGCGCTGGTGGCCACCGTCACCAAGGAGCTGTTCCACTGGACGGATACCTATGTCATCGACGTGGTAAACCCCGCCGACGCCCTCCGGGCGCTGATGCTGGTGCTGGCCATCGACGCGGAGAAGTGCTCCAGAAGCAACTGAATATACAGAAGCCGAGGCCGGACGCTTGTGCGTCCGGCCTCGGTTATGTCAGACGGTTTGACTTTGAAACACGCCGTACCAGTCGGGGTCCTTTCGGAACAGCGCCGCCGCTTTGGCGACAGCGGCCTCTCGGTCGGCGGGACCGCTGACCAGAAACCGTCCCGTGTCAGGGTCGAAGGTTCCAGTTGAGGAATGGTCTGCCGTGTCGGAGACCTCCATGATCAGCCCCGCAAAGTCTGACCAGTCCCGGTCAGCCCGCAGGTGAAAGAGGTCCCGGGTGCAGGTTTCCCCGCTGGGACGCCGGCTGAATGCGGTGCCGAGGGACTTCTTGTCGGAAAAGGAGACACGGAACGTCCACCCCTCCTGACCGCTTTCAAAGCCGCTGACGGCAAAGGTGCCCTCAAAAACGCCGTAGCCCAGCAGATTCCGGGTGTCGTGACCGCAGATCACGACCGTGTGCTCCACGGCGTATGCCGGATCATCGAACCGGTATTCCGTGGCAGTGACGGTGGTATCGATCTTCCGGGCAAAGGGCAGACAGATGACGGCTGTCAGCAGAACCGCAAGCACGCAGAGAATCAGAATGACGCGCTTTTTCATGGGGGCCTCCTTTCTGATGGGGAGGGTTTATTCCTCCGGTTCCGTGGAAGTCTCAGCTTGTTCTGCGGCAAATTCCTCCTTGGCCTGCGCCAGAATTTTCCGCTCCGCCTTGGTGGTGAGCTTTGTTTCGTCAAAATGCGCGAACAGATCCGGGCGGCGGGTCATGGTGCGCTTGTAGCTCTCCTTTTTCCGCCACGCCGCAACCTTGGCGTGATCCCCGGAGAGAAGGATCTCCGGCACGGCCCGGTCATGCCACACGGCGGGCCGGGAATACTGGGGATATTCCAGCAGTCCGTCCCAGTGGGATTCCTCCTCAAAGCACTCGGCGTCCGGCAGCACACCGGGCACCATGCGGCACACGGCGTCCGCTACCGCCATGGCGGGGATCTCTCCGCCGGTGAGGACGAAATCGCCCATGGACAGTTCCTCGTCCACACACGCGTCGATGAACCGCTGGTCAATGCCCTCGTAGTGGCCGCAGACCAGAATCAGGTGGTCATATTGGGCTTTCAGTGCTCTGGCGACGGACTGGGTGAAGGTACGGCCGCAGGGGGACATGAAGATGGTCCGGCCGGGGCCATAGGTGTTGACAACGTGCTCCCAGCAGCGGAACAGAGGGTCTGCCTGCATCACGGCCCCACGGCCTCCGCCGTAGGGGTAATCGTCCACCTGCATCTGCTTGTTGGTGGTGTAGGCACGGATCTGGTGGGTGCGGATGGCGATATAGCCCCGCTCCTGTGCCCGGCCTAAGATGCTGACGTTCAGCATGGCGTCCACGGATTCCGGGAACAGGGTCAGAATGTCGATCTGCATGTCCATTTACAGCCCCTCCCAGACCTTGACCTCCATCCGTCCCCCGTCCAAATCAACGGAGCGGATAAAGGCATCCTTCACGGCGGGGATCAGGATCTCCCGCTCACCCTTGACGGTGTAGACCTTGCTGGCGGGGTACTCGTCCACCGCCGTCAGAGTTCCCAGCAGGGCGCCGGTATCGCAGTCATAGACCTCCAGCCCCAGCAGTTCATCGTCAAAATACTCTCCCTCCGGGAGAACGATGTCGGCCCGGCGGAGGAACAGGTCTTTATTTTTATAGGTCAGGGCGGCGTTCATATCGTCCACGCCGGGGAATTTCAGCAGCACCAGCTCCTTGTGGACGTGATTCGCCGTGGGGGTGATGGGCTGACCGTCGATATAAAAGGTTTTGCAGCGGGTCAGCAGCCCGGGGGAGACCCGGCGGGGCTGCACCCGCACCTCGCCCCGGATGCCGTGGGCATTGACGATGCGGCCTACCCGGATAAATTCCTGCTTCATAAAGCACTCCTTGTCTGTGTTTGATTTCTTGCCTGTTATTATATACGTTTTCGGCGGGGCAGGCAATAGAAACCTGATTTCTGAAAAAATGGGAGACTTTTTTGACGGAGATCTGCGCTTTCGTGCGATCAGCGTCTTGACGGACGGAAAAAAAGAGGGTATAAGTAATATGTTTTGCATACTGAAGAAGAGAGGAATCGTTTATGGAGACAAAACGTGCCAGTTGGGCCAGCAATCTGGGCTTCCTGATGGCGGCCATCGGCTCTGCGGTTGGCTTGGGCAATATCTGGGGCTTCCCCTACAAAATGGGTAAGTCCGGCGGCTTCGCGTATCTGGCGGTCTATGCGCTGCTGGCAATTTTCGTGGGCTTTATCGTCATGGCCTCGGAGCTTGCCATGGGCCGCAAGACCGGACAGGGCGCCATGGGCACCTATCACGCCCTGACGAAGAAATTCCGGTGGATCGGCTGGCTGGCGCTGTTCTCTCCCTTTGCGGTGATGGGCTTTTACGCGGTGCTGGGCGGTTACTGTATCGAATATATGGCCCTGAACCTCAGCAACCTTGCCTTCGGCAGCGAATCGCTGGCCACCGGCGGGGAGCTGTTTGCCGCCATGCTGTCCAATCCTGCCGGAGCGGTGCTGTTTGCCGCGCTGTTTCTGGCCCTGTGCTATCTTATCAACCGGAGCGGCATTGAGAAGTTCAATAACGTGGGTATGCCCACGCTGTTTGTCATGCTGGTGGTCATCATCATCCGCTCCCTGACCCTGCCCGGTGCTATGGAGGGGCTGAAGTTCATGTTCGTGCCGGGATACGCTGTGGAGGCCGGGTTTGTGGCGGAGACGCCCAGCCTGCTGTCCGTGTTTGCCAGCGCCGGCGGGCAGATGTTCTTCTCCCTGTCTCTGGCGATGGGTGCCATGATCACCTATGGCTCCTACCTGAACCAGAAAGAGGATCTGGTGAAAAACTCCGCCATCATTGTGTTTGCGGATACGCTGGTGGCTACTATGGCCGGTATCGCTGTGATCCCCGCTGCCGTGGCCAACGGCATTGCCAGCGGAACGCCGCTGGACCAGATCGAGCTGGGCGGCCCGAACCTGCTGTTTGTCACCTTACAGGATGTGTTCCGGGCCATGGGCACCGTCGGCGCGCTGTTCGGCGTGATCTTCTATCTGCTGGTGCTGATCGCCGCCATTTCCTCCGCCATCGCCCTGATCGAGGTGGACATCACCTATTTCCTGGACCGGGCGGAGCAGAAAGGCAGAAAGGGAAACCGTCCCAAGGTGGCGTTTCTGGTCTGTCTTGCCATTTTCGCAGTTTCGGTGCTGGTAGGGATCGACGGTCTGGGTACCACCGGTGTGTTCCCCTGGCCTGCGACCGCCGGCTGGAACGATTCCATGCTGGACTTTGTGGATATGCTGTCTGAGGGCCTGGCCATGCCCATCGGGGCTTTGATGATGAGCATTATGGTGGGCTGGGAGATCCGTCCTCAGACGGTTCTGGACGAGCTCCATATCGGCTATACCGGCAGGATCGACACCTTCTATCGGATCTGCATCAAGTATATCACGCCCATCGGTATGCTGCTGGTGCTGGCGGGACAGGTGAACGATTTCTTCTCACTGGACTGGTTCTGATTGGTTCAGTTTGGCCCTAAATAAAAATCAAGGGAACGGTTATTCCGTTCCCTTGATTTTTTACTATTACTATGTTCCGCTTTTCAGCAGGCCGGCCAGATAGCCGCTGGACCAGGCCCATTGCAGATTGTAGCCGCCGCAGTCGCCGTCGATGTCCAGCACCTCACCGGCGGCGTATAGTCCCGGCACCAGGCGGCTTTGGAGGGTTTTGGGGTCAAACTCGGCGGTACGGATACCGCCGGCTGTGACCTGCGCCCCGTCAAAGCCCAGTACGCTGACCACCGGCAGAGCGAAGTCCTTGGCGGCTCCCGCGATCTTCCGCAGATCGGCGGGAGACAGGGATGCCACCGGGTCCGTCAGCCCGTAGCCCGCATACCGCAGGACCGTGCGGCCCAGACGGTTGTGGAGCACCCCGGCCAACAGGTTTTCCGTGGTCAGCTCCGGCATGGAGCTAAGCCGCCTGCGGAGCAGTTCCTCGATCTCCGATGTGGAAAGCTTGGGAAGCAGGTCAATGTGGAGCGTCAGAGGCCCTTTTTCCGTGGCGGCGGCCCGGGACAGTTCGAACACGGCGGGGCCGCTGACACCGAAGTCGGTAAACTGAACTTCACCCCGGCTGGCGGCCACGGCGTCCCGGTTCCGGCAGAGACGGAGGTCGGCGTTGGCCCGGACGCCCTTCAAAGCCTTGACAAAGGTGTTGCCCGTCTTGATCTGCACCAGTGCGGGATACAGCTTGGTGACGCTGTGGCCCAGGGATTGCAGCAGCTCATAGCCGCTGCGGGTCCCGCCCAGCTTACCGCCGGCCATGCCGCCGCAGCAGACGATGACCCGGTCCGCCGGGAGGGTTTCCTCGGCGGAGAGGACGGTGAACCCCCGTTTTGTTTTCTTCAGGCCCGTCACCTCGAACCCGGCGCGGGTTGTGACCCCGGCGGCGTCGGCGGCGAAGCGCAGCACGTCCACCACGCTGCCTGCCTGATCGGAGTAGGGATAGACCCGGCCATTGTCCTCCGCCGTGGTCAGCAGGCCCAGACCGTGAAAGAAATCCAGCGTGGCATCCAGACTCAGCGCTTCAAAGGCGGGGCGGATGAAAGCGGCGTCCTGTCCGTGATAGTAGGGAAGGCCCATGTTCAGGTTGGTGAGGTTGCAGCGGCCATTGCCGGTGGAGAGCAGCTTGCGGCCCACACGGGCTTGCCGCTCCAGCAGCGTGACGCTATGGCCGCCCTTGGCGGCGGTGATGGCGGCCATGAGGCCGGAGGCCCCGCCGCCGATAACGATGACATTCATGGTTGGCTCCTTTCGCCGCAATTCGGCACAGGAATATTGTTACGCTGTTCATTATACGGGACTTGAGCAGAAAAGACAAGAGCGGTCTGGACTTCCAACATAAGCAACGTTAATGACAAGACTTATTGTGAAAGCATACCATAAATCAGCCTGTAAAGCATCCGTTTTTTGCCAACACCTGCTAAAGATACTAAAAATTTGGAAAAATGGTTGACAATGGCGAAAAGCGGTGCTAATATGCAGTCAAAATTGAATCGCTTGATAGAGGCGCGGTATCCATCAGTACTCTCCACAAGGCCAGCGCAGCCGTGGAGTGGGAAAGGGGCCACCGCCGAAGTGTCAGGACAATGCCTGTTGTCCGGATGCTGGGTCGGCAGAGAAGATCTGCCGGACTGTCACAAGAATTTTTTGTGAAGCGCTATCATTGGCTGTTCGGAGACGTCCTATTTTCAAGGGACAGATTTTCCGTATATTCCATGAACCGCTTGGCAAAGCGGTTCATTTTTTTCATCATTCCTCGCCGGCGAGGAAGAAAAACGCCGGACAAGAAGGAGACAGTATGAGAAGAAGATGGATGAGCGCAATTCTGGCCCTGACCATGGCTTTGGCCCTCACCGCCTGCGGCGGCGACAGCAGCAGTTCCTCCAGCAATGACAGCACCCCTGCGGAGACCACCCCCGCCGCTCCCGCCGTGGAGATCCCCCCTGTGGAGGATCTGACCGGCACGGACACCAGCGCCATTCCGGGTCTGGAGGACGGTGTGCTCACCGTTGGTATGGAGTGCGCCTACGCGCCTTACAACTGGACCCAGATGGACGATTCCAACGGCGCGGTGCCCATTTCCAACGTCCCCGGCGCTTACGCCAACGGCTACGATGTAATGATCGCCCAGCGCATCTGTGAGACCTACGGCTGGGAGCTTGAGATCGTATCCTCCGCGTGGGATTCCCTGTGCCCCGCCGTGCAGTCCGGCACGATGGACGCCAACATTGCCGGTCAGTCCATGACCGCCGACCGCATGAATGAAGTGGATATGGCAGGCCCCTACTACTACGCTACCATCGTGGTCCTGACCACCAAGGACAGCCAGTACGCCAACGCAGCCTCTATCGCTGATCTGGCCGGCGGCACCTGCACCTCCCAGTCCGGCACCATCTGGTATGATTCCTGCCTGCCCCAGATCGAGAACACCAATCTGCTGGCTCCTGCCGACAGTGCCCCCGCAATGATCATGCAGCTCCAGACCGGTGCTGTGGACTATGTCTGCACCGATATGCCCACCGCTCTGGCCGCCGTCGCCAAGGACGACAATCTGGTGATCCTGAACTTCTCCGGCACCGACGGCGACTTCCAGTTTGCTACTGAAGAAGAGCGGGCCGAGAACGTGAACATCGGCATCTCTGTCCAAAAGGGCAACACCCAGCTGGCCGACGCCATCGACACCGTCCTCTCCGTTCTGAATGAGGAGCAGTTCAACGCCCTGATGGATCAGGCTATTTCCATTCAGCCTGAGATCTGAGTGATCCGCCGGGGGGCTCCGGCCCCCCGGTGATCCCAAGAAACGCCCCGGCGCGGGGCCTCGCTGATTATTACAGATGATTGGAGACTGACCATGGATAAGTTTGTGAAGCTGGGACAGGATATGGTCCTGCTGTGGAGCAAGTACAAGGTGATGTACTGGGCCGGTATCTGGAATACACTGAAGCTGGCCTTCCTCGCCACGCTGATCGGCTGCTTCATCGGGCTGCTGTGCGGCGTGCTGAATACCATCCCCTATACGAAGAAGGACCCTCTGCCCAAGCGGTTCCTGCTGAAGCTGCTGCGGATCATCATCCGCATTTATGTAGAGGTGTTCCGGGGAACCCCCATGGTGCTGCAATCCGTGTTCATTTACTACGGCCTGCCCTACTTCTCCAATAACGCCCTCCGGTTCGACAATATTTTCGCCGCCGCGCTCCTGATCGTGGCCATCAACACCGGCGCGTACATGGCGGAATCCGTCCGGGGCGGCATCATTTCCATTGATCCCGGCCAGACCGAGGGGGCCAAGGCCATCGGCATGACCCATTTCCAGACCATGGTGAACGTCATCATGCCCCAGGCCCTGCGGAACATCATGCCCCAGATCGGCAACAACTACATCATCAACGTGAAGGATACCTCCGTTATGTTCATCATCGGCTTTACGGAGTTCTTCGCCCAGCACCGCTACATCGTGGGCGTCAACAATATGTACTTCCCCTCCGCCACCATTGAAATGATCGGCTACCTGACCCTGACACTGATCGCATCCCTGATCCTGCGGCTGGTAGAAAAGCTCATGGACGGCTCCGACAGCTACGAGCTGGCTCAGGGAGATCAGCTGGTGATGGCGGCGGGCACTTACAGCCATCCCGACCGGGGAACACCCTTTGACGAGGTCAACCGGGAATACACCGGCGAGGAAAAGCGGAACCGCATCCGCATCGGCCTGAAAAACCGCAACGGCAGCACGAGAGGAGGACGCTGATATGAGCGAGAATATCTTAGAGATCCGCCACCTCGGCAAGTCCTTCGGCACCCATGAGGTTTTGCGGGATATTGACTTTACTGTCAAGAAGGGCGACGTTATTTCCATCATCGGCGCTTCCGGCTCCGGCAAGTCCACGCTGCTGCGGTGTGTCAACCTGCTGGAGACCCCCAGCAGCGGACAGATCCTCTACCACGGTACCGACGTGGCGGGCCGGGGCGTCAACGCCCCGGAGTACCGCTCCCATGTGGGTATGGTGTTCCAGTCCTTCAACCTGTTCAACAATATGTCGGTCCTCAAAAACTGCATGGTGGGACAGATGAAGGTCCTCAAGCGCAGCAAGGAGGAGGCCCGGCAGCAGGCACTGAAATATCTGGAAAAGGTGGGTATGGCCCCCTATATCAACGCCAAGCCCCGGCAGATCTCCGGCGGTCAGAAGCAGCGGGTGGCCATTGCCCGGGCACTGGCCATGGACCCGGAGGTGCTGCTGTTCGACGAGCCTACCTCCGCTCTGGACCCGGAAATGGTGGGCGAGGTGCTGAACGTCATGCAGACGCTGGCCCAGGAGGGCATGACCATGCTGGTGGTGACTCACGAGATGGCCTTCGCCCGGGATGTCAGCTCGCAGGTGGTATTTATGCACCAGGGCGTGATCTGCGAACAGGGCACACCGGCACAGGTCTTTGGCGCCCCCCAACAGCAGGAGACGAAGGAGTTCCTGGCCCGATTCCGGGGCGTGGAATAAGGAGACTGCAATCGTAAAAGAGACCCCGGCGGCTGTTTCAACAGCCGTCGGGGGTTCTGACTGTTTTGCTTCAGAAACCGGTCAGAAAAGCTGCTTGGCACTCAAATAAAATAAAAAGATAAAACACAGCCCGCTGTTTGAAAACAGCGGGCTGTAAACATTCGGGAATACGCAGGTGTTTACATGGATTCGTGGAAGGTGCGCTTGACCACCTCCAGCTGCTGCTCGCGGCTCAGGCGGTTGAAGTTCACGGCGTAGCCGGACACGCGGATGGTCAGCGTAGGATACTTTTCCGGGTGCTCCATAGCGTCCAGCAGGACCTCGCGGTTCATCACGTTCACATTCAGATGATGTGCACCCTAGACGAAATAGCCGTCCAGAATCTGCACCAGATTGCTGCGGCGTTCTTCGGCGGTTTTGCCCAGTGCGTTGGGCACAATGGAGAAGGTGTTGGAAACACCGTCCTGGCACACGGCCCGGTAGGGGATCTTGGCTACAGAGTTCAGGCTGGCCAGCGCGCCGCTTTCATCCCGGCCGTGCATGGGGTTGGCGCCGGGGGCGAAGGGTTCGCCCGCCTTGCGGCCGTCAGGGGTGGAGCCGGTCTTTTTGCCGTACATCACGTTGCTGGTGATGGTCAGGGCGGACAGCGTGTGAATGGCACCCCGGTACAGCGCGTGCTTTTTCAGCTCGGCAGAGAAGTAGGAAACGATCTCCACGGCGATATCGTCCACCCGGTCATCGTCATTGCCGTACTTGGGGAAGTCACCCTCGGTGACGAAATCCACCGCAATGCCGTTTTCATTGCGGACAGGCTTCACCTTGGCAAACTTGATGGCGGAGAGAGAGTCGGCGGCGATGGAAAGACCCGCCACGCCGAAAGCGGCCAGCCGCTCCACCAGCGTATCGTGGAGGGCCATCTGGCTGGATTCATAGGCGTATTTGTCATGCATAAAGTGGATGATGTTGATGGTGTCCACATACAGTTCGGCAACGTAGGAGAGCACCTTCTTGTAGTTCGTCAGCACCTTGGGATAGTCCAGCACCTCGTCATCGTCCTTCTGGATCTCGGGGATGACCAGCAGGCCCTTTTTCTCATCCACGCCGCCGTTGATGGCGTACAGCAGGCTCTTGGCCAGGTTGGCACGGGCACCGAAGAACTGCATCTGCTTGCCTACCGCCATAGCGGATACGCAGCAGGCGATGCAGTAGTCGTCGCCGTACATGGGGCGCATAATGTCATCATTTTCGTACTGGATGGAGTCGGTGTCGATGCTCATTCTGGCGCAGTAGCGCTTGAAGGCGTCGGGGAGGTTCTGGCTCCACAGAACCGTCAGGTTGGGCTCAGGGGCGGTGCCCAGATTGGTGAGGGTGTGAAGGTAGCGGAAAGTGTTGCGGGTCACCAAAGTGCGGCCGTCGATGCCCATGCCGCCCAGAGACTCGGTGATCCAGGTGGGATCACCGCCGAACAGCTCATTGTATTCCGGGGTGCGCAGATGGCGCACCAGCCGCAGTTTGATGATGAACTGGTCGATCAGCTCCTGCGCGCCGGCTTCGTCCAGCGTGCCGTTGTCCAGATCCCGCTGGATGTAAATATCCAGGAAGGTAGCGGTGCGGCCCAGGCTGGTGGCAGCGCCGTTGTTTTCCTTTACACCGGCGAGATAGGCCATGTACAGGCTCTGCACAGCGTCATGGGCGGTCTCGGCGGGCCTGGTGATGTCACAGCCGTAGCCCTTGGCCATCAGGGCCATCTCCTGCAGAGCGCGGATCTGCATCTGCACTTCTTCCCGCAGGCGGATACGCTCGTCGGTCATAGCGCCGTCCAGAGCGTCCAGATCCTTTTTCTTCTCTTCAATCAGAAAATCAGTGCCGTACAGGGGGACGCGGCGGTAGTCGCCCACGATGCGGCCACGGCCGTAAGCGTCGGGCAGACCGGTGAGCAGGCCCACGGTACGGGCCACCCGGGTGCGATGGGGATAGGCGTCGAACACACCGTCGTTGTGGGTCTTGCGGTAGGTTCTGAAATGCTTTTCAATTTCGGGGTTCAGCTTGTAGCCGTACTGCTCCAGAGCGGATTCGGCCATGCGCATACCGCCGTACAGGTTTACGATGCGCTTCAGGGGAGCGTCGGTTTGCAGGCCGACGATCACCTCGTTGTCCCGGTCAATATAGCCGGGAGCGAAGTTGTTGATGCCGGAGATGGCATCGGTTTCCACATCTAAGATCCCCTTGTGCAGCTCCTCTAAAATCAATTCATGGGACTTGTCCCAAACCTTCTGAGTGCGTTCGGACGTTGGGGCCAGAAAGCTCTCGTCACCGGCGTAGGGGGTGTAGTTCTTCTGAATGAAATTACGCACGTTGACGAGATGACGCCACTCGCCGGTACGAAAGCCCTTCCAGGCACTGCAGTTTACATCAATAGGCATAGTTTTATACGCTCCTGTCTATTTTATTTAAATATGAAATTCACGGTCAAAGCGCCGCTGCCAGTCAGCCAAGGCTTCCGGCGGCAGGGCGGGTACGTCCTCTAAGGAATACGGGATACCCAGTGCATGATACTTGTTCACACCCAGCGTGTGGTAGGGCAGCAGCTCCACCCGCTGAATGTTGCGGATCGTATGCAGATACGCGCGCAGCCCTTCCAGATGGGCGTCGGAATCCGTGAGTCCGGGGACTACCACATGGCGGATCCAAAGGGGTGTGCCGGCGTTTTGCACGGCGGAAAGAAATTGTAAAAACTCCTGCGGAGACTGTCCCGTGATGCGGTGGTAGCCGTCCAGCGAGAAGTGCTTGATGTCCAGCAAGACGAGGTCAGTATGGGCCAGAATTTCCTCGTAGCCGCCGCAGCCGCAGCCTGCGGTGTCAATGCAGGTGTGGATGCCCGCGTGTTTGCACAGGCGCAGGACCTCACATAAAAAGTCCTTTTGCAAGAGCGGCTCGCCGCCGGAAAAGGTAACGCCGCCGTTGTTGCCAAAATACGGCTTGAAGCGGAGAAGCTTGTTCACCAGCTGTTCAGGCGTGAAGATCTGCTCTTTTCCGCTGCGCATGGCCCAGGTGTCGGGGTTGTGGCAGTAGCGGCAGCGCAGGCGGCAGCCCTGAAAGAATACCACCGTGCGAATACCGGGGCCGTCCACAAGGCCCATGGATTCAATGGAATGGATGTATCCCTCGATCAAATAGAAAAACCTCCTTTTCAACAGATCAAATGATCCGTATAAAAAGAAAAAGCCGCACCGATCTGAGCTTTTTCTGCCCAGACGGTCGGCTGGTTTCACGATCATACTCCATGTGGTAACACCCACTTCCGTCAGTCATATGATCACCATGCCCATAGTATATGGGCTTTGGAAGCTTTTGTCAAGCACCAACGCGCGGTGACTTTCTCAACATGTATACGCCGGAGGAGTGGAATGCAGCGTGGCAGATAGCCAGAGCTTTGCCCGCAAGCTGAACAGGGAAGGGGTCAAACTCTATGGGTGACAGCCTGCGCTATCAGGATTGCTTTGAAAAGCGGCACATGACCTGCGCGGTGCGGAAATCTTAAATGGAGTGTGACGGCGGCAACGATTCAGTCATGCGGCAGACAATGGAGAAAATGCGAAAATGCAAGGTTCAACTTTATAGCGACCGAAAGGTTATACAGGCCGCTCCGAAATGCCACAGCTGTTTGAGTATTTCGCCTGTATGCAAAAGAAAGCACACCCGTTGACGCAGGGTTGGTGTCGCAGTGGGCAGATACATGAGAGACTGTGGCGTTTTACCGCAAAAACAGCATATACCATTATTTCATAGCAAACTATTGAAAAAAGTTATAGGCCATTCGACAAACTTTATGTGGAACTTTTTGGCTTCGACAGCCTATTATACTGTATTTACAGTATTTACAGCGGTAGGAGGGCCGTATATTTGCCAGAACAGGATGGGAGACCGGGACAGGGGATGCGGCATGCATTAAGTAAAAATAACGTAAATGCTTTGCTATCGACAAAGCGCTTACGTCATTTGAAACATTTTTGGACTTGCAAACTTGCAATGTGTAGAGTTATAATCATATCAAGAACGTAGCTGTATTAATATGGCCTGCCCCTCAGTAGGAACGGAGGAGCAGTTTCTAAGATACAGCTTGCTCAGTAGGCTGATCCGCCCGATTAGGGGGCCACCTCAAAAGGCGGAGAGTCTTCGCGTTAAATACAGGGAAGAATAATAGGAGGAATTACGTTCATGGCAAAAAACAAAGTGTTTAAGACGATGGACGGTAATGAGGCTGCCGCATACGTATCTTATGCGTTTACCGAGGTAGCTACCATTTACCCCATCACTCCTTCCAGCCCCATGGCTGACCATGTGGATGCATGGGCTACCAATGGCAAGAAGAACCTGTTTGGCCAGCCCGTAAAGCTGGTCGAGATGCAGGCGGAGTCCGGCGCGGCCGGCGCAATGCACGGCTCTCTGGAGACCGGCTCCCTGACCAGCACCTACACTGCTTCTCAGGGCTTACTGCTGATGATCCCGCCCATGTACCGTATCGCCGGCTCTCAGCTGCCCGGCGTTATGCACGTCTCTGCCCGTACCGTGGCAACCCACTCTCTGTCCATCTTCGGTGACCACTCCGACGTCATGGCCTGCCGCCAGACCGGTTGGGCACAGCTGGCTTCCGCCAGCGTGCAGGAGAGCATGGACTTGGGCGCCGTTGCCCACCTGTCTGCCATCAAGGGCTCTATCCCCTTCCAGCATTTCTTCGATGGCTTCCGGACCTCTCACGAGATCCAGAAGATCGAGGTTCTGGACTATGAGGATCTGGGCAAGATGCTGGATTGGGACGCTGTTCAGCGCTTCAAGGATCATGCCCTGAGCACCGAGCATCCCACTCTGCGCAACACCCTGCAGAATCCCGATACCTTCTTCCAGTCCCGCGAGGCCTGCAACAGCGCCTATGATGCGCTGCCCGCCATTGTCGAGGAGTACATGGGCAAGATCAACGAGGTCACTGGCCGCAACTATCAGTTGTTCAACTACTACGGTGCTCCCGATGCTGAGCGCGTTGTGGTGGCTATGGGCTCCGTCTGCGAGACCCTGCTGGAGGTTGTTGATTATCTGGTGGAGCGCGGCGAGAAGGTCGGCTTCATTCAGGTCCACCTGTTCCGTCCCTTCTCCATGGAGCGTCTGCTGGAGAAGATCCCCGCTACCTGCAAGTGCCTGACCGTTCTGGACCGCACCAAGGAGCCCGGCGCTCCCGGCGAGCCTCTGTATCTGGACGTGTGCGATGCCCTGTGGGAAGGCAAGCGTACCAACATCGAGGCTCTGTGCGGCCGCTATGGCCTGGGTTCCAAGGATACCACTCCTGCCCAGATGAAGGCCGTGTTCGACAACATGAAGGGTGAGAAGAAGAACCACTTCACCGTCGGCATCAACGATGACGTTACGCATCTGTCCCTGCCCGTTGGCGAGAATATCGTCACCGCCGGCAAGTCCATCATCTCCTGCAAGTTCTGGGGTTTGGGCTCCGATGGTACCGTTGGCGCCAACAAGAACTCCATCAAGATCATCGGTGACCACACCGACCAGTACGCTCAGGCTTACTTCGAGTATGACTCCAAGAAGTCCGGCGGCGTTACCAAGTCCCACCTGCGCTTTGGCCATGAGCCCATCCACAGCACCTACTATGTCACCATGGCTGACTTTGTGGCCTGCCACAAGACCTCTTACATCAAGGACTTCGATATCGTTTCCGAGATCAAGCCTCACGGCACCTTCCTGCTGAACACCAGCTGGACCGGCGCTGAGCTGGAGGAGCACCTGCCCAACCGTGTGAAGCGTCAGATCGCCGAGCGTGAGATCAACTTCTACACCATCGACGCTACCGCTATCGCTATGGAGCTGGGCCTGGGCAACCGCACCAACACCGTGCTGCAGGCTGCCTTCTTCAAGCTCTCCGGCATTATCCCCATTGAGGACGCCGTGAAGTACATGAAGGCCGCTATCGTCAAGTCCTACTCCAAGAAGGGCCAGAAGATCGTTGACATGAACAGTGCCGCCGTTGACAGAGGTGTTGACGCCGCCGTGAAGATCAACGTTCCCGAGTCCTGGAAGACTCTGGCTGACGATACCAAGGCTCCCGATGCAAGCCTGCCTCACTACATCCGTGAGATCCAGATCCCCGTCAACAAGCAGGCCGGCGATGCCATCCCCGTGAGCGAGTTCATGCCCTACGCTGATGGTGTTACCCCCTCTGAGACTTCTAAGTATGAGAAGCGCGGCATCGCTGTGAAGGTGCCTCAGTGGATTCCCGAGAACTGCATCGGCTGCAACAAGTGCGCTCTGGTCTGCCCCCATGCTGCGATTCGTCCCTTCCTGCTGAACGCGGAGGAAGAGGCTGCTAAGCCCGCCGCCTTCGTCACCAAGGAGGCCAAGGGCAAGGGCTTCGAGGGCCTGACCTTCCGTATGCAGGTCGATCCTCTGGACTGCCAGGGCTGCGGCGCCTGCGCCAATGTCTGCCCCGCCAAGGAGAAGGCTCTGGTCATGGAGCTGCTGGATACCCAGATGCCCGAGCAGGAGAACTGGGAGCATGCCCTGACCCTGTCCACCAAGACCAACCCCATGGACAAGTTCACCGTCCGCGGTTCTCAGTTCGAGCGTCCTCTGTACGAGTTCAGCGGCGCCTGCGCCGGCTGCGGCGAGGCTCCTTACATGAAGCTTATGTCTCAGCTGTTCGGTGACCGGATGTTCGTTACCTCCGCTACCGGTTGCGCTTACGTTGTGGGTTCCTCCACTCCTTCCTTCCCCTATGTGGCCAATGAGAAGGGCCATGGTCCTGCCAACTCTAACTCCCTGTTCGAGGATAACGCCGAGTATGCCCTGGGCATGAAGCTGTCCATCGACCAGATGCGTCGTCAGATGGCTGCTCACGCCGAGGCTGTGGTGGCTTCTACCTCCGACGCTGCTCTGAAGAGCGCTCTGGAGGCTTGGCTGGCTGAGGGCGATAACGGCGATAAGACCCGTGCTCTGTCCGAGGCTGTTGTGGCTGCTCTGAACGCCACTGCTGAGACCTCTGATGATATCGCCTTCCTGAAGGCCAACAAGGATGCTCTGCCCAAGAAGAGTGTCTGGATGTACGGCGGCGATGGTTGGGCTTACGATATCGGCTTCGGCGGTCTGGACCATGTCCTGGCCTCCGGTGCTGACGTGAACGTCCTGGTTGTCGATACCGAGGTGTACTCCAACACCGGCGGTCAGGCTTCCAAGGCCACTCAGCTGGGTGCTGTGGCTCAGTTCGCCAACGGCGGTAAGAGAACCGGCAAGAAGGATCTGGGCGCCATCGCCATGACTTATGGCAATGTCTATGTTGCTCAGGTCGCTATGGGTGCCAACGAGCAGCACCTCATCACGGCTCTGAAGGAAGCTGAGGCACATCACGGTCCCTCCATCCTCATCGCTTACGCTCCCTGCATCAACCACGGTATCTCCAAGGGCATGAGCCAGGCTCAGCTGGAGGAGAAGCTGGCCAGCGAGTGCGGCTATTGGCCCCTGTGGCGCTATGTGCCCGAGCTGAAGGCCGAGGGTAAGAATCCGTTCATCCTGACCAGCAAGGAACCCAATGGCCAGTTGCTGGACTTCATGATGGGCGAGACCCGTTTCGCTTCTCTGACCAGAACCTTCCCCGAGACTGCCAAGGTCCTGTTTGCCGAGGCCGAGGAGTTCTGCGCTCAGCGCTATGCCAAATACAAGCATCTGGCTGAGCAGTAATTGTCGGTCAGAATCAGCACGAAACGTGAAATTGGTGTGAAAGCAAACCTTGCTTTCTGATGTAATCTCGTCTTGTATGGGTACAAGCTCAAATGCAGCAGCGACTCAGGAAAACAACTGAGGTTACATATCCGTTTTCTGTTTTTACTCTTACCATACTCTCTCCGCATAAAAGGCTCTCTGGCATAATGCCAGAGAGCCTTTTGCATATAATTGGGAAACGATCATGATGTACCGCTGTGCCGCGTTACCCGCACGGGCAGCGTATTCGATCACCATGCATTCCGCAACAGCAGGTTGCTTGTCATACCGATAACTTTGGGGTATGATGACCGTGAGGTGATGATCGCATGGATACAAAGGATATGATTCTGGAACTCAGGACAAAGATGGGACTGTCACAGGACGAGCTTGCGGAAAAGGTGTTTGTGACCCGCCAGGCGGTCTCGCGTTGGGAAAACGGTGAAACAACGCCGAATATCGAAACCCTGAAGCTGCTCTCAAAGCTCTTTGATGTCTCCATCAATACGCTGCTCGGCTCACCGAGACAGCTTATCTGTCAATGCTGCGGGATGCCCCTTGCAGACGGGGACATCAGCAGGGAGCCAGACGGCTTTTTCAATGAGGAGTACTGCAAGTGGTGCTATGCTGACGGCGAGTATATGTACCACGATTTAGACGATCTGATCGAGGTCTGCGTGCAGAACATGGCCAGCGAGGAATTTCCCGCCGAACAGGCGCGGGCCTACCTGAAGGATACGCTGCCCAAGCTCAATTACTGGAAGCGGTATGAAAACCTTGGCGGCGCGGAAGCCTTTGCGCAGTATAAGCAGACGTTGATGGATGAATTCAACGATCTGCATATTGACGGGATGCCCAAGGTGGAAAAGCTCAGCGCGCTTGTAGGCAAGTATATCAACCTTGCATACCGCCTTCCCAACGGAAAAACCGTCAAATTCCTTGACGATCAGGCGACCTACCTCGGCAACCAGCTGGAATGTGAGTTTGGCGGCGACCGCTGCTTCGGCATTGCCGCAAATATGGATTTTCTGCTGGTCTGCACCTATGAGGAAAACGGCAAAAACCCGGAGCTGGTCGTTTACAAGAAGAGATAGCAAAAATCAGATGCACGCCGTGAGACGTGCATCTGATTTTCTTTGACTGAACAGGCTGACGGAAAAGGGCGCGTCTGTGTGCCGATCCTGCAGGGAATCTGCCAGCGGGCAGGCATGTTCTGTAAGGACGCGGGCAAAACGCCCATGATCCAGCGCCAGCGGTGTGATTACCGAGCAGGTATTTGACTTGGATCGATCACACACCAGAAGCTGGCTGCACCTTCCGTGATGCGAACGGCCTTTTTGCAGTGAAACCTATCAAAAATTGACAATATGGCTCAAATCAGGTAGGATTGCAGAGAGAAAGCAGCTGGCTTTTGCGGGGAAGAACGTATTCATGGAGGCTTCTAATGAGTGAAATGATAGAGAATACAGGCATGGACCGGCAGAAATTGAAAACGTTCATCTTGGAAACCTATCCGGCAAGCGCGGACCGTCCGTGGCTCCAATATCCCAATTATGAGGTGTTCCGCCACAGCAGCAATCAAAAATGGTTTGCGGTTATTATGGATTTGCCGAAAAGCAAGCTCGGACTGCAGGGGGAGGAGCGGGTAGACGCTGTCAACTTGAAATGCGGTCCCATTCTGGCAGGCTCGCTGCTGATGGAGAACGGCTTTTTTCCAGCCTATCATATGCGGAAGGACAGTTGGATTACCGCTGCGCTGGATGGCAGTGTGGCGGATGACAAAATTAAAATGCTGCTCGATGTAAGCTATCAGGCAACAGCGCCAAAAGTACGCAAAAAAAGGGCTGACAGCGTTTGAAAGGGAAAACGGCAGCTGCTGAATCGAAAGGAAAAGGGGAGGGCAGGCTCCTCGGTGGGTTCAGACACGAGAGAATCTTAACGATTTTTAGCAAAAACACGTCTTGACAACGGGCAGAAAACCGTGTATTCTTCGTTCAAAAGGGAGTAGCTTGCACAGCTTTGTGTATCCGTTGGCGTCAGTACGGGCCGTTTGGCTCCGCTGCGGATTGAAATGGCGAGACTTTTGTATCAATGTGAAGGCATTGACGCAAAAGGGCTCGCCTTTTTTGCGTCCGCCGAAAGGAGACACAGTACATGAAGCAGGAAAAGAACATTTGGGAACAATCTCGCGTGGAGCTGTTCCAGAAACTGGATTGCCGGGAGACCGGCCTATCACAGGAGGATGCGGCGCTCCGTTTGTTGAAATACGGTGCCAACGAACTGCACGCCGGCAAGCAAAAGAGTGTTTGGCAGATTTTTCTGGGGCAGTTTGCGGATTTTCTGGTGTTGATCCTCATTCTGGCCGCCGTCATCTCCGCCTGTATGGGGGACGTAGAGAGTATGATCGTCATTCTGGCGGTCATCACCATGAATGCCGTTCTGGGAACCGTCCAGACGGTGAAGGCATCCGCGTCGCTGGATAGCCTGAAGCAGATGTCCGCCCCCACCGCCAAGGTACTGCGGGACGGTCAGATCGTACAGATCCCCGGCCGAGAGGTGGTTCCCGGTGATGTGGTCATATTGGAGGCGGGAGATTCCGTCTGTGCCGACGGACGCCTGTTGGAGTGTGCCAGTCTGAAATGCGCGGAGAGTGCTCTCACCGGCGAAAGCCTGCCGGTGGAAAAGGATACGGAGCCGCTCAGCGGAGAAACGGCCTTAGGCGACCGAAAGAACATGGTGTTCTCCGGCAGCTTTGTCACCTATGGGCGGGGCCGCTTTCTGGTGACGGCCACCGGCATGGACACGGAAATGGGCAAGATCGCCCAGCTTCTGAAAAACACGGAGGAACGGAAAACGCCGCTGCAGGTCAGTCTGGACCAGTTCGGCAGAAAGCTGTCCATCATCATTCTGGTGATCTGCGCAGTGCTGTTTGGCGTCAGCGTGCTGTGGCGGCACGAAAACGTGATGAACGCCTTCCTCTTCGCCGTCGCTTTGGCAGTGGCGGCCATCCCCGAAGCCCTCAGTTCCATCGTGACCATCGTGCTGTCCTTCGGCACCCGGAAAATGGCCAAGGAAAACGCCATCATCCGCCATTTGCAGGCGGTGGAGGGGCTTGGCAGCGTGTCAGTCATCTGCTCGGATAAAACCGGTACGCTGACCCAGAACCGCATGACGGTGCGCAAGCTCTACACCGGAGGCGAGGTGATCGACGCCAAGGACGCGGACTTCCGGGACCCGTTACAGGAGCCGCTGCTGCGGACGGCCCTGCTGTGCAGCGATGCGGTCATCAGCGGGGATACGGAGATCGGAGACCCCACGGAAACGGCACTGGTGCGGCTGGGGGAGACCAACGGCTTTGACGAGGATCTTGTCCGGGACCGCTGGCCCCGCCTGACGGAGATCCCCTTCGATTCCGACCGGAAAATGATGTCCACGGTCCACAAGCTGGCGGGGGGCTTGATGCTGGTCACCAAGGGCGCGACGGACGTGCTGCTGGACCGCTGCGTGGTGACGCCGGAGGAACGGACGAGGATCGAACAGGTCAACGAACAGTTTTCCAACGAGGGCCTGCGGGTGCTGGCCTTCGCCTGCCGCAGCGTGGACAGCACGGCCATCACTCTGGCGGATGAAAACGGCCTGACCTTCCTCGGCCTCATCGCCATGATGGACCCGCCTCGTGAGGAATCCAAGGCGGCGGTGGCGGAGTGTATCCGCGCCGGCATCCGCCCCATCATGATCACCGGCGACCACAAGATCACGGCGGCGGCCATTGCCCGTGAAATCGGTATTCTCCAAGACGGCACGGAGGCCGTGGAGGGCGCGGTCATCGACGGCATGAGCGATGAGGAGCTGCAGGACTTTGTGCCGAAGGTCAGCGTCTATGCCCGTGTGTCCCCGGAGCATAAGATCCGCATCGTCCGGGCGTGGCAGCAGCGGGGCAATCTGGTAGCCATGACCGGCGACGGTGTCAATGACGCTCCCGCTCTCAAGCAGGCGGACATCGGCGTTGCCATGGGCATCACGGGAACGGAGGTGGCCAAGGATGCCGCCGGTATGGTGCTGGCGGACGATAACTTCGCCACCATCGTAAAGGCCGTGAAGAATGGCCGGAACGTGTATGCAAACATCAAGCGGGCCATTCAGTTTCTGCTCTCTGGCAATACGGCGGGCATTTTGACGGTGCTCTACGCCTCTCTGATGGGACTGCCCGTGCCCTTTGCGGCAGTGCACCTGCTGTTCATCAACCTGCTGACGGACTCTCTGCCCGCCATCGCCCTTGGCTTGGAGCCTCACACCGACGAGGTCATGTCGGAAAAGCCCCGGCCCCGGAACGAAGGCATCCTGACCAAGCCCTTCCTGTTCAGCGTGGGCATCGAAGGACTGGTCATCGCCGCCGCCACCGTCACGGCCTTCTATCTGGGGCTGAACGCCGGCGGTGCCGCTGCTGGGCAGACCATGGCCTTCGCCACCCTGTGCCTGAGCCGGCTGTTCCACGGCTTTAGCTGCAAATCCCAGCATCCGGTGCTGCTGACCCGCCACTTCTGGAACAACCGTGCCCTGTTGGGTGCCTTTGCCATCGGCGCGCTGCTGTTGGGGCTGGTGCTGCTGGTTCCCGCGCTGGAACCGCTGTTCGCTGTTGCTCCCCTATCCGCTGGGATGGTGGGGGCCATCGTAGGACTGGCCTTCGGCTCCATGGTGGTCATCCAGCTTTTGAAGCTGCTGCGGCGGTAAGGCCGCAGGCATTGTGCGGTAAACAGAATCATGCCGAAAAATTTACCATTTCTTGATGGAAATCCGATTCCTTGCATGATACAGTAAAAGAAGATGGAATATTAACAAGAAGGGCAGGAGGAACAACATGGAGAAGACTCCCATCAATTTTAACGAGAAAAAAGGCTTCATCTGCGATATGGACGGCGTCATCTACCACGGCAACCGCATTCTGCCGGGGGTGGCGGAGTTCATTCAGTGGCTGCATGATGAGGACAAGGAATATCTCTTTCTTACCAACAACAGCGGCTATACGCCCCGGGAGCTGAACCAGAAGCTGGCCCGCATGGGCCTTGATGTGCCGGAGGAGCACTTCTATACCAGTGCACTGGCCACCGCCGCCTTCCTGCGGGAGCAGGCACCGGGCTGCTCCGTGTTTGCCATCGGCGAGGCGGGACTGCTCAACGCCCTCTATGACGCAGGCATCACCATGAACGATGTGAACCCCGACTATGTGGTGGTAGGCGAGGGGCGCAGCTATTCGCTTGACACCCTCACGAAAGCCACAAATCTGGTGATGCAGGGGGCCAAGCTCATCGGTGCCAACTCCGATGTCTCCGGCCCCATTGAAAACGGCATCGCCCCTGCCTGCCGTGCCCTCATCGCACCTATTGAGATGGCAACGGGCAAGCAGGCCTACTTCTGCGGCAAGCCCAACCCGCTGATGATGCGGACAGGGCTGAAAAAGCTGAACTGCCACTCCGGTGAGGCGGTGATGGTGGGCGACCGCATGGATACCGACGTGATCTCCGGCATGGAGAGTGGTATGTCCACGGTGTTGGTGCTCTCCGGCGTTTCCACGCGGGAGACCCTCAAGACCTACGCCTACCGCCCCAGCATCGTGCTGGACGGCGTGGGCGATATCGCCGCCATGGCCCGCAGAGAGAAGGCATAAACTGCACAACTCACTGTACCAGGCGCAAATCTGCAAAGTGGATGCAGAAATGGGAGGACGTTTTCGTCCTCCCTTATTTTTGCGATGCAAAAGCATAGTATAATAAGAAATGTGCCATTTCCTCGCCCCCTGCGGGGCAACCGGAAATAATGCACGAGAACTTCATGCACTGGCATTTGTGCATGTTCGTGATGCGCTGCTCATAAATAAAGTTTTATGCCTATGTTCACGCTGCCCGCAAGTCAGGTGAAGATTCAGACATCATTCCGACCGATCCCAGTAGGGATAATCCGTAAATACGAACTTGCCTGCCGCGTTTTTTCCAGTCGGCAGCTCCACATAGACTGTGCTGCCGTCCGGCGGCATGCTGACGCCCATCACCACCGTGAATTTCCCGGCGCCGTCATCCCGGACGTGATCCGCCCAGCTGTTGTAGGAGGTCTCACCCCTGTTTTTCTTGTACGCCGTATAGACGTTGCCGTTATATTCAAGCAGATCCTTGCTCGCAATGGCGGCATTCAGGGTCTTATCCGTAAATTCCTTGGAAAAGACCGCTAAGAATTTTTCTCGAACCTGTTCAATGGTGTAGACGCCGTCCCGGGCGGGGAACATGGGCAGGTACTTCCGCCCCTGAATTTGGACGGGACTCATGCCCTCGGAATACTCCCCGGCGAAGGTGAGGCGCAGCCAAAGACTTCGGGCCTGCTCCGACAGCTCCCACGCTTCCTCTTCGTACAGAGTCGAGCCGTCCTCCGGGTAAAATTCATACCCGTTCACACCTCGGAGACTTTCGATAATGACGGCTTACATTACCGGAAACCGTGTTGTCCCAGTATTCCGAGCGGATAAAATGCTCTAAATGGACACCGGTCTCCGTTTTATAGCCCTCGTAGACATAGCTCTGCGCGGACATACCGCTTTCCGACAGGGAAAAATGCTGGAACTCCATAGGCGCACCTCCGTGGTCGGCAAAATCACCGGGATCGTCGGAACCGCCGTTCTGTTTGGAGAAGCACGCGGAAAAAATCAGAGGAAAGATGCAGAGAAGCGCGAGACAGATCAGCAGCTTTTTCAAATTACATTCCCTCCTTATTTTGCGGAATCATGACAAGACTGACTTCGGTCATGGTAAAATCCTACAATTATAGTGCACCATCTTCCTTGCGGAATGAGATGATCCGGTTTGTGTGGTCGACCCAAATCGCGCAGATTTCCTGCGGGCGGCGGTCTTCTTTCATCGGCGGTTCTCCATGATATAATTTTAGATAAAACGGCTTGCCGCCTGTTGATGAGCAGACGGCAAGCCGTATGGCTGCTTCAGCAGCCTCGCATCCGGCGCACAACAGCGCGCCGAAGCTGTTTATTCAACGATGACAGAGGTGCCGGAAACGATCTTCTTGGGCTCCTTCTTGGGGATCAGGACGGTCAGCACACCGGATTCATACTTGGCCTTCACATCCTCGGCCTTCACATCACCCACATAAAAGCTGCGGGAGCAGGCACCGGCATAGCGCTCCTGACGCAGAACGCGGCCCTTCTTGTCCTCTTCGTCCTTGTCCAGACCCTTCTGGGCGCTGACGGTCAGATAGCCGTCCTTCACGTCCACATGGATCTCGTCCTTCTGGAAGCCGGGCAGCTCCACTGCGAAGCGGTAAGCCTTGGCGTCATCCGTTTCGCGGATATCGGTCTTCATCAGGTTTCTCTCGTGCTTGCCAAACAGGGGGCTGTGACCGCCGAAGAAACTGTTGTCAAAGAAATCGTCAAACATGTTTTCACCATAGATGCTGGGTACCATAATAATTCCTCCATTCGAGATGAAATTACAAAATTGAATCGCGGAAACAGGGCGGCACGTTCTGATCGCACAAGCAAACGCTGCCTGCGGCGATCTTCGACCCATCGGCTGCCATGCTCGGAATGTGCATCAGTTACTGCACATCACCCTGGCTGCTTCCTTTTTCCCTCTTTCTGCTGTATAGTTTATCTTTTTTCCTTGCAAAAACAAGAAACTGTGGGTACAATAAAAAAAGAGATGCTTGTGCTGAAAGCACAAGTGGAAAGGGGCTGAGGACGATGGGAGACACACAGTGGGAAAACTGCGGCGCTGAGACGCTACTGGAGGAATTCTTCGCGCAGGATGATCTCAGACAACTGGCGGAAAGCGCAGGCAAGATTCTGGACTGTCCGCTGCTGGTGCTGGACGATACCTTTCATGTGGCGGCATACCGCCTGCCGCAGGGATTCTCCGATGAGCTTTTTCAAAACGTTGTGAGCTGCGGCGAGATCACCTATGAAGCCGGTGTGCTTATCAGCAGAAGCCCGGCCCTTTCGGAAGGGCGGGCGGACTTTCTACAACTGCCGGGCAGTCCGTATCCCCGGCGGTTTGCGCTCCTTGTCAGCGCGGGGGTCCAGCTTGGCTGCCTCATCTGCGTGGACACGGACGGACATCTGGAAAAAATTCCCGCTCAGACATGGGAACTGGTGGAGCGCATCCTCGCCAAGCAGTTGTTTGTGGAGGCCAGCCGGCAGAACAAGCCCTTTGAGACCGCAGAGGACATACTCATGCATTTGCTGGACGGCGGCTTTTCCTCTGCTGCGTATTTTCAGCTTCAGGCCGCCAATACCTATCTTGCGGACTTCCACCCGCGGACCTTCGCATTGGTGGACCTGACGGCCTATCGCAGCGTTTACGCCGGGAAGTGCCGGTTGAAGGAGGTACTGGAGGCGCGGCTTCCGGACAGCCACCCCTTTCTGTACAAGGGCGATGTGTTCCTGTTCCTGCACGAGGACGAGGGGGCTCAGGCGTTTGATGCTCTGGCGGAGGAATTCCACCTTAAGGTCCTCATCTCCGAGCCGCTGGACGAGCTTTTCGACCTGCCCAAGCTTTACCCCACCGCGCGGGAAGCGCTGGAGCTGATGCGGGATGAGCGTTTTCACGGGGAACGGGTCTGCTCTGCGGCGCAGCTCCGCATACCTCTGCTGCTGAAAAATCTGGAGGGGCGCGGCGGTCTGATCTCCGTAGAACTGCGCCGCTTGGCCGCCCATGACCGGGAAAAGAACACGCAATACTGCGAAACGCTCTACTATTACCTGATTTGCTGTCGCTCTCTGAAAAAGACCTGCGATGCGCTCTACACCCACCGCAACACGGTGCTTTACCGCATCCGCAGGTTGCAGGAGGATTTCGACATTCCTCTGGATGACCCGTCCCTCCATGCCGACCTGCTGCTGGGCGTATCACTCATCCTGTTTGAAACCAAGGGACCGGATTTCTTCCTCAGTGCGCCGCAAGCTGAAGCGTAATATGCCGGAATTTTTGCAAACAGAAAAGGATGATATCACGATGAAAGAAAACCGAAAGCTTTTAAGAGAAGTTCTCAAGGATATCCGCCATGACATGACGGACGAGGAAGTGCTGAACCTGCTGGCGGACAGCAAAATTTCCGAAAACCCTGCGGGTGAGAAGGAAAAATACACCCTCGGCCAGCGGGCGGCGGACGCCATCGCGAAATTTGCGGGGAGTTGGGCATTCATTTTTTCCTTCACCGGCGTGCTGATCCTCTGGATGGTGGTCAACACACTGCTGGCGGCAAAGGCCTTCGACCCCTTTCCCTTCATTTTGCTGAATCTGGTGCTCTCCTGTGTGGCGGCCATTCAGGCGCCGCTCATTATGATGAGCCAGAACCGGCAGGAGGAAAAGGACCGCCGCCGTGCCGAGAACGATTACAAGGTGAATCTCAAAACGGAAATTATGATTGAGGATCTCTACGATAAAGTAAACGCCATCCTTGCCAGGCAGTCCGCCCTGGAAAAGCATCTGGCAGGGCAGGAGAAGGGAACACCGAAAGCGGACGGTGAAAAATAAACGTGCTTTGAGGCTTGTACCTTTTTTGTAAATTCAAGCATGATTTTAGAAGGATCAACAAAAACTGGGATATCCAACAGGATGTCCCGGTTTTTGCTTCAGGTGCCTGCTTGCTGTTCCTTGGATTTGCTGGAGACTGTGCAATCACGGTCAGCTTGTATATGACGAATTTTATTTAGTACTATTATTTCACAATAGACACAATATCTTGTGCTTTCGCGGTTGACAGAACGGGCCCGCCATTATATACTTAAACTCTAAGAGACGATCAGCGGGAGGGAGAGATGCGTATGCGGATCGGCGGACTGCAAAAGGTAACGCTGCTGGACTACCCCGGCAAAGTGGCCTGCACGGTGTTTTTGCCCGGCTGCAATCTGCGCTGCCCCTTCTGCCACAATCCCGCTTTGGTCCTGCCGGACCGTGCGACCGGCGGCCTTTCCACGGAGAAGCTTCTGGCCTTTTTGGAGACCCGCCGAGGAAAGCTGGACGGCGTGTGCGTCACCGGCGGGGAGCCGACCTTGTACGAGGATCTTCCGGCGCTGCTGCGGCAGATCCGGGCGCTGGGCTTTGCCGTGAAGCTGGACACCAACGGCACCAACCCCGACATGCTGGAAGCGCTGGCGCAGGAGGGGCTGCTGGACTATGCTGCCATGGACATCAAGAACAGCCCGGACCGCTATGCGGAGACCTGCGGCGGCGTGGATCTTCTGGGACCGGTGAAGCGGAGTGCCGCACTGCTGATGGCTGGCGCCGTGGACTATGAGTTCCGCACCACCGTCTGCGCACCGCTGCACACACCGGAGGAGATGGCCGGGATCGGCCGTTGGCTCAAGGGTGCGAAGCGCTATTTCCTTCAACCCTTTGTAGACTCCGGCGAACTGGTGGGCAGCGGCATGAAGCCCCTGACAAAAGAAGAGATCGAAGCGCTGCGGGACAGCGTTTTGCCTGATATTCCCAGCACACAGATCCGTGGACAATAGAGAAAAGGAGAAGAGGACCATGTATCAAGTCATCAAGCGGGACGGCCATGTTGCCGAATTCAGTCTCAACCGTATCTCCAGTGCCATTATGAAAGCCTTTGACGCCACCCATATTCCCTATGCCCCGGATGTGATCGACCTGCTTTCCTTGCAGGTCACGGCGGATTATGCCGATAAGATCCGGGATGGCCGGATCGATGTGGAGACCATTCAGGACAGCGTGGAGGCCGTTCTTCAGCGGGCCGGCTACGCGGAAGTGGCCAAGGCCTACATTCTCTACCGCAAGAACCGGGAAAAGCTGCGGAACATGAGCTCCACCATTCTGGACTACAAAAAGCTGGTGGACGATTATCTGCGGGTGTCCGACTGGCGGGTAAAGGAAAACTCCACCGTCACCTACTCCGTGGGCGGATTGATCCTGTCCAACTCCGGCGCCATCACAGCCAATTACTGGCTCAGCGAGATTTATGACGAGGAGATCGGCAGCGCCCACCGCAACGCGGACCTCCATATCCATGATCTGTCTATGCTCACCGGTTACTGCGCCGGTTGGAGCCTGAAGCAGCTCATTCAGGAAGGGTTAGGGGGTGTGACGGGGAAGATCACCAGCGCCCCGGCCAAGCACTTGGCTACTTTATGCAACCAGATGGTGAATTTCCTGGGCATTATGCAGAACGAGTGGGCGGGTGCGCAGGCATTTTCCAGCTTTGATACCTATCTTGCCCCCTTTGTCCGGATGGATAAGCTCGGCTACAATGAAGTCAAGCACTGCGTCGAGAGCTTTGTCTATGGCGTCAACACCCCCAGCCGCTGGGGCACACAGGCCCCGTTCTCAAACATCACTCTGGACTGGACCGTACCCGCCGATCTGGCCGGTCAGCCTTGTATCGTGGGCGGCAAGCCCATGAGCTTTACCTATGGCGACTGCCAGCCGGAGATGGACATGATCAACAAGGCATTCATCGAGGTCATGATCGAAGGCGACGCCAACGGCCGCGGCTTCCAGTATCCCATCCCTACCTATTCCATCACCAAGGACTTTGACTGGTCCGAGACGGAGAACAACCGGCTGCTCTTTGAGATGACCGCCAAATACGGAACGCCTTACTTCTCCAACTACATCAACTCCGACATGGAGCCCAGCGACGTGCGCAGCATGTGCTGCCGCCTGCGCCTGGACCTCCGGGAACTGCGGAAAAAGAGCGGCGGCTTCTTCGGCAGCGGCGAGTCTACCGGCTCCGTGGGCGTTGTGACCATCAATCTGCCCCGTATTGCGTATCTTGCCAAGGATGAAGCGGATTTCTTCGCCCGGCTGGATCACATGATGGACATAGCTGCCCGCAGTCTGAAGATCAAACGCACCACCATCGGGCGGCTGATGGAGGAGGGGCTGTACCCCTACACCAAGCGCTACCTCGGCAGCTTCGACAATCACTTTTCCACCATCGGCCTCGTCGGCATGAACGAGGCGGGTCTGAACGCCAACTGGCTCCGCAAGGACCTCACCCATGAGGAGACGCAGGACTTTGCCGTTCGGGTGCTGAAGCACATGCGGGAGCGGCTGAGCGACTATCAGGAGCAGTATGGAGACCTCTACAATCTGGAGGCCACCCCTGCCGAGTCCACCTCCTATCGTCTTGCCAAGCACGATAAGGCACAGTACCCCAATATCATCACCGCCCACGAGGGCGGGACGCCCTACTACACCAATTCCAGCCACCTGCCTGTGGGCTACACGGAGGACGTGTTCGCCGCACTGGACGTACAGGACAAGCTCCAGACCCTCTACACCAGCGGCACGGTGTTCCACACCTTCCTGGGCGAAAAGCTGCCCGATTGGCGGGCAGCGGCGGCGCTGGTCCGCAAGATCGCGGAGAACTACGAGCTGCCGTACTATACGCTGTCTCCCACCTATTCCGTCTGCGCAGACCACGGCTATCTGGCCGGGGAGCAGTTCACCTGCCCCATCTGCGGACGGAAAACGGAGGTTTACAGCCGCATCACCGGCTACTACCGCCCGGTGCAGAACTGGAATGACGGCAAGAGTCAGGAGTATCAGGACAGAAAAACCTATCAGGTGAGCAGTGCGGCGCAGCCCCATGCAGCCGCTCCGGCGAAAGAAGTGAAAGAGACCGCGCCCGTTTCGGGGAAAGCAGACCGTTACACGCTCTTCGTCACGGCCACCTGCCCCAACTGCCGGGCGGTGAAGCCGCTGCTGCAAAAGGCGGGCGTTCCCTATGAGGAAAAGGATGCCGCACAGTATGCGGAGGAGGCAAAGGCACTTGGCCTGCGGCAGGCTCCCACGCTGGTGGTTTGGGGAGAGGAACCCACTCTCTATGTGGGCGCAGCCCAGATCAAGGCGTTCCTCCGGGAGTATGCCCAATGATAGAGCTTGCTGTGATCGGCGGCGGTCCCGCCGGACTGACGGCCGCCCTGTATGCCGCACGGGCGGGACGCTCCGTTGCCGTATTCGAGGGCAGCGGTTTCGGCGGGCAGATCACCCTCTCGCCGCTGGTGGAGAATTATCCCGGCCTTGGCGCGGTCAGCGGCATGGAACTGGGGGACCGAATGTATGCCCAGGCGGAAGCGGCCGGGGCGGAGCTGACCTTCAGCGGGGTACAGAGGATCGAACGAAACACGGGCGGCACGTTCCTTTTGGAAACGGAGGACGGGCCTGTGTCGGCCCGGGCGGTGATTTATGCCGCCGGAGCGAAGCACCGGACGCTGGGGCTGCCCGGTGAAGAAGAACTGGTAGGCCGCGGCGTCAGCTATTGCGCCCTGTGCGATGGCCCGTTCTTTGACGGACAGGACGTAGCAGTGGCCGGCGGCGGCAACACCGCCTTTGAGGATGCTCTGTTTCTGGCCGAACGCTGCCGCAGCGTGACACTGATCCACCGGAGAAAAACCTTCCGGGCGGAGCAGGCACTGGTGGAGCAGGCGGCCCAACGGAAAAATCTTACCATCCTGACGGATACGGTCATCACCGATCTCCACGCCGATAACGGAGAGCTGGAACACCTTTTGTTGAAAAATGCCGACGGACGGGAGACGCGGCTCCCGGTCAGCGGGCTGTTCGTGGCCTTTGGCCGCGTTCCCGATACGGAAATGGCCGCGGCACTGGCGGAACGGGATCAAGAGGGGTATCTCCTGACCAATGACCGGATGGAAACGGCCGCACCGGGCTTTTTTGCGGCAGGCGACTGTCGGCACAAGCAGGTACGGCAGCTGACCACGGCGGTTTCGGACGGCACCTTGGCTGCGGTCTCCGCCTGCCGGTGGCTGGCGGAACAGTGACGCGCACCGGATCATCCCAACAATCAAAGCAAAGAGAGGATACGCTTATGAACGATGAACGCTACTCCATTATTTATTCCAGCAGAACGGGAAATACCAGACTGCTGGCTGAGGCGATCCGGGAGAGCCTTCCGGCGGATCTGTGCAATCATTTCGGCACGGACGAAGCCGGTGCGGTCGAATCCGAAAAGCTGTATGTTGGCTTCTGGACGGATAAGGGGACTGCGGATGAAGCGGCGCTTGCGCTTTTGAAGCGCCTGAAAAACAAGAAGATTTTCCTGTTCGGTACGGCGGGCTTCGGCGAAAGCGAGGCGTATTTTCAAAAGGTGCTGGATCGGGTAAAGGAGAGCATCGACGAGAGCAATTCAATCATCGGCACTTATATGTGCCAAGGCAAAATGCCCATGGCGGTCCGGGAGCGGTATGAAAAAATGAAGCAGCAGCCCAACCCGGCTCCCAATCTGGACGGACTGATCCGGAATTTTGACCGCGCCCTCGCCCATCCGGATGACCATGACCTTGAAGAATTGAAACAGGCTGTGCGGAGAGGGGAGGACAGTTGATATGAGATGGTTCTATGAGCTTGCGTGGCTGTGGAAGGGGCTGGGGATCTCCCTGCTGGCAGCCGCAGCCTGTATGGTGTGTGTCTGGCTGGTGTGCAGAGCCGCCGGAAAGCGGCTTCGGACCGGCATCGCGGTTTTGGCCGCTGCCGCGGGCTTTGCGGCCGCCGTTGTGGTGATCCTCCTCCTCGCCCAGACTCCAACCCCGATTTAAAAGAACCCTCCGTCGCCCGTAAACGGGGACGGCAGCGGGAATATGCCGAGTGGAAAGCAAAGCAGCAGGCCGAACAAGAGAACAAGGTATAACAGAGGCGGGAACATCTTAACCGATGCTCCCGCCTTGTTATACTTTTAACTGCTCTCATTCTATACCTAAGAATCAACAATGTCAAAAGGAAAGTAAAAAAAGTCATTACTATGAGCTAAGCCGAAAATAATTCGGTATTTACCGACAGATAGTTGGTCATAGTCCGTCAGAAAAAAATCTACATTCATTGTCTCTCCTGATGGGATGTAAAGAAGATTATCTGTATCTCTTATATGAGGGGATTTTTTTACAATAACCCATGTTTCATTAATATTTTGTTCGAGATATGGCAGATAGAGTTCCGGGCTATTATCGCTATGATTTGTTATGCAAAGAGATATCTGCTTAGTATCAATAGTGTATTGTGCTTGCACAGCCTGAATAGAGAATCCGCTTACCGGGGTCAAATTTTGATAAGGGGATTTGGGGGATTGAGAGGGTTTAATTAAATAGAACAAAAGAATACACAAGATGACTGTTGGGACACTGGCAAAGACTCTTTTTTTCATGGTATACTCCTTCCTTTTCCTCTGTCCATCGCCGTTTACTTCTTCCCTTTTAGAATATTCCAAACTGTTGATATTGTTAGTTACATCTATATAGACGCTAAATTTTTTAAAATATTCCCATTTTTATCATTATAGTGTAAAATATAAACAAAGGCAAGGACAAGAATTGTCCCTGCCTTTGCTTACTATAGAACATTTTCAATAGAAATGATAAATCCGAACACATTACCAACTTGGATAATGTAGTTCGGATTATCATTACTTGGTCCGAGTGGCGAGACTTGAACTCGTCGATGGGCGAAACGGGGTGTGATACCCCTTATTTTTTTGTGCTGAGACATGCGCTTTTCAAGGTTGCAAGCGTCAATTCATGTCTCCTGATGTTATCGCCTGATAGAGCCTAAAGGGAAAACGTAAGGGAAAACTTTTATTACTTACAAGCACTCAATCGCATTTCTGCCGTAGCTTCATTTAAAGTTGGAGCGCGTCAGTGCTTATCAGGCCAGCCCTGCTTCTTCCAAAGAATCATATAAACGGACAACTTGGACACCGCCTGGGTTTGAAAGAGATGCCTTCATAAGCGGTCCACTCGTTGCGCCGTTATTCCCACCTTGATAGAAATATACATACTGACCTACCCTCAAGAAATCTTCATTTGCAGTAAAGCGTTCAATTTCCTTTTTGAGAAAATGCTTTTTCTCAAAAAACGATGTATATACAGCCCCTTCAGCAATCTCTCTGATATTTCCACTCTGGTATTCGACTTCTTTGATTGTTCCGCCCTTTGCCACATATATCAGGCAATCGGGATAAGATTTTGCAACAGCTCTTAGCATATAACTATCATCCATCGAAACATCTAGTTCCGTCTCTCTTTGGTTTCCATTTTGAGTATTCAGTTTAACTATACGTTCTTTAGTAATAAAGGACGCACCTACAGCGCCTAAATAAAAAGTCTCTTCATTCTCAACATGATAGATATTGTTATATTTGTCCTGTAGATTACAAATTGAGGCTATAAATTCACCACCGTAATTGTAAAGAACTACTTCGGAGCAGCCATAATTCTGGACTAAAATGTACAATCCATTACTTTGTGCACACACATCGACCTGTGTCGCTGGAATATCCTCATTCCAAGTCAACCGAATAGCACGTTTTGTGTTTACCTCATATATATAGATTTTGTTGCGATCGCCATTATACACAAGGACAATTTTGTTACCGCATCCGCTTATTTTCCAGCTGTCATATTTGTTTTGGGCTTGAAGTTCTATCTTTTCATACTTCATTGTATTCAAACTGATTTTTAATAATCCTTCGCCACAGCCGCAGTACAAATCATCATCCACTGAATAATACTCTCTTTGTCTTGCATCCGAAATGTAAGCTTGACCATCGTAAATATCTGACTCGTACATTACTTTCTCTGCACGAGTATCAAGGCCGAAAAATGCAACGCTGCCATTTTTCTTATTAACCCTCATCTGCTGCATATTATGAGGACAATCATAACGGTTGGGTTGATAGACAATTAAATAATAGCTCTGAGTTTCATAAACTGCAATAGGCTTCGAATAGAATCCTACATTTACGGAAATAAACTCGCAATTTTTAGCAGCCCAGCCAATTATGCGGTCTATAGCATCTTCTGCGCTCTGCGAAGGGACTATGACACTCTTCGTATCTGCCTCCGTATCACATAAAGCAACAGAACTGTTTCCCTCTGTCAGGCCTTCATTTGCCGCATCTGCACTGACTTCATCTTTCGCCCAATCGGGCTTGAAGTTTGCCCATTCCTCTTCTGTGGACGGCATCGGCAACAGATACTTTCGTGCCACGCCCCTGATATTCTCATACTCGAAAAGAGCATTGTCGCGCTTTTCCGGATCGCGGGAATTATAAATCAGCAGCGCACTCAGAATGCGAGCGTTGACCTCTGCGTTATAATCCCTGTTTACCAACGTCTTAAAAAGCCTCACAGCATCGTCGTAGCATCCAAGCTTTAAATCTGCATAGGCGCACAACTCAAGTGCGTCATTTGCATTTCCTGCATGCGCCTCCGCTTCGCCCAACAGTTCTCTTGCTTTCTCTCTATCATTTTCATCGTTTAGGTCAAGCAGATCAATGTACTCTAACGCCCATGCCGAGGTGATTGCGTCTTGGCGTAACAGATTGAACTTGTTGAGTTTTCTGTAATGTTCAAAGCATTCAATCGCCCGCTCTTTGTACATAGTCCGCATACTATCACTAATGTCCAAATTCTCGCTGCGATAAATACTGTTTGCCGTGCTGCCCATCTGATACCAGAAGTGAGGATATGCTTTGAACTTATCCTTCATAAAGCTCAGACTGTTGTACCGCTTGATGGGATCATCTTCAAGCAATGTGCTATTATAATCTTTTACCTGTTGATCGGTTAGCCGGTATTCATCGGGGAAATTGTATGTCTTCGCTAATTGCCATGACGTCCTGAATAACGATTGCCGCAAGCCGTTGAGCATTTCAAGGTCGCTTTTCTCAATCTGCCAATGTTCTCTTTCCTGTCCTTGCTGATATTCAGCCTTATTCCGCCGGTAGTTCATATAGCTAATACCGACTTGAGTCGCTAAATTCATGGCTATGGCAATCGGATTACCAGTGGCGAATATCAATCCCAAGTGGGGAACTGCGGACCAGACTGCATTTTTCATTCTATTCTGATATTCGGCATCTATCAGCTTTTTATCCTCTGCCGAAATATAACACGAGTTAATCGTATCTATCATGCGTTCAAAAATTTCCAGAAGTGCCTCGTCTTTTGGCATTTTTTCAATGTTCAGGTTATTCAGAATATTGTCATACTCTTGCATCAAGATGCCAATATCGTTGTAGTCAACAATTTGTCCGATTGAAACCGTGCAGAGGTTCAATGCATAGGCTGCCTTTAATTGATCGTTAGTACACATACTTTCTCTCCTTTTTATTTATAAATCAATCTCCATTATAATTGGAACATGGTCAGATATGTTTTTTCGATAATACTCAAAATCCCCACCGCAATACTTTGAAACAGCATCAACTGCATAGCAGGAAACACCTTTAAATGGAGAGGTTTCTGGGCTATAGGTGAAATGATCATAATTGTTAGCATAATTTGAAAGAATCCCTTGCGAAGTAGGACTACTGTTGTTTCGCAGGGTAGTCAACTGCTCTTGAATCGTGATCACACTGTAGGGGTTTCTTCCACCGGTGCATCTATAGACTTCATTTAGACTGGCCTGTGAAATTTCAGGTGAAATGCTTAATCCTGGCCTGACAATATTTAGGTTGTAATCTCCCATCGCTATTGTGTAAGCGGATCGAAAGTTTCCATATCGTTCCCTATTGATTCTGGGATATATTTCCTGTACAAGCGTATCAAACTCAATCTTCCGCTTTTCAATCTCGGGGATTGTATTTTTCCCAAAATAGATATGTATGTTGAGTAAGCGCAGTTCATTGAATCCCCCGTGGCACGGCTGTAGACGTATATAATAAGGAGCTCTGGCAAACATCCGACAATCAACATTTTTTACATCTTTGGACAGGGAATTGATAATTCTCGGTTCAAACTGCTTATCACTATCTAATCGCCCTGATTCTGCAAGTTTAAACTTTAGCGTATTCCATATATAAGCATATCCTTCGCCACGCCTATCATTTGCAATGATTTCATTTAGTTTTGATATATCTGTCGTGTCCTTTGGGGACGCCCAGCAAAACCCCCAACTACTGAATCGTCTTCTTACATTTTCTTCGAGCAACCGCTGCACGCCCTTGCCTTCACTCAAAACCTCTTGGAAAGCGACAATATCCATTTTCTCCCCGTGGATAATTTCAGCTATTTTTTTAAAGTCCCTGCTTGGATAGGCTCCAAAATTTTTCATATTGAAGGACCCAATTCGATATTTCATAACTAAATCCCCCTAAATTGTAGCCTCAATAAAGTCTCCCTGACTTCTCAGCCACATTTCAATTCCTTTGCCGAATGCTTCGGCTTCTACCGTCCAGCCGTTTTCATCCTGCGAGAGAATGCGCGCTGTCGGAAGACGGTCCAGCACCGCTTCGATGGATGGCCCACTGTAGCGAAACTTCACACGCTCCAACTTCCCACCATACATGAACTGAATGCGCTTACGAAATTCACCTTCTTCAAAGCGACTGGTGTACGGTATACGGAAGTGCTCGTCCAGCACCTTGAAGGAGTGAATACGATCGATACGATAAATAGTCGGGAATAGATCGTCGGGATTCTCAAAATCTGTCTTGTCTTCCAAAAAGGCGGTCAGATAAAAGTAATACTCTGAAAACATGATTCCGACCGGCTGCACCCGACGGCGGACCAACCGCGGCTCTTTCATGCGTTCATATTCGATCTCTATGATTTGCTGATTTTTGATTGCCTGCCCGATTTCCCACAGCCCATCCAGAATCGGGCGGTTGTGGTGCGGCTCTACATAATGCAGCTCCTCATTTGCAATCAATGCCTTGACCGCCTTTTGACTCGATTCCGGTACAGCGCAGAAGATCAGTTTATCAAGGATCGGAAGCATTTCATCTTTCCGCATGGAGCGGCTTTCCAGCAGGATTTTACAGACCGCAAGGATCTCGCTGTTGCTCAGCCCTTTCGGTGTGGCCTGTATCAGCCGATAGCCGCGCAGCTTGGTGTCATAAATGACATCTTGCTCTAAGTGCCGTTCGGCGAAAAAGCAGCGCAAGTCCTCAATGTCACGCTGAATGCTTCTCTGCGTGACATGAAAATCCTGCGCCAATTCTGATTTCTTCAAAACAGCTCCCTCACTCAAGCGGGAATAGATTTCAAGTAAGCGAGCTGATTTAACACCGTTCTGTTCCATGATGCCCTCCCAAATCATGTACTGCAAAACACATATTTATATCTGATAAATATAATAATATATCTATACAGTCATGTCAAATATTGTCTCTCTCCGCTAACATAATGGCAGGAGATGAAGTGCGATGAAAGATATCTATGCTGACAAGTATCTGCAACTCGGCTTGAAAATAGCGTACTACCGCAAACTGCGCGGACTGACACAGGAAATGCTCGCCGAGCAGATCGGTGTATCTGCTGCGTTCATCGGCCATGTCGAAGCGCCGAATATCAATAAGGCCATTTCGCTCGATACACTGTTTGATATCGCCGCAGCACTCGATGTTCCGCCGCACAGGTTTTTGATGTTCGACGATGAGTAAGCTCGGTCCGTATTTGTCTATATTGTAGCAAACAGGGTAGACAGCAAATGTCACTCTTGGAAAATATTATAAAAAAGAAGGTGCAGGGATTTCTCCCTGCACCTTCTTTATTTTAGTTTGGAGCTGCTTTGAATGTACTCTACCAGCGCGGCCTTTGGGATTCTCCACACACGACCATTGCGATAGCCTCTGAGTTTACCTGTGTTTAAAAGTCCATATATTGCATTGTATCCGATTTTTAAGGCTTCGCAGGCTTCTTCAACGGTCAGAATATCATCGTAGCTTTCAAACATTTATTCTCTCCCCTTTACTACGCCGCACTGCATCCGGAGCGGGCACAATGCCGGATCAGCCATGCAGCGGTCACACAAGCAACCCGCCTGTCTTGCAGTGCGCTGACGACGCGGATTCGCCTTTCGGTCATAAAGGTCAAGCTTCTCGATCTCCTGCATGATTGCCGGTTCGCTGCGATGCAATGCAACTGCAATCTCCGAAATACCGCAGCCTTCACAAAACTTACGAGTCAGTGTCGCCACCTCGTTTTCTGTCCAATATTCGCCCTCTCGTTCAGGGCGGATCATTCGGTTTCGCAGCTTTTGAAGTTGCTGCCTGTTGTCGTTCATCATGGCAATTTACCTCGCTTTTTGGGCCTGTTTTTACCTTGATGTTGCTTTGCTTTTCGTAAAATTGCAATTATTTGATTAGGTATTATCCCCATGAAGCACCGCGGAGTTGTCTGCGGTGTTATTTAATTAAGGAGGATTTTACCGTGAACATCTTACTTGTCGAGCCCAACACCGAACCCCGTCCCGTCGAGATTGACGGCTCTCTCGCATCTATGCAGTCCCTTGTCGGCGGCCTCATCGAAGCCGTCTATCCATTTTCAGATCCTGTCGCCTTGATCTGCAACGACGAGGGCAAGCTGACAGGCCTGCCGCAGAATCGCCCCTTGAAACACCCCGAAACTGGTGAAGTCTACGACATTGTCTATGGTACATTTTTCGTATGTTCCGTGCCAGCCGATAGCGAACATTTTGAATCGTTATCGGACGACTTGATTGAAAAGTACCGTGAGATTTTTGCCCTGCCGAAGCTCGTTTGCACTGACTGCGGAGAAGAATTTCCCAAGGATGAGCTCTACCCGTTCAGCGGCGAGCTTCTCTGTCCGGACTGTCTGGAAGCCAAAACCGTTCTCTGTTCCCACTGCGGTGAACGCATCTGGCGGGATGACAATGCCGGAGACGAATCCACACCGCTCTGTCAGGACTGCTATGACCGTCACTACACAAACTGTCACAACTGCGGCGACCTTATCCGCATCAGCCAGACCTATTACGCCTGTGAGAGTGATGGAAACGAATATCCGTTCTGCTATGACTGCTACACCAGCCGCACTTCCCACAAGCCGATTCATGACTACTACTACAAGCCCGAGCCGCTGTTCCGCGGGGACGGCGATCGCTTCTTCGGCGTAGAGCTGGAAGTGGACGGTGCCGGTGAGGACGATGACAACGCCGCCGAGGTCATGTCTATTGCCAACGGCAACGGCTTGGAAAATCTCTACTGCAAGCATGACGGCTCACTAGACGACGGCTTTGAGATGGTGACACATCCCATGACGCTTGCCTATCATCAGGCTGAAATGCCGTGGGCCGCCATCTTGCGAAAGGCCGTGCAGATGGGCTATACCAGCCATCAGGCGGGCACTTGCGGACTTCACGTCCACGTCAACCGCGACGCCTTCGGTGAAACAGAAGCACAGCAGGACGCCGTGATTGCCCGCATTTTATATTTCTTTGAAAAGAATTGGGAAGAGCTCTTGAAGTTCTCCCGCAGAACACAGTACCAGTTGGACCAGTGGGCCGCTCGTTACGGCTATAAGGACCAGCCGAAAGAGCTCTTGGACCATGCTAAGAAGAGCGCTCACGCCGGTCGCTACACCAGTGTTAACCTCACGAACAAGAACACCATCGAATTCCGCATCTTTCGCGGAACACTCAAGTACAATACGCTCATTGCCACACTGCAGCTCCTTGACCGGATCTGTGATGTGGCTCTTTTCATGTCGGACGAGCAGGTCAAGGCGATGTCTTGGACGACCTTTGCCTCCGGCTGCACCCAGCCTGAGCTGGTGCAGTACTTGAAGGAGCGTCGCCTGTACGTCAACGAGCCAATCGAAAGCGAGGCGGAGGTCTGATATGTGCTGCTTATTCGGCCTGATCGACAGCCGGGGTCAATTCAGTGCCAAGGAAAAGAGCCGCATCCTCTCCGTATTGGCGACGGAATGTGAAGAGCGCGGTACAGATGCCACCGGCATCGCGTACTGTTCTCACTGGCATTTGAGCATCTATAAGCGTCCCATAGAGGCTCACCGGATGCGATTTCATATCCCAGCAGAAAGCAGGGTCATCATGGGCCATACCCGTATGACCACACAGGGCGATGCGCGGAAGAATCGAAACAATCACCCATTCCTCGGCTACGCGGAAAACAAGCCATTTGCCCTTGCCCACAATGGAGTTCTATGGAACGACGGCATTCTTCGCCGCACCAAGCAGCTGCCGAAAACAAGGATCGAGACGGATAGCTACGTGGCCGTTCAGCTCATTGAGCAGAAAAATGCCCTCGACTTTTCCAGCCTTACATACATGGCGGAAACGGTCGAGGGTTCTTTTACATTCACTGTGCTGGATCAGCGGGAGAATCTGTACTTTGTGAAGGGGG